>UMLQ01023473.1_pt1 | contig 18401 bp, 18 predicted proteins | sample 1966631 | NCBI WGS metagenome assembly UMLQ01 (sample SAMEA4836206, study PRJEB28245) | human gut metagenome | biome: gut microbiome; material: fecal sample | place: Denmark | collected 2008 | reverse complement strand
GTGTGCAAAGAACGGTACATGTTGGTTTTCGGCATTGAAATGTAATCTTTGAACCTGCCGGGGAAGGGACGCCAAAGCGAGTGAACAATGCCGAGCGCACCGTAACAGTCCTGCACGGTATCAACAATTATGCGAAGTGCAACAAGATCATAAATCTCGTTCAGTCCGACTTTTTTTATGTTCAGCTTGCGATAGATGCTGTAAATATGCTTTCTGCGTCCGCTGACTTCCGCTTTGATTCCGGCATCCTTAAGTGCAATTTCAAGCTTGTGCATGGCTTTTTTGAGCAGTCCCATGCGTTCTTCCTGCTTCGGTTCGATAAGGGACTGAAGGCGGCGGCATTCTTCGGGCATCAGATAGCTGAACGATAAATCCTCAAGTTCGACTTTTATGGCACCCATTCCGAACCTGTCCGCAAGGGGAGCGTAAACATCCATGGTTTCCCGTGCTTTGCGAACACGCTTTTCCTTTGAACAATAACCGAGTGTGCGCATGTTATGCAGTCTGTCCGCAAGCTTGATAACAACAACGCGAACATCGTTTGCAATTGCAAGGAACATTTTGCGCAGATTTTCGGCCTGTCTGTCTTCTTTTGACAGCATGTGGGAAAGATTGCTGTTGGTCAGCTTGGTAACGCCGTCCACCATTCGGGCAATGTCCTTGCCGAACATCTGTGCAATTTTTTCAACGGTGATATCGTGCCCATCCTCAACCGTATCATGAAGCAGACCCGCAATTACCGTGTCTGCATCCATGTCCATATCGAGCAGAATGAGCGCAACGGCTTCGGGATGAATATAATAAGGTTCCTGCGATTCGCGTTTTTGGTCAGCATGAACCGATTTTGCAAAATTAATTGCCTTTACTAATAATTCGGTTTTTTCCTTCGGAAACTTTTTTTCGAAGGCAGCGGTCAATCTGTCCATAGCACACCCACCTTTAGCTAAATTTTACCTTTGATAAATTTTGCAGAAATGAACGTTCGATATCGTTCAAAAAGCAAAAAATGCATTCGGCGCAGGCACGCGGCCCGCGCCGAACGGTTGGCTCTGTCAAATCGGCAAAGTGCCGAGTCGGAGTTCTCGGAAGAAGGTTCGCAAAAGGTTCCGAAACGGGCATTGCCGGGAACATTCATTCGCGAGAGTTATCTTTGATATCAGTATTTGATAACTGAGTAAACATTATAATCACGGAGCAGGTCGGCACCGCCGAGATCGGTAAGTTCGATTGCAAAATCAGCAGCAACAACTTTTGCCCCCATTTTTTCCACAAGGTCGATAACAGCTTTTGCTGTTCCGCCGGTTGCAAGCAGGTCGTCAACGATTGCAACGCGCTGCCCCGGAAGAATTGCGTCTTTGTGAATTTCAAGGCAGTCGGAGCCGTATTCAAGTCCGTATGACACGGAGTTTACTTCGCAGGGGAGCTTTCCGGGTTTTCTGGCAAGAACAAAACCTGCATGAACCGCATATGCAACGGCGGAGCCGATAACAAAACCGCGTGCTTCCGGACCGATAACGATGTCAACATCAAGCGGGCGAAGATTCTCGGCAATGGATTCAACAAGCGTTTCGTATGCATCGGCATTCTTAAGCAGTGTGGTGATATCGCGGAAGAGTATGCCCTCTTTCGGAAAATCGGGAATGCTGCGAATCGTTGCAATCAGTTCGGTTTCGTTGATAATCATGGTTAAATCTGTTCCTTTCGTTTCATCCCCGCACGGCTTATACAGCGGGAATGTTTGTTTGCTGTTATTGAAAAATACTGAAATTTTTGCCGAATAAACCGAGTCAGCCTATATCGGCATAAAACTGAAAACTTATTCATCGGAATCATCCTGCTCCGAGTCCGGGAAATTGCGCGTGCGCAAACGTTCGACAGCGGAATATAAAGTGCTGGCGCACAGCGGCGCAGGCCGAATTTCGCTGCTGTTCCGCAGTGCACCGCCCGGAGTGAATTCGACAAAGCCAAGCTCGATAAATACCCGAACGGCGAACAGCGCACAGTAAACAGGAACGTTCAGCTTGTTGGACATCTTGCCGCAAAGCTCCCCCTGAGAACAGGGTGAAGCAGCAAGAATTGACTGCACAAGCTTGTAGCTGCAAACCATGAAATCGCGATCGCAGGCAAAATGCAGTGCGACCCTGCCGAAGTCGCTGTTCGTGCACGGCATCCGAAGCATTGAAGCGGAACTCATTCGGCGTGAAACCGCCGTGTAAACACCGCTGCAAGGGGGATTGTCGTAGAAAACGACCTTGCTGAACCCGAATGCAGGCAGATTTGCAAGCTGCGGTGCAAGCAAAACGGTGTTGCAGCAAACGGGTGAATCCGCAACGCAAGAGTAACAAATGTCAACATTGCCGATTTGACTGCTGCGAATTTCGTCAAGAATCTTTTTGGCGGATTCAACAGAAAAAACAAGCACAAGCAAACCGGATATAGAGCGGGAACAAAGCTCGGCGAGGGTTGTTTCGCATATTTCCGGGAGCTGCTCCGGTTCGGACAGCCGATAAGACAGGTTTTCAAGCAAGCCGTTGCAGAAATAGCGCATACCTTTTTCAATATAGGCATCGATGTCACGCGGCTGCTCCGCTTTTGCGGAAACAACGCGAAGCTGAATGCTGTCAAAACCGTTCCAATTATTGATGCCGGGCGTATAAAGTATATCAACCGTGTCGGCATTCAGCAGCCGATAATAACTTGCGGCCGAGGCAAACCAAACTGCATCCAACGGAGCCGCAGAGCTCGAAATGCTCGGGCTTACGTCCATTTTTGTGTGTTGAGCATCGCTGCCGAAGCGGCGCAGCCTGCTCACGGCCACATGGCGGGAGCGGAAGACGGGGGAAGGGTTGCTCTCTCCGAACGGGGCGAGGCGGGTCAGTTCGGCAATCAATTCTCCGGTGACCTGCTCAAGCGGAATATCGAATTCGTATCGTTTGCACGGGATGAACACGGAGTCATCATAGCCTGCTTTAAGACAAGCGTTGAGTTTTAAGCGAAAATCCTCAAAAAATGCGGATTCCATTGTTATTCCGGCCGCTTTTGCATGGCCGCCGAAACGAACGAAAAATTCACGGCAGCAACAAAGCACCTCATGAATGTTGACTCCGTCTATTGATCGCGCAGAGCCTTTGAGTATTCCGTCGGATTCCGAAAACAGTATCGTCGGGCGGTGATACATTTCTGCAATGCGTGAAGCGGCAATGCCGATAACACCGGCATTCCATGTTTCGGAACGGAGGACGATTGCTCTTGTGTCCGAAAGGTCGCAGGGTTCAAGACGGCGAATTGCATCGTTAAGAATGTTTGCTTCATCCTGCTGACGCAGCTCGTTGAGCTTGTTAAGGCGGGTGATTATCTCGTCGGCACGATTGGGGTCGCGGCAAAGAAAAAGCTCAACTCCGAGTGAAGCATCGCTCATTCGCCCGGAGGCGTTAAGCCGCGGGGCAACAGCAAAGCCGAGAGTGCATGCATTATACGGCCGACGTGCAGTGGGAACACCGTTCAAAAGACGGTAAAGCCCGTTGCAGCAATTGCCGCTGTTTATCGCATCAAGCCCCAACTTAACAAAAACACGGTTTTCGTCAAGCAACGGAACAACGTCCGCAACCGAGGCAAGCCCCGCAAGGGAAACATATTGCATTGCAGCTTCAAGTCCGGCGAGTGCGTGGAGCAATTTAAAGGCAATGCCCGCACCGCAGAGGATTGAATTCGGATACTGTGAATTGCTGACCGTGTGGCAGACAACGGCGGTGCATTTCGGAACGGTTTCGGGCGGAATGTGATGATCCGTCACAATAACATCAATGCCGAGTTCGCTGCAATAGCTGATTTCATCGGCGGCGGAAATACCGTTGTCAACAGTGATTATGAGGTTCACCCCGCACGAATGCAGCTTGTCGATTGCACCGCGGCTCATGCCATAGCCTTCTTCCCGACGCGACGGAATATGATAGCCTACATCTGCACCGACTGAATGAAAATAATCAACGAGCATGGCGGTTGAACAAATACCGTCAACATCGTAATCTCCGAAAATGCAGATCCTTTCGCCGTTCTCAAGTGCAGCATGAATCCTTTGAACGGCCTTGTCCATATCGGGAAGAAGAAACGGATCATGAAAATCTTCAGCGGAAGGGTGAAGAAATCTTTCAATTTGTTCCGGAGTGACGGCACCTCTTGCACGGAGCGCACGAACAAGCAGGGGGGAAAGCCCTGTAAGATTATCTTGTGCCTGTTCGGCAGAAAAATATTTCGATTTTTGATAAATAATCAAATCGAACCTCCGGCTGAATCGCTCAATGCCTTGCAGCAAAGTGCAAAGCGGCAATAAATCGCGGCAAAGCCATTAAATAAACAAGGTTTTGCAGTTAAAATAAACAGAAAAGGAAGCTTTGCATCGAGGCTGAGGCAAAACAAACCCTTGCAATGTTCAAATTTGGATTAATTATACCGCATTAGTACCAAAATTTCAATAGCCGAAAGAGAATGAAACGCTGATTTCAAAAAAACTTGATTAATAAGAATAATATTAAAATAACAATGAATCATTAATAAATGAGCCGGCAATTGAAAATTAAAGCTTCGGAACCGCTGCGTGTAAATGTTTTTTGATTGAGATTCCGAAGCTTTGTATGTTTTGAGCGGCCGATTACTCACGCCGCAGATGTATTTGATCCTTCATCCGTTCGTCCCGTTTCGTCGGAGCGGATGCCGCTGCGGTCGAAACACGGCATTGCGGAACTGCGATACGGAAGCAGACTGTTGAATTTGCCAAGGAGCTTGACACCGTGCTCACAAAGTATGAAACATACGCAATAACAAATTCCTCCGAGAGTGCAAACAAGCATGTCCTGCATTGTGTCAATAAGCCCGATGTCAAGGTAGCCGTTGATGCTCAACTCTTCGCCGTTGACAATAACGGATTGAATATCCGAAATTGAACCCGCAACGCCTTTCTCGCTGCCCAACAGATAGGAATTTATGCCGGATACAATTGTATCCTGCTGCATATCCATTCCGAAAAACGTGTCCATGGCGTATTCGTAAAATTCCCACACGGCGGCAATTGCAAGCGTGAAACTGAGAGCGGACACAAGCTTCAGTGCCTGCGAATGGCTTTTGTTGCCGCTGTCCAAAACGTCCGGCAGCACCGCGCCAATAACTGCAAAAAGAAAGCCGGATGAGACATGCAGCGATTTGTCCCAAAACGGAATTATATAGTAAAATTTATATATCTTGCCGAAAATCGGTCCGCCCATTATCAACAGCATAAACAGCAGTTTCAGAATCGGCGGGAATGAAACCTTGAGAACATGCTCGGCAAGCCACGGACTGAACAAAAGAACGGATGTCATGATGCAGATAAGCATGTTTTCGCGAAGGTTCCAGCCGAGTTTCTTTGCGAACAAAATTGATACGGCTGTGGTCAATGCAATAAAAATCTGCGCGGCGCAAAAACCGTAATCCGCACAATTTTTCTTGGCGGCCGGTCTCTTTTCAAAGCCGTTTGCAGAGCTGAAAACCTTTTTTTCTGTTTGGGAAGATCTTTTCATTGCGGTTGCCTCCTTTTCCTGATGTTATGTTAATACTTCTTCGCAAACTTTCCGTGAACCAAGTGTGAACAGCGGTTGATATTCAAATTGTGTCGAAAAAGAAAACAGCAGACGTCTCTGCCGAAAAAACACTCTTTTTTTTCAAAAATCGGGCGATAATTAATATTCGCTTGATGTTTTTGTGCTAAAATAATACTGACGATGGGAAAACGCCCCTTGAAAGTGCACACGGCACAGGAAGCAGCGGACGGGAAGCCGCGTCAAAACAAAGGTAATTGTAAACGTAACAGAAATAATATTGATTTGAGTCTGTATTTGCAGAAAAAACCGCGAATCACGCGGTTTCTGCGCCAAAAGTGAGTTCTCAGGCTTATTTCAAACGAAAGCGAGGCAGCTGACAATTATGTTTAAGATTCTTATTGCAGAGGATGATATTGAGCTCAGGCAATTGTTCTATCGTGTTCTGACTCTTCACGGTTATTCGGCAATATGTGTTTCCGACGGCAAGGAGGCACTTGACGTGCTGGACAAGGAATATGTTGATTTAATCATTTCGGATATTATGATGCCGAATATGAACGGTTATGAACTGGCTTCAAGTCTGCGCGAAAGCGGGATTACGATACCGATTCTGATGATCACGGCGAAAGATTCTTTTGTTGATATGCAGATGGGCTTTGCTTCGGGAACGGATGATTACATGGTTAAACCCGTGAACGTTAACGAAATGGTGCTGCGCGTGGGCGCTTTGCTGCGGCGTGCACAAATGATCAGCGACAGAAGGCAGACAATAGGAAACACCGTGCTTGAATACGACTCAATGACGGTGACGGCAAACGGCAAAAGCATGGTTCTGCCGCAAAAAGAATTCATGCTTCTGTACAAATTGACCGCATATCCGGGAAGGATATTCACCCGTCAGCAGTTAATGGATGATATATGGGGGTTGGACAGCGAGACCGAACCGCGCACGGTTGACGTACACATCAACAGGCTGCGCGACAGGTTCAGAGATAATGACGATTTTGAAATCATTACCATACGCGGATTGGGCTACAAGGCGGTGAAACGGCATGGAGCATGATGAAATAAAGAAAAACTGCATATCGGGCTGCGCGGCGGAAAAGAAAGCGGAGACATGCGGTGGGAAACAGAATCCAAAACGAAAAAAAACAGATGTTATTGATATTGCACAGCAGTTGAAAAATGAGAAAAAAATACGAACATATTTCACGCTTGTGGTGTTTATTATACTCACATGCACTCTGATTATCGCAATGTCTTTAACGTTCGTGCTTTATCGGCTCGGAATATGGACGTCGCAGCGGGTCGGAATATTCACGGTGCTTGCAGGCATTTCAGTTTTGAGCCTGCTGCTCGGCACTGCAATAACGGTGATACTTTCCGGAAACATTGTGCGCCCGGTTAATGCGTTAAGCACAGCAATGCAGCGTGTTGCGAACGGGGACTATGACGTGAAGCTGGAAACCAAGAGCAATTTTGAAATCATCAGGCGCGTATACAGCGATTTTAACCATATGGTTGACGAGTTGAATGCGGTCGAAACGCTGCGCAACGATTTTGTTTCAAACGTTTCGCATGAATTTAAAACTCCGTTAAGCTCCATTGAAGGCTATGCGATGCTTCTTCAGGATGAAAGTTTGTCCGCTGAGGCACGAAGTGAATATACGGAGCGCATTGTTGTCAGTACGCGCCGCCTTTCAACGCTGGTTTCAAATATCCTGATGATAACAAAAATTGAAAACCAGACAATGCCGTTCACTCTGAGCAGCTATCGCGTTGATGAACAGGTTCGCCAATCCATTCTGCTTTTGGAAAACAAATGGAGTGAAAAAAATATCGGCTTTGAAATGGATATGGACAGCATTGAGTTTTGTGCGGTTGAAGGACTGCTCGGCAATGTTTGGTCAAACCTTATTGACAATGCAATAAAGTTCAGTCCGGAAGGAGAAATAATATACATAAGTCTGAAGGAAAAAGATGACATGCTCAGCTTTAAAATCGCCAATCGGGGAGAGCCGATGTCGGGTGAAACGCTGAAGCGCATTTTTGAAAAATTCTATCAGGGAGATACATCACACAAGCGTGAAGGCAACGGCCTCGGGCTTGCACTTGTGAAAAAGATAGTTCGTGTTCACGGGGGAAGCGTTTCTGCCGTTAATACAGAGGATGGATTGATTGAATTCACGGTGAATCTGCCTGCAAAGCGCAGCTGTGAAAGGTGCTGCGGCAGCAATTAATACATCAACAGCGTCCCGCATTTGCAAGCAATTTTCGGGACGCTGCTTTATTGCGGAATTCAGTCGGCAGTGCAGCCAATCATTCGGTTATTCTTTTATAATAATCGAGAATTCTTCCGATGCAGCCGGCGCTGTCCGGATTAACAATAAGATCTGCACATTTGCGGTAGGTTTCGATACGTTCGGCATAAAGTTTGAGCACGGCTTCGCGTCCGCCGCGGATCAAGGGACGGTTGGCGGTTTTTGCGTTCAGCAGTATGCTTATATCCCTGTTCAAAAAAACAACGATTCCGCTGCCTTTGATTATTGGGATGTTTCGCTCAACAGTCAGTATTCCGCCTCCGGTTGCAACAACATGTCCGCCGCGTTCCGCAACGCCGAGCAGAGTTTCGCTTTCAATCTCGCGGAAGAAGGCCTCGCCGTGAGTATCAAAGATTTCATCAATAGACATGCCCTGTTTATCGATGATAAGTTTATCGGTGTCGGCAACGGGTTTTTCAATTGCCCTTGCAAGGCGTCGCGCCGTGCGTGATTTTCCGCTTCCGGGCATTCCGACAAGATATAGATTAAGCTTTTCTTTTTGAATGCGTTTTGCTCTGCGGATTATCATGCGGAACACTGCAACGGCGTCGCTCCGGTGCGAAAGCATTCCCTCCGTGCGTGCGGCAACGAGCTCTTTTTCCCGTTCGCAGTTTTCGATCGGCAAGCCGTTCATGCGCTTATATCGCCCGATTTCTTCACACAAATCGAACCGCAGCTCCAAAAGGCGCGCAAGTTCGGTATCAATTCGGTCTATCTCGGCGCGGAAACCGTCCAATTCGTTCATAATAAAGCTCCTTAAATCGAATAATTTACATATAGGGATATTACGGCGTGCAGAGAATTCGTTACTGCCTGAAAACAAGATCGAGCAGAGCGATTGCGGCGGCAGCCTCGACGGCGGCACATCCGCGCGGGAGTATGCATACGTCGTGACGTCCGCGGGGAGTAAGAACAGTTTCCTCACCCGTGACAAAATCAATGCTCAATTGCTCTCGCATAACAGTCGGAACGGGGCGGAAACAGGCACGGAACACGATCGGCATACCGTTTGCAATGCCGCCGTTAATTCCGCCGGAATTGTTCGTTTTTGTTTTTCCGCCCGAAAGAATGCGGTCGTTTGCCGAGGCACCGTCAAGGTCCGCAAAACCGAACCCCGCACCGAATTCGATTCCGTGAATTCCGGGAATTGAAAACACAATATGCGAAATCATGCTTTCAACACCGTCAAAGAACGGTTCGCCGAAAAATGCCGATTCGGGTTCGAGCAATGCGGCACATTCAACGATTCCGCCAAGGCTTGTTTTGTCAGCGGCAGCCTTTTCAAACAGCTCCTCAAACGCACTGCGCCTGTTCGGGGCAACAAGCGGAAAAAACGGGTCAAGCATCGGCTGTTCACACATGCACGGTTCAAACCGCAAATCGGATATGTTTCCGATACGAAGAACATGCGAGAAAACTCGGATTCCGTGTTCACGGAGAAGCTGCTTTGCAATCGCTCCGGCAAAAACGAGCGGGGCAGTCAGCCGCCCTGAAAATGCACCGCCGCCGCGCGGGTCGTTATACCCGCCGTATTTTCGATTTGCTGCATAATCCGCATGGGACGGACGTGCAGCGGTACCGCAGTAATCTGCGGGTTTCGCATCGGAATTGCGGAAAACGGCGGTCAGCGGCATTCCCGTAAATCGGCCGCGGAAAAAACCCGAAAGAATTTCAAAAGAGTCCGCTTCACGCCGTGCAGTGCTTTCGATGCTTTGCCGCGGACGCCGCCGTGAAAGCTCAAAGGCGATATCTTCAAGATCGGGCTGAAAACCCGCGGGAAGTCCGTCCAGCGTGCAGCCGAGAGCGGGACCGTGGGATTCACCGAAAATTTCAACACGAAAAATATTACCGAACGTATTCAACCACTGTTCCTCCGAGAGCCTGAAAATCATTAAAAAACTGCGGTGCGCTTTTGTTCACCGCTTCAAAGCCGCGAATCACAACGGGGTTTGAGCAAATGAGTGATGCAATTGCCGCTGCCATCACGATGCGATGATCATGAAATGAATCAACCGTTCCGCCGCAGAGCGTTCCCGTTCCGTGAATTATGATGTTGTTTTCGCCGCATTCGGCACTTCCGCCGAGGGAACGAATGCATTCAAGCATTGCGTTCACGCGGTCGCTTTCTTTTCCGCGAAGGCGGGCAGTGCCTGCAATAATCGTGTCGCCTGTTTTGCCGCAGGACAATATGCAAAGAATCGGAAACAGATCCGGAGAGTTGGAAATATCGATATTGTCTTTGAAAAGGAATTTGCGAATCGCAAAATCCGCCTGTTTTTTTTCGCCGTTCAACGGCGGAGGAAGGCAAACTTCCGACCCGAGAGCGTTTGCGGCAACGAAATTTGCGGCATAGGAGCAGTCGTATGAATAAACAGCCGTGGGCGGAAACCCCAAAGGCGGGCGCAATGTTCCGTGAGCAAGATGGTACCTGCTCTTGTCATTCGGTTCAATACGGCACCCAAATCGGCGGATAACATCAAGCGTAAGTTCAATATACGGCCGAGAGGACGGGTTCGTTATTTCGAGTTCGAAAAACTCGTTTTGACTGCCGGAAAGAGTTTCCGACGCAAGCAGGATCAACATGCCGCTTGCAAACTGTGAACTCTCCGCTGCGCTGCATGAATACAGCGGCAGATGTTCGGCACGACGGAAAAATTCGATGAACTCGCTGTGCCGTTCGATACGGCAGCCGAGACAGCTTTTAAACTCATCAAAATTTCGCTCAAGAAGGGTTGAGCCGGCAAAAAAACGAACCTGTGAGTGCCGTCGGAGGAGCGAAGGAAGCAGCAGCCTCAGCAGCGTTGCGGATTCTCCGACATGAACCGAAAGAGGGGATACTTTTCCGTTTTCGGCATCTGTATTAAAAAAAGCATCATTCACGGCAATGACGGCATTTTTGATATCCTCACCGCAATTATTCGGAAGATGAACGAACTCCGCCGGCCGAATGCCGCACAGCCCTGCAAGAATCAAAAGCCGTATCACTTCGCTTTTGTATGGGGGAGGCTCAATGCGGCCGATGAGTTTTTTTGCCGAAACAATAACGCAGCTCATATACAATGCCTCAAAACACACAGAAACTGTTAAGAAAAGCGATTGCGGATTCAGTTGAAACGCGATGCGTGAACACATGCCCGAATTCTTTGATGAACACCATATCGATGCCGCTGCGATCGCCCTTTTTGTCATGCAGCAGCAGTTCGGCGGCAGTTTCGGTACAGTAGGGCGCATAGTTTGTTTTCAAACCCTGCTCACGAAGCAGTGAAATAATTTTTTGAGCGATGCCGCGTTTTGTGAAACCGAGTTTTTCACCGAAATCCGCAGCAGCGGCGAGCCCGAGCCCGACAGCTTCGCCGTGACTGAGCGAAAAGCGGCTTGCCGCTTCAAAAACATGACCGAATGTATGTCCAAGGTTCAAAATGCGGCGTGTGCCGTTGTCAAATTCATCTTCTTCGACAAATTTACGTTTGATTTCGCAGCAGGCGGATATAAGCGCAGCGTTGTTAATAATGCCGCCTTGCAGCAGATTCAGTATGCTGTCGCCTCCGATAACGGCGTATTTGATTATTTCACCGATGCCGGAGTGCAGCTCGCGCAAAGGCAGGGTTTTTAAAAAGTCCGTGCAGCAAACAACAAGCACGGGTGCGTGAAAACTGCCGACTGCATTTTTGACACCGCAGAAATCCACTCCGGTTTTTCCGCCGACGGAGCTGTCGGTCATGCCGATAAGGGTTGTCGGCATTGCGATAAAATTGATCCCGCGCATGTACACGGAGGCAGCAAACCCGCCCATATCGCCGATAACTCCTCCTCCGAAACAGAGCAGCACGTCCGAACGGGAGGCATTGCCTTTTAAAAGAAAAGCAAGAATGCTTTGCACTGTTTCAAGCCGCTTATTCTCCTCGCCTGCCGAGACAACAAGGCTGAGAACATCAATCCCGAATGCGCGGAGAGCGGCGGATACATCCTCAAGAAAAAGCGGCGCAACATTGCTGTCCGTCAGAATAAACACTCTGCCGCAGGGCAAAAAACGGCAAATTTCAATGCCGAATTCGTTAAGCGATGTTCCGATGAGCATTTCATATTGCGTACTTTTGCCGTCGGAGTTGAAAACAATGCGCTCCATACCGATTTCCCTTCAAAAACAAGACTTTCGAAAAGCGGAATTAATGCAATGCCGCTTTCAGCCGTCGGATTCCTGCATTTATCATAACCCATTTTATCGATTTTTGCAACAAGACAAAACAAGTCAGAATGCGCCCGGATTCGATGCAGGAAAGACTGCGGCTTGCGAATAACAGTGATAAACATAAGGCAATCGACGATTGGGCATTAGAAAAGTGACGGCATTCGGCAAATACGGATTGAAAAGCCGTCCGGAACACACCGACCGGGCTTTTGGGCGCAAAAGGGTTCGTTCCGCGGCCCATTTCCGAAAAAACGGCTTGAATTGAGTAAAGTTCATTGACAATGGAGGATGAGCGAAAATGAATGTGACAATTGAAAAATGCGGTGATGAACTCATTGCTGCACTTGCAGGTGAGATTGATCACCACAATTCAAAACAAATCCGCGAGGCAATTGATGCCGAACTCGAAAGAGGCGGATATAAATTGCTGACGTTTGATCTTGAATCTGTATCGTTTATGGACAGCTCCGGAATCGGGATCGTGCTCGGCAGATATAAGGTCGTGTCTAAAGGGGGCGGGCGGCTGAGAATCATCAATGCAAACAGGAGAGTCGAACGCATATTGCGTATGGCGGGTATTTTTTCAATTGCGGAATATCGGCAAAGGAGAGCTTGAATCATGAAGAACACTGTAAAATTCGAATTTTTGAGCCTGTCGGAAAACGAGGCACTTGCGCGTTCCGTTGCAGCGGCGTTCATTATGCCGCTTGACCCGACACTTGAGGAGCTTGCGGATGTGCGAACCGCCGTCAGCGAAGCGGTCACGAATGCGATAGTTCACGGATACAAAAAAAAGAAAGGCACGGTTCGCATGGAATGCAGGCTGGACGGAAGACTGCTGGTTATTTCAATTACGGATTTCGGCTGCGGTATTGAGAATATTGAGCAGGCACGGCAGCCGTTTTTCACGACCGATGCGGACGGGGAAAGATCGGGAATGGGTTTCGCAGTTATGGAAGCGTTTATGGATGATGTTGACGTTGTGTCAAGACGCGATATCGGAACTCGTATCACGCTTAAAAAATTCTTCTCGGAACCGGATTATTCGGCAGTTTGCGACGGCATTGCGGACAGCAAAAGCGACTTGCACGATGAAAAAAGCGAAAATGATTCGGAATGCATTTCCGGCAGGAATACAATCGAACAGACACACGGAATAATAAAAGCGATACGTCCGAGTATCAATGTGCAAAACCTAAACGCACGAACATCGGATTGATATGAACTTTGAACAAAAAAACGGCGGGGAGCATTGCACGGCGGATAATTCTCCGCAGTATGTATTTCACTGCGATGCCGATGAAAATGAATTTGCCGGTTTTATTTTGAAAAACCTGCCGCTTGTCAGTGCAGTTGCAAGGCGTTTCTTCGGACGCGGAGCGGAACCGGAGGAACTGGTTCAGGCCGGTTCGATTGGGTTAATAATTGCTGCAAAAAGCTTTGACAAAACCCGAGGCGTATCTTTTGCAAGCTATGCGTTCCGCTTTATCGAGGGCGAAATACGTCGGTTTATTCGCGAAAACACTTTGATTCGCCTTCCGCGCAGCGCAGTCGAAAGGCTGCATATTGACAGCGGCGATAGAGTTTCAAATGCGGATTACTCAGGTTCGCGTGCGGACAGCATCGAGTTACCTTCCGTATGCGTTTCGCTTGATGAAGAAAAGACAAAACTTTATGATTTTAATAATACCTTGCAAACGGAAAACTTTGAGGAGAGGTCAAATGCAAATATGCTTGCCCTGAAATTGATGGGCAAACTTCCGCCGATTGAACAAAAAATCATTTATCTACGCTACTTATGCGATTTCGGGCAGGCAGAAACCGCATTGAAGCTTGATTTAAGCCAAAGCACAATTTCAAAGTATGAAAAACGTGCCCTGCTGAGAATGCGCCGCATTGTTTCGGAGGAATAGAACACTGCCTGTCGGATACGGCGGTGCATTGCGTTTCATAATGAATATTTTTTTCACATCTTTCGCAAAATACAATCAAACAAAGGGCGATGAAAAAAAGTTGCCCGCGAAAGGTGGTTTGTGTTTTGAAAAAAACATTTGGTATTTCAGCCGGCAGCGGTGCTGCGGTGAATGATAAAAAAACAATCGAAGTGACAAAAGCGGGAAGAGGGCGTATGGGGCGCATTATTTCGGCGGTTCTGATTCTGCTTGCACTCGCTTTCGGTGCGTATTTTGCGGGACAATCATACTCGTATGAAGAAAAAGCGGAGTCCATGTTCAGCGGTGCAAGTTTTGTCTGCGCGGAGGTGCATAATGATTCCGTTTGACGAAAAAAACATCATGACCAACACAATATTTCCGCCTGCGTTCGGAGCGGATGAAAACATGAAGCAGGGAACCAATGACAGGGAAATCCGCTACAAAACCTATACTGCCCGCGTTCATAATCAATGCGGCAGCAATGCAGGAGGAACAAACTGATGGCAAAAGAGGTAAAACATGGGCGAAGGCTCACTCCGGAAGAAAAACTTGAACACCGAAAATACCGCGAAACGGTGAACGCAAGAGCTCCGAAAAGCAAAACCTTCAGCCAATGCATTCTTGCGTTTCTGACAGGCGGTGCGATTTGCTGCATCGGGCAGCTTATAGGGGATTTCGGAACGGCGGTATTGAACCTTGCGGAACAGGAACGTGCGGCGTTCACTTCGATCGTTTTGATTTTCGCAGGTGCATTGCTCACGGGAATCGGGGTTTACGATAAACTCGGTGCAATTGCGGGCGCAGGGTCGGTCGTTCCGATAACAGGGTTTGCGAACTCGATCGTTGCGCCTGCAATGGAACATAAGCGTGAAGGGCTTGTGATGGGTGTCGGAGCGGAGCTGTTCAGCCTTGCCGGCCCGGTGCTTGTTTACGGAATCACATCATCAGTAATTGTCGGAATCATTGCATGGCTTACCACGCTGTGAGCGCGGTTTGTTCCGACCGGTGTTGCTTTTTGGTTGAGTTTTGACTATAATAAAGCGGGTGATGCACACGGCAATACAGGTTTTGCCCGATAAGCCGATGCAGCCCGCCAACAAGCTGAACACGAAACGGATAAAACGCAGCAATGATAAACACTTATTGCCTCTTCTGCTGTTCCGGCAAGGAGAACTCGGTTATAAAAATGTTGAAAAACGAGGGCTTTCCCGCAATTGCACCGACGGTTATGCATTGGACGGGCGGTGCGGCGCAGCCCAAAAAAACGGCTCGGCGGCTGATGCCGGGCTATGTTTTTTTTGATGCGGACACGGAGCCGGCGTGGAACCGAATTTTGAAGGATTCCGCTGTTCTGAAGCTTTTGAGCTACGGCGACGGAGAATACGCTCTTCGCGGTACAGATCTTGAATTTATAGATTGGATAAAGAAAAACAACGGCATAATCGAGATGTCTTCCGCGGTAAAAGTCGGCAGCATGATAGAATTCGTTGCAGGTCCGCTGAAGGATATGAACGGAAAAATAATAAAAATCAACCGAAGCAGGCGGCAGGTACAGGTATCGTTCGGTTCGGAAAACGGCATTATCAGCAAAGTTTGGTGCTCAATGGAGTTCGTTTGCAGCAACGCGGATTCGTATTCCTCCGTGAAAGAGAACAAAAAAGAATTCGACAGCGCAAATCCGTAATCATTTATTGAATAATGAAAAAGCCGTATTCGACACGGCTTTTTGTTTTTAAAAATTCTGCATGATAAACAGCACTCATGCCGCATAAAATGCAGCATGGACGGATTTTCTTCTTTTTTTGCAATATTGATGCTGTGCGCGGGTTTGTTTTTGAGCGTGCGCATAAATTTCTTTCAGTTTACGCACCTTGGATGTGCAATTAAAACGGCGCTCGGCCTCGGGCAAAGGCGTGCAGCGGAAAATGTGCGCCGCAAACAGAAAAGCGATGCTTCGGGAGTGACGCCGTTTCAGGCACTTTCTTCCGCACTCGGCGGGTCTATCGGAACGGCAAATATCGCGGGCGTTGCAAGCGCGATTGCGATAGGCGGAGCAGGCGCGGTATTCTATATGTGGCTTGCGGCACTGGTCGGAATGGGCGTCAAATTCTGTGAGATAGTGCTTGCGCTGCGCTATCGCGAAAAGCGCGGAGGACAGTGGTGCGGCGGTGCAATGCTTTATATAGAAAAAGGCTTCAGAAAAAGCAACACGGGAAGCCGCTTTCTGCAATCGGTTTCAAAACCCCTTGCAGCGGGCTTTGCGCTTTTCGGACTGCTTGCTTCTTCCGTCGGAACGCCGCTTGTGCAGTCCAACACGATCGCAATGAGCGTGAATGATGCCGTGCTTCTGTTTTTGCCCAAGGCGGAGCAAAGAACCGTCTGCATTATTGCGGGTGCGGCAACTGCTGCGTTGGTGGGCATTGTAATACTCGGCGGAATTCAGCGCATAGGAAAAGCCTCGGAAATCATCGTACCTTTCATGGCGATAGGTTATATTGCAATTTGCATAATAGTTTTAAGCAGGTTCGGCAGCCGCATACTTCCTGCGTTTCGCGATATTTTCAGCGGCGCATTGGGCATAAAGCAGGCGGTCGGCGGGGCGGCGGGCTTCGGTGCGGCGCGTGCGCTGCGGATCGGCATGGCGCGCGGAGTGTATTCAAACGAAGCGGGGGTCGGCTCCGCTCCGATGGCTCATGCCTGCGCAAACACGAACGATCCCGTAAAGCAGGGAATGTACGGAATTTTTGAAGTTTTTGCGGACACGATAGTGATGTGCACAATGACTGCGCTCGTTGTGCTTGCAAGCGGAATACCTTTGCAGGCGGGCGGAGAAATTTCGGGAACGAGTATCGCATTGCGAGCGTTTTCAACCGTTCTTCCGGAGCGGACAACAGGCATTTTTCTTGCGGTTTCAATGCTATTGTTTGCGTACACATCCCTGCTCGGGTGGGCGGTCTACGGAATGCAATGTGCCAAATATCTTTTCGGCAAAAGAGCGCAGTTACCCTTCTGCATTTTGTACACGGTTTTGACATTTGCGGGTGCATTGATGAAGGTGGACTTTGTATGGACGGCGGGTGAAACGCTCAACTATCTCATGGCAGCGCCGAACATGCTTGCTCTTCTTGTGCTGAATCGAGAGGTGCGGAGGGAAACAGCTTTTGCCTGAAGCGGAAAAACACCGAGATGCTTGCTTAAAATATTTTATATTTGCGTTTCGGTATTTACTTTTTCCCAATTTTGATGCAAAATAACAGGCGGATAATCATGCCTTTCGGCATTCAGGAGGAATACTATGGATTTTATCGTTGAAGTATCCGCACGTCATGTGCATCTGACTCAGGAACATGTTGAGGCTCTTTTCGGAAAGGGTCATGAGCTTACCTTTGACCGTCCCCTGTCCCAGCCCGGTCAGTTTTTGAGCAAGGAAAAGGTCACCATCAAAAACGGCGATCGCAAAATTGAGCGTGTTTCAATCCTTGGACCCGTTCGCAAAGCATCCCAGGTTGAAGTTTCAAAAACCGACAGCGTTGCTCTGCGTGCAGAGGGCTTCATTCGCGAGAGCGGCGATCTTGCAGGCACTGCGCCTGTTGAAATCGAAGGTCCCGAAGGAAGCATTCAGCTTTCGGAAGGCCTTATCATTGCAAAACGCCATATTCACATGACTCCCGAGAATGCGGCGGAAGCAGGTCTCAAAGATAAGGATGTTGTCAGCGTTGCTGTTAACACCGATGGACGCAAGACCATTTTCGGCGATGTTGTCGTTCGCGTCAGCCCCTCCTTCACCCTTGCGATGCATATCGACACCGATGAAGCCAACGGTGCAAACGTTCCCCGCAGCGGATGTCCGGGTCATATTGTGAACGTTGAGTTCTGATTTAACCATCAAAAAAACAATACTGATTATAAATCAGCATAAGCAAAAACACCCCCGCCCGGTATTACATTACCCGGGCAGGGGTGTTTCCTTAACAATCGATAAAAGTGACCGAAAGCAGTGTTATTCAAACCTTATGCTCTCTGCAACGCGCTTGGAAAGGCTTGCAGAGTCCTCGTAAGTATTGGAAAGCTCAACGGCAACGGACACGGGATTGCCCGTTACACAGCATGAAACTGCGGTCGGGCAATAGAAAGGGTGAAAACCCCAGCCGTCTATCCATGCAGCGGATGAAATTCCGTGATACGAAACGGAATACACACTCTCGCAGTTTGAAGAATCACCGTCCACAAAATGATAATTATCCCAGTCGAAGTATTTGACGTGTCCCAAAGCAAAGGGAGCGAAAGCCTCACGGTATCCATACTCCGCATACCCCTCGGCACCGTATGAATGAAATCCGACTGCACCGGCAAGATTTCCGTTTTCATCATAGAGCAGCTTGCG
>UMLQ01027437.1_pt1 | contig 18636 bp, 16 predicted proteins | sample 1966631 | NCBI WGS metagenome assembly UMLQ01 (sample SAMEA4836206, study PRJEB28245) | human gut metagenome | biome: gut microbiome; material: fecal sample | place: Denmark | collected 2008 | reverse complement strand
GGCGAAAAGCTGCCCCGCGCCCGCCGTGCCGATAAGCGCGCTCTCGCCGCCAAAGCCCGCACGCTCAATGATTATCCGCCCCGATTTCACCAGCCCGAAGCTCGAAATGACCTCGCCCGCCGAGCAGACCGCCGCGCCCTTTTTGTAGCGCTTTAGCCGCAGGTGCAGTTTGCCGACCTCCTGCGAAAAGGTAGACATATCCTCTATCTGCTCCGCCGAAACGCCCTCGAAAAGCGGGTCGGCGGCGAGCATTTTCAGCAATTCAATATCCATAAAATACCTCGCAAAAAAAATTGAAATGTTGTAGAAACAACATACTTTCTGCTTTGATTATATTATAATATGTACATAAAGTCAAGCGATACATCGAAAAAAGCGAAACATTTCGGAGGTAATAAAATGAAAAGACGCATAATCAACATCGACGAAGAAAAGTGCAACGGCTGCGGCGCTTGCGCGAACGCCTGCCACGAGGGCGCTATCGGCATGGCAGATGGCAAAGCCCGCCTGCTGCGCGACGACTACTGCGACGGTCTGGGCGACTGCCTGCCCGCTTGTCCCACGGGGGCGATAACATTCATCGAGCGCGAGGCGGCGGCGTATGACGAAGCGGCGGTGCTGGCAAACAAGGCGCAAAAGGCGAAAAAGCCCAGCGCTCCCCTGCCCTGCGGCTGCCCCGGAAGCATGGCGCGTTCGCTGAAAAAGCCCGCCGCGGTAACGGTAAAAGCGAAGCCCGCGCACACGCCCTCGCAGCTCAGCCAGTGGCCCGTACAGATACAACTCGCGCCGATAAACGCGCCGTATTTTGACGGAGCGAGCCTGCTCATCGCCGCCGACTGCACCGCATACGCCTACGCCGATATGCACGCAGATTTCATTCGCGGCAGGATAGCGCTCATCGGCTGCCCGAAGCTGGACAGCGCAGATCACAGCGAAAAGCTGACAGAGATACTGCGCCGCAACGACATCAAGGACGTAACGGTGGTGCGCATGGAAGTGCCCTGCTGCGGCGGCATAGAGCTGGCGGCGAAAAAGGCGATACTGCAAAGCGGAAAAGACATACCCTACCGCGTGACCACCATTTCGGTAAGCGGCGAGATACTCTGATATACATTTGGCAATTTAACTAAACAAAACGCTTGTTAGAGCCGTGTGAAACGTTTTCATTCCAAACTTCGCGCGGCTCTCGCTTTTTTGCACAAAAAAGGCTTTACAAAGCACAATGGTTATGATAAAATTAAGTCACTGAATTACGACACAAAGGGAGTTATTATCATGAATATCAGGAAAATAATCGCTGCGGCGGTCAGCGCGATAATGCTCGCGGGCAACTCGGCGCAGTTTGCGGCATTCGCCGACGGCAGCGTGAGATTTGAAGCCGAAAACGGCACTCTCGGCGGCGCGGCGTATATTGAAAAGGACGACAGCGCCTCAGGCTCAAAGGCGGTGACTTTTACCGACGCCACCTGCACATGGACGCAGAAGGTGAACATGACCGAAGAGGGATTTTACGACATACGCATTTACAGCAAGGGTCAGGGCGGCGACAAGTTCAATGATCTGCTGATAAACGGCGAATCGGCGGGCACTTTCAAGAGCGCGGAAGGCGAAGGCTACTCGGAGTACACGGTGGCGCGGCTGTATTTCAACAAGGGCGCGAACACCATCAAAATGACGATGAGCTGGGGCTACTTCATGCTCGACTACATAGAGCTGGAAAAGTCGGCGATACCCGAAAACATCTACGCCGTTTCCAAGCAGCTCTCAAACCCCAACGCCAGCGACAAGACCAAGCGCCTTTTCAGCTACATGGCGGACGTTTACGGCAAAAAGGTCATCACGGGCCAGTACTGCGACGGCGGGCTGAACGGCAGCGAATTTAAGGGCATAAAGAACGCGACGGGTGAAACGCCCGCTATGCTGGGTCTTGACATGATGCGCTACACCCCCGCGCGCGTGAAGCACGGCGACAGCAGCAAGGCGGTGGAAAACGCGATAGAATTTTCCAAAGCGGGCGGCATAGTGACATTCTGCTGGCACTGGAATTTGCCCGACAAATTCCTCAAATCGGGCACTGACAGCAGCGGCAATCCGCGCTGGTGGGGCGGCTTTTACACCGATAACGCAGACCTTAACAAATTCGACCTCTCGGCGGTGATGGACGGCAGCGACCCCGAAACTTACAATGCGCTGATGAGCGACGTAGACGCCATAGCAAAGCAGCTCACGCGGCTGAAAGAGGCGGGCGTGCCCGTACTTTTCCGCCCTCTGCATGAGGCGAGCGGCGGCTGGTTCTGGTGGGGCAGCGACGGCGCTGAGGCTTACAAAAAGCTTTGGAAAGCGGTATACGAAAAGCTGACGAACGAGTACCAGCTCGACAATCTGATATGGGTGTATAACGGTCAAGCGGCTGAATGGTACCCCGGCGACGAATACGTTGACATAATCGGCGAGGACATCTACCCCGGCACGCGCCAGTACTCGCCGCAAAGCTCGAAATTTATCGAAGCGGCGGAATACTCGAACAGCCGCAAGATAGTAGCGCTGAGCGAAAACGGCTGCCTTTTCGACCTCGACAAGGCGTTTGAAGCGGGCACGGCGTGGTCGTACTTCGGCACATGGAGCGGCGAATTCTGCATATCAAGCTCGGAAAAATACACCGAAAAGACGATGTGGAAAAAGGTCTACCAGAGCGACTGCGCGATAAACCTCGACGACCTGCCCGACTTCTCGATATACCCGCTGGACAGCGGAAGCAGCAGCGCGACGGTAACGCTGAGCGAAACGGCTAAGACTCTCGCGCCGGGCGACGTATTCCAGCTGCGCGCAACGGTCACGCCCGCAGGGGACAATGTGACATGGAAAAGCACGAACACGGCTGTCGCTACGGTAAGCGGCGGCAAGGTTACCGCCATGGGCGCGGGCACGGCTGAGATAACCGCATCTCTGCCCAACGGCAACAAAGCTGTATGCAAGGTGACGGTAGAACGCACGAAGCTTACGGCGGCGAACGTAAGCAACATAGCGAGCAGGACATACACGGGCAAGGAGATAAAGCCCGCAGTTACCGTAAAATACGGCGGCAAGACGCTCGTCAGCGGCAAGGACTACACCGTAAGCTACTCAAACAACGTGAAAGTCGGCACGGCTAAGGCTACGGTAACAGGCATCGGCAATTACAGCGGCAGTGTTGAAAAAACTTTCATCATCTCGCCCATGAAGCAGACGATAACGGCTGCCGAGAGCGCCTGCAAGGGCATTAAATTAAGCTGGCCGGAGGACGAAGCAGCGACGGGCTATGAGGTGCAGTACAGCCCGAATTCCGGCTTCGCAGGCAGCATGAGCAAAAAAGTCAGCGGCACTGCAAGCACCACGATAACCGGACTGACCGGCGGCAAGACCTACTATGTAAAAGTTCGCAGCGTGGCAGAGGTCGGCGGAAAGACATACGCGGGCGCTTGGTCGAACGTGGTAAGCGTTAAAGCGGCGAAGTACGACATCACGAAAGCGAAAGTCAGCGGCATAGCCGACAAGGTATACAACGGCAAGAACCAGACGCAGAAAATAAAGGTGACCTACAATGGCAAAACGCTGAAAAGCGGCACTGACTACACGCTGAAATACGCGAGCCGCAAGAACGTCGGCACGGCAACTGTAAAGATAGTCGGCGCGGGCGACTACGCGGGAACTATCAAAAAGACCTTTAAGATAAACCCCGAAAAGCAGAAGGTCGAGAAGCTGATAGCGAAGTCAAAGGGCTTTACCGTAAAGTGGGCAAAGACGGCTTACGCTGCGGGCTTTGAGATACAGTACGCGGAAAACGCAAAATTCAGAAGGGCTAAAAAGGTGACGGTAAGCGACGGCACGAGCGTTAAAAAGAGCGTGACGAAGCTGAGATCGGCGAAAAAATACTATGTAAGAGTACGCACATACACCACCGTAAGCGGCAAGAAATACTACGGCGCATGGTCGGCGGCTAAGAGCGTTACCACAAAAAAATAACCTGCGGCGCAGACCTGCGAAAGGGTCTGCGCTTTTTTTGCGCTCGGGGTTGCTTTTTGGGCGATAGTGTGTTATAATAATTTTAGGTATTGTTTATAGAAAACAACGGAGATAACGACATGATAAAAAGCAAACTGCTCGCCGCGGCTGCCGCCCTGCTGATATGCACAGGCTGCGCGCACAGCGGCGGAGATCCATCGGGATATTACGAAGAGCCCGACTCGGCAGAGAGCGCGGCTTCTCAGGCAAGCACGGAAAGTTTAGAAAGCGCGGATAGTTCGGCGGCTGAGAGCAAGGCTGACAGATCCGACAAAGCTGAGGAAGCGGATATGTACGACGTTTCGCCTATAGCGGAAGCTTACCGCGCGGGCGACCCATCGGCGCTGAGCGAGTTTGACAGCAAGATATACGAAAAAGCGGCGGCGGTGCTGGACGAGATAATTACCGATGGCATGGACGATTACGAAAAAGAGCTTGCCGTACACGACTATATAATTTACAACGTGACCTACGATGAAGGCTCGCTGAGCGCGATACCGAACCCCGCGGAGCACTGCGACGACCCATACGGCGCGCTGATAAACGGCAAGGCGATATGCAAAGGCTACACCACCACATTCAGAATGTTCATGGGAATGCTCAGCATACCATGCGGCACGGTGCACTCGAGCGACGCGACCGGTGAAGAGCACGCCTGGAACACTGTAAAGCTCGACGGCAGCTGGTACTACGTTGACTGCACATGGGACGACCCCATTCCCGACAGCGCCGCGCGGCCGGTCATCCACACATATTTCAACGTTTCGCGCGAGGAGATAGAAACAGACCATGTGCTGCCCGACGGCTGCCCCGACACCGAAAGCGCTGCGAACAGCTACTACACGCGCAGCGCGGTGAAGATAGCAGACCTCGGCGAGATATACGGCGCGGCAAAAGACGCTTTAGCGCAGGACAGGCGTGACTTCGTACTGCTCTTTGACGAAAGCACCGGCATAACGCTGGACGGCGTGGACGCGATAGACGATATATACGAACCCGAGAGCAAAACGCTTGAGAAAAAGCTGAACGGGCTGGCGGCGAAGATGAAAAAAGACGGCTTGGCTAACAACTGCTTTTTAGACGTGCGGCGCGTACAGACAGCCGAGGGCATAGGGCTGTATGTGGAAATGCACTTATTTACTGACTGAAAGGAGCGCTGAAAAATGCGTTTCAGACCATGTATCGACATACACAACGGAAAGGTGAAGCAGATAGTAGGCTCATCGCTGAAAGACGAGGGCGGCGAGGCTGCGAACAATTTCGTTTCAGATAAAAATGCGGACAGCTATGCGCGGCTCTACAAAGAGCGCGGGCTGAGCGGCGGGCACGTTATAATACTCAACCCGCGCGGCAGCGAGCACTACGAAGCCGACCTGCGGCAGGCGCAGTTGGCGCTGAGCGAGTACGAGGGCGGCTTACAGATAGGCGGCGGGATAACGGACGAAAACGCGGTCGATTTTCTGAACATGGGCGCTTCGCACGTTATAGTTACGAGCTACGTTTTCCGCGGCGGCGAGATAGACTTTGCGCGGCTGAAAAAGCTGACGGAAGCCATCGGCAAAGAGCGGCTGGTGCTCGACCTCTCGTGCAAAAAGCGTGGCGGCGAGTACTATATCGTCACCGACCGCTGGCAGAAATTCACCGACACGGCGCTTTCAGAGCAAACGCTCGACCTGCTTTCGCGAAGCTGTGCAGAATTTCTGATACACGCGGCGGACGCTGAGGGAAAATCGAACGGCATAGAGGAAGGCGCGGCGAAAATAGCGGCACTCTCGCCGATACCGTGCACATACGCAGGCGGCATCTCGAGTTTTAACGACGTAGACAAACTGCGTGACATATCGGGCGGCAGGCTGGATTTCACTATCGGCAGCGCGCTTGACATATTCGGCGGCGGAATGAGTTTTGAAGCCGCGGCGGAGTATGGGGAAGAGAAATAAAACGCCGCTCGGCGGCATAAAATAAAATATACCAAATCAGCAGAAAGGAACTGATAAAAATGGCAAAGCTCAAAGTAGCAGTAATATTCGGCGGAAAGTCGAGCGAGCACGACGTTTCGCTCGTTTCGGCGGCGCACGTTATAGAAAGCATACCGAAAGATAAGTACGAGGTGATATGCATAGGCATCACCAAAAAGGGCCACTGGCTAAAATACATAGGCCCTGCCGAGCTTATCAAAAACAAGGAATGGGAAAAGCACCCCGACAACGTGCCCTGCATCATGAGCCCCGACACCCTGCACAAAGGCTTTATCGTGCTCGGCGCGGACGGCACTTTCGACAACATAAAAGTAGACTGCATATTCCCCGTACTGCACGGCAAAAACGGCGAGGACGGCACTATACAGGGACTTTTCCAGCTCAGCGGCGTGCCTTTCGTCGGCTGCGACATGATCTCTTCGGCGAACTGCATGGATAAGGAAATGACACACCTGATACTCGAAGCGAACGGGATAAAGATGGCGAGATTCATCTCTATGCGTTACAGCGAGATGGATAAGATAGATGATAAGATAGCCGAAGCGGAAGCGAAGCTGAAATACCCGATGTTCGTAAAGCCCTGCTGCGCAGGCTCATCGGTAGGCGTTTCGCGCGTGGAAAACGCTGAGGAGATGAAAAACGGCATAAAGCTGGCATTTCTTTCAGACAGCAAGCTGCTCATAGAAGAAGGCGTTACAGGAATAGAGTGCGAGTGCGCGGTGATGGGCAACGACGAGCCTTTTGCATCTACCGTTGGCGAGATAAAGAGCGCGAACGAGGGCTTCTACGACTTTGAATCGAAGTACGAGGACGACAATTCGGAAACGATAATCCCCGCCCGCATGAGCGAGCAAGCGATAGAGAATATTCGCGCGCTGGCGGTAAAGGCTTATAAGGCGATAGGCTGCGCGGGACTTTCGCGCTGCGACTTCTTCCTCTGCCCCGACGGCACTGCCCTGCTCAACGAGATAAACACTCTGCCGGGCCACACGCCGATAAGTATGTACCCGAAGCTGATGGAGCACGCGGGCATGACCCCCGCCCGGCAGGAAGATAAGCTGATAGAACTAGCGCTTGAAAGAAACTAATAGAAACGGAATGATTTGACATGATAGAAACTCTCAGCGGCAGCATTTCAGACGGCGCTATCGGCGTATTCGACTCAGGCGTCGGCGGACTTACCTGCGTGAAAGAGCTGATAAGGCTGATGCCGCACGAGGACATAGTGTACTTAGGCGACACCGCGCGAGTGCCCTACGGCACGAGAAGCCGCGACACGATAGCGGAATACTCGAGGCAGGACATACGCTTTATGGAGCAGCACAACGTAAAGCTGCTGCTGGTAGCCTGCGGAACGGTATCGGCGGTAATGCAGACCGTGCCGATATTTGACGGCTCGTCCATAACCTGTTACAGCGGCGTGATAATACCCGCGGTAGACGAAGCCTGCGCGGTCACGAAAAACGGCAGGATAGGCGTTATCGCGACGCCCGCCTCGATACGTTCGGGATGTTACGAGCAGGAGATACACCGCATAAGACCTGATGTGGAGGTATTCAGCCAAGCGTGCGCGATGTTCGTACCGCTGGCGGAAAACGGCTACACTGCGCCGGGGTGCGCGCCCGCGGAATTTTTCGTTCGCGAATATCTGAATGGGATAAAGGCGCAGGGCATCGACACGCTGATAATGGGCTGCACGCACTACCCGCTGCTGGAGGAGGTTGTGCGCGAATTTATGGGCGAGGGCGTAAAGCTGATCTCGCCGGGCGCGGTAACGGCTCAGCAGGCATTTGAAGCGCTGAAAGCGCAGAACGCATTGCAGGGAGAAGATCACAAAGCGAAGATAGAGCTTTACTGCACCGACAGCGCGGAGCTTTTTGCGGAGAACGTGAGCAGATTTTTAGGCGGCGGAGCAAGCGGCGCGGAGATACTGCAATGTTCGCTGACGTAAGGTCGGTGGCGGCATGAAAGCTATCAAGATCGCGAGCGGCGAGAACGCGAAGCTGCGGCTGGTAACGGTAACGGGCGGCGAGCGCACGGAGCTGGAGTGCGAATGCGAGCTGCGCGGCGGCGATGGCCGGCACATAATAAAGTACAAAGACGGCGCGGGAAAAGTGATGATGAAGCTGACGAGCGAGCGCGCCGAACTTCTGCGGACGGGCGGCGAAACGGGCTTAAAGCTATCCGCCGAGCCGAACGCAGAAACTATTGCAAAGATCAAGACGGAGTACGGCACACTGAGTGTGCCTGTACGCGGGATCTCGCACAAATACGAACCGACAGACGAAGGGGTCACGGCGGCGTTTTCGTATGACAACGGGAACGTTGTTGAGGTTTGGGTTCGGGTCTGGAAGAAATGAAACAGAATATCATGACGGCTTGGAGAATATCCGAGCCGTTTTTTTGTGCACATTCGATATATTTCGACACGTTTTTTCTATAAGCAGTTGAGAATAAAATGTGAAGAATATATTTTATTTTTGTTTGAGATATGTTATAATATGTATATATTACAATTTGCAGGAGTTCGGGCGAACAAAGTTTCTTTTAATTGTGTCAAAAATGATACCATTAAAATTGAAAAATATGTTATAATATATACATCGAATACATACACTTCCAAAACAAGGAGAGATGTACCTATGGAAAACGAACTTTACGCACACATCAGCGAGGACGGAAGAAAGCAAACGCTGAAAGAGCATTTGGAAAACGTTTCTATAATGGCGGAGGATTTTTGCATACCTATGCTGAAACCGATGGCGCGGCGGTCGGGCGAGCTGCACGACATCGGAAAAGCGGCGGAGGACTTTCAGCAGCGGCTGTACGGCTCAAAGAAAAGCTTTTGCCACGCTGCCTGCGGTGCGATAGAGTATCAAAAACTGAGCGATTTTGAGGATATTATCGCCTGGCTGATGGAATACTGCATCGCAAGCCACCACACGGGGCTGCTTGACGGGCAAGGGAGCGGGCAGGAGCTCGCCACGCTGAAAAATATGCTCGGCAAAAAATACAGCGGCAGCGCAGATTACAGCAGGTACAAGGAGATAGTGCCCGAGGTACTGCTGAGCGCCGAAGAGCAGAAAGCGGCGCTGGAGGAGCTGGAGAGCTGCGGCGAGGACAACACCGAGATGATGGAGAGGTTCGCTTTTTTCGTGCGCGAAGTTTTCTCATGCCTCACCGACGCGGATTTTCTGGACACGGAAAAATTTTTCTATCCGAATACCGAGCGCGGGCTGACGGGAGATATGGAGAAAGCGCTGGAAAAGCTGAACGGGCGATTTACGGAATTTACGCAGACCACTGAACTTCAAAAAGCGCGCGGCAGGATACAGCGGCAGGCTTTTAAAAACGCCGCCGAAACGAACGAAAACATAATGCTGCTGGATATGCCGACAGGCTCTGGCAAGACGCTCACGGCGGCGAAAATAGCGCTCACGAGCGGCAAGAAGCGGGTGATCTACGTTATTCCGCAGATCAGCATAATCGAGCAGACCGCCGACAGCATGGAGCAGATATTTCAGGAAACGATGCCCGTGCTCCAGCACCACTCGAACTACTCATACGAACCAAAGCGCGACGCGGACAAGCCGGACGAGGAAAAAGCCGAGCGCCTGCTGATAAAGACCACCGAAAACTGGGACGCGCCATTCATCGTGACGACAAGCGTGCAGTTTTTCAACTCGCTCTGCCACTACAAAAGCTCGGCGCTGAGAAAGCTGCACAATCTGCGCGACTCGATACTGATATTTGACGAGATACACCTTATACCGACCGAGCTGCTGCGCCCCTGCCTGAAAGCTATCGGCTACATAACCAAATACATGAACAGCAAAGCACTTTTCCTCTCGGCTACCATGCCCGACTACTCCGCTATCTTCAAAAAATATATGCCCGACGTGAAGTTTGCCGAGCTGATAACGGACAAAAGCGATTTCGGATATTTCAAGAAATGCAGATACAATGACCTCGGCAAAAGCAGCTATTCCGCAGTTGCCGAACTAGCGCAAAGCAAGCCTAACGCGCTGATAGTCGTGAACAAAAAGGACACGGCGGTGGAGATATACCGCAAGCTCGGCGGCGAAAAATACCACCTCTCGGCATTCATGACACCCGCGCACCGCAGCAGCGTTATTGCGAAAATACATGAGCGACTGAACGACGGCGCGCATATCACGGTAGTATCGACCTCGCTGATAGAGGCGGGCGTAGACCTCGACTTCAAATGCGTGTTCCGCGAGATGGCGGGACTGGACAGCATTTTGCAGTCGGGCGGGCGCTGCAACCGCGAGGGCAAGTACGACAAAGGCGATGTGTACATTTTCAAGACTGACGAAAAGGCGAATCCTGGTTTTGATCGGCTGGTGCACTTTACGGAAACCGCAGTGAAAAATACGAACACTTCTATGGAAAACATCGACAGCGAAGCCTGCGTGAAAGAGTATTACAGGCTGAAATACGGCTTCAGCGAAGAGGAGATGGACATAAACTCTATCGAAAAATTCAGCATTGCGGCAAACGAATGCAACGGACATACTGCAAACTACGAGGAATCTCTGCCATTCAGAAGCTACGCTGAGCATTTCCAATATATAGAGTCTGACACAACGGCGATAATCATTGAAACGCCCGAAAGCCGCGAGCTTATAGAGCTTCTGAAAAGCGGCGGCAAGAGCGTTCGCCGCAAGCTGCAAAGGCACTCGGTATCGGTGTACCGCTACCAGTTTGAAACGCTTTTGAAAGAAGGCGTGCTGAGCGAAGTGAGCGGTTTCTATCTGCTGAACACGCCCGAGCGCTACGATGCCGAAACGGGGCTTATAGTTTCCGCGGAGGGGGAAGCGTATTTCGGCTGAGCCGCAAATACAAAGAAAAAGCCGCCCGAGATGGGGCGGCAGTTTTCAAACGCAATACCAATATATTGCAACTCACATACGCTTTCGCGCAGACTATATATTTATTATAGCATTTTTTCAAGATGTTTGTCAATGCAGGGATTTTGTTATAACTGCACAAAAAAGGCATTTAAAAGTTGTAACATTACACTATTGACATTTAATTCAAAATGGAGTATCATTATTACAGTAACGAAATACTAATATAAGTTTAGAGGAGATGATCAAATGGCTTACGGTTTTAAAGTGATCGTTGAAGGCGATTACGCCGGGTTTAACAGACCTGAGCTGAAAACCGAGAGGGTGACTTACGATGTGCCTACTGTCGGCGCTCTCGAGGGAATGCTCAAATGCGTGTACTGGAAGCCGGCGTTTTGCATCAAGATCGACAAGATCGTGGTTTTCAACCCGATCAAGACCGTCAACATACGGCGCAACGAGGTAAAGACCAAGCTGCCGCTAAAGGCGGTCAGAGCGCAGATGAACGGCGGCGGCGCGGCAGTTATCTACACGCCCGATGTGCGAACGCAGCGCGGCTCGGTAGTGCTCAAAGACGTGAAATATGGGATAGAGTTTCACATCGAGCGAACGTTCATACGCTCTGACCACGAGGACGAGTGCGAGGAAAAGCACTACAACATCATGCTTCGCAGGCTGAAAAAGGGGCAGTGCTTCCGCCAGCCATGCTTAGGGTGCAGAGAGTTTTCGGTGAAGCGGCTGGAGCTTGTCAATGATCTCGACCTCAGCGAAGTTGCAGAAGAAAACATGGGCAGGCACGATCTGGGGCTTATGCTTTACGGAATGAGATTTCGCGACGGCGGCAAGCCGATAAACGGCGACTGGGAACACCCGCAGTTTTCCGACAAAGCAGACGCCATGTACTACCATCCGTACATGATCGACGGCGTTATAGACGTCGCCGAGTACAGAAAGGAGCTAAAATGCTGATAAAAGCACTTTGCGATTACAGCCGGATACAGGAAAAAGAAGTTCAGGACGGATACTGCAAACAAAACGTAAACTATCTTATACAGCTCTCGCCCGAGGGCTGTATAGATAATATCATCAGCGTGGAAGAATCTAAACCGATAAAGAACAAAAACGGCAAGGAAAAGATGGTGCTTGCGCCAAAAGTCGCCGAACTTCCCGTACGCACGCAGAAGCCCGGTATCGACGGAAACATCATCGAGCACCGCCCACTCTACATATTCGGGCTGAACTACAACAAAAAGGACGGCACGCTTTCGACCGAGGACAAGACCGACAAAGCAAAGAAATCGCACAAAGCGTTCTGCGAGGTGAACCTTGCGTTTTTCGAGGGCATCGACTCGCCGCTCTGCCGCGCGTACTGCAATTTCATAAAGACGTGGAAGCCCGAAGAGCACACAAGCGACCCGATATTGCTGGGGCTTGGCAGCCGTTTTGGTGCGGCGAGCGTCTACTACGAATTCGGATTTGACACGGACAAACTTTTGCAGGACGACCCCGCTTTTAGAGAAGCTTACGACAAATATCTGGCGGAGAAGCAGGCTGCCGCCGAAGCTGAAAACACCGAGCTGGCGGTATGCAGCATACTGGGCGAACGTCTGCCGCAGGCGCGCATACACGATAAGATCAAAGGCATAGCGGGAGGTATAGCGTCGGGCTGCGTTATGGTAAGCGCTAAGGAGGACGCTTTTGAATCGTACGGTAAAACGCAGTCGTTCAACAGCGGCGTTTCCGAAAAGGCTATGAAGATGTACACCTCGGCGCTCAACCGCCTGCTTGCTGACGAGGCGCACCACAAGGTGATGGACGACCTGACGCTTGTCTACTTCGCAATGAAGCGGGACGACGTGAACGAATCAAGACTGGTGAGCAGACTGCTGACGGGCGCTGACAACACGCTGAACGATACTTTCGCAAAGGCGCTGAAAGGTATGCCGATCGAGTTTCCCGACATCGACGAGAGGGTGGATTTTTACGTTGCGGGACTTACGGCGAACAGCTCGCGAGTGTGCCAAAAATTCGCCCTGCGCAGGAAGTACGGCGACATCATCGACAACATAATGGAGCACCAGCGCAATATGGCTATCGGCTACGAGCCGAAATACATCTCGGCAGGGCGAATGCTCCACGAGTTGGTATCGCCAAAATCAAGCAATGACAGAGTACCGCCGCCCCTGCTCTCGGGTATTTTTGAGGCGATATTCAACGGAACGAACTACCCCACTTCCCTGCTGAGCACCATGATAAGGCGTGTAAAGACAGACAGCGATGACGACAATAACCATTTTATAAAGCTAAATAACGCGCGCGCGGGCATAATAAAAGCCTGCCTGATACGCAATTACAAAAAGGAGGACATTAAAATGCTGATAAACCAAGACAGCAGAGAGCCGGCGGCCCTTTGCGGCAGGCTTTTCGCCGTACTGGAAAAGATACAGTGCGATTCTGTAACGGGCGACCTGAACAGGACGATAGGCGACACCTACTTCTCGTCAGCCTGCTCGCAGCCCGCAACCATTTTCCCGATACTGATGAAGCTTTCAAGAAACCACATGAGAAAGCTCGGCAAGCCGGCTTTTATTTATTACGATAAGCTTCTTACCGAGTTAAACGCAGGGCTTAACGACAGATACCCGAAGCAGCTCAGCTTAGAAGATCAGGGTATGTTCATCGTGAACTACTACCAGCAGAAGAGCGAGCTTTACACCAAAAAGGAAACCAAAGAAAAGGCTGCGCAGGCCGACGAATAATGAAAGGAAGATAAAACTATGGAAAACGCTATCAAAAACCGCTATGAATTTGTAATGATATTCGACGTAGAAAACGGCAACCCAAACGGCGACCCTGACGCGGGAAATATGCCGCGCGTAGACCCCGAAAGCAACCTCGGCTACGTTACCGACGTATGCCTGAAAAGAAAGATCAGAAATTTCGTAGAGCTTGTAAAAGAGGGCGAGCCGGGCTACAACATACTGATAAAGGCTGACAAGGCACTGAACACCAAGTTCACCGAAGCTTACAACGCGCTCGACCTGCCGACCGGAAACGGCAAGACCACGCCCGCCGAAACGCAGAAGCAGGCGCGCGACTACATATGCAAAAATTACTACGATGTGCGCACATTCGGCGCAGTAATGAGCACGGGCGACGACCCATGTGGAATAGTAAGAGGGCCTGTGCAAATAAACTTTGCGAGAAGCCTAGACCCCGTTTTCCCGCAGGAGATAAGCATTACGCGACAGGCAAAGACCACTGCTGAGAGAAAAGAGGTCGGCGACACCGAAATGGGCAGAAAGAGCTTTATCCCCTACGCGCTCTACCGCGCCGAGGGCTATGTTTCCGCAATGCTCGCCGACAAGATAACGGGCTTTAGCGAAGACGACCTCGAGCTGCTTTGGAGCGCTGTCATCAATATGTTTGAGCACGACAGAAGCGCGGCGCGCGGAAAGATGTGCATGAGAAAGCTGATAGTTTTCAAGCACGAGTCGCCTTTGGGCAACGCCCCAGCGCAGACGCTTTTCGACAAGATCAGCATAAAGCTGAAAGAAGATACGGCTGTACCCAGAGCATTTTCGGACTACGAGATAAGCATAGACCGCGATATGCCCGCAGGCGTAGAGATGATAGAAAAGCTCTGATCAAAAATTGGAGAACGAGGTATACAAAGAGCAGGCGCGGACGATAAACATACGCAGCATACAGCACTATATGTACTGTCCGCGCAGATTTGCTCTGCTGGAAATAAACGACGACTGGGCGGAAAACGCCTTTGTGGTAAAAGCTAACCTGATGCACGAGAATGTGCACAGCGGCAGCCGCAGCTTTGAGAGCAAAGAAAAGATAGTGCGCAGCGATGTTGCGCTTTACTGCGACGACCCCGAGCTGGACATTTTCGGCGTGGCTGACTGCATAGAATTTGTTCGAAAAAAGAGCGGCGCGTATATCGAAAAGCTCGGCGAAAATTTTGACGTGGACATTGTGGAATACAAGCCGCGCAAGCCGAAGTCGGGCGAATACAACGAAAGCGACGCCATACAGGTCTACGCGCAGAAGATATGCGCCGACAGCATTTTCGGCTGTAACTGCAACGCTTACATATATTACGGCGATGTACGGCGCAAGGTAAAGCTGCCTTTTGATGGGCGGGAGCGTGAAAAGTATGACGGACTGCTGCGGAAATATCTGCACGAGATGCGGGAGATACTGCAAAGCGGCGAGATACCTCAGCGTGCCCGCGGACAGAAATGCAGCGGGTGTTCGCTGGCGGATATGTGCTTCCCGAAAGTGAAAAAATACAGCGTAAAAGAGATAGTGATGTCGATGAACGACGCGCAGTAAAGGGGCTGAGAGATTGCGAAAACTGCTTAATTCACTCTACATAATCGACGAAACGGCGTACCTGACGCTCGACGGCGAGAACGTAGTATGCCGCACGAAAAACGAGGACGGCGAATACAGCGGAGAGAAATTTCGGCTGCCATTCACCACCATCGAGGACATATACCTTTTCAGCTACATAGGCTGTTCGCCCGCGCTGATGGGCAAGTGCACCGAATACGGCATACCGATAAACTTCATATCGCCGCAGGGAAAATTTTTGGCGAGAGTTCAAGGCAAGCCGAAGGGCAACGTTTATCTGCGGAAAGCGCAGTTTGAAAAATTCGGCACTGAGCAGACGGAGATGATGCAGAACTGCGTGGCGGCAAAACTTTCAAACACGCGATATCTGATAAAGCGCAGTATGCGCGACGCACCCGAGATAAACGCCGACGGCGCGCTCACCGACTGCATAAGCTACCTCGAAAGCGGCATAAAAAGCGTTTACGAGATGAAGGACAAAGAGATGATAATGGGTGTGGAAGGCAGCTGCGCCAAAGCATATTTCGATATTTTCGACCGGCTGATACGTCAGCAGAAAGAAGAATTTAAGCTGCTGAACCGCACCAAAAGACCGCCGCTAGACTGCGTGAACGCTATGCTCTCGTTTCTGTACACCATCGCCGTCAGCTGGCACACATCGGCGCTGGAGAGCGTAGGGCTGGACAGCTGCTGCGGATTTTACCATTCACTGCGCCCCGGCAGAGCAAGTTTGGCGTGCGACATGGTAGAGGAAACGCGCTGCATATGCGAGCGGCTGGTGCTGACGATGATAAATCTGAAAATGATAAAAGCGGAAGATTTTGAAACGCAGCCGAGCGGCGCGGTATACCTCAGCAAAGACGGCAAGAAAAAGGTGCTGACGGCTTGGCAGGAACGCAAGCGCGGAAAGATAGACCACCCATATCTGGGCGAGAAAATACCGCTGGGGCTGCTACCGTATGTGCAAAGCTCACTGATGGCAAAATACATACGCGGCGAGATAAGCGAGTACCCATGCTATCTGCTGAAGTAGGTGACAAAAAATGATGACATTAGTAAGTTATGACGTATCTACAACGGACAACAGCGGCAGAAAGCGGCTGAGAAAAGTCGCAAAAGAGTGCCAGAACTACGGTCAGCGCGTGCAGAACAGCGTTTTTGAGATAGACGTAGACTACGGCACATTTTTAAAGCTGAAAGACAAACTTTTGAAGATAATAGATCAGCAAGAGGACAGCCTGCGGATATACTATCTCGGCAACAATTGGAAAAACAGGATAGAACATTTCGGCACAAAAGCGGGGTATGATCCTGAAGGCGTGCTGATAATCTGACAGACTGACCGACACCTGCGAAGCGAAAGCGAAACCGATCGCGCGGACGCTTCGCGGCAAATGACCCGCAAAATATCAACGATTTATGAACATCGCGCCGATATTTTGCAAACCAAAAAGAATCGGATCCGTATCATGTGGAGCAAGCGTCCAACTGCAACAACATCTAGGGTCGCGCTCCACGTGAGCGCGTGAGTTGAAATTCTTTTTTGTTGTGCGCCGCATGGTTCGTCCGTGCGGGTCGCGCTCCACGTGAGCGCGTGAGTTGAAATTCACCTTATAGCCGTCGCGCTCTTCACGTATCGCGTCGCGCTCCACGTGAGCGCGTGAGTTGAAATTTTTCATCATTTGCCGCGGCTCATATCGGCGCTCACGTCGCGCTCCACGTGAGCGCGTGAGTTGAAATGAGATGAAAGCCACAAAAGACCACGTTAAAGCTAGTCGCGCTCCACGTGAGCGCGTGAGTTGAAATTTTTTCCCATCGAATTGTAACCGACAGCATATATTGTCGCGCTCCACGTGAGCGCGTGAGTTGAAATTCTGCGCACTCTTCAGCGGTTTCACAACCATCGAGTCGCGCTCCACGTGAGCGCGTGAGTTGAAATTGCACGAGCAGTAGCTACATATGCTGTTAAAGCTATGTCGCGCTCCACGTGAGCGCGTGAGTTGAAATTATGTTATCTTCTTTGGCGATAATATCGTAGACTGTCGCGCTCCACGTGAGCGCGTGAGTTGAAATTTCGACTGGTTTTCCATGACTTCAAAATGCGATAGCGTCGCGCTCCACGTGAGCGCGTGAGTTGAAATTCATTCTTTTGTACATTTTTTATCCTCCCTTTTGGTCGCGCTCCACGTGAGCGCGTGAGTTGAAATGACGAGGAAATACACACGGAGGTGACGTACAAATGAGTCGCGCTCCACGTGAGCGCGTGAGTTGAAATCTAACTGGTCTATTATCTCGTCAAGCAACCCCTCACGTCGCGCTCCACGTGAGCGCGTGAGTTGAAATCTTGTTGTAGGGCGGCTGTGTAGCCGCCGTTTGTTACGTCGCGCTCCACGTGAGCGCGTGAGTTGAAATAGAGCGGAAACGAAAAGAAGAAGAAGACCGAAAGCGTCGCGCTCCACGTGAGCGCGTGAGTTGAAATTGCTGATACACGATGAGGGTGACGAGTACAACGAGGGTCGCGCTCCACGTGAGCGCGTGAGTTGAAATATTTTTTCCACTCCTTTCCGCGATCCACTTCTCGGTCGCGCTCCACGTGAGCGCGTGAGTTGAAATAAAAAGTATGGTCTAAAGCCTATCCCGTTCAAAGTCGCGCTCCACGTGAGCGCGTGAGTTGAAATTTAGTGTTCCCCTTAATTTTTTTATGGGGGTGATATTGTCGCGCTCCACGTGAGCGCGTGAGTTGAAATTTTCAACACGGGGCTTGAGATGAAAGCCACAAAGTCGCGCTCCACGTGAGCGCGTGAGTTGAAATCGGCAATAACGGCTTCACGAACCTCTTTACTCAGGTCGCGCTCCACGTGAGCGCGTGAGTTGAAATTTGCTTTGTAAATGTATTATTAAAATTGTGAATGTCGCGCTCCACGTGAGCGCGTGAGTTGAAATCCCAAAGGAGGTGCAGGCTATACTAGCATTGCGTCGCGCTCCACGTGAGCGCGTGAGTTGAAATGTTTCGGTGAAGCATAACGCTGTGTTATCCTTACGGTCGCGCTCCACGTGAGCGCGTGAGTTGAAATGAAATGAAAGCCACAAAAGACCACGTAAAAGCTAGTCGCGCTCCACGTGAGCGCGTGAGTTGAAATGCGGACTACTACGCATTTCTCGGTCTGGAGGGATTTGTCGCGCTCCACGTGAGCGCGTGAGTTGAAATTCACTGTCGCGGCGCAGACGGATTGAAAACCGTTTGGTCGCGCTCCACGTGAGCGCGTGAGTTGAAATGTAGTGTTCCCTCTGCCACCCGAACGTGCCTACCGGTCGCGCTCCACGTGAGCGCGTGAGTTGAAATCCTCGTCCGCCATGCCCGAGAGCATGCCCTGCTC
>UMLQ01043821.1_pt1 | contig 18761 bp, 21 predicted proteins | sample 1966631 | NCBI WGS metagenome assembly UMLQ01 (sample SAMEA4836206, study PRJEB28245) | human gut metagenome | biome: gut microbiome; material: fecal sample | place: Denmark | collected 2008 | reverse complement strand
TGTCTCCGACATCGAGATTTAAGCCGCTAAATTATTGTTTATAAGGATAGGAGGGTTAGAAATGAATAGGTTTGATGATGAAGATAAGATAATATCTCAATTTCAGGAAGTCAACGACAATGAGGTTATGTTTGCTGCCCAGTCTGAGACGATTGAAGATGTTTATATCTCAATTCATACGGAAGCCTTATGGAACAATTGGATAAATAGCTCCGGTAAGTCTGACCCGCCACCGGATTATTATTCTCCAAAAGACAAACTAATGATGGATGTTATGCGAGTTGACGACCACGCTTTTGTAGATAAAAAAGGAAAAATTCAAAATCCGACTAATGCCGGAGAAAGCAAGCTTTATAAAGAACTTAAGGAAAGCGGCATACAAGAAATCTTTCCTAATGCAGAACTTATAGTTAATGCCAAAACGCTTTTGCCGTCAGAGCAAGACCATAACTATTTGTTCTACAAATCAAATTTTGAGCGAATAGTATCCGAACACATAAAAAAGCTTCCGCTTTACCAAAGCAATCACATCGGCTACAAAACCGTTTTGTTTGTTATGGATGAGTCCTCTGCATATGTTGAATGTGAAAGCAATAAGCCGAATATGGATGATATGCACGAAGGCAAAATGATAAAAGGAAAACCGCATTTGTTCTTTTGGGATGAAAACTTTGTAAATGTCTTTTTACATAGCGGTATCGATTATTTGATTTGGTATGCACCATATAAACTGCTCAGAACTTCACAAGGAATTTTTGAACTTCCTAAGGTTGTGATGTTTGACTGTAAAACCGGAAACTGCGATAATTTAATCAAGTATAACGAAGAAAGAATATGCAGCTCCGAGCTGTAAAATAAGGAGAAATGAAAATGCCGGGATTATATACCGAAGCCGATTATGAAAATTCAGTAATCGAGCTTTTCAGAAATGATTTGGGATACGAGTACGCATACGGTCCCGATATTGAAAGAGACTTTTACAGTCCGTTATATGAGGAAGTTCTGCTTGACTCTCTGTACCGTTTGAACAGAGGGTTGCCTGATGATGCCATTCAGGACGCATTATTCAAACTGAAGAATTTTGAAAACGGAGAACTTGTGCAGAAAAACGCCGTGTTTATGGACTATCTGCAAAACGGTATCCCGGTAAGATATTTTGTTGATGGTGAGGAGCGTTCCTCTATCGTCTATCTTGTTGACTACAAAAATCCCGACAACAACTCCTTTATCGTTGCTAACCAATGGACTTTTATTGAGAACAGCAATAAACGCCCCGATGTAATTCTCTTTTTGAACGGCTTGCCGGTTGTATTGGTCGAGCTGAAATCTCCGTCCCGTGAAGAAACGGACGCTTCCGAAGCGTACAGGCAGCTCCGCAACTATATGAAAGAAATCCCGTCTATGTTCATTTACAACGCAATTTGCGTAATGAGCGACCAGTTGACCTCAAAAGCGGGTACGATCACCTCCGGTGAAGACCGCTTTATGGAGTGGAAAACCAAAGACGGAGATTATGAGAATACACAGTATGCTCAGTTTGATACTTTCTTTGAGGGTATGTTCCAAAAAGAAAGACTGCTTGATATTATCAAGAACTTTATATGCTTCTCTAATGAGGGGATAAATACATTTAAGATACTTGCCGGATACCACCAGTATTTTGCTGTTAGAAAGGCAATCGAATCTACCAAACACGCTACCGTTACCGACGGAAAGGGCGGTGTGTTTTGGCACACCCAAGGCAGCGGAAAGTCGCTGTCTATGGTGTTCTATGCTCATTTGTTGCAAGAAGCATTAGACAGCCCAACGATTGTTGTTATCACAGACAGAAATGACCTTGACGACCAGCTTTACGGTCAGTTTGCAAAGTGCAAAGACTTTTTAAGGCAAGAGCCGGTACACGCTACTTGCAGAAAGCTGACAGAAACTTCGGGTAAAAATGATGTCGGATTAAAGGACTGGTTGGACGGCAGACAGGCAAACGGCATTATTTTTACCACTATGCAAAAGTTTGAGGAGTCTCACGAAGCGTTATCCGAACGCCACAACATCGTTGTTATGGCAGACGAAGCGCACCGTGGACAATACGGACTGACAGAAACCGTGGATGAAAAAACCGGTAAGATTAAAATCGGTACAGCTCGTATTATCCGCAACACTTTGCCTAACGCTACATATATCGGCTTTACAGGCACACCTATTTCTTCAAAAGACCGCAGCACCCGTGAAGTATTTGGTGACTATATCGACATTTACGATATGACGCAGGCGGTCGAGGACGGAGCAACCCGCCCTGTTTATTACGAAAGCCGTGTAATTAAGCTCAATCTCGATGAAGCAACGCTACGGATGATTGATACCGAGTATGATATTATGTCCGCCAACGCAGACGAAGAAGTTATCGAAAAGAGCAAGCGTGAACTCGGTCAGATGGAAGCAATACTTGGCAACGATAACACCATCAATTCGCTTGTAAGCGATGTACTCGACCACTACGAGAACAACAGAGAAAACCTGCTGACAGGTAAAGCAATGATTGTTGCCTACTCTCGCCCAATCGCTATGAAAATTTATAAGCGTATTTTGGAACTTCGTCCTGCTTGGACGGAAAAGGTTGCAGTTGTAATGACTTCCGGCAACAACGACCCGGAAGAATGGCGTGAGATAATCGGTAACAAGCACCACAAGGATGAGCTTGCAAAGAAATTCAAAGACAACAACAGTCCGCTTAAAATCGCAATCGTTGTAGATATGTGGCTCACAGGCTTTGATGTACCGTCCCTTGCCACTATGTATGTTTACAAGCCGATGTCGGGACACAATCTTATGCAGGCTATCGCCCGTGTAAACCGTGTATTCCGTGACAAAGAGGGCGGTCTTGTTGTTGACTATGTGGGCATTGCAACAGCACTCAAAAAGGCAATGAACGATTACACCGCCCGTGATAAAAAGAATTACGGCGACACCGATGTTGCAAAGGTTGCGTTCCCGAAATTCCAAGAAAAGCTGTCCGTCTGCCGTGATAAGTTCCACGGATACGATTATTCCAAGTTCCAGACCGGCACAGACCTTGAAAGAGCAAAGACAATCAGCGGTGCAGTAAACTTTATTATCGGCAGAGAAAAGATTGAAGAAAAAGACTCCTTTGTAAAAGAAGCACTTATGCTTCATCAGGCGTTGTCTCTCTGCTCGTCTTTGGTTGATGAGGACAGCAGATTTGAAGCAGCATTTTTCGAGTCTGTTCGTGTGCTGGTTTTGAGACTTACTAATACCGGTGTCGGAAAGAAGATTTCCCTACCGGAAATGAACGCACGAATCAACGAGCTTTTGAAACAGAGTATCAAGAGTGACGGTGTCATCAATCTGTTCTCTGACATTAAAGAGGAATTTTCCCTGTTCGACCCGAAGTTCCTTCAGGAAGTTGCCAATATGAAGGAAAAGAACCTTGCTGTTGAACTCTTGAAAAAGCTGATTGCAGAGCAGGTATCTGTTTACCGAAGAACCAATGTGGTAAAGTCCGAAAAGTTCAGCGAGATTATGCAGCGTTCCCTTAACGCATATCTGAACGGTATGCTTACCAATGAAGAAGTCATTGAAGAAATGTTGAAGCTCGCAAAGCAAATCGCCGCAGCACAAAAAGAGGGCGACCAATTAGGTCTTACGGCAGATGAACTTGCTTTCTATGACGCACTGACAAAGCCACAGGCTATTAAGGACTTTTACGAGAATGATGAGCTGATTGCCATTACCAAAGAACTGGCAGATACTCTCCGCAAAAACAAGACGATAGATTGGCAGAAGCGTGAGTCTGCAAGAGCGAAAATGCGTATGCTCATAAAGAAACTTTTGAAAAAGCACAAGTACCCGCCAGAGGGTATGGACGACGCAGTTCAAACGGTTATGACCCAATGCGAACTTTGGACAGATAATATGATGGAAGCGTAGGTTGATGGAAAATGGATATGGACAAGAGATTTAAATGGACAAAATTTTATATGGAGTTGGCTTCTGCCCTACTTCCTTACAAAAACAACAGAAGCGAACTGATTACCAAGCTCAAAACCATCTTTGCCGATGCCGGAATGAATTTTCCGTTTAAGGAAAGAGGGAAAGAAGTATATGAGGACATCTGCCCATTTACCGTTTTTGGCTCGTTCAACAAGGGTATAACAAATGCCAATCGCAGAGCTTTGTTGGAACAATTTGCAAAGCAATTCTCGATTAAGGCTGCTGTACCGACTGAGTTTGACGGCATTCCGGTAGTAATGAATTTAAGTGCGTGGTTCTTTGCGTATAAAGAAAATCGTGGAGAACACGACATAGATAACCTTTGGGATTTGCTTGAAAAAGCAATAGCATATTCCGATGAAGCCTCCACAGATAATAAAAATGCTTTCATTGCTGTCTATGACACAGTTACAAAGCAGAAAATGATTAAATGGAATATTACGATGGGACTTTATTGGGCAAGACCATATACATTCATCAATTTGGACTCTACCAACAGAGCATTTATTACGGATGTGGACAATATGCCCCATTATTTCACGACCATATTCTCTGATATAAATAAAGGATTACCCGACGGAAGAAACTATTTGTTTATGTGCGAGCAGGCAAAGAACGCTCTTAATCAGAAAGAATATGAGTATCACAGTTTCCCCGAACTGTCTTATTATGCTTGGAAAAGCAACCAATTGGGCAAAACAGAAGAAACCACGACAACCACAGTTGATTCAAATATAAAAGAAACAAATTATTGGATTTACTCTCCCGGTGACAATGCTTCAATGTGGGACGAGTTCTATAAATCCGGTATAATGGGTATCGGCTGGGACGATGTTACAGACCTTAAAGGATTTTCTTCAAAAGAGGAAATCAAAGATTTTATGAAAAATGTTTACGACCCAAGTTACTCCTACAAAAACAACGCTCATTGCCTTTGGCAGTTTGCAAATGAAATTAAAGTCGGCGATGTGGTTTTCGTCAAAAAAGGAATGCATAAAATCATCGGAAAAGGCATTGTAACTTCAGATTATATCTATGATACATCAAGAAGCACATACAAGCACATTAGAAAAGTTGACTGGCAAAATAAAGGCGAATGGGAACATCCCGGTCAGGCAGTTATGAAAACGCTCACCAACATATCGGCTTACCCCGATTATGTTCAAAAGCTGCTTACTTTGTTTGCGGAAGATACTTCTGAGGAAGTATCGGAACAAAAGGAAATCAAATATCCGTTGTATTCAAAAGATGATTTTCTGAATGAAGTCTATATGGACGAAGATACATATAACACGCTTACGGAATTGCTTGAAGCAAAATACAATGTAATTTTGCAGGGCGCTCCGGGTGTCGGAAAGACCTTTGCAGCAAAACGACTTGCCTACTCTATTATGGAGCAGAAAGACACAAGCCGTGTTGCTATGGTACAGTTCCATCAGAGCTATTCCTACGAAGATTTCATTCAGGGATACCGTCCTTCCAAAGAGGGCTTTGAACTTGAAAATGGTGCGTTCTATAAATTCTGCAAGGAAGCAGAAGAAGATAACGAAAGACCGTACTTCTTTATTATTGACGAAATCAACCGTGGTAATCTGAGCAAGATATTCGGTGAATTGATGATGTTAATTGAAAAAGATAAGCGTGGAGATAAAATTAAGCTACTCTATTCAAATGAGTGGTTCACAGTTCCTAAGAATGTAAGAATCATCGGTATGATGAATACAGCAGATAGAAGCCTTGCTCTTATGGACTATGCGTTAAGAAGAAGATTTGCTTTCTTTGATTTCGCTCCAGCATTTGCTTCTGAGGGATTCAAGAACTATCTTACAGAGAAGAACTCTCCGAAGTTGGAAAAACTGATTACCGCAGTTGAGTCATTGAATAACACCATCTCAGCAGATGAATCTTTGGGTGATGGTTTCAGAATCGGACATAGTTACTTCTGCACTGATGATGAAATTACAGACGAATGGCTCAAATCAGTAGTTGAATACGAGGTTATACCACTTATTAAGGAATACTGGTTTGATGAACCTACAAAGGTTAGAGATTGGTCTGCTACATTAAGGAGTGCCATAAAATGATTCGCATAAAGAACATATACTATATGCTTTCGTATGCGTTTCAAGTGTTAAACGAACAAGGTTACAAACAAGTTGCGACAGAGGATTTTGAAAATGTCGCAGAGCTTTGTTCAGCAATCCTTATCAAAGGAGTATCATCACAGATTAAGCGAGGATTAGGCAAAGAATATGTTCTACAAACGGAGTCATTATCTTCACTTCGTGGAAAAATTGATATATCTTCTTCGGTCAAGCAACAGTCGATGCTTAAAAAGCAGTTGGTGTGTAACTTCGATGAGTTTTCCGTGAACTCATATATGAATCAGATTATCCGTACAACAATGGATGTTCTTGTAAGAAGTAGTATCAGCAAAGAAAGAAAAAAGCAGATTCGCAAACTTCTCATTTATTTTTCCGATGTAGAACCGTTGAATCGTGAGAATATCAACTGGAAACTTCAATTCAACAGAAACAATCAGACATACCAAATGCTGATTTCTGTTTGCTATTTGATACTCAAAGGATTATTGCAGACAAATTCAGACGGAAGCACAAAACTGATGGACTTCCTTGATGAGCAGCGTATGTGTAGGCTCTATGAGAAGTTCATCCTCGAATACTATAAAAAGGAACATCCTGAAATCAAGGCTTCTGCTTCGCAAATTCCGTGGGATACGGATGATGGGTACAAAGAAATGCTCCCTGTTATGCAGTCCGATATTATGCTGAAAAAGGACGATAAGACCTTGGTTATTGATGCAAAGTATTACGCTCATACTACACAGAAGCAATATGATGTAAATACCCTTCATTCCGGAAATTTGTATCAGATTTTTACTTATGTTAAGAACCTTGATACCGAAAACACCGGAAATGTATCAGGAATGTTGCTATACGCTAAGACCGGTGAAATCGTGCTGCCAAACAACAGCTACAAAATGGGCGGTAATGCAATATCGGTAAAGACCCTTGATTTAGATTGTGATTTTCCTGAAATCCGGAAGCAGTTGGATAATATTGTAGAAGCTTGCTTCCTGTAATGGTAGTTAATCTAAAATTAGAATAAAAACAAAATGCATTAGAAAGGTGTTGAGAAATTTGGAAAAGAATAAAGCATTGGTACTCGAACTGAACATTGATAGCGATAAGTATGTATTTCCCAATACTATTTCTGACGCACTTGTGGAAGCAAACGATGAGCTTTATTCCATAGAGGAGAAACTCAGCGAAACACTTGAAACAATAAAAGCTTTGACACCGGAATGTGACAAGTATGACTATATTTTGTCAGCAAGTTCGGGTGCTTTGTGCGGGATTATTGATATTTTTCTTGTCGGCAAACCCGGTGAGTCTCCGTTGGGCGATATTACAGATAAATGGTTTGCAGATAGGACTGTGGATTTTGCAAAGCTTTGTGGGTATGAAGGAGACAAATCCTCATTATCACAAGCTGTTAAGTTTCTTGAAAAGAAGTTCAAAGTCCCGTATGACCAAAGTGTTGGCGGTGGAATATTCCGTGAGTTAATAAACCTCACACCAAGCAACCATCACTTCAAATCGCTTGCACATAATCCAACGATTTTGGGGCTGTTCTTTTCTATCCTTAATCAATTTACAAATACCTCAGATTTTGTTGCGGATGGAGAGTTAATATCGCTCAATAATTCTGATAGTAACTTTGAACTGCAAGGAAACAATATACCGAGCAAGATTTTCTGTGGTATTGCAAACTGGATAGGACACCTGATTTCGGATGTTTCCGGTTCTTCAAGCAGTAAAGGTAGAGGTATGGGAATACCTTCTCCTATTTTAGCTTGGAGCAATGATGTTATTGCAATCAAAAGAAAACTAAATATTCCTACATCCGAGTTTGATAAATCCGTGAATGAACTGGCACTGAAACTCTTTGAAAAAGGATACGATGTTCGTTTCCAGACAGCACAGGCTATCCCGGTGTTTATCAATGAAATGGTTGTAAGGTTGTTCTATTCCATAAGACGCCTTATCAAATATTTCTCATCCGTTACTAAAGAAGAAAGAAGTCTTGCTTTGCTATGGAAATCGTGTGAACCTTTTTCCAATGCAACTGTAAAGCGAATGTTGACGGTAGCACACGGTACTTTCTGTTTGATAGATGTAGGCGATGCCACGATAAGAGGATTTACAACTGGTGGCGGCACATTCAATGTTGTAGAGTTCTTTATGAGATTGAATATCGTAGGTGTCGGTCGTTTTACTATTTCACTTTATGGAGAAGCAAAACGAGGACTCAAATCAAATAAGGTTAAAGCTGAAGCGGCATATCTGAGCCGTGAAAAAACCATTGTAAATGACTATATCAATGGCTTGAAAATTCTCTCTGTGGCTTACGATGACCAGCAGTTATTGACCTTTATAGATGATTTTCAGTCCAGTGGTTTATACATTCAAGCCTTTAATAAATCGGCTGAACTTGCTAAACTGCGTGGTGTCTCAGAAAGACTAAAAGACAAAACGGAAATAGACTCTTACTTTCGTGGAGGTGCAAAGCATTGAAATTCAAAAAGAAGAAATCGAAATTGCAGTTGGCTCAGGATGAAGCACAAGCTGCAATAAATCAAACGAATAAAAAGATTGAAGAACTCGGCGCTCAGTCAGGCAAACTATGCGACGAACTAAACAATATTCAAGGACTGTTCGATGAAATCCGTAATATGCCAAGTGACAAGAAACTGGAGTGTGAGAAAATACGGAAAATCAGACTGCACTGGAAACAACAAGCCGAGAAGATTGAAAGTGATTATAAAGCAGCCGCAGTTAAAGAAGCCGGTACTGGAGCTGCCGGAGTTGGTATGGGAGTAGCAGTGATGGCTCTTGGCCCAACCGCAGCTATGGGCGTTGCAACAACTTTTGGTGTAGCTTCAACAGGTACTGCGATTTCTGCATTAAGCGGTGCAGCCGCAACAAACGCAGCATTAGCTTGGCTTGGTGGTGGCGCACTTGCCGCCGGTGGTGGAGGTATGGCTGCCGGTAATGCGTTTCTTGCTCTCGCCGGTCCTGTTGGATGGGCAATCGCCGGTGTAGCTTTACTTGCCAGCGGAATAATGTTTTGGAAATCTTCAAGCGATAAGAAAAACATTGAAAATACATTTACGCTCATCAGTAATCGTGATGTCGATTCTTATAAGCTTGCCATTGTTGAATTGGCAGAGCGAATTGAAAGAATCGGAAATGAGAGAGAATTGCTCAAAGAAGCCATTGTAAAAGTAAAGAGTTTCGGTACAGATTATGAAGCTATGACAGAAGCTCAGCAGTATGAGCTTGGAGCATATGTTAATCTTATGTTTTCTTCTACCCAACTGCTTGTAAACCCGATTATGGGATTACAACCTAAATTTAGTGAGAACGACTTTGATGGATTCTTGAATTGGTCTGAAAGAAAAGCAGATAAGAAAGTGTGTGCCGATTACAAACGGTTGATTATCTCTTTTGCAAATCTACTATATCGTATTGATTTGAGTGAACGGGACAAAAAACTGTTGTATAAGGCTTTCAAGCGGAACAAAAAAATGCTTGAAGCATTAGACACGAAGAAAAAAGATTTCACGATAGAGATTATGGATATTGTGCTTGAAGCACTTAACTATTCATATTCAGTTAAAAAGACTTTCGATATAGTTCAATAGAAAGGGATATATCAATGTGGCTCAACTTAAACCTATCTGGGATAGAAATGAATATACGAATAAAGGGCTACGCACCATCTGATAAAGATAAATGGGATTACCAATGGTGCGATGTAGATTTCTCCTTTGTTAGTGGCAGTTGGTTGAAATACCAGCGTGATAATGATGAGGTTTTGCTATCGTGTGAAGTGGAAGAATTAGCTAAATCTCTTGATGACCTTCTTGCAGACAGACTGTCAGAAGTAAAGACAATAGAATGTATAGAACCTGATTTTAATTTTGTATTGCACCCCAAAAGGGATTTGCGAGATGACCCTAAATACACCTATGTTGCAAAGGGTCACGAAATCGTAGATATATTTATGGAAATGAAGATTTTCTTTTGGGATGAAGGTCTTACAGACAATCATCTATCTATCGCTTTTGACCGATTAGATATTCAATATTTGCGAAATTACCTTTTCCTCGTCATGGGAAAACTCGGTAAAGCAGATAAAGAAGTAAACGATATGATTGAAAAAGATATATTGAGAATGGAATACATATAATTGCTAAATAGGAAAAGTATAAGACCGTCAGATCTCATTCGAGACTTGACGGTCTTATATTTTGCGATTGTATTTAAGAAAATCATTCCGATGCTCTTGTTTGCGTAGCTGATAGCCTTGTGCAATCAGGGTATCTACCTTGAGAGCTATAAGGTTAATGTCAGATTCCATTGCCCGTGCAATCTGCTGAATATCGTACCCCTGCTCTATGTACTCTAAAATGGTATCGTCCGGAAGCGAAGCCTGAGAAGCAAAGATATTGGCTTCGTACTCCATACGGTTTTCACGCATATCGAAGATATTAAACTCTTGAAACCCGCCGGCAACAACTGCTTCTTGTCGGTGCAGTACATCGTGACCGATTTCGTGCCACAGGACAATTCGTTCTATAACCGGGTGCAAACCATTTTTCAAAAAAATGAAGCGGTTCTTCAGAATAACCTTGTATGCTCCACGCTGCTTGTCAAAATTGCGATATAGAATATGGATACCAAGCTCGTTAGCAACCTTGTATGGGTCACGAGTGCCGCAGCGCTCAATGAGCTTGTTTACGATTTTCACAATCTCAGCCGTTGAATAGTGCGTCAAGCCGGCTCACCTCCTTGTAGGATAATCATAATCGGCTTTTATCCTATCTTAATAATAACAAAAGGTATGTCCTATAAAACGGACAATTACACTCCGCTGATTATTCGTCCTTGCGATATTTCTTCGGGGTGTATTTTTTATTATTCTTCTTTGCAATGAGGTAAGCTTCCTGAATGGCATCTACCATTTCACGCATATCTTCATCTGCCATTTCGCCACCGGCAAACAGACCGGTAACTTCAGCCAGTAATTCCTGTGCCTGTCTTGCACCTCTGCGACCATACTTATCCTCTACATCGGCAATAAAAGCATCATCCTCAGACAGCAGATAATTGATATTTACATTTAAGGCATCTGCCAACTTCTTGTACCTTTCCATTCCTCTCGGACGGGATTTATCATTTTCGTAGGAACAAATAACTCTACGGGTAACGCCAATCTTCTCTGCCAGCTCGTCCTGATTCAGACCAAGCTTCGTTCTTTCCGCTTTGACTTTTTCACCGAATGTCATTGAACTTCACTCCTTAAAAGAATTTTTACAGTTAAACTTCTCATTTCCTCTTGACAAGTACACTTAAACTGCGTATAATATGAAACAGGAAGTTGAACTACTCATAGTTTATACCAAACTTCTCAATTTGTCAAGGGGGTTACGAAAATATGTTGCGTAGCATTTTACATTGTGATATGAATAACTTTTATGCCAGCGTTGAATGTATGCTCGACCCCTCGCTGAAGCAATATCCGATTGCTGTCTGCGGTTCTGTTGAGGAAAGACACGGTATCGTGCTTGCCAAGAACTATAAAGCGAAGGCTTTTGATTTGAAAACAGGCGATGCAGTATGGCAGGCTAAACAGAAGTGCAAGGACTTGGTAATTGTGCCGCCCCATTATGAGGAGTATATAAAATACTCAAAGCTTGCAAGAAGCGTGTATGAGCGTTACACAGACCAAGTAGAACCTTATGGAATGGACGAATGTTGGTTGGATATTACCGGCACAGAGGGAATCTTCGGTTCTCCTGAACAGGTTGCAAACGAAATCCGTGAAACGATAAAGTTTGAACTTGGCTTGACGATTTCTGTTGGTGTTTCCTTTAATAAGATATTTGCGAAGCTCGGCTCTGATATGAAGAAGCCTGATGCCGTGACTGTCATTCCAAAGGATTCATTCAAAGAGAAGATTTGGGGGCTTCCGGCTGCGGATTTGCTCGGTGTAGGACGAGCAACCCAGCGTGTGCTTGATAGCTACTGTATCCGTACTATTGGAGGTTTAGCAAACACCGACCCTGAGTTCCTGCGACGGAGATTAGGAAAGAACGGAGTGGCGCTATGGAATTATGCCAATGGCAACGACCTTTCCCTTGTTGCCAAGAAAGACTTCGTATCTCCTGTTAAGAGCGTTGGACACGGAATTACAACAGTAGCAGACTTGGAGAAACCTGAGCAGGTGTGGCCAGTGTTTCTCGAATTAACCCAAGACATCGGACACAAGCTCCGTGTTCACGGACTGTGCGCCGAGGGAGTTGCTATTCATATCAGAGACAACACACTCGATACAAGACAATGGCAAACGAAGATTACACTTCCTACACAGTCTCCGATGATTATTGCAAAGACCGCTTTTCAGTTGTTTGAAAAAAGATATGGGTGGAATAACCCTATCCGTTCTGTGACGGTACAAGCCATAAATCTTGTTCCACAAGACACGCCCCGTCAGATAAGCATATTTATGGATGCCGAAAAGCAGGACAAACTGGAGAGAGTTGAAAAGTGTGTTGAAGAAATCAGAAGGCGTTTCGGAAAGGACAGCATAAGGAATGGGGTTCTGTGTCAGAACCTGCGGCTACCACCGGAAAAAGCCGAAATCACTATGCCGACAGGAATGGTCGGTTAAGGAGGGCTTAATGTGATTGACGAAAAAGATGTTACGGCTTATGTGAGCATACCTGATTATTTCACTCAGGGTTGCAGTGAAGATATAGTTATCTTCCGTGCGGATGGCGGAAACCATTTCACCGACTACGGAATTTTTGAAGGAATGTTTCTTTTCTTTGATATGAAGAAAGACTTTGAGAAAGGCAGACTTTCCTGTTACATCAACAGTGCTGATGACGGCAGACCAAAGTATAAGGTCTCTGATAAGGATATGGAAGGCTATCAGCATTTAGGCAGACTGGTAATGACAATGAGAAACTATGAGGTATAGATATGGAATCCGCAAGAAGAAAAGTTTATGTAGAAGTGAATGTAACCCACAGACCTGATGGTACGGCTCGTCCGAACTCCATCAAGTTTGAAAATGACGAAAGATATGAGATTGACCGTGTAATACAGAAATGCCGAGCTGCTTCGACAAAGGTTGGAGGTACAGGTATCCGCTACACGGTACAGATTTGCGGCAAGCCCACATTTCTGTTCGATGAAGAAAATGGAAAGTGGTTTGTAGAAGCAAAATCCTGATGTAGGAGGTTTTTGTAACTTGAAACATTTATCGAGATTAGACATCGAAGCGATTGCTGATAAATATGTTCAGGCATATATGGCACTTCCCGATGTCCGTAACACGCAAGTATATAGAATTGACCCAGAGCTTCTCTTGGCGAAAGTTCTCGGTCTGAATGTTGAGTACCAGCACTTATCGTATGACGGCAGTATTCTTGGACTGACTTCGTTTTCGGAAATGGGGGTTCAGGTATTTGAAGATGATGATAACGACGCCTTTTTCTTTTTGGACGGAAAAACCGTTCTTGTGGAAAAGGACTTACGCCTTGACAGCAAGCTGAAAGGCAGAAAGAATTTTACTTTAATGCACGAAGGCAGCCATCAGATTTTCAAGATGTTATTCCCCAATGATTACGGAGTATCACAAAAATCTGCTGGAGTGCATTATTACAAGGCAAATTCCGAAAGGAATAAGCCCATATCCGATTGGGAGGAATGGCAGGCGAACACACTCGGAGCAGCAATCCTTCTCCCGGAAAATCTGATAAGTCAAGGAATGTATTTGTTCAGCCTTGGAGAAAGAATTGAGTGTCTGAACAAGATTTACTTTCCGGAAGTATATAAAAGGTTTGACGCACTTGCCGATTTCCTCGGCTGCTCTAAAAAGGCACTCGCTATCCGAATGAAGCAGCTTGGTCTGTTGAGAAAGGAGTATCTTGATAACCCTTTAGACCTGCTGAATGTGTATCCGGAGGTGAGTGAACTGTGAAACCATTGGAACAAAAGATAATCGTGAGGTGCAAAAGCTGTGGCTGGCGTATCCTTGATAAGGTAACACTTGCCACAGGACAGATAGAAGTAAAATGCTCCAAATGCGGGCATATCAATAACATTGACCTCTCCTTGCGTAAAGGGTCGGTCAAATACAGAATTGTAGGAAAGGAAAACTGGACTGACAATTAAATACGGACAAGCGTACCGAGCAACGGGTCCGTGGTTTTTATAACCCAACGAGTCACCAAATAGCCGGACACTGAAAGTAAGTGGATAAGTATATCCAACTGCTTTTGGTGTTCGGTTTTTTTGTTGCCCTAAAAGGACAATGCCGTGACTTATAAGTGGTTAGCATACATCGCCAAATATCCGTAATCTCTGAATTTTTGATTTCAACCAATTTCAAAAAATTCAAATTCAAGGAGATTACGATAATGAAAAAACTTACATTAGCAGAACAGGAAGAATTATTTGCGAAGGACTGCAAGCTCATTAACTTGCAGTATGAATATAGCGGTTACACCGGCACAGAGAAATGGGCGATTGTGACCGAACTGGCGGAAGAAGAATTGTGGGTAAAGTATCCCAATATTGTTAGCAGATACTCTCATTTTATCCTATTATCTATTGCTCAAGGTGAACCGATTACGGAATACCAGAATTATGAAGCAAAATACAGAATGAGAAATTTGCGTTGTGGACACGCATTTGACATTAACGATGGTGAGTTTGAGGAACATCACCCCGAACTTGCTATTGAGATTGACATTGTTGAAACAATAGAACTTCAAGACAATATCAAGAAGCTGAAAATCGCAATGACGCAGTTAAACGACAAACAAAAGAAACGCATTTTTGACTACTTTTTTGAAAACAAAACATTTGAACAAATCGCAGAAGAAGAAGGTGTGACTAAGCAATCCGTTGATGAGTCAATAAAGGGTGCAATAAAAAAACTTAAAAAATTCTTTTGAAATACCCTGACTTTTTCGTCTCCCAGTTCAAACAAGTGAAGGGGTTAATTCTAATCCGGATACGAATTACCTCATAGAAATATCGAAAGTGAGGATTTACATATGAAAGAAAAAGAGTTTGAAAATATTAGATGGGGCGATATTTACTATTGCGATTTGGGTTCAACAAACGGAAGTGTACAATCAGGAATCAGACCGGTTCTTGTGGTTCAAACCAATCGCTTGAATAGAAACAGTCCCACAGTCGTTGTAGCAGCTATAACAGCCGTGAAGAAGAAAACAGCTATGAATACTCATATTGAACTAAACACGGATTGTGGCTTAAAAGAGCCGTCAATGGTAATGCTTGAACAACTTCGTACCGTGGATAAAGCTTCGGAACTTGATAATTTTGTTGGTAGAATTACTGACACCGATAAAATCAGAGAAATTCAGCGAGGATTGAAGTTTGCAGTAGGCATACCAACCAAACCCAAGTCCGAACGAAAAGGAATTGTGATAAGCCTTTGTCCCCGTTGCAGAAGCGAGTTTCAGTCCATTCCTGAAAACATTGTAAAAAGACTTGACCCTTTTCAGGCTACCAAAGAAGTATGTGACAAATGCCAAATTGGATATGGTTATGATTATATGATTTTCAAGAAGCACAATCATCACGACAAAGGAGGTGCTGAGAATGTTTGAAGATAAGATTGTAGCAATGAATAAACAGCCTAATGCTCCTGATGATAACTCAGGCTTTGAAAAAAGAGTTTATACAGTTGAGGAAATAATGGATATTCTCAGCATTGGCAAGAATACCGCATATTCACTTGTCAATTCCGGGGTTTTCCATTTTGTAAAGGTCGGTGGACATTACAGAATATCTAAAAAGAGCTTCGACAAATGGCTTGATAATTTAGATGGCGACCCCACAGATTGTCAAGTATGCGATTAAGCCAATCGCACAATTAACAAACACTCCGATTTTAAGTACCATATAGCCAAGTTACTTGGCTATATGGTAGTCAGAGTAACAATAGACAATCGGAGGTGCGAGAAATTGAATAAGAGAATCAAAGATAGTGATACTCGATACCGTGATACATTCAGGCGAGCTGAAAGTGAAATAAGAGCATATACGGTAGATGACATACAGCATATTTTGAAGGTTAGCAAAACTACCGTTTATGAGCTGTTAAAAAGTAATAAGTTTCATACTGTTCGTGTAGGTGGTCAGTATCGAATATCCAAAAAGAGCTTCGATAATTGGCTTGATGGTTTGGAAGGAGGTTCTGACGATGGCATTTGTTAATATGTTCGACGAGAGAGTTGCCCGATTTAATCTTCAAGAAGAAAATGAACGCTTGGCTGAATTGTTCAGTGATGAAAAGCTTCAGGAAGAAGCTTTGTGGGAAGCATATTCCGTAAAGGAAATATCTCAGCTACTCTCTGTAACGGAAGAAGATGCTTTGAAGTTGATGAACTGTGGATTGTTCAAGACATATCGTGTTGGTAATGAATACCGAGCTTCAAAGAAAAGTGTAGAGGAAAACAAGAAAATAGTTAAGGCGGTACTTACTTATCAGGAGAAGAAAACAATGTCTGTTCCTGATGTGATGAGGATACTTGGTCTTGGTAAGACTTCTACATATCGTCTAATCAATCAATGCCGGTTCAAAACTTATTTGGTACTTGGAAAAATGAGAGTTGATGTAGATAGCTTTGAAGATTGGTATGCGGGTCAATTCCATTACGAGAAAGTGAACGGAGAAAGACCCGGCAAGAAATACGGCAGAACACTCTCTCCTCTTACTGTTGCAAAGGCACTTGGCATTCCAAGAAGCACAGCAAACGACCTTATGAACGACGGTATTGTCGAGTTTATATGGGTCGATGGCAAACGCAGGATAAAGAGAGAAAGTTTTGATAAGTGGTATGCTGCACAGGATAAGTACATCAAAATAAAAGAAATCGAGGAGGTGGAAGGCTATGTCGATTGAAGATAAAGTTCGTGAATTGAATGGTGGTTCGTTCTTAAAAAAGAGCTATTCCGTAGAGGAAGTCCAATCAATATTGGGCATCACTCGACAGACGGTATATAAGCTCATCAAACAAGGTTGCTTTCAAGCTGTAATGCTTGAAACCGGCTACCGCATTATAAAGACCAGCTTTGATAAATGGCTGGACAACGAGTAAGGAGGAAAGACTATGGCTTCTATTGTTAAAAGGAAGAACCGATATTCTGTCGTTTATACCTATAAGGACGATGACGGCAACACCCGTCAAAAGTGGGAAACCTTTGATACTAACGCAGATGCAAAAAAGAGAAAAATTCAAATAGAGTTTGAACAGCAAAACGGTACATTCATCGTTCCTACTGCTACCACAGTAGCGGATTTGCTTGAGGAATACTGCTCCGTGTATGGAGTAAACAACTGGGCAATGTCAACTTATCGCTCAAAGAAAGGACTTATGTATAATTACATTATCCCTCTTATCGGTGATGTTAAACTTGAAGAACTGACACCGAGACTAATGGATAAGTTCTACCAAAGCCTTTTGAAGGTCAAGACAAAGGTAGTCCAAAACAAAAAACCGAAGAACGAATATTTGACAGTACATACTGTAAGGGAGATTCATAAGTTTTTAAGAAGTGCGTTCAATCAAGCGGTTAAGTGGGAACTTATGACACGAAACCCGGTACTTAATGCAACTTTGCCGAAAGAAGAACATCAGAAAAGAGAAATATGGACGGCGGAAACTCTTATGCACGCTCTTGAAGTATGTGACGATGATATTCTTTCTTTAGCCATCAATTTATCCTTTGCCTGCTCTCTGCGAATGGGAGAAATGCTTGGACTCACTTGGGACTGTATTGATATTTCCGAAGAAAGCTTGAAAGAAAACAACGCTTCCATATATGTGAATAAGGAACTCCAGCGTGTAAACAGAGATGTTATGGAGGTGCTTGATAATAAAGACATAATGCGTGTTTTCCCAAGAACTCTGTCAAATACTCAGACCTCTCTTGTTTTGAAAACGCCTAAAACAAAAACCAGTGTGAGAAAAATCTTCTTACCATCAACTGTTGCTCAAATGCTAATAGACCGAAAAAATCAGATTGATGAAATGAAAGATATTTTCGGGGACGAGTATTTAGATTATGATTTAGTGTTCTGTCATTCTTCGGGCAGACCGATGGAAGGTCAGGTAATCAATCGTGCATTGAAACAACTCATACGAGACAATGATTTGCCTGATGTCGTGTTCCATAGCTTCAGACACGCAAGTATCACTTACAAGTTGAAATGGAATGGCGGCGATATGAAGTCGGTACAGGGTGACTCAGGACACGCAAGAATGGATATGGTTGCTGATGTTTACAGCCATATCATAGATGAGGATAGACGATACAACGCTCAGAAATTTGAGGAACAGTTCTATAATGCCAAAGGACTGAAAAATGTTGAAACTGGCAAAACAGCTCCTATGCCAAAGTTTGATACATCGGTTGAACTGCTTGACACTATGGCAGAGGTGCAAACGGAAAGTGTGGTTGAAGAAGAATCGACTACCAACAATACAGATGAAAACGCAGCTTTGCTTGCCAAACTCTTATCCAATCCTGAAACAGCAGCATTACTGAAAGCGTTAGCAAAAACACTATAAAATACAGAAAGGCAATCCGAAAGGGTTGCCTTTTGCTGTTACTGAAAAT
>UMLQ01056334.1_pt1 | contig 18798 bp, 30 predicted proteins | sample 1966631 | NCBI WGS metagenome assembly UMLQ01 (sample SAMEA4836206, study PRJEB28245) | human gut metagenome | biome: gut microbiome; material: fecal sample | place: Denmark | collected 2008 | reverse complement strand
TAATACATATAGCCTATTGAATCCACTAAAAACATAACTAATACAATTAGTAATGCTATTGTAAACCATAAAATAATAAAATGTACAATCATTGATTCTCTTGTCTTTTTCTAATTACATTGTTAATAACTCTGAGGATCTTCTTTTCAGCGTTCTTTCTATTTAACGCCTACATGTAAACGCATTTGTCCTCGTAAATGACGCTACGTGTCTTCTTAGTGCAATCACCTTTAGACGTCCATACTAATTGCTCTTTAACTGTTACTTTTGCGGGTTTTAATTCTCCCGTTTCTGTGTTAAATTGCCATAATGTTGAACCCGGTCTATATTTTATTGAACCTATGTGCTTATACTCTTGCTGCACTTGCTTTATAAACTCGGTCTTGTCCTTATCTGGAAGCAAGCTAGGTTTAAATATCTCACTGTTCATGCACTTGATAAATGTATTCTATTTTAAATACTACGGCTTTTCCATCTTTACGTCCACCCGGCAAACATCGACACCCTTGACAGTCTTGTAATAACTTTAAATCACATTGTATTGCTGCACATTGGAATGCTCGTAAAGATGATTCTTCTGCATATACCAATGTTTCAAACTTTTTTGTTGTACCTTTTCTTATAAGTGGTACTACGTGTGGTTGATTATCAACTGGCACATACGTATAGTTTGTTGCATCTACTTTAAATTGAGATAGAAACTCTTTAGAATATTCCATATACTCACACTGTTACGAGTAATGCTGTACCTTGTGGTAAATACAACATCGGTGTTACGTGTAATGGTGTAAACTTCATCTTAGCTGATGATAATATCTTTTTAGCTGTATTAAATGCTGCTGCATCTTTAAATACAACTACTGCGCTATTAGCATCATTACTACGAATACTAATAACATCTTTAATGGTTGCTTTGTTCACTTGTGCTACTTGTACTTCCATAATTACAATTTATTTAATTAATAACTGTTTGTATCCTTTTATTCTCATTCTTTTAAACGCACGTTCGGATACAGTTAAACCTACGTTAGATAAGTTTAGTCTTGCTAATTTTAATGACTCTTTATCTTTGAATTTTATTTCTACCTCATTGAGATCTTTTTCTTTAACAAATACAACAGCGATTACTGATGTTGTACATGATTTTGATTTTATTTGTATATACATCTTTTAAGGCATTATTGCGATTATTTGTGTTTGATTAAACTCAAATGTTAATGAAGTCACAAATTCATAGTTTACATTTGCTCCTTCTAATTCATATTTTGCATCATTCTTTGCGTCTAATGATGCGAATGTAACTCGTGTTGTATTAAAGTATGTTTCTATTTTGTCTACTTTAGTTAAACATACACATTCCTTTGATTCAATATCTGATTTTGCACTTGATGCTACTATTACAAACATAAAATTTTGCGTTTACTTTTATTTATAACCGATTTTATCATACTGGAAGTCAGACTTGAAAATGCCATTTAAAACGTTTGAATTTGCTTTCTGTGACCTTAATTATATGGAGACAACCGAGAGGTCATCTCCATTAAACAAAGGCTCATTCTCAATATATGGCGGTCAAATCTTTACTATCAGTATTACTAAGAGTATTGCTATTATTGCTAATAACCATATTCTTGTTGCTGCTGAATATCTCTTTTCAGCTTCTAAGTACACTTGAAGTTCATCATCATCTACATAGTCAAATAGATATTTGAAATGTGCTGCTAAGTAAAATACAAATGGTACTAAGAAAAACACTAAACAATACAATATTTCTTCTATCGTATCATGTGTCTTGATATATCTTTTAATTTCTTTAGTTGTGAGAAGTTTCTTTCTCATAGTGGTAATGCAATTTAATATTATTCTATATGTATTGCTCTTTCACAATAACTTTCTGTTGGTTCAACATTATACGGATCATATCCCCATATTTCTTGCATACGATTCGTATATTCTTCATAATCTTCTATACAATTATCCTCTTCATCAAAATAATGAAATTGAACATGAGATTCCTCATTAATTTTTATAGGCTTCTTCTCATATTTCTTTTTACGTTCTTCTGATTCGAGATTGTATATATATAAACGGAATAATAGAAATAATATTAATACTACAGCTAAAAATCCTATAAATGCCATAATTATTAAATATTAATATTAATACTACTTACGATGTTTCTCTCGATACTCCAATATTAATGGAGGTACAATTGCTAAAAATATGAATACTAATGCTCCTACTATTTCTTCTGTTGTAAAATAATCTTCCATTTCTAAAGTTATTACTATAGGGATGCTGAATGCTGCTCCTTCCAGTCCTTGTTCCCTATTGGGGATTGGAAAGCTTTACCGATTACCAAAGGTCTTTGCAAATACCTTCTTTGATTCTCTTGATATTACAAGTTTATGAATAATTGGATATTCTTTTACACTTATTCTTGCGAATTTACAAAAATCTTTGATTTTATTTCTTACTTTATCTGATGTTACTTTTATTTCTATTGTTTCATCTGATACTATACATTCGGTATCTTTGTGACACAATATTTCCATTGTCACATTATACCTCGTACATACTACAGTTAATCTTATAATCATTATTGATAATATTAAGATTAATACTCATCGTCATTCAGTCTCTCTAAAAGCTCCTTTGTTGTTATATTGGATTCTTTTATAGATACTTCTTGTAATTCACTCGGATCTACTATTAATTCTTTTTCATCTACGAATTCTGTTACAGGTATGTTGTTTCTTCTAAGAAACTCTTGTACTCCGTGTCTTGTTCGTGACGATGTTAATTTAAGAACTAATTGGTAATCTACCCATGATATTGATGCTGTTACTGGAACTAACCATTCTGCCTCAATATCAGTTACAACTATTCTTAGAGTTCTCGATGTCATGTTTCCATTGTTCTAATTGGTTTTTATACTCTAAGTGATTTATCTCATACGCTTTGTTTCCACTGTCCATTGCAACTGCAATTAAATTCTTATTTAATGTTACAATTGATTGATCAATTTCTGCTGAATATGAGATAAAGTGCTTTGCTTCTCTATGTACTAAGAATAATATTGAATCACTTAAACTATTTGCAATTGTTTTTGCTTCTTTCTGTTTATTGAATATTAATTCGTTTCCATATACTACGAATACATCATAAGTTACTGCTATAACTTCATTTGTCACTCGATCTTTAATATATACTACCATACGCTTAATGTTTTAAATGAAACTAATATTACAAATTCAATGAGATATAGTATTAATTATAAAGCTCAAATAATTAATCTAAAAATATCTAAGTTTACTTCAAATCATATTGATACCAATTCGAAGCATTTTGATATTCGGAATGTTAATGCAAATTGTTTTGAATATGCTTAGGATTTATTGCGGATATTTCTGTGAATATTTCTAAAGCATTTAATAGCACACTGAATACTGCATATTCTACACTCTATACTCTTAATTGTATTCAAATTGTTCTATTCTGCATTAATTATACTAAATATAACATTGATACAATTGCAAATATTAAGAGTTTTGCGAATACTCATTCTGATTCTAATTCAAATAATTCTGATATTCAAGGTTGAGGCTTGTGAGTATTTGAATTAATTCTGAATCTAGTGCTAACGCTTTGCATATAAATTCTAGGCTTTTAATTGCATCTTTTCTGATTCTAATTCAAAATTCTTTGTATATTGCATTGCTCTGAATTTAGCATTCTGCATTTAATTTGCAAATAGTGCTAATACTTTGCAGATTTTAATTGCATACATTCTAATGCTAATTCAAAATTTTTTATTGCTTTTGGTTCACGGTTTGCAACACTTTGATTTTAATTTGCAATTACTACTGATATTCTGCATATAAATTCGAAGTATTCATGTGCATCTTTTTTACTGTTAATTCTAAACTTTTTACGGTTTTCGGTTCTCTGCATGAAACACTCTGAATTTAATTTGCAATTACTAGCATAGTTTCGCAGATTCTATTTCTGCAAATTCAGATTCTAATTCAAAACTTTTTGCAGCTTTCATTGCTCTGTATTTGACACTCTGAATTTAATTTGCAATACTTAGAAGTCGCATCGCGGTTTTTGAAGACGTTTTTGAAGACGGTATTTCTATTGAAGTTGAAGATGCTGCTACAAACGCCATTTCTACTCCTCATCCTCACTCTCAACCTCAAATCCAAACTGTCTACATTTCTCCCGTATCCACTCACTAATATTCGGTTCATTCTCTGCCCACTTCGCAGCTTTCTCTTGCAATTCAGCAAATAAATTCTGTCCTAATGCTTCAACTTCTTTAACATATTCCGGGTACATATACTTCTCCAATCTGTCTAATACATCATATACCTTCTGATATTTCTTAGACAATTTCGATTGATCTTCCAAATACCTGTAAATATATAGAAGCTTCGCAAAGTCTTCAAGTTTGAACAACGTCGATACTTCGTAAGCCACTTCCAACGTCTCAACTGTCGGCATTGTTTCACATGAAACATCAAAATGTTCTTCTGCTAATGCTAAGGCTTCAAGCTGTTTACAGCGTTTAAATTCAAGTATTTCTTTAGTAATATTATCAATGCTTCGAGCATATTCAGATTTACTTAAATCATCTTGCATATCAGCAAGCTTAGCATCAATTATCTTAACATTACGCTTAAATTCTCTAATAACATTATGAGCTAACTCGATGTCATTACTGCGTTTAATAATAGCATCATAGAAATTATCTTTAATAACCGGAGAACGATATGTACCTTTTGTACTTAGAGTAAGTGCAAATATATCCGGAAATGCAACAACTTCCTTATAGTCTTCTCTATCTTTAAGAACGTAATCAAGACGATTAGCTTCAAGATATTGTGTTAAAAATTTACAACTATCTGCATTTGAATTAGAGAATCTTATATTCACTTCATCAGTATTGATGTAAAGTAAATCATAAGAAATATCAACAGTTTGACCTTTATAAATAACGTGTAATTTCATGATCATTAGTCGGATTAATTAAGTAACAAAAAGAAGAGGCAGCACTGAGAGTATACTCAGCACCACCTCACGGAATTTACGCAGCTTCTTCTGCTTGTTCAGTAGCAACAGCTTCAACCGCTTTAGGCTTAGCAACAGCTTCACGTTGCTTACGAGCTGTCTCGATGTTCTTGATGAAGCCAGAAACAATATCCGCACCAACACCAAGTTTACCGAATACACCGATAAGACCTAAGCTACCAACATTGTCAGCACCTGCAAAGCTGTTGAATGTTTTCTCGTGATACGTCCATTCTTCGGTATCAGGGTCAATATAACCGGTCTCACCTGCGATGTTCTCATCAATGCTAAAGTTCACAACATTACCTGCGAATACAATCGCATTAAGACCGTATTTATCATACTGATCATTAGTGATGTAAACATCAACAAGTGGAGCACCATTCAGAGGATCAACACGAACAATCTGACAATTATGCCGAAATTTACCTTCTTTAAAGTCGTCTTTGTTAATCTCTTTAATAGAGATAATTTCACCGATAACTGAACGTCTCACTGGATTCTTTAATTCGTCTGCCATAACTTTAAGTATTAGAATTTCTAGGACGATCACCACGACCGCCAATTACAATAAGGGGTTTAGTCGTGTTGATTAGACGGAGTTTGTAGGGTCTTAAAAAAATAAGAGTAGCACTAATAGCACTACTCTTAACACATTAAGATTCTAATTCATCTAATAATGCCTCAGTAAAAGGATTAATCTCGATAGAATCTTCACCATTAACTTCATAGTAATCACTCATAGTTTAATCAAATTTATCAGGTTTAATAATAGATAGAACAACAACTGCAATGATTGCACCAATAATGCAACCAATAAATACATCACCATCAATAACTGATGCAAACCAATCAGCTAAACTCTCAGCAGCTGATAATAAGAAGAGCACCACCAATATGATGATGCACTTCAATAACGTCTTTAGTACTCTCATTTGTTTAACTCTTTTAATTCATTATACATATCCTTAATACCATGCTTAGCACAAGCAATCAACAAGTTAATATCATTAGTCTTAACAACATCAACCACTTGCTTGTGTGTAGTCGTGTGAAACTTCACTTCTTCATTGATGTCTTCATCATCAATATACTGAGTAACATCAGCTATGCAATCTTTATAGACTACATCAATAATCTTACCAACAAGACCATCAATCTTATCAAAGATCTTCTTACCAATGAACAAGCGTTCAATAGTATTACCTTCTAGATCATTGCAATCAATCAGATAACGATCTTGATAATCTTCTGTGTCTTTAAGAACAGCAATTGCATTCAATACGATTGCACTCATCTTCTTAACTTCAGGGGCATTAATCATTGTATTCATAAGATAGATACGATTCACCTTAGCATCGTGAGGTTCAAAATTAATATTTATTTTAATTAAATCCATGCTATCAAGCGGAGATAGTCGTGAGGTAATAGAAATTGTAACTGCAACATCTCTATGGAAAATTGCAGTTCCAATTCGGAAAATCATTCCTCATGAATCATCGACGGGGGCATTCCCCCAAGCATTACAAGGGGGGTGCTGTCGTATAAGGAGGTTCCCGTACATAGACTTTCATACCGGACCTATAAATGAGCAACAGTGCTACTAAAGCCAATAGAAAATCGAATAGTAATAGTAATAAAAATTGTCTTAGAATTTGCAATAGAAGACTAACTAAAATGCCTATGTACAATAAGAGCCATAGAAAAAATAGAAAGCCCTGCCCCGCTTATATTCAAAGTTTCTTGAGTAATTGCAATATTAAAAGAATTAGAATAAGCACTTGAATCACTCTGTGTACAAATTCGAGTATTAGAATTTGCAATGTAAATTAAATAAGAAGCCTTACTTATATTCAAAGTAATTTGAGTAATACTAAAAGCATACTTAATATAATCGGCATTAGCTTTAAAATTAATTAGAATAACATTAAAACAATCAGCATAAGCATTATCAAAATTCAGTGTATAATTTGCCAAAAATGTAAGCCGAAATGTGGTAACGTTGATTCTATTACAGATAATATTACAAGTAATATCAGAGTTACTCTAAGTAGTAATAGTATTAATACTACCGGTATTTATAATAACTTTGATGAGCTTTGTAATCCCCAGTAGGGAAATAGGTGTGGAAGGGAGCAACATTTTGCTATTACTCATGGTTATTCTAGTATTACTAAAGATACTTTTACCACTGCAAAACTTATGAATCTTACTCATGCTTATTCAAAATACATTGAAAATGCTTATACTAACTCTGATAATACGAGTGATGATGCGGATGTTCCGCGCGTCACCAGTCCTTCTTCCCTACTGGGGTCTGCTGATCGTTACAAAGCTCCGAGAGTTGGTAGTTGCAAAGCTATTCAAGATACTATTGTTACTCTAAGTATTACAGATGCTTTTCGTAGCTTTGTTACATTTTGCATTGAGCGGGGTGGAACTCCTATATATACTCTAAGTTTACTTAATGTTACTCTAAGTATTACTAAAGATACTTAAAGGAACTTAGAAGGGCATATACTTACTAAAGGTAATACTATTATATTTAAAGCTATTTTAAGTAGCTTCGGGGTGTTTTGTAAAGGAGAGAAGAGGGAGGAAAAGAGAGGGAGAGAAAAGGGGAGAAAAGAGGGGGACTATAGGGGGTAATAAGAGGGGATATGAGTAGGTGAGTATTGGTGGGTGATAAGAGGTTTATTTGAATATAATTAAAATACATATTACGGACGGACGAATTTGAAGTAGTAATACTGTCATTGATATTACCTTTGGTAATCTTTATATATATCCTTATATATATCGCAAAGCTCTGCATAGCGCACACGTGCGTGCGTGTATATAGACAAAGGTATGAATGTGGTAGTACTGCGAATGCTTTGCATATTGATTCGAAGCATTTAGAAGAACAAGGCACTGCGTGCGTGGCTGCAAATCCGGGTGAAGACGCTAGTACTATTGAGATTTCTATTGAATATTGCCTTTGAAACAGAAACATATAAGGTTTAGAAAAAGATATTCAAGTAATCCCTTGTAATATCTAATTTATTCATATCTTTGTGAGTGACCTTTTACTCATAATGAAGTCGGGAGTACTGACTAATGCTGTAACTGAAAATATCTCTGCTATTGTTGGTACTCCTATTTTTACTAATGGTAATTCTGTTACTCTCATTTTATACTTTGTTTCACATTGAGGACGTGTTGGATAAAGATTTTCCGTTTTTGTCATTTGCACTTTTGAAGACCGTCCTCCTTTTAAACCTACTACTATGTACACTGTTACAGTAAGTAATACTTTAATTGTTTATAATATTACCTTTTATACTGACGCAGGTCTTTGTAGAGGTTATGAGATTGTGCCTATTAACATTGATTATCTTATAAAGTAAATTATTTAAACTATGGATTCAATTCAAACTAAAATCGAAGCTATTAAAGCTGATAAGAATAATCTTAAAACAGCTTGTGTTGCGCCGAATTCTCTTTGTAATATTAAGGTTGGCGAAGGTCGAGTTATTATTGCAAATCAATATAAGATGTCTCCGCTTGAAGTAACTGATGTTATGAAAGTCGATAGAGAAGTTCCTAAAGCTACTTATTGTATTGCTATTCCTGACAATGTTCTGTCGGATATGCTTGGACGTGAAGTTGTTCTTGATATGTCTTATGGTGGCAAAGGTGTACCTCTAAGTCATAAGATTAAAAATCTTGACAAAAAGCTTATTGATGTTCTTGGTGGTGATGATAACTTTAGAGTTGTCGAAAATCGTCCGGGTCTTAAAGATCGTAGTAAGCTTATTGTTGGTGAAGATGGTAAAGTTGAATTTTGGGAATGTAATCTTATTTCTCTTAATCAAATTGGTGGTGTGATTTATTAATCCAATTCTGTTATGGCTAAAGGTGCTAGGTTATTTCCTCTTCAAGTCACGAGACTTTATGAGAGAATGGTTGCAGTTGTAGATCGTAAAAGAAAGGAACCTACTAAGATGTATTATAAGACCAAAAAAGGTCGTCATTTTATTGAACGTTATACTCCCGAACAGATTTGGTGTAGAGACTTTCTTACGTTTATTCGTAATAAAGAAGATTTTGAACGTTTTCTAAATGATATTGCAGATAGTCAGTGGATGTCTATTCTTACTGCAATGCAACGTGTGGATAGAGAGATTGAAATACCTTCCTTTGGTAAACATTGGATTCATCCTGAAACTTACGATATTTATGCTGAATGTGGTTTTGATTTTAATAAGATGACTTCTTTACCACATGAATATATGAAAGAACGTCACAAAGCGTTCTATGAACGATTACGAAAGAAGCTATTCCTTAAACTTACTGATAAAGCCGCTTATGACGCAGATTATACCCAGAGACTTGCCGATCTTCTTCGACGAGGAAAAGCATAAATATACTGACGCTCTTGATAGAGAGTATATATCTACTACTACTATTATTGGTAAGTTTGTAGAACAAAAGGATTGGAAAGCTATTGCTGAAGCTTGTGCTAATATTGGTAGTCGTCCTGTTCCTCCTACTCATAGAAATTATAGTAAATATATTCGATATAGAGGTAAGACTGTTAAACAGATTCTTGCTGAATGGAAGATTGAAACTGAAAAGGCTTGTGCTAAGGGAACTGAAAAGCATAATTTCCTAGAACAATGCGTGAAAAGATGTAACAACTACTATTTAAATGCGAATGGTTTTATTGATGGTCGTATTTATACAGTAGATGATATTATAAGAACTCATAGTTATGGCAGACTTGATCTCGATTATTTTAGAGTTGTTGGTATTGCTGATAGGTATCCTCAAATTTACGAGTTTATTAAGGATATGACTTCTATGGGATTTGAGATCTATGCTGAGATTGGTGTTTATCATCCAGAATATTTGATTTCAGGTCTTGTTGATATTCTATTTGTTAAAGGGGATGAGTTCTTTATTCTTGATTGGAAAACTAATAAAGCACCTATTCGATTTGAAGGTGGATATTGGGCTAAGAAAGCAGATGGTACTATTGACTTAGATAAGTACATTGTTACTAATGAGACTATGTTGTTTCCTATAAATCATTTACAGGATTCTACTGGTATTCATTATTCTCTTCAATTAAGTATGTATGATTATCTGATTGAACAATGGGGCTTTAAATGTCTTGGTAATATGCTTTGTCATATTAGGACTATTGAGAATCCTTTGATTCCTGATGATATGCCACATGAAGAGGTTGTTACTTTTGTTGATATTAAATACCTTAAAGCTGAGGTTAAAGCCATTTGTGATTATAGACTTGCTCAATTAAATAAAGAACGTAAAGCTAATACCAATTTGTTTAACTATAATATCAAGTAAACTATGAGTGAATTAACGAATGCTTTAATTACTTATGATGACGTCATAGCTAAGACTAATATTGACGTTCTTCGTAAGATTGCTAAAGTTCATGACTTTGCTATCTTTGATAAAGGTAACTACAATCTGAACATTTGGGGTATTAGATGTAACACTGTTGATACAGGTACATTTAATGATCTTCTTCTCGTATTCTACAAAGCTAATGATGCCAATCCTAAAATGAATGGTAAATGGACTTATGATTGGTTTTCAATAACTACTGATCCTTCTGATTTGAATTTGATTAAACCTATAAATTCTAAAGGTTGTGCTATTCTAAAAGAAGGTCAATTCAGAGATGCATTTAAAGTTGGAAAGCATAAAGGTGATTATCCTGCGCTTGTTCAAGTTAAACCTCTTCCACTTTATCGTGATAATAACCGAGATAATAAACTTGATTTATCTGGTCGTATTAGTTACGAGATGGCTGGTATTAATATACATCGTGCTTCTAAGTGGAAAATTATTCGTACTATCGGTCTTTATTCTGCCGGTTGTCAAGTCTTTGAATCTGTTAGAGATTATGAAGATAAATTTATGCCATTGGTAAATAAGGCTAAAGATTTATATGGTAATTCTTTTACTTATACTCTTACTAACATTAAAGAGTTCGAGTTATGAAGATAGATTTTAAGGGGGTGTTAATAGCACTCCTTTTTTTGGCTCTATGTCTTACTAATATTATTCAATGTAATGAAGAAGAACGAATACCGACAACTGATATTCCTTATCATACTTTGGATTCTCTTGGTAGGGTTATTTCTGCTTTGGAGAATTACGCTATAAAACAAGAACGTCTTATAGATAGTCTCAAAGCTAATACAAATAAAACTATAATTAAATATGAAACAGATATTAAGAACTTCTCTGATGTTTATGTTGTTTCTGATGATAGCATCGCTCGATATATACGGCAGAGAATTGAAGGTCTCTAAAGATACTGTTATTACATATACTCTTGAAGATAATCGTAAAATTGCAATTCTTCTTAAACAAGGTGAATATGATGCAGCTTTATGTAAATCTTTAAAGAGCATTATTGTTAAGCAAGATACTCTTATTGATGGTTTGAAACATACTCTTTATACTCTTACGAATCAAGCGAACGTTTATAAGCAATCTATTGTTGAACTAGAAAAGAGTAATAAAGATATGATTAAAGATCTTAAGAAGTATATGCGTCGTTCTGCTAAGTGGGCTAAGATCGGTGGTGTTTCTATTGGTCTTAATGTTATGTTTCTAACTTTATTGATTCTAATATGAAAACAGTTTTTCTTAATCCTTTTCTTCCTACTGATTTAAATGAGAAAGTAACATCTGTCAGTTTTAAGATTGGTTCTTTTGATTATATAGCTAAACACGCTGATGTCAAAACTACTGAAATTGATTTTGATAAACGTATCATACAAATCAATGATGCTTTAGATTCAACTGCATCTCTTAGAGAACTTGTTAGAGCATTCTTTATTATTGTTGCTTATGAGCTTAATTTAAATGCTGAGTTTCCTAATGGCAAAAAAGCTCATCTTGATGATATTGCAATGGCTCATTTGAGTTTCTTATTTACTCATTGGTGGGATGATTCTACTTTTGATTGGGAATATAATACTGATTATCCTAAGAGTTTTAAGGTTGGTTCAGTTATCTATAGAGTCTATAATATGACTGAGGTTTCTTATCAATCTACTCAAGGAATCCAATATGGTGTTTCTGATCATGTTCTTGGTTTAATTTATATTATCCTTAGGGACAGAAGTAAAGATATTCCTAGTTCTATAAGAACTCAAACGTTTTGGCATGAGTATGTTCACTGTTTATTCGTTCAAGCTAATGAAGATTATGCGAATGATATTGAATATGTTGTCGATGCTTATGCTACTCAAATAAATTTGTTTATGAAACAATTTAAATCTTTTATTGATAAATAAATAAAACTAAAGATATGAATAAAGATTTTGTTACAGTTCCTAATGCATCAGGGAATAATAATGGTTCTTTTGATGTTACTTGTGAACAAAATAGTGGAAATGAAAGATCTACCATTTTAACTGTATCTGGGGGGGGGTTAATAAAACAATAAATATTACTCAAAAAGCCTCAAATTTTGAAAGTATAGAAATTATAGGTGGTGCATATAGTTCTAATGGAACTTTAGTAACTCTTGGAAGTTTTGGTATGAGTGCAGATATTAGAGTATCAATGACTAGCCCTCAAATGGGAAGATTTATATTTCCCACACCTATTCAAGAAATGGGTATTGTTAATGGAAATCGTGCTTCATTTTTACGGATTAAAGTTAATGAAGAAATACCTTCTTATTATAAAGGTGAAAAGGTTGTTGCATTTTTAGAAAATGCTGGTGGAAATACAATATATACTCCTAAAAAAGAATTAACTGTTGATGTTTATAGCGAATTAGGTAAAAATGTATTTGATTTGAATATTGCTGGTGGAATTACTCTCGGTAATACTGAAATTATTGATATTAATTCGGCATTGAATAATAGACTAAATATTGCCATTTTGCTTACAAATAATAAAACAATTCAATTTATTAATTTACTTTGGAAAGCTGTTTATCATGATAGTTAAAATATAAAATCAAATAAATATGAAAAAATCATTTGTAACTATTACTCCTAATTAAAGTTCCGGTAATAAAGCATTAAGTGTCAACTATGATGTTTATAGTAGTGCTGATGATAAAGAGGAATATATTATTGTATCGATGGTGGGAACTGAAACTATTAATTTAGTTACTAATAATATATGGTAAAGTAATAGTTACTATAAAGATTTTATTTTGTTATTATTGTATTTTGTATTTAAAAAGTAATTCTTATATTTGCCCGTATCATTAAGTTGGTACGGGCTTTTTTATTGCTCGTAATAAAACAGATAAAACTATTAGTTATGGCACTGCACGTATGGTTGGTTGAAGGCTCTAAACTTATTCTGAATGTAGAGCAAATTCTTAAAGTTCCTATTCTTGCTACTATTTATAATGATTGGCATAATGATAGAGAACTTATGTATAAGATATTTAAGTTTATTGATTGTTATGCTGATGAAGACGGATATATTCATCGTAATGGTTTAAAAGATCAAAAGGCTTTTGATTATGCCATTGAAGTTGCTCAACTTAATTCAGACTTTAGACCAACTAAAGATATGATTGAAGCTATCAATTGGCTTGTTGAGCATAATATCAATTATGTTGGGCAAATGTTCTTTGAAACTGTTAATGCTCTTCAAGCTGGTAAAGATCTTATGGCTGTTATGAATAAGAATCTTCGTAATGATCTAAAGAAAGACTCTTTTACTAAAGAAGAGATCGGTGGTATGCTCGGTTATATGCGTGAGATTACGAAGATGGGTAAAGACTTACCTAAACTTATTGCTGAACTTAAAGAAGCGGAAGATAATTACGTTAAGTCTAAACTCAAGAAAACTATTGTTCGTGGTGGTAAAGAGCTTGCTGCTTCAATGGATGTGCATAACAATATAGATAATGGTGTTGGTGGTGGAATAGATATGATTGATTAAGCTATGAATGGTAAATATGAGTTTTCACAAGATGCTATTGATAACTTTATGTTTATTCATGCTTATTGGAAAAATAGTTGTGATGGCATCAATGCTGCTCCTGAGAATAAGTGGGGCTATAAACGTGGAGATATTCCTTTTATAGATTATCTCTGTGAAGATAAAAGTAAATATCCAAAAGCGTCTGAGGGTATTAGTTATATTACTAATAAACCTTTATATGATCCGGATAATGATTTTCTTATTGGTAACTCTGGTGGTATTCTTATGAATATTGATTTCATTGTTATTAATATAGAAAGACTTTCTAAAGCTGCTGATACTTTTGATGAATATGGTACGTATTGTGATTATGACCCTAGTACTCCAGCTTATGAATCATTTTGGCAAAGAGAAACATCTCGTCGTAAGAAAGGTGTTTTTATTAAAGCTAAACTTTATTATAAAGATATTCCTAAGTTCTTTGATGTTAATACTACTGATGAGGAACGTGAAAGTTTACTTCAACCTTTACGTATAACCGGTGCACATTATACTTATCTTAATTATGGTCGTATTGAACGTACACCTAATGATAAAGAACGTGCAAGACTTAAACGTGAAGGTGCTGAATACGTTGAAACTGTTATGGGTTTTCCTCGTTATTGGGATGGTGATTATTGGAACTTTAAAATAGATGAATTTATAGCTAATAATAAGTTTCATCTTACTAAGGCTAAAGCTCGTCGTAAAGGTTTCTCATATAAACGTGGTAGTCAAGCTGCAAATACAATTAATTTATTTCCAAATGTTACAGTGACTCTTGCTGCTGACCAATTAGCTTATCTTACAGATAAAGGTGCTACTACATTTATGGCTAAGAAATGTCTTGACCATTTTGAGGAACATACGTTTTGGAAACGTGGATTCATATCCGAGTCCATTGATGACATCTTATTGGGTTATAGAGTATCCAGCAAAGGTTTAAAAAACTTCGGATGGTTATCTAATTTGTATTCAGTTGCTATCGGAAAAAATGAAAGTGCTGCTGTTGGTAAAAAAGCTATTGAGATTGACTTCGAGGAAGCAGGTAAGTGCGTGGCTAAAGGTACTCGTTTTATTATGTTTGATGGCTCAATTAAAAATGTCGAAGATATTGTTGCTGGAGATGTTCTTATGGGACCTGATAGTAAACCTAGAACTGTCTTAGCTACAACACATGGTATTGATAATATGTATAAAGTTATTCCTGAAAATGGTATTGAACATATTGTTAATAGCAAACATCCGATTCGTACTATATATCGCAAAGCTTATGGTAATATAGTTAGAGAAGAGTTAATTACAGCTCCAAATCATATTAAAACTTTATCTTTACATCCTAGATGGCGTGAATGCTATGCTCTTGAAAAAGTAAATGGTATCGAATTTGAACATAAAGATGTCCTTATTGACCCTTATATATTTGGATTATGGATAGGAGATGGCGACAAAGATTCTGCTAGATTTACAAATCCTGATATTGAGGTTATAGATGCTTTGAAAGAATTTGCAAACGCTAATAATTTAGTTTGTAATATTTATAATCATAGTACAAGTAAACTTGCTAAACGAATTTCATTTACTAAAAAAGATTGTTCTTTAAATTGGTTTAGACAAGCTCTTGATGCTATGGGTGTAAAAGATAATAAATTTATACCTAAAAATTATATTTGTACAGATAGAGAATCTCGTTTGCAATTTCTAGCTGGTATTATTGATACTGATGGTAATTATGATGCTAGAAAGCATAATTTTGAAATTATTCAAAAACTTGAATCTGTTACAGCAGGTATTGTTTATATAGCTAGAAGTTTAGGTATTAAAACTACTGTTAAAACAAAAGTTGTTAATGGTTGTACTTATTATCGTATATTTCTTCTTAGTAAAGGTTGGATTATTCCAACTAAAGTTAAACGTAAACAATGTCCTGAATATACAGCTTTACAAAAAAATCCTCTTGAATGTAGATTTGATATTGAATCTATTGGTAAAGATGAATATTATGGTTTTGAAGTTGATGGTGATAGTCTATGTCTTTTAGAAGATTTTACTATTTTTCACAATTGCCCTAACCTCCAAAAAGCTCTTGACGTTACTTTATCTAATACAGAATCTGGTGCTATATCTGTTGGTACTATTCGTGTTTATGGTACGGGTGGTACTAAAGGTGCTAACTGGGCTGCATTTAGTAAAGCCTTTTATAATCCCAAAATGAATAAGATGCTTTGCATGGAAAATGTTTGGGATATTAATAAACGTCATGAAGTATGTGGTTTCTTCTTTCCACAAGTATGGGATTGTGAACCTTATGTTGAACGTGGTAATTCAATTATATTCACTGCTTATGCTTGGGATAAACAAGATAAAGAGAATCACTTTCATAATAATGATAGTGAAACTCATATAATCTATAAAGCCCAACGTGCCAATACTCCTGCCGAAGCGTTCATTAATACAACAGAGAATATGTTCGCTTCTCCTGAACTTAATCTACACGTTTCAGATTTAATTAATGATAATGCTACTAGATTCTTTCAAGACGGTTGGATTGTTGTTAATGATTTAGGTAATTCTAATAAAGCTGAATTTATACCAAAAGCTGAATGTATTAAACGTGATATATTTGGTAAAGGTAGATTTCATGAGTTTGTTAATCAAGTTCCGCATGGTTCTCGTGATGATACTCACGGTTGTGTTAGAATGTACTATCGTCCGTTCTTAGTAAATGGTGAAGTGCCTAAAGATTTATATTTTGTTAGTGTGGATGCGTATAAGGTAGATAAGGCTCAAAAAGACGTAACAGATAAACATTCTCTTTATTCTGCACAAGTATGGATGCGTAGTAATACTATTACTCCCTATCCAAATCAAAAACTGCTTGTATGCGAATATATAGGACGTTTGGACACAATGGAGCAAAACGATATAGTCACTATGGGTATGTGTCTTATGTATAATGCTGAATGTTGTCCGGAAGCTGGTACTGGTGAGACTGTTTCTAACTTCATTAAATATAAACTTAGACGTTACTTAATGCTTGATCCAACTAATGCCAATACTCGTAAATTGACTAATCCTAACAATAATGATTATGGTATTGTGATTGGTGATGGCGATAAGAAATATAATGGTCTTCGTATGCTAAAGGAGTTTATTTATGAACCTCTTTCATATACTGCTGATGGTAAACCTATTCGTAGACTTAAGTCTATTAGTAGTGTTCGATTGCTTCTAGAGTGTCAGAGATTTACTGCTGAGGGTAACTTCGACCATATTAGTGCTGCTATTGTTGCTATGTATGTCTTTCTTGCAGATTCTTTAAATACTAAGCGTCTTGTTGAAGGTAATACAGAGAATAATGACAGACGTATTGCAAATCGTTTAAATCGTCGTTAAATGGATGCTTCTAAGATTCCTAATTCTTTAGAAAAGCCTGATGTTTTTGCTTCGGAAGCTACTAAGCGTGGAGCTGTTTGGACTAAGGCTATGTGTGATTGGGTTATTGCTACTGCTCATTCTAATAATGATAAAGCAGATATTAAAGCCTTTCTTGACGCTGCGAATGGGATTGTAGATGAATCTACTTACAAGTATGTAATGGCGACCTACAACTCCGTTAATGGTAGAAAAGAAGATTTGCCCGGTAAGATTAGAGATGTTGATTTTATTACTCCTATTAAAGAGAAATATATAGGAGAGTTCATTAACACCTATAATAACTACCAAGTTTATAATGCTGATATTGATGTTGTCACTAGACGTAACGCTGATCTTCGTGTTGCTCTTGATGGTCTTCTTCGTCAGCAATTTATAAACATCATGAATGCTAACGGTGTTCAAACCGGTGAGCCTTCTAAAGATCTTCCATCTGCTGAAGACTTTATGAAACAAGCTGCTAAGGATTGGATTGATGAAGAAGCTGATCGTGGTCAGAAAACTCTTGATCTTCTTAATTCCCTTATTAAAGCTAATGAGAAATATATTCAAGCTTTCTATTATTGGTTTTGTACTGAAAGCGTTTATTCTTATCGTGATGTAAGATACAATGATGTTATTTTTGAAATTATTTCTCCTCTTGAGTATTATCGAATTGATAGTGGTAATCTTTTTGTTGAAGATGATGATTATGGGATGCGAGAATTTGATATTAACATCAATGATATAATTGGTGAATATCAAGAAGTTCTTTCTAAAAGAGATATTGCTTACATTAAAGATATAATTCATAATCATGAAAGTACGGGTGAATATACAGTTACTCCTGTTATGCTTCGTTCTCGTGAGATTGCTTTTAATCCTACGATTGATGCGCAGAATGCTGCTCCGTACCACTCCTTGCCCTCTACCGGGGTCCTCAAAGCTCATCATTGTGTTTTTAAGGTTCCTATGAAGCGTGGTGTTCTTACTTATACCAATGCTTATGGTGAGATTGAGCAAAAGATTGTTGATGAAGATTATGTCTTAGATACTACTCTTGGTGATATTGATATTGAATATACTTGGGTTCTTCAATGTTGGGAAGCTTATCGTTTTGGTGATAAAGATTGGGGTGTATATACTAAAGCTCAACCTATTATTGTTCAACGTGAAGAAGTGAATAATCTTAATCATTGTAAGTTACCTTATAATGGTTTAAGTCGTTTGATGCTTCTTAATAATCCTAAACCTATTCCTTATCGCTTATTACCTTATCTTGCTCTTTATCGTCTTTATACTTTAGTTGAGGAACGTACTATTAGTAAATTCCGGTCATGGCTATTG
>UMLQ01056215.1_pt1 | contig 18901 bp, 19 predicted proteins | sample 1966631 | NCBI WGS metagenome assembly UMLQ01 (sample SAMEA4836206, study PRJEB28245) | human gut metagenome | biome: gut microbiome; material: fecal sample | place: Denmark | collected 2008 | reverse complement strand
CGGCAGTGCCTACGAATCCCGCGCAGGCTACGAAGGCAGCCGCACCGGCTGGCACAAACTTCCGGCCGCGCAGCCGGACAGCTTTAAGGCGCTGATATTTCCCGATTCGCAGTCATCCGATTACAGCGGCTGGCGCAAGCTGGCACAAACTGCCTACAGCAAAAATGAAGACGCCGCCTTTTTTATCAACATGGGCGATCTGGTTGACAACGGCTACGATTTTTCGCAGTGGCGCGCCTGGTTTAATTCTGTTGCGCCAATGATTGAAAACATTCCGTTTGCGCCGGTAATGGGCAACCACGAAACCTACAATATGGACTGGCAGATTGCCCCGCCGACGCCGTACTTAACGCTGTTTAACCTGCCGGAAAACGGCACCGTTGCCAATAAAAACCAGTATTACAGCTTCGACTACGGCGATGTGCATTTTGTTGTGCTGAACACGCAAACCGACGAAATGGCAGACTTTAACCCCGATTTAATGCAGCAGCAGTTAAACTGGCTGCGCAGCGACCTTGCCGGTACGCAGAGCAAATGGAAAATTGTGCTGATGCATAAAGACATTCTGCGTTACGCCTTTACCGACCGCCCCAACAATTTCGACCCGGCAAGCATTCAGTTTACACCCTGGGCGCAGCAGCTGATGCCCGTTTTTGAAGAATATAATGTAGATGCCGTGCTTACGGCGCACCTGCATACCTACCGCCGCCGCGTGCCTTTAAAAGCCTTTAAGCCCGATAACACCGGCATAACCTATATTTTAACCGGCGTTGCCGGAAGCGTGCGCTACGCCAACCTGTGGCAGCGCAACACGGCGGACGCAGCCCTTGCGCCGCAGCCCGAGGACGCCAACTACATAACGCTCAGCAAAACTCCGCAAACATTAACCTTTAAGGCATTTTTGCCGGACGGCACCGAATTCGATACCGTAACCATCACCAAAGAGGGGGAATAACCATGAAGGTTTTACTGCAATGCGCAACAGCCCTTGCCATTATTTACACCATTATCAACATCAGCGGGAGCGTGGCTGTATGCAGCGCCTATAAAATCCTGTCCGCTTAAAGCGCGGCTAATTTACACGAGGTGACCAGACATGAACATTGCAGAAGTAAGCAAAAAATTCGGCCTTACGGCCGACACGCTGCGCTATTACGAGCGCATTGGCCTGCTGCCGGCCATAGCGCGCAACAAAAGCGGCAACCGCGATTACAGCAGCATTGACTGCGAGCGCATAGAATTTATTAAATGTATGCGCGAAGCAGGGCTTTCCATTGAAGTGCTGACCCGTTATATGCACCTGTTTTTGGAAGGCGACAGCACCTTAAAAGAGCGCGAAGAACTTTTAATTGCAGAACGCGACAGGTTGGAAAGCCGTTTGCAGCACATGCAGGAAACGCTGAGCCGCCTGAACCATAAAATTGAACTTTACGAACAGGGCGCATTCCGCAGCAACAACATGGGCTGCGAGTGCATTTAAAAGAAGTGATTTATTTTGTACAACCCTCAGCTTGAAACATTTATTACCGTTGCCGAAAGCGGCAGCTTTGCCAAAGCCGCCGACAAGCTTTATATTTCACCTACCGCGGTTATCAAGCAAATCAATATTCTTGAAAGCAACCTTGATATAAAGCTGTTTAACCGCACGCACCGCGGCCTTACCCTTACAGCGGCAGGCAAATCGCTTTACAGCGACGCCAAATACATTATCCGTTACTCGCACGAATCGCTGGAACGCGCCAAAAACGCCATGCAGAAAGAAAACGGCATTATCCGCATCGGCACATCACCCATGACGCCTGCGCAGATTCTGGTGCAGCTGTGGCCCAAAATCCACGCCATGTGCCCCGAAATACATTTTAAACTGGTACCGTTTGACAACACGCCGCAAAACGCACGCGGAATACTGCTGAACCTGGGGCAGAACATTGACATGGTAGCCGGCATTTTTGACGCAACGCTGCTTAACTACCGCCAGTGCGCGGGGCTGGAACTGTGCCGCGAACCGCTGTGCTGCGCCGCAGGCATTAACCATCCGCTGGCGCAGAAAGACAAGCTCAGCGTAAGCGATTTGTACGGGCAAAACCTGATGCTGATTACGCGCGGGCAGATGGGCGAAGCCGACGCGCTGCGCGACTGGCTGACGGTAAAACACCCGCAGGTAAATATTATTGATTTTGATTTTTACAACACCGAGGTTTTTAACAGCTGCGAAAACGGCAACAATCTTTTAATGGCCGTGCCAACCTGGCGCGACGTGCATCCGCTGCTGAAAATAATTCCGGTGGACTGGGATTTTACCATGCCCTTCGGGCTTCTGCATTCGCCGCAGCCTGCGCCGCACGTGCAGAAATGCATTGATGCCATTACCAGAATTTACAAGGAAAACCGGGCATAACCATAGGGTTTAAGCTCACTGACAAACAGGGACTTCTTATGAAGCCCCTGTTTTTTTATAATATTGGTAAAGGAGGGCTGCCAATGCCGGTAAAAAGGCTTTTTATAACAACTTTATTAATAATGGCAGCCCTGTTTTCAAGCAGCTGCGCCGCAGTTGACACAGCTGCCTCCACTTCAGGCGGCACGCAGAAAGGAGAAGCAGCTATGGAAAAAACCATTACACCCGATACTTCCATCCTTACCGTTATGAATGAACCTTCATTTAAAGAGTTCGGGCAGTTTCTGTTCCCAACGGATTTTTATACCCCAACGCCCGGCATGAAGGTAAGCGACGCCGGAAACCTTCTGCCCTACCATACCTATATAAACGCAAGCGACAGCTGCAATGTGCTGAATTATCTGTTAAACCGGGCACGCAGCGGCCGGCGCGTTTTTTATAATATATATTCCGAAGAAGCCAGAAAGCTCAACCCGGAACTTGAAAAAACCGGCCTGTTTTTCTTCCGCGGCAGGCCGGATGCGCCCTTTGCGGTTATCTGCGCGGGCGGCGGTTTTGCTTACGTCGGCTCAATTCATGAAAGTTTTCCGCATGCTTTGGAACTGAGAAAAAAAGGTTACAATGCTTTTGCACTGCTGTACCGCACGGGCAGTGCGCAAAAAGCCTGCGACGATTTGGCCGCCGCCCTTACTTTTATTTTTAAAAATGCCGCAGCATTAAATATCAACACAAATTCCTACTCCTTATGGGGCGGCAGTGCAGGTGCGCGTATGGCTGCTTATTTGGGTTCTTACGGCGCGGAAGCTTTCGGCGGAGCGGCACTGCCGAAACCGGCAGCTGTAATTATGCAGTACACGGGCCATACCGATTATACTCCTGATGACCCGCCCACTTATGCCTGCGCAGGCGAAAATGACGGCATTGCCAGCTGGCGCACCATGCAGCGCCGCCTCGATAATTTAAACCGCCTCGGCATAGAAACAGAGTTTCACAAATACCCGCACCTCGGCCATGGCTTTGGCCTGGGCAGAGGCACTTCTGCCGAAGGCTGGCTTAATGATGCCGCACGCTTCTGGCAGCGGCAGATAGATAAACAAAAAAGCAATTAATTTGGAGGTTTTGATTATGGAGAAAAAAGTTTTAATTTTAGCCGGCAGCCCGCGTACCGGCGGCAACAGTGACCTTTTATGCGATGCTTTTGCCAAAGGAGCGCAGGAAGCAGGACACAAGGTTACAAAAATTTACGTACAAAAACAAAAAATAGCGCACTGCCTGGCCTGCTACGGCTGCCGCGGCACCGGCACCTGCGTGCAGAAAGACGATATGCAGGCCATTTTGCCGCAAATGCTTGAAGCCGACGTTATTGTGCTTGCCACCCCGGTTTATTTTTACAGCATGAGCGGCCAGTTAAAAACCCTTATCGACCGCACGCTGCCGCAGTGGCTGAATATTAAAGACAAGGAATTTTACTTTATTGCCACCGCCGCCGATAAAAAAGAAGGCCTTGAAAGCACCATGCTAGCCTTAAAAGGCTTTACCGACTGCCTGCCGGGCGCAGTTGTAAAAGGCAGAATTTACGGCCACAGCGTTTATGCTAAAGGCGAAGTTTTAAATACCCCCGCCATGGACGAAGCCTACAAAATGGGCAAAAGCTGTTAACAGCAAAGAAGGTTTTTAAAATGCTGTATTTTAATACTTTTACCAATGCAACACAAAGCCCTGATTGGTTATGACAGCAAAACTTATTGCCTTTGCCAAAAAATGGACGCTGCCGCTCGGTATGCTGGCAGGCGTTGCAGTTTACTTAATGTTTCACTTTTTTACCTTTTTAGCGCCTCTTAAAGCAGTGGTAACGGAAATTTCGCATTACATTATGCCGTTTTTCATTTTTGTAATGCTGTTTGCCACCTTTCTGCGCGTTAACCCGCGTAGCATGCGCCTTTGCAGATGGCACACTTCACTTTTGGCATTACAGCTGGCCTGCTGCCTTTTAATTGCCCTGCCGCTGCACTTTTTCCCGCAGTTCAGCTACGGTGTTGTTGCCCAGGGCGCACTGGTCTGCCTAATTGCGCCAACCGGCACCGCCGCGGCCGTAATTGCCGTGCGCCTTGGCGGCAACGAAACAACGCTTACCACCTACACCATTTTAAGCAGCCTTATTGCCGCAGTAATGGTTCCGCTGGTGCTGCCGCTTGTTGAACTGCATGCCGCAGGCAGCTTTATGCAGCAGTTTCTGCTGATTTTGCAGCACGTTTTTCCGCTGCTCATCTGCCCGTTTCTGGCGGCCTGGGCACTGCGCGAATTTGCGCCCGCCCTGCACCAAAAAATAACGCAGCTTTTCGGCGACCTTGCCTTTTACCTGTGGGGCGTTTCGCTCGTTATAGCCATCGGGCTGACGCTGCGCTCCGTTGCCAACAGCCATTTCGATACACATGTACTGTGGCTGCTGGCAGGCTCCGGCCTTGCGGCGTGCCTGTGGCAGTTCGGCGCAGGCAAAATGGCCGGGCGCTATTTTAACGACTACATCGCCTGCGGGCAGGGTTTTGGGCAGAAAAACACGCTGCTTGCCATCTGGGTGGCTTACACCTACCTTTCGCCGGTAATTTCCATCGCGCCCAGCAGCTACATACTTTTTCAGAATATCGTCAACTCGTGGCAGGCGTGGCAAAGAGAAACCGTACGCCTGTAAAAAATAAGGAGAACAGACTATGCAATACAGAACTTTAGGAAAAGACTTAACCGTCAGTGCCGTCGGCCTTGGCTGCATGGGCATGAGCCATGCTTACGGCGCTCCCGCGGATAAAAAAGAAATGACCGAGCTTTTAGCCCGCGCCGTTGATATGGGCTGCACCTTTTTTGACACCGCAGAACTGTACGGCACACCAGAAAACCCGCACGACAACGAAGAACTACTGGGGCCTGCCATTGCGCCTTACCGTGATAAAATTGTACTTGCCACCAAGTTTGGCATTACCTTCGACTGGAATGACCCCGACGTAAACAAACCGGTTATTCCCGATTCGCGCCCCGAAAGCATCCGCAAAGCCGTTGAAGGTTCGCTGAAACGCCTGCAGAGCGACCATATCGACCTTTACTACCAGCACCGTCAGGATCCTTCCGTTCCTGTGGAGGAAGTGGCAGGCGTAATGAGCAGGCTTATCGAAGAAGGCAAAATTACCCACTGGGGGCTTTCCGAAGTAACGGAAGACACCATCCGCCGGGCGCATAAAATCTGCCCGGTTACGGCAATTCAAAACCGCTATTCCATGATGTTCCGCAATTACGAAGCGCTTTTTGGCGTGCTGGAGGAATTAAACATCGGCCTTGTGGCCTTCAGCCCGCTGGCTAACGGCTTTTTAACCGCCAGATACACAGCGGAAAGCAAATTTGACCCCAAAGAAGATTACCGCAGCGCCATGCCGCAGTTTAAAAAAGAAGCCTTTGCGCAGAACGGAAACCTGCTGGCACTGCTTGAAGAAACCGCCAAAGCCAAAAACGCCGCGCCGGGGCAAATTTCACTGGCGTGGATGCTTAATAAAAAGCCTTACATTGTACCCATTCCCGGCACGCGCAAATTAAACCGCCTTGCCGAAAACCTCGGCGCCGCAGATATTGTGCTGAGCGCCGGAGAAGTTGCCGCCATTGACAAAGCACTGGACAATATGACAATGAGCAATGTGTTTGGCGGCACCCGCGTTATAAAACGTTAAAACAGGAGGAAGAACCATGGAATATGCAACTTTAAGCAACGGAATTAAAATGCCCATGCTGGGCTACGGCGTTTACCAGATACCGGAAGCGGATACCGAACGCTGCGTGCTGGATGCTATCAGCTGCGGCTACCGCTCCATTGATACCGCGCAGGCCTACCACAACGAAGAAGGCGTCGGCAATGCGATTGAAAAATCCGGCGTGCCGCGGGAAGAACTTTTTATTACCACCAAAATCTGGATTGCCAATGCCGGTTACGAAAAAGCAAAGGCCTCCATTGCCGAATCGCTGCGTAAACTTAAAACAAGCTACATTGACCTGCTCTTAATTCACCAGCCGTTCAGCGATTATTACGGCACCTGGCGTGCCATGGAAGAAGCCTATAAAAACGGGCAGCTGCGCGCTATCGGCGTTGCCAATTTTTACCCCGACAGGCTGATTGACCTGTGCCAGTTTGCCGAAATTGCGCCGATGGTAAACCAGGTTGAAACTCATGTGTTCCAGCAGCAGCAAACCGCCCACGCCATTATGCAGAAATACGGAGTAACACACCAGTCGTGGGGCCCGTTTGCCGAAGGGCGCAACGGCTTTTTTACCAACGGCGTTTTAAATGAAGTTGCCGCAAAGTACAATAAATCGGCTGCACAGGTTGCCCTGCGCTTTTTAATTCAGTGCGGCGTGGTTGTTATACCCAAATCCGTACACAAAGACCGCATGGTGCAGAACTTTGATATTTTCGATTTTAAACTTTCCGATGACGATATGGCAAAAATCCGTGCTCTCGATACCGGCAGGAGCCTGTTCTTCTCCCATTACGACCCTGCCACGGTTGAATTTTTAACAAACATGGGCAAGCACGCTTAAACGGCAAAGTTTAATCTGCCATAACTTAAACCACCATAAAACCGCATAAAAAAACAGCGCCGGAACACACCGCCCGGCACTGCTTCTTTGCAGCCCTTCCGCACCGAAGGGCTGTTTTTTTATAAGGTTTTAACGCCTTTTACTTCATAGCCTGCGTCAACAACGGCTTTAACAAGCACTTCGTCGCTAACATCAGCGGCAAGCGTAACGGCTGCGTTTTTGTTCTCCAGCGAAACTTCAACGGCTTCCACGCCTTCAATGCCGCTTAAAGCTTTGTTTACATGTGCTACGCAGTGCTGGCACATCATGCCTTCAATATCAAGTACTTTTTTCATGGTATCAACCCTTTCTTTTTTATTGGTGTTTAATATATCTACTGCCTCAACCCTGCATTCGTGCGCAGCAGCGCCGGGCGCATCCGCACCGGTATCTGCCGCATACACCGGGTTAAAGAACCTTAACCGCAGGGCGTTGGTTACAACAAAAACGGAACTGAAGCTCATGGCCAGCGCACCCAGCATGGGGCTGAGCTTAATGCCGAGCCATGGATAGAACACGCCCGCCGCCACAGGAATACAGATGGCATTATAAAACAGCGCCCAGAACAGATTCTGCTTAATGTTGCGTATTACCGCGTGCCCAAGCTGAACAGCACCGGCAACATCCAGCAGGTCATTTTTCATCAGCACCAAATCTGCCGATTCAATGGCTATATCAGTACCGGCGCCAATGGCAATGCCCACATCGGCACGCGCCAGTGCAGGTGCGTCGTTAATGCCGTCGCCAACCATGGCAACTTTTTTGCCCTGCTGCTGCAAACGGCGTATTTCCGTTTCCTTATCCTGCGGCAAAACCTCTGCCACCACGCGGTCAGCGCCTACCTCTTTCTGTATGGCCTGCGCCGTGCGCGCGTTGTCGCCGGTAAGCATTACTACCTCCAGCCCCATGCGCTTCATTTCTTCTATGGCCGCGCGGCTTGTCGGCTTTACCCTGTCTGCCAGGGCAATAATGCCGAGCAGTACGCCGTCACGGGCAAAAAACAGCGGTGTTTTGCCTTCGGCCGCCAGTTTTTCTTCCAGCATTTTTACGTTATCATCATAAAGCCCGGCTTCTTCCAGCATTCTGCGGTTGCCGCCAAAACAGCCCTTGCCTTCCATTACGCCTTTAATGCCGCGCCCGGCCTGCTGCGCAAAGCCTGTTACCGGCGCAAGCTGCACGTTTTTTTGTTCCGCATATTTTACAATCGCCTGCGCCAGCGGGTGTTCGGAATATTTTTCCAGCGACGCCGCCGTTTTAACAAGCTGCGCTTCACCGGCGCTTTTGCTGTATAAAACGTCCGTCACTCCGGGCTCGCCCTGCGTTATGGTGCCGGTTTTATCAAGAACTATGGTGTTAACTTCGTGCACCGTTTCCAACGCTTCCGCCGATTTAATCAAAACGCCGCTGGCCGCACCGCGCCCTGTGCCCACCATAATTGCCGTAGGCGTTGCCAGCCCCAGTGCGCACGGGCACGATATTACAAGCACCGCAATAGCGTTGGAGAGTGCAAACTCAAAGCTTTCGCCGAGCAAAAGCCATATTGCCGCCGTTACAAGCGCAATGCCGATAACGGCAGGCACAAACACGCCGCTTACCTTGTCCGCCATTTTGGCAATGGGCGGTTTGGAACTTGTAGCGTCATCTACAAGCCGCACAATCTGCGCCAGCGTGGTATCTTCGCCAACCCTGTCGGCACGCATTTTAAAAAAGCCCGATTTTACAACCGTTGCCCCGGTAACCTTGCTGCCGGTTTCCTTTTCCACAGGAATGCTCTCGCCGGTAATTGCCGATTCGTCAACCGCTGCATGCCCTTCGGTTAAAATACCGTCCACCGGCACGCTCATGCCGCTGCGTACCACAAGAATATCGCCTTTTTCAACTTCTTCAACGGGTATTTCAAGCTCTGCGCCGTCACGCTCAACAATGGCTGTTTTCGGCGCCAAATCCATCAGTTTTGTAATGGCATCGCTCGTTCTGCCTTTGGCACGCGCTTCCAGAAACTTGCCGAAGGTAATCAGCGTTAAAATCATACCGGCGGATTCAAAATACAAGTCCATCGAGAACCGGTATACCAGAGCCAAATCGCCGTGCCCAAAACCGTAAGCAATTTTATAAAGCGCGTACACGCCATACACCAGCGACGCCGACGCGCCGATGGCGATAAGGGAATCCATGTTCGGCGAGGCCGCAAAAAGAGTTTTAAACCCGATGCGGAAAAACTTAAAATTAATAAACACTACCGGAATAACCAGCAATAAAAGCGTCAGCGAAAAAATCATCGCGTTTTCCACGCCAAGGAAAACCTCCGGCAGCGGCCAGCCCATCATATGCCCCATGGAGATATACGAAAGCGGCACGGTAAACACCAGTGAAAGTTTCAGGCGTTTTTTCACCGCCTCATACTCCTGCCGCGCAATATCGTTTGCCGAAGCCTGCATTGCTTTGGCAGCTTTGCCATGCTGCGCAGCTTCTTTCAGCTCTGCGCCGTATCCGGCTTCTGTAACGGCGCCGATTATTTTCTGCGTATCGAGTGCCGTTTCATCATATTCAACCACCATGCTGTTTTTTAATAAATTAACGGCTATTTTATCCACGCCCGGCAGTTTGCCCACGGCTTTTTCCACACGGGCACTGCACGCGGCACAGGTCATACCGGTAACGTTAAACTGTTCCTTTTTCATAGCTTTGCTCCTTATATAACACTACATTGACGCTCTTTTTTATTCCTGTTATTATTATATTAAGACAATATCTTTTAATCAAGAATGCACTATTTGGTGATATAGTACCCAAAAAGATACTTAGGAGCATAATTATGGAAAAGAACATCAACGTAAACTGCCCCGTTGCCGCCACGCTGCACCTCATCGGCGGCAAATACAAAGCGCTTCTGCTGTGGCACTTATCGGGCCGCGTGCTGCGCTTTAACCAGCTGCGCCAGCTTGTGCCGGAAGCAACGCCCAAAATGCTTACGCAGCAGCTGCGCGAACTGGAACAGGACGGGCTTATTAACCGCAAGGTTTACCCCGTTGTGCCGCCCAAAGTGGAATATTCCCTTACAGAGCTGGGCGAAAGCCTCTTTCCCATTCTTAAAGCCATGTATGAATGGGGCAGCGGTTTAATGCAGAGCCAGGGCAAATGCCCTTCGTGCAGTATGACGGCGCAGCCCGGCACCTGCCACTGCAAGGATTAAAGCAAAACTTAAATACCGTAGCAAAACGCCAAAAACTAAAAGCAGGCATTCTGTCCGTTTAAACGGATAGTTTGCCTGCTTAATGTTTATATGCTATAATAATTTTCCGAGATAGCCGAGTCGGTTCCTTCCGCAAAGGGAGGTGATGGCATGACTGTTTACGAAGCATTATCTTTGATGATTGCTTTCGGAGCACTCGTTGCTGTTATCTGCTTATCTAAAAAGTAACAATACTTTAAGATAAAAAGAAACCGCATACTGGCGGTACGCGGCTTCCTTCTGAACTATAAATTCTAACAGGGAGAGCCGACGTTCCACCAATCGGCTGTCTCTTTCTTTATATTATACCAAACCAAAAACATTGTCAAATTACTTTTTTCCATAACGCATACGGTATTCCGTTGGCGCAATCTGCATTACCTGCTTAAACGCCGCCGCAAATTTGCTTTGGCTGCCGTAACCTGCTGCCGCTGCAATTTCTGCCACACTGCTGCTGCCTGCAACCAAAAGTGCCGCCGCTTTCCTCATGCGGTATTCCTTCATATACTGTGCCATCGGTTTGCCGTACACCATTTTAAATACTTTTTTCAAAACAGAAGCATTAATGGAATGTTCGCGGGCAAGCTGTTCAATGGTATAATGCTCCTGCCAGCTGCCGGTTATTTTGGCGTGAATCTTTTTTATAATTTCCATATAACGTTCCTCGCAGCTTTCGGCCGTTTTAAGATGCGGAACACCGTACATAACCAAAAATAAAAGCATTTCCTGCGCTTTCAATTTAAAATACGCCTGCCGGTATTCACTTTTTACACGCGGCAAAAGCGCAAACATATCTGCAATTTCCGCAGCACCCGGCCAAACCGTAACTTCGCCGCCGCGGCAAAACTTTTCTGCCCAGGCAGGCAAATCTACATCCGAAAGGTTTAACGTTTCAGCAAAAGGCTGCGCAGCCATATTTAAATCCACAAACAGTGCAATACCGCTGTAATGCCCCAAAGGCAAGGTTATGCCCGATACGGTGCAGCAGTCCATCATATGGAACGATACATCACCCTGGCCAAGATAAATGCTTCTGCCGCCCTGCATTACCCAGCCCATACGCCCGTTCAGGCAGTAATTAACCTGCATAACGCCGCTGACGGCATGATGATAAAAATTCATGGTGCTGCCGTTTAATTCGGTCACTGCCAGCTTAAGCCCCGGCAGTACATTATAAAGCAGTATCTGCCCGCTGCCGTTTTCATTTTCAAACAGGTATTTTTCAGCGCTGCTGCTTTTGCCGCCAAACTTCCAAAACGGCAGTTTTTCCATCATACCGTTATCTTTTATATAATTCATCACCAACACCGCCTTTTAGTCCCAAACGGATTTTTTCCTGCTCCAAAAGGAACAATCTGCCTGTAAAAGCCTTGCAGCCGACAGGCGTTTATTTATAATAAATATATGAGCGATTGCTCAAGTATAAAATTATAAGCAGCATAAATTAAGGAGTGTATATCTATGAAAAAATCTGTTAAACTCATTGACCTTGACTGCGCCAACTGCGCCGCAAAAATTGAAGATGCCGTTAAAAAAATCGACGGCGTAACCAATGCCAGCGTTAGCTTTATGGCACAAAAAATGACACTGGAAGCACCGGATGACAAATTTGCACAGGTGCTTGACGAAGCCGTTAAGCTTATCAACAAAATCGAGCCCGACGTTACTGTTAAAGCGTAAGGAGTTATACTATGAATTTTCAGCAGATTAGAAACGCAACGGCAATTATTACTTACGCAGGCAGCAGATTTTTGATTGACCCGCTGTTTGCGCCAAAAGATTATTTTGACCCCATCCCCGAATGCTTTACACCCGATAAACGCTGGCCGCTTGTTAAGCTGCCAATGCCTGAAGATGAAATAACCAGAAACCTTAATGCTGTTATTGTAACACATTCGCATATCGACCACATAGATGAATTTGCAGCCAAAGCCCTGCCAAAAGCCATAAAAATTTTTGTTCAGAACGAATATGACGAAAACTTTATGCGTAAATTTGGCTTTACGGATGTGGAAGTTTTAAAAGAAACAGGCATTATTTTTAACGGCATAACACTTTATAAAACCGGATGTATCCACGGCAAACCGGATACAACAATGCCTTATTATAAAAAATTCGGTTTCCGTCCCGACGCTATGGGCGTTGTGTTTAAAGCCGCCGGCGAAAAAAACGTTTATCTTGCAGGCGATACCATTTGGTGTGATTTTGTAAAAAATGCCGTTGATAAATTTGCACCGGAAATTATTATCGTCAACGCCGCGGCGGCGCAGCTTATACACAGCGGCCCGATTATTATGGGTACGGAAGATATTGCCGCACTGCGCGGCTATGCCCCCAATGCCGCAGTAATTGCCACCCATATGGATGCCGTTGGGCACGCAACCTTAAGCCGTGACGGCCTGCGTGCATTTATCACCGACAATAAACTTAACAAAGATTTTTATATTCCGGCAGACGGTGAAACGCTGGAGTTATAACATTTATTTAAATACATTAGTCAGGCTGCAATAAAACAAAAGTGCATTTTATTGCAGCCTTTTTGTAAGGAGATTTTAATATGACCAAAAAACAGAAAAAGCTTTTGCAGCGCATTACCGCCGCCGCAATTTTATTTGCCGCCGGTATGCTGCTGCCTCTGTTTGCAGAAACATCTGACTATATTATATTCGCTTTGTTTGGCATAAGCTACATTATTATCGGCTGGGATATTATCTGGAAAGCCTTTTGCAATATCCGTCAGGGCGAAGCGTTTGACGAAAACTTTTTAATGACCGTTGCCACCACCGGTGCTTTCGCGCTGGGCGAATATTCCGAAGGCGTTGCCGTTATGCTGTTTTACCAGATTGGCGAATGGTTCCAGAGCTATGCCGTTTCGCGCTCACGCCAGTCCATCACTGCGCTGATGGATATCCGCCCGGACTACGCCAATGTAGAACGAAACGGCGAACTGGTGCAGGTTGACCCCGACGAAGTTGCTGTCGGCGAAATTATTACCGTTAAACCGGGCGAACGCGTGCCTATCGACGGCGAAATCATCAGCGGGCGCAGCGCGCTTGATACCTCCGCCCTTACCGGCGAATCGCTGCCGCGCGAGGTTGAAGAAGGCATGGAAGTCATCAGCGGCTGCATTAACCAGACCGGCATATTAAAAATTAAAACCACCAAAGAATTCGGAGAATCCACCGTTGCCAAAATTTTGGATTTGGTGGAAAACAGCAGCGAGAAAAAAGCCCGCAGCGAAAACTTCATCACCCGTTTTGCCAAATTCTACACCCCAATTGTTGTTTTTGCGGCGCTGCTGCTGGCAACCATTCCGCCCTATGTTTTAAACGAGCCGTTCTCCGGCTGGATTTACCGCGCGCTGACCTTTCTCGTTATCAGCTGCCCGTGTGCGCTGGTTATCTCCATTCCGCTCAGCTTCTTCGGCGGCATTGGCGGCGCTTCCAAATGCGGCGTGCTGGTTAAGGGCAGCAATTATTTAGAAGCGCTTGCCGATACCGAAACCATTGTTTTTGATAAAACCGGCACCTTAACAAAAGGCTCCTTTGCCGTTACTTCCATTAAGCCGGTTGGCATGACTAAAGCAGAGCTGCTGGAGCTTGCCGCTTATGCGGAGGATTATTCCAACCATCCCATTTCCCTTTCCATTAAGCGCGCTTACGGTAAGGATATTAAGCACGGCATGGTTAAAAATATAGAAGAAATTGCAGGCCACGGCGTGCGCGCCGTTATAGGCGGGCAAACCGTACTGTGCGGCAACGGTAAACTTATGCAGCGCGAAAAAATCAGCTACACACCCTGCACCGAAGCAGGCACGGTTATTTACGCTGCCGCCGCCATTAAAATGCTTAAAACCTGCGGTGTGCGTGAAACCGTAATGCTGACGGGCGACAGCGACGCAGTAGGGCAGAAAATTGCCAAACGCCTGGGGCTGGACCGCGCCTTTACGCAGCTTTTGCCTGCGGATAAGGTTGAACATGTTGAACGCCTGCTGGAAGCGCTGCATAAGCGCAGCAACCGCGGCAAGCTTGCCTTCGTGGGCGACGGCATTAATGACGCGCCGGTGCTGGCACGCGCCGACGTCGGCATCGCCATGGGCGCGCTGGGCAGCGACGCCGCCATTGAAGCTGCGGACATCGTACTGATGACGGACGAACCCTCCAAAATTGCCGCCGCCATTAAAATTGCCCGCAAAACTCTGGGCATTGTGCGCCAAAACATCATCTTTGCCATTGGCATTAAAATTGCCGTGCTGGCGCTCGGCGCGCTGGGTTATGCTTCCATGTGGGCAGCGGTTTTCGCCGATGTCGGCGTATCCGTCATTGCCATTTTAAACGCCGTGCGCGCGCTTAACGTAAATAAATACAAAAAAGAACAGGCATGTGCAGCAGCTGTAAAAAGCAGCATCACCCCTGCCGCAGAAACCGCTGTTTAACAAAATTACACCCAAAACATTAATACCCCAAAAGCGTTATGCCTTTGGGGTATTTTTATCTTTAAACTATGATGTTATAAACCGCTGTTCATCAGTCAATGCTGATAAGTTCATACTGCGGATTGCCCATTTTCAGTTCGCGCATGGCAACAAGCTGATGCAGCCCGTGGCGGCTTTCAATGCGCTCAACCAAATCGTGGCGGTCTTTTTCCGGCTGGGCGTAAACAAGGTCAATGCTGGCCTGGTCAATCGCCAGAAGGTCGGTAGATGCCAGAATGCCGATATCCGGAATGGTCGGCTCTGCTGCTGCAACGCCAGCGCAGTCGCAGTCTACGGACATGCGGCGCATTACGTTAATAAACACAATGTGCTTACCGAAATAATCAATAGTTGCCTTGGCGGATTCAGCCATGTTTTCCATCAGCATTTCTTTGGCAGGCCATGCGTTCCAGTCCTCCGGCAGCGGCTGGCCGTAAACGCCGTGTACCATTGCTTTGCCGATTTTGCCATCGGCGCAGCCAATGGCAATGTTCTTCATGCTGCCGCCGTAGCCGCCCATGGCGTGGCCTTTAAAATGGGTTAATACAATCATGGAATCGTAATTAACGATATGCCCGCCCATAGAAATTTCTTTAAAGTGCTTGCCCCCGCGTACCGGCAGCATAACGGTGCCTTCTTCGTCCATAATATCAACCGGGCAGAAATCCCAGCCGTTAAGGGCAATGGTAGCGCGGTGCTTTTCGGTAGTATCGCGCCCGCCTTCGTACAGGGCGTTGGTTTCAACTATATTGCTGTTGGGCACATGTGCCTGAAAAGCCTTTACCATTTCGCGCGGCAGAATGTTCGGGCCGTGCGGTTCGCCGGTATGCAGTTTAATTGCAACCTTGCCGTAAATGCCTTCGTTAATCATATCATAAAGTTTAATAAGAGTATCAGCGTTGATGTTTTTGCTGAAATATACTTTGGCACGGCTGCCTGCGCCGCCGTTTGCGGAAACCTTTACGCTTCCTTCGCCTGCTGCAAACACGTTTCTTACCCCCTCAAGATTATACGCCGCAACACCGACAGCGGCAGTTCCGGCTGCTTTTAAAAAGTCGCGTCTTGTCATTTTTTTCATTTTGCATTCGCTCCTTTAGCCATAATTTTGCTGTCAGTTATATCCTACTACTTGAAGTTCAGTCCATGTCAAGCAAAATTTCAAGCGCCTGTAAAAGCCCCTACAAGGCTGTCGGTACGCGGGCGCAAAACCGTGTCATAGCTCATCAGCTGATAATCGGCAAGACGTGCCATGTTCTGCAAAGCCTCAATTTTTTGCAGCAGCACATCACGCGCCTGCGCCAGTATTTTTTTGCGCTGCTGGCAGGTCTGTTCGCCCAGCTTGGCAAGGTTTATATAATCGGCAATGGCCTCCAGCGACATGCCAGCGCCTTTTAAAGTCTGAATAAAAGCAACCCACTCCACAAAATTTTCGTCATAATTGCGCACGCCGCCGCTGGTGCGCGGTACGGCGGGTATAATGCCCATGCGCTCGTAATATCTTAATGTGTCTGCCGATACACCGGTTCTTGCGGCAATCTCTTTAATAGTCATTTTCAGCCCCTCCTTACAATGTTCCCTGACGGATTTTATAAATAATATAGTCTATCAAATCCAGCGATTTTTGTTTGCTGTGTATTTCTTCCAAAAGGTCCAGGCGGTGCCTGCGCAGAATTTTTATCGGCCCGGCCGAGCCGCCCTCTGCCAGCAGCTTTAAAAAGCGGCTGATGCTGAAGGCATCAAGCCCGGTGCTGCTTAACGATGCAGCCAGTGCCTCCGTGCGCTGCTCATCTGTATTAACCGGTTTTTTATTCATTATCATCACCCGCCTGCCTGCATTAGTTTTTTGTTGCTTTAATTATAAAACTCACCTTAAAGCTGCGTCCAATACTTGTATTTTATGGTTTACCATGCCTGATAAACATAATTTGCTTGCAGGCGCAGGCTGCGCTATTTTATAATAAATATACAGTGTTTACAGGAGGGAATGCCATGGAAACAAGGCTTTTACGTTATTTTTTAACCGTTGCCCACGAAGAAAACATTACCCGCGCCGCCGAAGTGCTGCACATTACCCAGCCGACGCTCAGCCGCCAGCTGGTGCAGCTTGAAGAAGAAACCGGCGTAACGCTGTTTATCCGCGGCAAGCGCAAAATTACGCTGACGCCCGAAGGCATGCTGCTGCGCCGCCGTGCGGAAGAAATTTTATCGCTGGTAGACAAAACCGAAAAAGAACTTCTGCAGCAGGACGCGCTTGTGGAAGGCACTATTTCCATAGGCTGCGGCGAATTAAATTCCGTTAACCTGCTGGCGCAGATTATAAAAGACTTTAAAGCCCTTTACCCGAAAGTAAAATTCAACCTGCATACCGGCAATTCCGACCGGCTGAAAGAACAGCTTGAGCAGGGGCTGATTGACATTGCCCTGCTGTTGGAGCCCGTAAGCATTGAAAAATATGATTTTCTCCGCCTGCCAGTAAAAGAACGCTGGGGCGTAATTATGCCAATCGGCTGTCCGCTGGCCGCAAAAAAGAGCATTACTGCCCGCGATTTAACAGGCCTGCCGCTTATTACCGGCCGCCGCGCCACCATTAACAACGAACTTAACAACTGGATTGGCCGAGAGCTCAGGAATTTAAACATAGTTTTTACCACAGACCTTGCCGCCAACGCCATTTTAATGGTAACAAGCGGCCTTGCTTATCAGCTGACGCTGGAAAACCCCGTCCCCGCGCTGGACGGAACGCGCGTTACTTTCCGCCCGCTGGAGCCTGAGCTCAGCTTCGGCACGCTGCTTGCCTGGAAGCGTTATGCCCCCGGCAGCCCCGCCGCCGAAAAATTCATCAGCCATGCAAAATGCTTTTTAAGCATGAACCAATCTCAAAGATAAGCATTGGAATTTTTGCCTTTGCCTACATTATAATAGAAGCACCGGGAGCATCATGCCGGTGCTTTTGCTATTGACTTAAAGCGTACTTCAACTGTTAAACTAAAGGCAGGGAAAAATTATGCAGAACAACAGCAAACCTTCACACCTTTCTTTTACGGCTCAGCGGGCAGCGGGCAATTTACTGGGCTTTGCCCTTTTATACGCCCCGTTTGAACTGTACCGCCGCTTTTTGGAAAACGTTTTAAACGTGCAGCCGGCGTTTTTGCCGCACGCTTTCTGCCCGCGCATACCCACGGCAGAAATTTTTACCGGCGGATTTTTCGAGCTCAACAATTTAATGCTGGTATCAACTTTGCTTTTCTGGCTGCTGTGCCTGCTGTTCGGCCCGTTTTTCTGCGGCAGGCTGTGCGTGGCCGGTTATTTTGCCGAAAGCCTCAGCCATCTGGTGCCGGAACGCTGGCAGATTGAATGGGAAAAATACGTGCCGGTGCCTTATATCCGCTTCGGCATGCTGCTTGGCTATATGCTGCTGCCGCTGTGGTACGGCTTTTACCCCTGCGCCTACTGCAACTTTTATCTGCTCGACAGCCTTGTAAGCGTTCTTTTCGGCGCGGCCATTTCGTTTACCGTGCCGCTTGCCGCAACAGGCTTTTTATACCTGGTGCTGTTTGGGCTGTTTACCAAAGGCGGGCGCGGCTACTGCCGCTTTATTTGCCCGCAGGGAGCAATGCAGAGCCTGTTTTTCATCATCGGCAGCAAACTTGGCATAGCCTCCAAAATACAGGTTAACCGCGAAAAATGCGTAAAATGCCGCCTTTGCGTTAAAAACTGCCCCATGCGCGCCATGAGCCTTAAAAACGGCAGCATTAAAAATGACGTAAGCCTGTGCATAAAATGCGGCGTATGCCAGCATAACTGCCCCGTAAAAGCCATTACAACAGGAGGCGGCAGATTATGAAAAAGAACGCTTTAACAACGCCAAAAGATAAACTTTTAAATTTAGCCGTTGGTGCCGGTATACCGCTTGGAACCACTGCAAGCGGCGCTGCCGGAGGCTGCACGGGTATCTGCGGCAGCTGCGGCGGCACCTGCCTGGGCGGCTTTGCGCTGGCAGCCTGGCTCTGCAGCAGCGTATATTTTAAGCGCCGCCGTAAAAGTTTAACCGCTGACGGAAAACCACAATCCGTTCAGCCTTAAATAAAAAATTAAAGGAGAGATGAATATGAAAAAATTTCTTTGTGCTTTGATGATGGCCGTACTTGCTTTGGGCATAACCGCCTGCGGCGGAGCAGCGGAA
>UMLQ01045862.1_pt1 | contig 19149 bp, 10 predicted proteins | sample 1966631 | NCBI WGS metagenome assembly UMLQ01 (sample SAMEA4836206, study PRJEB28245) | human gut metagenome | biome: gut microbiome; material: fecal sample | place: Denmark | collected 2008 | reverse complement strand
CCGCTTGCCTTATCAGGGAAAAATTACCTGCGCTAAACAGGCAAACTACCTGAGATTATTCAATAACGCTGGAAACAACGCCGGAAGCAACGGTTCTGCCGCCTTCACGGATAGCGAAGCGAAGACCTGCATCCATTGCGATGGGAGTGATGAGTTCGATTTCCATGCGAATGTTGTCGCCGGGCATAACCATTTCAACACCCTCGGGGAGCTTGATAACACCGGTAACGTCGGTGGTCCTGAAATAGAACTGGGGACGATAGCCGGAGAAGAAGGGGGTATGACGGCCGCCTTCTTCCTTGGTCAGAACGTAAACCTCGGAATTGAAGTGAGTGTGGGGGTGGATGGAACCGGGCTTTGCCAGAACCTGACCACGCTCAACCTCGGACCTCTGGATACCGCGGAGAAGAGCACCGATGTTGTCGCCTGCGATCGCCTGATCGAGGAGCTTACGGAACATTTCAACGCCGGTAACAACGGTCTGCTTGGTTTCGCGGAGACCGACGATCTGAACGGGATCGTTTACCTTTACAACACCGCGCTCAACACGACCGGTTGCAACGGTGCCGCGGCCGGTGATGGTGAATACGTCCTCAACGGGCATAAGGAAGGGCTTGTCGGAAGCACGCTCGGGCTCGGGAATGTACTGGTCAACAGCATCCATAAGCTCGAAAATGCACTGGCACTCGGGGGTTTCCTTTGCGATCTTGCCTGCCGTGAGTGCTTCGAGAGCACGCAGAGCGGAACCCCTGATGATGGGGATCTCGTCGCCGGGGAAGTCGTAGCTGGAGAGCAGCTCACGGATTTCCATTTCAACAAGCTCAAGGAGCTCTTCGTCGTCAACCTGGTCAACCTTGTTCATGAAAACAACGATGTAGGGAACACCGACCTGACGAGCGAGCAGGATGTGCTCACGGGTCTGGGGCATGGGGCCGTCCGCTGCGGAAACAACGAGGATTGCGCCGTCCATCTGTGCTGCACCGGTGATCATGTTCTTAACATAGTCAGCGTGGCCGGGGCAGTCAACGTGTGCATAGTGACGGTGATCGGTCTCGTATTCAACGTGAGCGGTGTTGATGGTTATACCACGGGCTTTCTCTTCGGGAGCCTTGTCGATTTCATCGTAACGCATTGCTGCAGCCTGGCCCTGCTGAGAGAGAGCCATGGTGATTGCAGCGGTGAGGGTGGTCTTGCCATGGTCAACGTGACCGATGGTGCCGATGTTTACATGGGGTTTGGTTCTTTCGAACTTCTGCTTTGCCATTGTGAATTCCTCCTGATGGATTTAATAGTTTATTCTCTCAAATAATTATATCCCAATTGCATCGCTTTTGCAATAAGGGGATGTCGGTGTATCACGGTGCTCCGACAGATATATTCTCGCAAAGCCGGGATTTTTCGGCGAGACCGGCTGAATAAGCCCTTTTGCCGCTGTCGGAAGCTCCGATGTTACTGGTAGATAATGCCAAGGATTTTGTCAACAAGGTTCTTGGCAACCTCTTCATAGTGGTCGAAATGCATTGTGAAGCTTCCGCGGCCCTGCGTTCTTGAACGCAGATCCGTTGCATAGCCGAACATTTCACTGAGGGGACAAAGCGCATTGATGCACTGCTGACCTCCCGCGCGCATTTCAACCCCGTCGATTCTGCCGCGCCGCGCCGTGATGTTGCCCATAACATCGCCCAAGAACTCATCCGGAACGACAATTTCGCACTTCATGAACGGTTCAAGCAGCACGGAGCCGCCTTTTTCACACGCTTCGCGGAATGCGAGACTTCCCGCAATTTTGTATGCAAGTTCGCATGATTCAAGCTCGTTCACGCTGCCGTCAACAAGCTTTGCGGAAAAATCAACGACTTCGTATCCGCCCAGCGAACCGCTGCGCGATGCCTCGCGAATGCCTTCTTCAACAGCCTTAACGTATTCAGGCGGAAGCACGGAAGGCGGAACGGCGTTTTCGAACACAAACCCGCTGCCGGGCGCGCCTGGCGCAAACTCAACGGCACAGTGGCCGTAAACGCCCTTGCCCGCATTCTGGCGGATGTAGCTGCCGACGGTGCGAACGGTTTTTGTGATGCTTTCGCGATATGCAACCTGCGGTTTGCCCACACGGCACTCGACTTTGAACTCACGAATGAGTCTGTCAACGATTATGTCAAGATGCAGCTCGCCCATGCCCGCAAGGATCGTCTGCCCTGTTTCCTCGTCCGAATAGGAACGGAAAGTGGGATCCTCCTCTGCAAGCTTTGCAAGCGCATCGCTGAGTTTTTGCTGACCTGCCTTTGTTTTTGATTCGATGGCGATACGAATCACCGGCTCCGGAAAATCCATTGATTCCATGAGCAGCGGTTTGCCTTCGCTGCAAAGCGTTTCGCCCGTGACCGTCTCGCGAAGTCCGACAAATGCGGCAATATCGCCGGCATAGACTTCGTCAAGCTCGGTGCGGCTGTCCGCGTGCATGAGCAAAAGCTTTGTGACACGTTCGCGCTTGCCCTTGTTTGCATTGTACACAACGGAACCCACTTTGAGCGAACCCGCATAAACTCTGCAAAATGCAAGCTTGCCGACGAATGAATCGGTAACGATTTTGAACGCCAGCGCAGCGAACGGTGCGGAATCATCCGCCGTGACCTCGATCGTTTTTTTGCCGTCCCTGCTCGTTGCCTCAATGGGAGGAAGATCCAAGGGACTCGGCAGATAATCAACGATCGCGTCCATAAGGGGCTGAACGCCCTTGTTGCGATAAGATGAACCGCAGCAGGTCGGAACGGCGTTGTTGTTGATGGTTGCGGATCTTATGGCACTGCGAAGCAGATCCTCGGGGATGGGCTCACCCGCAAGGTAAAGCTCCATCAGTTCGTCGCTTTCATCGGCAACGGCTTCTATCAAAGCGGTGCGGTATTGCTCCGCTTTTTCAAGATACTCCGAAGGTATCGGCTCATTGCGAATGTCAAACCCGTCATCGTCGTAATAGACCTCTGCGCACATGCGCACAAGGTCGATAACGCCGCGGAAATCTGCTTCACTGCCGATAGGAAGCTGCAGCGCGACGGGGTTTGCTCCCAAACGCTCGCGCATCATGTCCATGACGTTAAAGAAATCAGCACCGACGATGTCCATTTTGTTGACATAGGCAATGCGGGGAACATGGTAGCGTTCCGCCTGATGCCAAACAGTCTCGCTCTGGGACTCAACGCCGCCCTTTGCACAGAATACCGCAACCGCACCGTCAAGCACGCGCAGGGAGCGTTCGACTTCAACCGTGAAATCAACATGCCCCGGTGTGTCAATGATGTTTATGCGGCAATCGTGCCAATAGGTGGTTGTTGCGGCGGAGGTGATGGTGATGCCGCGTTCGCGCTCCTGTTCCATGTAGTCCATGGTGGCTGCGCCCTCGTGAACTTCGCCCGCGCGGTGAATTTTGCCCGTATAGAGCAGAATGCGCTCGGTCGTTGTTGTTTTGCCCGCGTCAATATGAGCCATGATGCCGATGTTGCGCGTCATCTCAAGGGGTGTTTTGCGAGGCATTGCCGAATCCTCCTTTCCGCATTGTTGAAAATTTCCGAAATAAGTTTATGCAGTTTTTGGATTTTTAAACGAAATCCGAAAAACGGCAGCGGCTTTGATGTTTCCGAAAACGGAAAATCAGAACCTGAAGTGTGCGAAAGCCTTGTTCGCTTCTGCCATCTTGTGAACGTCCTCTTTCTTTTTGAAAGCGGAGCCCTGCTGATTGCAGGCATCAAGAATTTCGCCGGCGAGCCTTTCCTGCATGGTGCGCTCGCTCCTTGCGCGTGCATAAAGCACGATCCAGCGCAGACCGAGAGTCTGGCGGCGTTCCGCACGGATTTCGAGGGGAACCTGATAGGTGGAACCGCCGATACGGCGAGCCTTGACTTCCAGAACGGGCATGACGTTGTTCATTGCTTCCTGGAATACTTCAAGAGGCTCACGGCCGGTCTTTTCACGAATGATATCGAAAGCACCGTAGCAGGCCTTCTGAGCCGTGCCGCGTTTGCCGTCGAGCATAACCTGGTTGATGAGCTTGGTTACGAGCTTGCCGCCGTAAATAGGATCATCAAGAACTTCCCTCTTGGGAACAAAACCTCTCCTGGGCATAGTTTACCTCCTTACTTCTTGGGACGCTTCGCGCCGTAACGGCTGCGAGCCTGCATACGCTTTGCAACGCCTGCGGTATCGAGTGCACCGCGGATGATGTGGTAGCGAACACCGGGAAGATCCTTAACCCTGCCGCCCCTGATAAGAACGACGGAGTGCTCCTGAAGGTTGTGGCCGATGCCGGGGATGTAAGCGGTACCCTCGAGACCGTCGGTAAGGCGGATACGGGCAATCTTACGGAGTGCGGAGTTCGGCTTTTTGGGAGTCATGGTACGAACAGCGGTGCAAACGCCGCGGCGCTGAGGGCACTGCTTCAGAATCGGGGAATTGGACTTGTATTCGACCTTTTCCCTGCTCTTTCTGACCAACTGGTTAATAGTGGGCATGAAAGTTTCTCCTTAACTAAAATAAAATTTTTATTTTTATATAAAGAAAACCCCTTGCAACCCCTTGAAAGGAGTATTTTCCATACAAAAATCGCATAGTATGTCAGCTTAAAAACACACTGAGCGTATTATATCATCCATTCAAGGCATTGTCAAGTATATTTGCCTTTTTTATTGAATTTTTTTGAAAAATCGGTTTCTTCAAATTATATCATTCCGAAATTCGGCTTCGGGCGGAAAAACTGCCCGCAGAGAGTCCGCACTTTGATTTTGCGAAAAATCACGCATTTTCGAACGAATTTCTTTCAAACATATTTAATTCGCAAAATCGTCACTTTTCCGACACACAACAACAAAAGGCTCAATATCAGCCCTCGGAAGAAAGAATCCGCCGTTGATATTGAGCCCTGCCTGTTTCCGGAACGTTGAGTACGTCTCGGTGATTAAGTTTTATTTCTTTTTGGAGGTTTCGGAACGAATATCGTCAAGCAGCTCCCTCTGCCCTCTTCCGGTCAGAATGCCGCTTTCAAGGGGTTTATCGGTGAAGGTATATCGAATGCCGTTTTCGCTCCCGTGAACAGGGAACCAACCCAGCTTTGTGAGCGCAGAAAGCTTTGCAATGCGGGAAGCACGGGTATTCATTCTGCGTTCAACGCGCTTGGTGTAAGAGATCCGAAGCAAACTTTCGGCAATGATACCGATAAAAACAAACATCAGGAAAAACAGGAAGGGGATCGCTGCGCCGAACCGTGCAAGAGCTGCGCGAACAGGTTCGATTATCGTCAGCACAAGCCCCGCTGCCGCGAACACAACGCCGACAATTATCGGTACAAAATATGACTGCATGAGCAGACTGCGGCATTTGCGGCAGGCAGGAAGCTGCACGGGTATGAGCATGGCTGTGCTGCGCTTGTATTTTTTATTGCTTTTTTCATCCAAGTAGTCAACCGTCGGATGATCGTGCCCCATGCTGAGCTGCGCAAAAAACTCGGGCTTTCCCTTTTCACTGCCCTTGCAAAGCATACATTCGGGTTCATCAAGGAAACTTTCAATGCCGTCCTCCGGCAGAGCAGCGGCAATATAGCCTATATCCTCAATAAGAGCCTCCTGCTGCTCCGAATCAAGCTTTGAAGCGAAGCAGTCCGCACAGTTTTTCATGTTCAGCGCGGCGCAGTAGGGTGTGCCGTGAAGCTTGCACTCGGTTTTTGTATATAATTCAGCCATTTTTAAGCTTCCTTTCGAATAAACTTTTCCGAATACATTCTACCGCTTTTTTCCCCGCACGTCAAGCCCGCTCGGAGCGATTTAAAAGGAGTTTTCAACTGTTTGGTCTGCTGATATGCGAACGCAATGTGCTTCGAATAATTCCGGGCATCGCTTACGAATTTCGAAATCGCTCGGGCATTGCACGCGGCAAATGCAAACACGGCAGCCCTTGGCGGCAGTTTTCTGCCGTTTGTCGGGTTGCCGTGTCTTTAACTGTAAAGCTGTTCCGAATTAAGCTGCTGCACGAGTGGTCGGCTGCGGTGCTTATTCGGCATTGCCCGCTGCTGCCGGGTTATCGGACTCGGGCTTTAACTCAACTTCGACATTGCGATAACGTTTCATGCCGACGCCTGCGGGTATGAGCTTGCCGATGATGACATTCTCCTTCAGGCCGACCAACGGGTCAACCTTGCCCTTGATTGCAGCTTCGGTAAGCACGCGGGTCGTCTCCTGGAAGCTTGCAGCGGAGAGGAATGAGTCGGTTGCAAGCGATGCTTTGGTGATGCCGAGCAGCTTACGCTTTGCGGTTGCGGGAACGCCGCCCACCGCAACAACGCTGTCGTTCGTCTGTTCGAACTTGAAGATATCGATAAGCTCGCCGGGCAGCAGATCCGTGTCGCCCGAATCTTCGACCTGAACCTTGCGGAGCATCTGGCGAATGATAACTTCGATGTGCTTATCGGAAATTTCAACGCCCTGGCTGCGGTAAACAGCCTGAACTTCGCGGAGCATATAAGCCTGAACGCCCTTGACGCCCTTGATTTTGAGGATATCATGCGGGTTGATTGAACCTTCGGTCAAAGTGTCGCCCGCTTCAACGAAATCGCCGGTTTCAACCTTGCGCTTTGAGCCGAACGGAATGAGATACTTCTCGATTTCGCCGTCCTCGCCGGAAATAATTGCTTCGGTCTTTTTGCCGTCCGTCTTGATTTCCACCGAGCCGGAGAGTTCCGTGATAACCGCAAGACCCTTGGGCTTGCGTGCTTCGAAAATTTCCTCAACACGGGGAAGACCCTGAGTGATATCATCGGCGGTTGCAACGCCGCCGGTGTGGAATGTACGCATGGTGAGCTGCGTACCGGGTTCGCCGATCGCCTGTGCTGCAATGATGCCGACGGCTTCGCCGATGGTAACGGGCTGTCCCGTTGCGCAGTTGCGGCCGTAGCACTTTGCGCAGACGCCGTGTTCGCTGCGGCAGGTGAAGACCGTGCGGCACTTGACGCCGGTGATGCCTGCTTTAACGATGCGGTCACGAATATCGAACGTTATCATTTCGTTTTTGCCGACGATGAGCTCGTTCGTTTCGGGATCGCGAACCTCCGCTGCGGTGAACCTGCCGAGAATACGGTCGCCGAGAGGTTCAAGGGGACGGTCGCCGTCGCCGATGGTTTCAAGAATCATGCCGTCAATCGCCATGCCGCGTTCCGCAAAGCAGTCCTCTTCGCGAACGATGACGTTGTGAGAAACGTCAACAAGGCGTCTTGTGAGGTAACCGGAGTCCGCGGTGCGGAGTGCGGTATCGGCAAGACCTTTGCGCGCACCGTGGGAACTGATGAAGAACTCAAGAACGGAGAGGCCTTCACGGAAGTTTGCACGAATCGGAACCTCGATGATCTGTCCGCGCGGGTCCGCCATGAGGCCGCGCATACCGGCGAGCTGACGAATCTGGTTGGTTGAACCGCGCGCACCGGAGTTTGCCATCATGAAGATGGGGTTAATCGGGCTGAGTCGCTTCATCAATGCGTCGGTAACAAGGCTTTCCGTTTCCTTCCAAACTTCGATGACCTTCTTGCGGCGGTTTTCTGCGGAAAGCAAACCCATGCGGTAAAGGTTGTCAATCTGTCCGCACTGTTCATCGGCGGCTTCAAGGAAATTGTGCTTTTCCTCCGGAACAGTGATATCGCAGAAGCCGACAGTGACACCGCCGCGGGTGGAGTATTTGTAGCCGAGAGCCTTTATGCTGTCCGCAACTTCGCTTGTGACCGTGGGGCCGTGTTTGCGGAAGCAGTGGTCGATAATGTTGCCGAGATCCTTCTTTACAACAAGTTTATCAACCTCAAGCTTGAACATATCGTCCGGAGTCTCGCGCTTTACATAACCGAGATCCTGCGGTATTGCGTGGTTGAAGATGACCCTGCCGATTGAGGTGGATACGATCCTGCGGTAAATCTTGCCTTCAAACTCGCGTTCAAGGCGAATCTTTGCAAGCGCATGGAGCGAAAGCTCGCCCGTTTGATACGCCATGATCGCCTCGTTTTCGCTTGAGAACGCCTTTCCCTCGCCGTTGAACATGCGGATAAGGCGGGAATCGTCAAGATATTCGCGGAGGGCTTCCTCGTCAACCGCGGGAACCTCGCGGATTGCCCTTGCAACAAGATCCTCGATTATTGTCTTGCTGCGCAGCGCATATACCCTGTGAATGACCTCATCGGTGACGTATTCATCAACAAAGCTGTTGTCCTTTATGATAGCCTTGAGCGTTGTGCGGATTTCGGAATCGTACAGCTCATCGCAGCGCATCGTGAGGTAGTAGCAGCCCATAACCATATCCTGTGAGGGGCTGACCACGGGCTTGCCGTCCTGCGGCTTGAGGATGTTGTTTGCCGCAAGCATAAGGAAGCGGGCTTCGGCCTGTGCTTCGACCGAAAGGGGCACATGAACCGCCATCTGGTCGCCGTCAAAGTCCGCATTGTATGCGGTGCAGACAAGGGGATGAAGCTTTATCGCCCTGCCTTCAACCAGAACGGGTTCAAATGCCTGAATGCCGAGCCTGTGCAGCGTGGGTGCACGGTTGAGAAGAACGGGGTGGTCCTTGATAACATCTTCGAGCACATCCCAAACCTCGGGCTTCACGCGCTCAACCATGCGCTTTGCGGACTTGATATTGTGGGCATAGCCAAGCTCATTGAGCTTTTTCATGACAAAGGGCTTGAACAGCTCCAATGCCATCTCTTTGGGAAGACCGCACTGATACATCTTGAGTTCGGGACCCACGACGATAACGGAACGGCCGGAATAGTCAACACGTTTGCCGAGCAGGTTTTGGCGGAAACGTCCCTGTTTGCCGCGCAGCATGTCGGAAAGGGACTTCAGCGGGCGGTTGCCGGGACCCGTTACCGGGCGCCCGCGCCTGCCGTTGTCGATAAGTGCATCCACAGCTTCCTGAAGCATGCGCTTTTCGTTGCGAACAATGATGTCCGGTGCGCGCAGCTCAAGCAGCCTTTTAAGGCGGTTGTTGCGGTTGATGACCCTTCGGTAAAGGTCGTTAAGGTCGCTTGTCGCAAACCTTCCGCCGTCCAGCTGAACCATGGGGCGGATTTCCGGCGGAATAACCGGAACAACATCCATTATGATCCATTCGGGCTTGTTTCCGCTCTTTATGAAAGCTTCGATGACTTCAAGGCGTTTAATCGCATTCACGCGCTTCTGTCCGCCGGAATTTGCGATTTCTTCACGAAGCTCTTTTTCGGTTTTTTCAAGATCGAGCTGCTGCAAAAGCTCCTTTATGGCCTCTGCACCCATGCCCGCTTTGAAGCTCTTTGCGCCGTAATCACGCTGCGCCTGACGGTATTCAACATCGGTGAGCAGCTGCTTGTATTCAAGCGGGGTGTCACCGGGATCGGTAACGACGAATGCAACGAAGTAAAGTACCTTTTCAAGATTGCGGGGGGACATGTCCAGCAGCATCTTCATGCGGCACGGTATGCCTTTGAAGTACCAGATATGGGATACGGGAGCCGCAAGTTCGATATGGCCCATGCGCTCTCTGCGCACCTTTGCTCTCGTAACTTCAACACCGCACTTTTCGCAGACAACGCCCTTGTAGCGCACCCGCTTATATCGTCCGCAGTGGCATTCCCAGTCCTTCGTCGGTCCGAAAATACGTTCGCAGAAGAGGCCGTCCGCCTCGGGTTTAAGGCTCCTGTAGTTTATGGTTTCGGGTTTTTTAACTTCACCGTGGGACCATTCTCTGATCTTTTCGGGGGATGCAAGACCGATTCGGATTGCATCGAAATTTGTCAGTTCAAACAAGTTCTTATCTCCCTTCCGACTTTACTTTATTCCTCGTAGTTACCGTCGGCGTCCTCGAAGGTGAAGCCGTCGAATTCATCATGCTCGTCTTCCTCATAGCTGTCGTCGTCATCCTCCTCACCGTCGTCGTCGATGAAGTTAAAGTCATCGACATCATCGTCTCTGAGCATGCCGCCGGGTGCATCTTCATAACCGGCAATATTGACGCCCAACTCTCTTACATCGTCATCGTCCGTAAGCTCTCCGATAACGATTTCTTCATTATTTTCGGACAGAACCTTGATATCAAGACCAAGGGACTGCAATTCTTTGATAAGAACCTTAAAGCTCTCGGGAACGCCGGGCTCGGGAACGTTTTCGCCGTTTACAATGGCTTCGTAGGTTTTTACGCGGCCCACGACGTCATCGCTCTTGACGGTCAGGATCTCCTGAAGGGTGTTTGCCGCACCGTATGCTTCAAGTGCCCAGACTTCCATTTCGCCGAAACGCTGTCCGCCGAACTGTGCCTTGCCGCCGAGAGGCTGCTGAGTGACCAGTGAGTACGGACCCGTGCTTCTTGCATGGATCTTGTCGTCAACAAGGTGGTGCAGCTTAAGGTAGTACATATATCCGACGGAAACACGGTTCTCAAAGGGTTCACCGCTGCGGCCGTCGTAAAGCACGGTCTTTCCGTCCTCGTGTTTGTATGCCTCGCGGAATTTTTCACCGACAACGGGGTCGGAGTCCGCAAGTTCAATCAGCTTCAGCACATCGCCCGCAGTCATTTTCATAAGATCCTGCATGGGCTTGTTGGACTTGTTGGACATTGCAAGCAGCATTTTGATATCGTCCTCGCCCGCACCGTCAAGAACGGGAGTTGCGACCTTCATGTTAAGTCCCTTTGCTGCCTTGCCGAGATGCAGCTCGAGAATCTGGCCGATGTTCATACGCGACGGAACGCCCATCGGGTTCAGAACTATCTGAAGCGGAGTGCCGTCGGGCAGGAAGGGCATATCCTCTTCGGGAAGGATTCTTGAAATAACACCCTTGTTGCCGTGGCGGCCCGCCATCTTGTCGCCGACGGAGATTTTGCGCTTCTGTGCAATATAAACGCGGACAAGTTCATGAACGCCGGGGGAGAGTTCGTCCTTGTTTTCGCGGCTGAAAATGCGAACGTCAACAACAACGCCGCCCTCGCCGTGCGGAACACGCAGGGAGGTGTCGCGAACCTCGCGCGCCTTTTCGCCGAAAATTGCCCTGAGCAGGCGTTCCTCGGCGGTGAGCTCCGTCTCGCCCTTGGGCGTGACTTTGCCGACAAGGATGTCGCCGGAATGAACCTCCGCACCGATTCGGATGATGCCGCGTTCGTCAAGATCCTTCAGTGCCTCTTCGCCGACGTTAGGGATATCGCGCGTGATCTCTTCCGCACCGAGCTGCTTTGTGTCGCGTGCCTCGGTTTCGTGTTCTTCGATATGGAGTGACGTGTAAACATCGTCGCGAACAAGCTGTTCGCTGATAAGAACTGCGTCCTCGTAGTTGTAGCCCTCCCAAGTCATGAACCCGATGAGAATGTTTTTGCCGAGAGCAATTTCGCCGTCCTTGGTGGACGCGCCGTCTGCAATGACCGCACCTTTTTCAAGATGTTCGCCGACGTCAACAACGGGGCGCTGGTTGATGCAGGTGCCCTGGTTGGAGCGTTTGAACTTGATGAGGCGATAGGTATGCAGGCTTCTGTCGGAATCGGATTCAACAACGACTTTATCTGCCGAAACATGGCGAACAACGCCCGCTTCTTCGTTAAGAACAAGAACGCCGCTGTCGTATGCCGCCTTGTATTCCATGCCCGTGCCGACAGCCGGGGATTCGGTCACAAGCAGGGGAACCGCCTGACGCTGCATGTTGGAGCCCATCAGGGCGCGGTTTGCGTCGTCGTTTTCGAGGAAGGGAATCATTGCCGTTGCAACCGAAACGAGCTGCTTTGCGGAAACGTCCATATAGTCGATATCGGTGCTGCGCACCTCGATGATCTGATCCAGCCTGCGTGCAACGACACGCTCCTTTTCGAACCAAACTCTGCCGTCCTCGCCGCGGACGGTGGGTTCGTTTGCCTGGGCAATGATTTTGCCGTTTTCCTCGGTTGCGGTGAGGTAAACGATCTCGTCAAGGATGCAGTGGTTCTCCTTGTCGATTTTGCGGTAGGGCGCTTCGATGAAGCCGTATTTATTTATTCTTGCATAGGTTGCAAGGGAGTTGATAAGGCCGATGTTCGGGCCTTCGGGCGTCTCGATAGGGCACATTCTGCCGTAATGAGAATAGTGAACGTCGCGAACTTCGAACGTTGCACGGTCGCGGTTCAAACCGCCGGGGCCGAGAGCGGAAAGCCTGCGCTTATGGGTCAGCTCCGCAAGCGGGTTCGTCTGATCCATGAACTGGGACAGCTGGGACGAACCGAAAAACTCTTTGACGGCCGCCGTTACCGGGCGAATATTGATAAGGTTTATCGGCATTGTGCTTTCAACGTCCTGAATGGACATGCGCTCGCGAACAACGCGCTCAAGCCTTGTGAAGCCGACGCGGATCTGGTTCTGGAGCAGCTCGCCGACGGAACGAATGCGGCGGTTGCCGAGGTGGTCGATATCGTCGCAGAAGCCGATGCCGTAGGGCAGACCCATAAGGTAACTCACGGAGGCGATCATGTCCGCGGGCAGGATATGCCTCGGGCTGAGTTCAAGCACATTGTCGTGCAGAAGTTTTTTGAATTCGTCGTCGGAAAGAGCCTCTTTTTGAGCGAGCATATCCATCAGCACCGGGTAGTAAACATGTTCGTTGATGCCGACTTCAAGAGGATCAAAGTCAAGATAGCATGCCGCATCGACAAACTGGTTGCCTACAACGCGGATGCGTTTTTCGTTCACGGCGACATACACGCCGAGAACACCCGCGTTCTCGATTCGGAACGCAAGCTCACGGTCGATAAGCTGACCTTCTTCCGCAAGGATCTCTCCCATGCGGGGGTCAACAACGGTTTCGGCGGCGGTTTTGCCTTCAAGGCGCGCACCAATGCCGAGTTTATAGTTGAATTTGTATCTGCCGACGCGGGCAAGATCGTAGCGTTTGTCAAAGAACAGCGCGGTCATAAGGTTGCGCGCACTCTCTTCGGTGGGCGGTTCGCCCGGACGCTGGCGTTTGTATATTTCGATAAGACCCTCAACCGTGTCGTGAGTGGGGTCCTTTTCAAGGGTGTTTTTAAGGCGTTCTTCCTCGCCGAGCAGCTCAAGGATCTGCGCATCGGAGCTGTAACCGAGAGCGCGCAGGAGGGTGGTGACGTGGAGCTTGCGCTGACGGTCGATTTTTGTGTAAAGAATTTCGTTGCTGTCGGTTTCGTATTCAAGCCATGCGCCTCTGTTGGGGATGACCTGAGAATTGAAAAGCCTTCTGCCGACTTTGTCAACGGTTTCGGTATAATATGCGCCGGGCGAGCGAACGAGCTGGCTGACAATGACGCGTTCCGCTCCGTTGATGACGAACGTGCCCTGTTCCGTCATGAGCGGGAAATCGCCCATGAAGACTTCCTGCTGCTTCACGGAACCGGTTTCGGTATTGATAAGCCGCGCGATAACATACAGCGGCGCGCAATAGTTAACATCGCGTTCCTTGCATTCCGCAACGCTGCGCTTGGGTTTTGATTCGTCGATTTTGTAGCCGACAAATTCAAGCACCAACCGCTCCGAAAAGTCCTTAATGGGAGAGATGTCGTCAAGAACTTCGCCCAGACCCTTTTCGATGAATTGACGATATGAATCCTTTTGAACCTCAATAAGGTCGGGCATATCGAGAATTTCGTTGATGCGGGAGAAGCTCATGCGTGTTTTCTTGCCCACTTTTACTTTATGCAACATTGTTTCACCCCTAACCTCTGCGGCTCTCCGCAGAAAACTTGATTGTGTCGTGTCTTACGCATTGTTCGCATTTCGGAATGCCGCATTGAGTGCGGCCGAAGCCCCGCCTGCGGTATTCGCTGCCTGCGCGTTCCTTGGGCTGCCGTTCCGCGCAAAAAATGCGGGATCCACAGCGTTAAACGATGCTTTCGCACATGACGGCGGCGAAAAATTCGTATTTTACCCATAATAATGCAGTATCACAGTTTAACAGGTTGTTGTCAAGATGTCAACCCCGAAATGCGCGGTTTCTCAAATATATTTATATTTAATTAAGCATATGTTGACGTTGTGCATTCGGTTTGTGTATTAAGTTTTGAAAACACTGCGTTTGTTCGTTCCGATGCGAAAACGGCATAAAAAAACGGCTCAATGCCGATGGTTCGTGTTCCGAACCGCCCGCATTGAGCCGCTCCGCATTTACGGAATCACTGCTTCACACATTTTTCCGAAATGTATGCATACAGGGATTTTTCCCCGATGTTCGCCGGCTTGCTTTTTTGCAAAAAGCGGATAAGCAGGGCAGTGAGCATCCACCCGAGCATTGTGCCCGCAAGGTTGCAGATTATATCCGCCGTATCGATATACCTGAACGAAAACCCCTGTATCGCCGCAATTGCCAATTGCAGCAATTCTGTCGCCGTTCCGAAAGCCGCACCCGCAGCCAACGCGTTTTTCCACGTTGTTTTCTTTCTTATCAACGTGATTAAAACTCCGAACGGAACTGTCATTGCAACATTCCGAATATCATCCGCCGTTATCCCGTCTTTGAACGGAACAAGCACTATGCAGTCGGTAATCTTCCACCCTTCTTCCGCAAATATTGCTCTGATTGTCGGGCTGAACTGTATCGGAAAAACGGTTATCGATGCAGCGCACATCAGGTATACGGTAAACGCCGCTCCGAAAACATATTTCCAAATACTTCCCTTCTTAACGGCAAACGCCGTCAGCCATATTGCCGCAGATAATATCAATATTATAATAAAATCAATAAGGTTCATGTCCGTAAAATCAGTATGTCACGGTGATTTCTCCGTCCCCGGTGTGTTTCCGGCAATCCGAAACAGCCGTTTCCCCGAAACGAGCAATGTCCGCGAACAGTTTTTTAAATTTTAATTCAGTTTCCCATTGCAACCCTTGCCGCAAGCAGTGCATCGGGAATGCCTATGCTTCCGTTTCTGTCCGCATCCGCAAGCCTGAGGGGAAGCTCTCCGCCGAGTTCCATTGCGCAGCGCATGATGAGCAGTGCGTCCGCCATATTTATCGCTCCGTCCTCATTAACGTCACCCGCAAAGCAGGCGGCTGCGCGGATTCCGTCCGAAAGCTGCATTTCCCTTGCGGTTGAAAGAAGCTGACCGTCCGCATACCAGCCGAGGAAGCCGTCGTTTTCGATCAGGTTCCCGTTTTCGTCGTATCGAACGCCCTGCGCGATCAGTGCATAGCTTCCGTCCCTGCCGTAAAGTCCCGCGCCGCCGTTTCCGAGCGTGTTCAGCATGACCGGAGCGGAAAAGCTCTTGGGCTGAACGGCAACATTCCCGCTGTGATATGTGCGAAGGTCGATGATGTTCAGGTTCGGGCAATTCAGCGCGGAAATGTCAAAGCATTCATTCTGATCGCCGAATTCAAGGCACTCAAGGTTTGCGCAGCCGTCAAGGTTCACCGCCGTAATATGCGTTTGACCCGGCACCGGGGAGTAAACATTCGTTACCGATGTTCCGGACAAATCGAAAACGCCGCAAAAGCGGGGGCGAAAATCCCAAACCGGGGAAGTGCGCAAAATGCTTCCCATTGCATCGGGGTTAAAGTCAAACCAACGGATGACACCGTCCTCAATGCCGACACAGGGACTTTCCGAAAAGTTGCTGACAGTGTAGCTTCCGCACACCCCGCCCGCATAATCCGGATGATCGAAGTTATGCCTTCCGTCACCTGCCGACTGGGCAAAAAAAGCCTCCAGCTTTTCCGCATCAACGGAGCTCAGCTCCGTATCCGCCGCCGCAAAGTTCGGGAAAACGCAGGCGAAAAGCATAATTGCACATATCGCCGCAGAGAACAGATGCTTAAAAGTCTTTTTCATGGTTTTCTCCCTTCCGATTTCAAAAACATACCGACTGAACCGAATCTTATGCGTAATGCAATAAAATTTCTTTATTCATGTATATTGTATCATCTTTTCGAGGGAGTGCAACAGTTAAATCAAATATATTTTTTTGTAATTGTTTTCGAATCGCAGAAGCTGCCTCACCTGAAAGGAAGTAGGAGAGGGGAGCGCAAGCAGGGGCCTTTTTTTGATTTTATATTACATTCGCGTGCCGTCTGGAAACTCGAAAGCCGCCGGGATAAACTGACAGCCGAGCACCTCTGCGATCGCTGCGAGTTCCGCATCGCTAAAAGTGCCTCTTTTTAATTTCAAATTGAAGTTCGCCGCAGTCGTCCCGAGCTTTTCGGCGACTTTGCGTTGACTGGATCCAGCATAAGCAATGGCTGCTTTTATGCGGGCTTCTTTTCTGTCATCTTTCATTTTGATCCGTCTTGCCTTTCTGGTGTTTGGGATTTTCCTTTCCCTCTTTTGATGTCCTTATTATACTGCATTTATACGATAATGTCAAGCATTTAATTGATGAGTTAAAAATATATTTTACCGATTTTTGAACAGCGCTGCAATATCGCAGCGCTTATGTAGGCAAACCCTGCATCGCAGCGCAAGCGCATATAAAAGCGACTGACATAAGATAAAAAAAAGATTGGGTAGCTTACATTTAGCCTACACAACCCCCAAATTTTATATTAGATTAAAGGTTTTTATATATCCCGCAATGGGGGGCAATAGTGACATATGCAGAATTTTGTGACAAGTATGAAGGTATCAATCCCCGCGATGGGGGGCAATAATACTATGTAACATTTAGCTGTGGACACGAAGGTATCAATCCCCGCAATGGGGGGCAATAGGTAACTTTCGGCGATTTGTGGGAACAATATGAACATCAATCCCCGCGATGGGGGGCAATAGGAACAAACATTTAAACCTTGAATCAAGCCATTGTATCAATCCCCGCGATGGGGGGCAATAGTAGCGGCATTGCCGTTGCTGGTTAAAAAATAAATATCAATCCCCGCGATGGGGGGGCAATAGTTAACGACACTTGCGAAAAATTTGAGATTAGCGTATCAATCCCCGCAATGGGGGGCAATAGTACTGCCCCAAGTTTAAAATTGACCCAAGGACATATCAATCCCCGCAATGGGGGGGGCAATAGAGAGTGACCTGTAACTACATTGGCGGAGAACGGGTATCAATCCCCGCAATGGGGGGCAATAGACCAAGATTATGTTGGCCGATTCCATTATAACCGCAAGCGACAGTTGTGTCAAGCGCGGCCGCATTTAACTTGCACAAACCGCACATCACTCAAAGAAAGAACGTGTCTAATTCCTAATTCCTCATTCCTAATTCTAAAAGGAGCGCCCGGGGAAAGGGCGGGCGAACCGCCCCTTCCCGTCGGACAGGAGGTTTATAAAGAAAATCCTGTAGGATTTTCCGCTCTGTTAATGCACCGATTCATCCTGTTTTGAAAGGAAGAAATTCGGTGCTTTCCCGAACCGTGTTTACAGTCCGAGAGAGATCCTCATTGTAACGAGAGCATCGTTAAGGGTGATGACGCCGTCCGAACCGTAAACATCGGCAAGAATCATCTGCGCCGGGGTCAGCTCCGCAACACCGATTGCATTGCGTGCAATGAGGAGTGCATCGGCGATTTGGATCTCGCCGTCCATATCAACGTCGCCGAGAGCAGCATACTGCGCGGTGACGGTAATATCATGCTGAACGTTTGCAAAATCAACATCCCAACCGATGAACATCAGCATCGTGGGCTGATGGGGCTGGTTCTCGGGAACGGGTGCAGTGGGAGTTGTTCCTGCGGGAACGGTCACTTCGGTGCTCGTCCATTCACCGTTTACCATATAGTTGAAGGTGACGGTGACGTTTGAGGGCTGAGTGGGATCGTCCCAGGAGGGAACGGTGTAGCCGCCGCAAACCTGTGCCGCATCCTGAATATCGCCGATCGAAACGCTTTCGCCTGTTTCAAGGTTAACTTCGCGCAGACCGTTTGCATCGTCTTTCCAATAAGCCGCCCAGAACATTATGCCGTTGTCATGGTCATAAACAAGGGACTGACAGAATCCGACGCCGGGGCAGCCGGTGAAGCCGATTTCGGTAACCTGTGCGGTTTCAAGGTTTACCTCGTACAGAAGGCCGGAGGTTGCGGTGATGCCGTATGCCCTGCCCTCGGTGGTGATTGCGAATGTCCACAGGGGATCGCGATCCACGGTGTCGGGCTGTCCGATAACGGTTGCGGCACCGGTCTGCATGTTGATTTCGTAAAGATCCCAACGGCTCTGCTGAGTGTAGCCGACTGCATAGATTTTGCCGTTCGCATAGTTATATGCCATTGCGGTGATCATTGCGGTGCCGGTCTGTCCGATGATTGTGCGCTGAGTTGAACCGGGCGTGCTTGTGAAGAAATTGTTCTCACTGTCGATGCCGTATACAACGCCGTGCGCATAAGTCATTGCGTAAGTGTCAGCGGGGAATGCACCAAGCTGCTGAACGTGGGCGGAATCATCCGTAAAGAAGGAGATCAGGTTCGTTGTTTGAGTCTGGTAAGCATAAATCTTCGTATGCGGAACGGGCGCAATAACCGTTACGGTGCAGGTGTCGGTATGACCCTGTGCCGTTGTTGCGGTGATGACTGCGGTGCCCTCGTTAACGCCGCGTACAACGCCGTTTGCATCAACGGAAGCAATGCTTGCATCGGAGCTTGTAAGTGTCACGGACTGATCGAAAGCATAGTAGGGAGCGACAGTCCAGCTGAGCTGAGCGGTGAGACCCTTGCGGACGGTCACGGCATCGGGTGCGAACTCAACGCTTTCATCCGGAAGGGGTGCGCCGGCGTAAACATTTTTAACATAGCCGCGATCCTGACCTTCGGTCCACATGGTCTCCTTGTGATAAGTCCAGCTGAAGGTGTATTCACCTGCTGCTTCGGCAACATAGTTATAGGGCACAAAATCGGTGTTTTGTCCGGAGATTGCAGCAACTTCGGTGCCGTTCACGGAGAAGGTGAGGCGTTCGAAATCTTCACGGCAGCTGACAGCCCAGTCAAAGCGCATTACATCGCCCGCATTGAGCTGAACGGTGGTGGAAACGGTGCTTGTCGTGCCGACATGATCCTGGTTGCCGCTTGCGCCGCAGAGTTCATCGTTGAACACAACGGGAACCCAGGGATATTCGCCTTCGGTCACGAAATGATGCCTGTTTTCAACAAGGTTCATCGCTTCGTCAAGGGTTGCCTGCGGTTCTTCGCCGCCGCCCATATCGATAAAGCACATGCCGTTTACGTAGGTGCCGTAATCTTCGCCGATAA
>UMLQ01016687.1_pt1 | contig 19163 bp, 16 predicted proteins | sample 1966631 | NCBI WGS metagenome assembly UMLQ01 (sample SAMEA4836206, study PRJEB28245) | human gut metagenome | biome: gut microbiome; material: fecal sample | place: Denmark | collected 2008 | reverse complement strand
CGCGCTGGCGAACTTGGTTATGGCTGACAGGCGCTGCCCGGTAGTCTGACCTTGTGTGCCCTGCGCGAACAGGGACGAGGGGATTCCACACTGTTTGTCAACGTCTCCCATCTCCGATTTGCTTTCCCGTAATTACGCGGTGGTGCCTTAACAATGAACAATTTGACGATACGTTTAGAAACAGAAAAAGACTACAGAGCAGTTGAAGAACTTACACGCGAGGCGTTTTGGAATGTCTATAAACCGGGCGCAGACGAGCATTATTTCGTCCATACGATGCGCTCTCATCCCGACTTTATCCCCGAGCTTGCATTTGTGCTTGAGCTTGACGGCAAGATCGTTGGCAACATTATGTACACGAAGGCTTGGCTTGAAGATGAGAATGGTAAACGCAAGGAGATCCTCTCCTTTGGGCCGCTTTGCGTTGCACCTGAATACCAAAGACAGAAGTTCGGCAAAATGCTGATCGAGCATTCCTTTGAGGTTGCACGTAAGATGGGTTACGATGTGAACATCAGCTTCGGCAATCCGGGAAACTACGTCAGCCGTGGTTTCGTGAGCTGTAAAAAGAAGAATGTAAGTTTTGTAGTGGACGGCAACTTCCCAACGGCACTTCTTGTTTGTGAGCTTGTGCCAAACACACTTGACGGCAAAAAGTGGATGTATATTCCAAGTACCGCCGCCGATTGCTGTGAGGACACTGTTGCAGTTGAAGCATTCGACACTACTTTTCTACCAAAGGAAAAGAAGTGGATGCCGAGCCAAGAGGAGTTCTATATCTATAGTCATTCTTCGGTCGTAAGATAAACGTAAAAACCGCTGAGGTTTCGCAAGATTCCTCAGCGGTCATTTTTTATCTCTTTTTATATATTACAAGTTCGGGGTTTTCGCCGTTTTCTTCGTATGTGCAGACGAGTAAAAAATCCATATTGGCAGCGATGCCAAAACATCTGTCACCGCCGAATTCACACTCCAGTTGACTGCCAAGATAGGTGGCATTATCATCAAGAAATTTTACCGTTTGACCATTAGGCAAGCGGTATTCCAGATTGATAAAACTGCCTGACAGAATATTCAGATTTTCAACCCTTGGCAAGCCCTCAATATGGAGCAAGGTGTTAAATTCGTGGATAAGTTGTTGTTTAAACTCCTCAAACTTTTCTTTTCCGCCAATATCCTTATATTTTTCAAAAAAATCAAGGGTATATTCGCCGTCTGCGTAGCACCATTTGCAGTATTCTTCATTTATAGCGCCGTCTTTTTCGTGGCTAATAGTACTGTCATCAATAGGCATTCCGCAACACTCGCATACAAGTTCTCTCGGTGAGCCAAGAAGTGTATTGATAGAAACATCAAAAAGTTTTGATAAGAGCTTAAGTGTTTCGGTGTTTGGGATTGTTTCGCCGTTCTCCCAGCGACTTACTGCCTGTCGGGTTACAAATACTTTTTCAGCGAGTTCATCCTGCGATAATTTGTTTTTCGTTCTAAGTTCAAGGATAATATCTTTTGTTTCCATATGTTTTACCGCCTTTATTTACTGTGACTATATTATATCAGCATAATGGATGAATAACAAGCAACTGACTGTTGCCCATAATTATTGATCATCATACTTATGCCGCCGACGGAGTCAAGGGTCAAGATGAACGGCTTCGCCGCCCTTGACACCGCCTCCGGCATATGCTCTACGGCAATTAAGCGGAGCGTAGCCGCTCCATCGCCGGAGTATCGGCGTATACTTCATTTTTTCAGAGACGAATTTGCGAAAAACTATTGACAGTACCGACACCTATGCAATATCGCAATACGTTTAAAGAAAAATGATATATTTGTCAAGGTGAAATTGTTCCACTATGACAAAAGATCGCTACCCTGAAGGATAGCGATCTCGTGTTATTCATCATATGATTTTCCGACAAGTATTTGCATAAAGTTCCGGCTGCCGTATAGTACACGGATGATGTGAACCACGTCGCCCCCACCTTGAAAATGCAGTGTAGTTGCCGCAGACAAGGAAGCGGTACGGCACTTCAAGGCTGATGATAGAGGAAAGCGGCGCACCGATTTCGGGAAAACTGCCAGGCTGACGTAAAATTGATTTTAGCCATTTGCTCCCCCAGAAGTGCTTCGACCTCCGAGATATCCATATATCCTTTTTCTTTAGCAGAAGCTTCATCCTTGGCAAGCTCGCTTATCAGCTTGGGCGTTGCCTGTGTCTTTTCAAATTATACATATTCATTGACAAGCGGTTATTCATCATGGCAAAGCAAAACCGTATATTTTTCTCCACAATATTTTTGAATAAAGGATCGGCTTTTTTCGGGGTTGTATGAAGCACCTGTTGGAATTTGCTTGTCAAGGCACTCCTTTACATAACATTCGTCGCCTGCTATAATATAGGTCTTTCTGTCATCAGCTACCTCAACAATCGACGAACCTTTGGAATGACCGCCGATTTTTACAGCTCTAATACCGTCGGATATTTCCATTTCTTCGTCAAAGGTCAGGATATTCATGTCTTCGTCAAAATAGTCTCGCCCCTCCTCATATTCGTCTTTTTGAATGTAAATAACCGCGTTTTTAAAACAATTTACACATTCAATATGGTCGTGGTGCGAATGTGTTATGATTACATCGGTAATTTCGTCAGGCGATACTCCGATATTTTGAAGTGCCTTTATCGGTCCTATAAACTCCTTCATATCAAAGCCGGGCATAGTCACACATCCTGCGTCAACCAACACCAAGCGGTTTTTGTTTTTTAACAGGAATATCCTAAATAGGATTGGGCGGTATTTACCCTCCGAACCATTTTCGAATACCATACTTTCAGCTAAAACCGATTTTCCGTAATTGACAGGAATTATCTCTATCATTCTACCCTCAATACCACCTTTCCGACATTTTGTCCCTGATAGAGAATATTGTGAGCCGCTTCGGCTTCCCTGATAGGCAAAATCTTGTAAATAGTCGGCTTGACTTCACCGCTTGAAATCTTTGACCAAACATTGTCAACAAGTTCTTTGAGTATCTGCGCTTTCATTTCGGGTGTTCTTGAACGCAGCGTCGAGCCGATGATTCTGACATTTTTTACATAAATATTTTTCAGGTCAATTTCGGTTTTCTGCCCCGCAAGTGCGGCGATCATAATCCAGCGGGCACCGTGCTTCAGATAATGGATGCATTTCCCCATCATTTCACCGCCGAGACAGTCGATGGCAACATCAATGGGGCGACCGTTTTCCAATTCTTCTTTCAGTACCTCGGCAATATCTTCTTTGCTTGTAACCACAACTCTGTCGGCATTCAGATGACTGATAGAATTCGCAATTTTCTCGGTTAAAACCGTCGTGATCACTCTGACTCCGAAAGCCTTTGCCATGGGAATGACAACACTTGCAAGTCCAGATGCACCTGCGTTCATCAGGAGCGTATCGCCCTCTTTGATTTTGCCTTCCATAAAGAGATTGAGGTACGCCGTTGCAAATGCCTCGGGGATTGCCGCTGCTTCTGCCATTGTGCAATTTTCCGGTACAGGCATAAGCATATCATACTTGACATTCACATATTCGGCATAACCGCCGCCACCGAGCAGTACGCAAACCTTGTCGCCGATCTTCCAGTCTGATTTTGCCTTTGCCCCGTCGGCAATCTCTACAATCGTGCCGGAAATTTCAAGTCCCATCCAGTCGGGACAGCCTGCGGGAGGCGGATAGTCCCCCTCTCTTTGCATTAAGTCTGCGCGGTTGAGAGCCGCATATTCGATTTTAACCAGACAGTCCTCTGCACCGACGACAGGGTTTGGAACATCGTCCCAACGCAGACTTCTGTCTTTATTTACAAGTATCGCTTTCATTATTTTACTTCATTTCGTTTAGATGTTTTTGCGGAATACCCCATTCAGGCAAACGCCACGCAATTCGCGAATTGTGCGGCGTTGCCTGAAAGCATATCTCAAGGCTATGCCATACATTTTAAAATCCGGCTGACAGTCAAAAAACGATTCGGATATTTTCAAGAGTTCTTCGATAGTATTTAGATATTTTTTATCTTTTGTCGGCAAAAAGGCTTGAAAAAGAAAGGTGCTCATTAAATTCATCATGCCAATTGCACAGGATACCTCATGGGATGACGAGCTGGTCCTGCGTTTCAAAATAGAATCAGCATGACCAATAAACTCTTTTTTGAGCTTTTCGTATTCATCAAACATTTTTTCACTCTTTAAATGCTGTAATATTTCGTAAGCTTCGATACAAGGGGACTCCTGATTGGCACCCCCCAACTCGTAATACTTATGAAGTACCCTTGACGATGTTAAAAGGCATTCCGTATCCTTTGAAAAATTATACCATTCCAGATAATATGTTGACACCCATGGGAAATTAAAAAGTCTTACGGTGTTTCTGTTCACCCCGTCGTTTACATATCCGCTGTTAAGATCAAGAATCTCACGCTCTATAAATTCTCTGTGCTTTCTTAATGATTCTTCTCTTTTCTTGTCATAGCAAATCCTTAATGACAGTGCCATGAGAGCTCCCATTGACAACCGCTCTCTCGCCGAATTATGGTCGGGAAAATCAGCGTTATGATAAATGGAATCGGTGGCTCTGTCAAATATTAAATATGCACCGTCTAATTTACTGCCGTTTTTTTGAAACTGTTGTTTTTCTGCAATAAACTTGACACGGCTTTCCAAAATGTCTTTAAGAGGTCTTAAAACATTCAGCTTGATAAATGTTCTTTTTCCGTTTACAGTAATATTTAGTTTCTTTTCACCCAATTTATCGAATTTTAAGGTTGCCCATGCATTTTTTCGTTTGCTTCAAATGCGACCTCTTTATTTTCACACTCGGCAGATATGCTTTCTATCACGTTTACCGTTTTGCTCATTTATTGTAACAAAGAAACCCTTGCAAGTCAACTTCATTTATATTCCCCTTTCTTTTAGCTGTCCCCAAGAAACAAAATATATATGTCATTTGAAATCGCCATGCTACTTTGATATTGTACCGATTTTTGCATGAAAAGTCAATACTATTAATACATCTTTTCATTTCAGACCAAGCGTATTTAAACAAAGGAAAAATGGCAGCTCGTGCAAGTGAAAAATCGTGAAGACTGCCCTTAAATACATTTAATTTCAGTTTAAATCATCCCCGGAATCTTATTTATGGATTGGCATCAAACATCACTTGCTTTATCAAAAGGCAAAAAAGAGTATTTTGGCTATTATGTCCGAACGAAATAAATGCCATATAGAATTTGACAATCTCATATAATGTGAGAATCACTACGGAGAACAGCCGGCATCGGTCGGATGATGGCTTTAATTGTCTATAAGACACATCGACAATTTCGGAATCTCTCCTTCCGAAAGTGCTGTCCGCAGTTCAATGTTGTCTGTGGTACCGTGCTGCATGCTTATGGGTTGACAAAAAGCAAAGTTCGTGATACAATGGAAACAAAAAAAGGATAATTCGTTTCCAATGAAAAATAAAATCATCGAACAATCCATCGAGAACCTGAAAAAAGACGGTTTGAAGTTTTCGGTTGACAGTCTTGCCGCACAGCTTGGTATCTCAAAAAAGACCGTGTACAAATATTTCCCCGATAAAGAATCGCTTGCGCTCGCCATTTTTGAAAAATACTATGCAGACGCACGCAAAAAGGCTGTGGAAATAGGCGAGACATCAGACAATAAACGTTTTGGTCTGCTCAAGTTGTTTTTTGATTCCAAAGTAATGACACGGGATGACGTGTTCAACAAATATACTCTCAACCTTTCGGTTTCGGCATTTGCAAAGCAGAAGGAAAAAGAATTGTGGGATTCCATTTCTCCGTTTTTAACGCAATGCGACGATGCGGTAAAGATTATCGTGGACGGAGCGTTTGAGAAACTGTTGCACGAGAATGTCGATTGCGACAGCGTGATACGGAGGCTTGAGGCTTTATGGTGAATATTTTACGATTGTTTGCGGTGATCTGCACCGCATTTATTCTCGGCAAGCTCATTTCAAAGATAAAATTGCCGGCAATTCTCGGTTGGCTCATCACAGGAGTTGTTTTCGGCCCCTACCTTGCAGGTATTGTGACTTTTGAGATCACGAATTTAATGTGGTATAAGGTCACTGTCAAGGTTTTCGAGTGTTTTGCGGGCGTGATGATCGGACGTGAGATCATTTTCAAAAAGCTTGCAAGATCCGGCAAGCAGATCATAGGCATTACCTTCGTTCAGTCTATCGGCACGTTTCTTGTTGTCAGTGCAACCTTCTGCATCGTGTTTGCCATTGCACACATCCCGTATTGGCTCGGTTTCATTTTCGGAGGTATCGCATTGGCAACCGCACCGGCTCCTGCACTTTCGATTGTAAATGAATACCACACGAACGGTCCGGTCACGAAAACGCTGATTCCGCTTGCGGCACTTGACGACATCATCGGCGTTAAAAGCTCTCCGTCAAAAGCTTTCCGAATGCGGACAATGCGAAAGAGACAGTGAAACCTTTACCTCAGCAATTCGCAGGTTCATGAGAATGGACAGACTGACCGCACCGCTTCTCAGGGAACTGATAGACCATATTGATGTGTTTGAAACAGAAGGCAAAGGCAAAAGCCGAACGCAGAGAATCGTTATCTACTACCGCTTTGTCGGGTATGTGGAAATACCCGAAGTATCTCAAAGACCTCGCATCAAAGCAGACACCCGAAAAGGCGTTGCCGTGGAGTATCTCACCGAGCCGAAAACAGCATAACAAAAAGAGCAGGCATCCCGCCTGCTCAGTACATAAAGCCGTATCAAGACAAAAAATCGAGTATTCATAAGTGAAATCCCTTATGAATACTCGATATGGCACGTCGCACCGAAAAAGATATCGGCATAAATTAGTCGGGGAAAGCCATTTTATATGGAACGCCTACATAGTTTTTCTTCAGTGTTTCAAAGTTTTGAATATACTTTTCGATGCGCTTTTCGTTATTTTCGACAGTTAACATAGGTTTGCGCTTTCCCACTATCAACACTTCAGCAGCATGATTACTTGTAGCTGCGAAATCTACTTTTGCCTTTAATGCATAACCTTCCAGATTTGGAAAGTTAGCAACAATCCAAGCAACTTGTTCTGTAGTAAGCATATTTGTGGGAAAATCAAATTGTTTTAAGTTTGGCATATCGCTAAGAAAAGAGTAATCATTTTCTGTAATTGATTTCCCACAAAACATAAATTTTTCAATAATTGTATTTGCAAGGGGTAATAAACTTTTAAGTATCATCGTACTCCACACCGCATTTCCGATTCGAAATTCTCTAAGTGCGGGTGCTGTTCCGATGCCTTCCATTGAATCGAGTTTTGTAAAATCTTCGATACAGAGGCCTGATAAAGCGGTATTTCTACTCATATCCCATAAAGAAGAAATGCGCTGATTAGCAAAAAAGTGAATATATTCAAGGTTGGAAAGCGTGCCAAGCAAAGACCAATCTTCAACAAGCTTATTTTTGAAAAAACGAATTGCCTTAAACTGCGTGCCGTATGTTTTGATAAAATATTCAAATGTATCTTGATGCAAACCGGAAATAGTTACAACATCTGTATCAGGGTAATCTTTTAATTTATCAATATCCTCAATCGAAATTGTTCCACCGCCGATGTCCATCTTTTCTTCCCGAAGCCACAAGCAAGAATGAGTCTGTGTTGCTTTATCATAATCGAAACTACCATTAACAAAAGATTCAAAAGAAAAGTTCATTTCTCCACCTCCTATGCTTTAATTATATCAAAATCACAAAGAATCTTCAATATGTTTTAGTCCAAGTCCTCCCCAAAGGCGTTTTTGGGCAATGATATCTTTTGAATTGCACCTTGAAAAATGGCACGAAAAACCCCAAAAACCGTTGTGGTTTCTGGGTTTTCCGAACCGATATCTTTTTCGGTTCGCAATGTTGGTCCCGCAGAGTGATACGGAAGTGAGAGCAACACCCAAAAAATCATTGAAAATACTACATTTTTACGGCATGGACGCACGGATTTCTCAATAAAATAAGGAGAAACTGCCATGAATAGTTTTATCGAAGAGTTTTACTACGGCAATATCGACCCGCAGGCGCGAAGCTCGGAGCAGAATTAAAAGGTGCAGCACGATATGCAGACGCTGAACGAAAGCGAGGACTTTCTCACGGATAAGCTTTCCGACGAGGAAAAGAAACGCTTCCTCCAGTACGTCGATGCCTGGGCATCCGTCAACGGAGAGTCCACCCTTGACAGCTTCATCACCGGCTTCCGCCTCGGCGCACAGTTCGCATTTGATACCTTCGTTACATCGAAAGCGCCATATATGGATTATCTAAAAGATGAGATGTAAACAACAATCCGGCTCTGCCATACGGCGTGGCCGGATTTTTCAGTTCTATCGGCAAAATTCAGAAAAAAGTTAGTAAAAATATCGCAGTTTTTTGCCGATAGCGGCAACGCTCTTTCAAACAGAGCGTTATTTTTCTTATCGAAAGTTTGAAATTCTTATCATATTCTTGATTTTTCGGTCAACATGTGATATCCTAAAATAGAACGAATATATGTACTGTTTTTGTGGCAGCAGAACGACAGTTAATTATAGGGGGAATACATATGGGAAAAGAGCTTTTCAAGAACATTCCGAGTAAAGTTGGAGACTTGGTTAAAGACGTTCGAAATGGTCGTATTGGCCTACCTGATTTGCAACGTCCGTTTGTTTGGAAAGATAATAAGGTGAGAGAACTCTTTGACTCCATGCTTAAAGGATATCCCATTGGATATATCATGCTCTGGGAATCTCCATCTGACTATGAAAGCAAGAAAAGTTCAATCGGTGATAACCAAAAGACATATGATGAGCCTAAAGAACTTGTAATTGATGGGCAGCAAAGACTTACTGCACTTGTTGCGGCAATGTACGGAATTAATGTCAAAGACAAGAACTTTACCGATAGAGAAATTAAAATATCGTACAACCCATTAACCCGTGAATTTGCTGTTTGGTCACAGGCCTATGAACGCGACAGTGAATGGATTTCTCGAATCAGCGATGTTTTTCTCGCAAAAGAAGACAATTCAATCAGTTCCTTGCGTCGCCACTTTATTAAGGAAGTCAATGAGGGCAGAACCAAAAAGGGCATTGAACTACTCACTGATGAAGAAGAGGACTTGATTGAGGATAATATTAATGCGCTTTTGAATCTTTCGGATTATTCGCTTCCAACTCTCGAAATTAATTATAGCGCTGATGAGGAGGACGTCGCGGACATTTTCGTTCGTGTTAATTCCGGCGGTCAAAGCCTTACGGAGAACAACTTCATTCAAACTTTGATCTCTGTGTACGAGAACGAAACGAGCGATAAGATAAATGATTTCGCATCAAAATCAAGAATACCTGCAGAAAATACATCTTATAATACGCTACTTGCGATAGAACCGGCTCATTTGATTCGCATGGCTGTAGGTGTTGGGTTCAAGCGCGCACGTTTAAGATATGCGTATATGCTCCTGCGTGGCAAAAATCTTGAAACCGGTAAGTTTTCAGATGAAGAGCGTACGGAGAATCTTCGAATTTTTAAAGATGCCCTTGACAAAGTGATGAATCTGAATAACTGGCATGGATTTATCAATATAGTGGCTGAGGCGGGCTATATCAGCGATAAATTGATTGCGTCTTCTAATGCGGTTGTTTTTAGTTACGTATTGTATCTGATTGCAAAATACGATTATAAACTCGATGCCGCACAGCTAAAGAAATGTATTAGCAAATGGTTTTTCATGAGCACAATTACTTACTTTTACACTGGTTCAACCGAATCCGAAGTTGAAAAACAATTTGCAGATTTGCGTGATATACATACGGCGTCGGAATTTATAGCTTACATAGACAATGTTATTGAAACGCATTTCACAGACGACTACTTTAATCTTACACTTCCGAGTGAACTAAACAGTGCTGCTGCAATCTCGCCTGCATGGTATGGATATATAGCATCTCAAATTGTTTTGAATACGCCGATGCTTTTTAGCAATACTCCGGTTTCAAAATACTTTGTTCTCGGCTCAAGTGGAACGAAGAACGCTATTGATAAACATCATATATTCCCCAAAAACCATCTCAAACAAATTGGTTATTTCAGTGACCGAGACAGAAACCAAATTGCTAACTTCACCTATCTTGATTATGCAACAAATATTGAAATATCGGATGATTCTCCGCAAGACTATGTTGCAAAATTCCGCGAGAAGTTGGGAGAAGATGGATATGTCAAAACATGCAATGATCATGCTCTTCCTCAAAATTTTGAAAGTATGGAGTATTTAGAGTTTTTGGGGGAACGTCGTGTACTCATGGCTCAGATCGTTAAAAAAGCATATCGAGAGCTTTGCAAATAAACATGTGTAATTTCCACTTTCAAAATTCAGCTGATGATACTTGTGTTTAGTGTCATACAATTCGTAAAGGAGATTCAGAATGGCTGTTAGCTATAAAAAATTGTGGCATATACTTGTTGACAGAAACATGAAGAAAAAGGATTTAGAAGAAGCGGCCGGCATAACGCATTATCAGATGTACAAGCTGGCTAATGATAAAGATATAACCACCGATGTGATCGGTGCAATTTGCGCTGCCCTTGAAGTGGAGCCAAACGATATTATGGAATTTATTGCCGATAATTCGTGTTGCAGCGAAATCGAAAAATGAACACCTTAAAAGCACTACATAGAAAGGGGAAGTAATCATGACTGAACTCGAAAAAATGCAACGTGCGAAAATGTATATTGATAAATTGGCCAACGGAATCAATCCTATCGATGACACCGCTGCTCCCGAAAATGATGTCATTAACAATGTTCGCCTTTCAAGATGTTTTTTCTATGTTTCTGACATATTGCGACAAGTAATAGAAAATGGAGGAACGGCAAAAGCGATTAAAAGTACTCCTAAATCTCCATTTTTTCTCACTGACGAACAGAAAAATCAATATATACCATCTGATAAACCAATTTCGGTAAGTGAAATAACAAAAGCTTTGAATGCGATTGCTGACTTAGAAAAATGTAAAAAGTTAAGCTATTCACTCATAACAGAGTGGCTTATTAGTATCGGAGCTTTGGAACTGCGAAATAGCTTTGATGGGAAGGCAAAAAAATATCCGACTCCGCAAGGTGTTGAACTCGGTATTACAAACGAAACCAGAAGCGGAATAAATGGAGAATACAATGTCGTTGTCTACAACAAGGATGCGCAGCTGTTAATAGTTGATAATATTGAAGCAATTGTCGCCTTGAAAAACGAAAGCAAAGAAAAAGCAACAGAAAATCGAGGCCAGGCTTGGACTTTGGCCCAAGAAGAGTGCTTAATTGAACTGTTTAATAAAAATGTTCCTGTTTCTGAAATTGCAGTTACTTTGATGCGGACAGAATCTGGTATTCGAGCAAGACTTAAAAAACTTGGACTAATCGAAAAGAGAAGCGAAATATAAAACACGGGAGGGCAGAACGATATGGCACTGATTAAATGTCCCGAGTGCGGAAAATCCATTTCTGATAAGGCATCAAAATGCCCACATTGTGGTATTCCCTCGGAGTATTTTTGCGATGTGAATACGGATGCTGTAAATCACGACCTTAGTGCCATTGATTATAAAGGGTTATCGAATGTTCTTATCTCTTTTGACAGCGATTATGTGTCGTTATTTTCTGCCGACCACTACATCTCTCAGCGTGAAAAGCAGCATTTACATGATACGTACGATAACTATTACACCTCTCTGAAGAATAAGCTTATTTTTCAATATGTATGCAATAATGCCTCGTCTTTTCGTGTTGATATTGATGCCTTAAAACTCTTCCTCAGAAGGATGCATACTCTTGAGGAGAACATCACAACGCATAATTCTGACTATATTGAAAAGACGCTTGTTCAGGAAAAAGAATACTTTGACAACATCTTAACAGATATTGACCCAAACATTAAACTGGACGATGAACAGCGCCGTGCAGTAATAACAGATGATGATTATTGTTTGCTTGTCGCAGGTGCAGGTGCCGGTAAGACAACAACTATGGCAGCCAAGGTAAAATACTTGGTCGAAAAGAAGCATATCAACCCGGAAGAAATTATCGTCATTTCTTATACAAACAAGGCGATTGGCGAACTTCGGGATCGCATTAATAAAGGCCTGAAAATACCTGCCAAGATCTGCACTTTTCATGCTTTTGCTTTTGAGATTGTGAAACGTTTTTCCGTTGAACCTCCGGAAATCAACTTTTCTTCTTATCAGATTGTGTTTGATATGCTCGAAAAATCCATATTCAACAACAAGCAACTGATGAGAAATCTGGTTCTGTTTTTGGGTTATTACTTCGATCTGACTGAAGATGTTTTCAAGTTTGACAATCTCAATCAGTACCATCTCTATAAAGCTTCTCAGGACTATGAAACGCTGAAAAGCGGATTGGGCGAGTATATACGTAAGGTTGAGCAGCAGAGAAGCAAACGAGTTAAGACAATTACGGGTGAATATCTGCGCTCTGTCCAAGAGGTCCAAATTGCGAACTTCTTGTATTTGAACGGTCTCGACTACGAATATGAACGCGTATATCCGTTTGAATCCCCTTCATCAAATAAAAAGTACACGCCGGATTTTTATATCACTCAAGGTGAACATGCCGTTTGGCTGGAGCATTATGCTTTAACCGAAAGTGGATACAGTAATGTTTTCACACCGGAGCAGCGTGCAAAGTATAAGAAAGCAATAAATGATAAACGCGCTTTGCACAAGGCTCATAAAACTTCGCTTGTGGAAACATGGTCATTATATAATGACCGTCGCCCGCTTATGGATCATCTGAAAGAAAGCCTTGAAGCGGAAGGTTTTATTCTCAAACCAAGAAATCTTGATGAGGTTTATAAAAAGATTGTTGAGACCGGAAAAGATAAGTACATAATTAAACTTATTCTTTTCATGATGAATTTCATAGAGCAATACAAAACCACTGGTTATGATGAAGCCGGGTTTGAGATTCTTCGTAAAAAAACGGACAATCCGCGCACCTTGCTGTTTCTTGATATTGCAGAAGAGGTATATCACCATTATCAGTCTGTTTTGAAGCAGAACAATCAAATCGACTTCGCCGATATGATTAATGACGCTCATTTCTATCTTCAGGAAATCGAGCGTCAGCATATTGAGCTTCCCTATAAGTATGTCATTATTGATGAGTTCCAGGATATTGCTCGTCAAAGATTCAATTTAACAAAACGTTTATCGGAAATCACAAAAGCAAAGGTCGTTGCTGTCGGAGACGACTGGCAGTCGATATATGCTTTCTCCGGCTCCGACATTACACTTTTCACCCGTTTCCTTGAACTCATGGGTGCCGGTACAGAACTGAAAATTACGCACACATACCGTAACTCTCAGGAACTAATTGATATTGCTGGCGGCTTTGTCCAGAAGAATTCTGCACAGATCAGAAAACAACTGATTTCTCCCAAGCATTTGGAAAATCCGGTTGTGATTGAGGCATTTGATGACGGATTCAAACCGATGAAGGCGCTCGCTGAAAAAGTCGAAGAAATCATCGGAAAAATCATCGCTGAATATGGGGTTAAAAGTTCTATCCTTTTAATTGGCCGGTATAACTATGACATGTACAAGCTATATAATACCGGTTCTTTCAAAGAGCTTCCAAACAACCATGTCAAGAGCGATAAGTATCCAAATGCTGATATCACATTTATGACTGCGCATAGCTCAAAAGGTCTTGGATACGATAATGTAATTCTGATAAATATGTTTGAGGGCAAGTTCGGTTTTCCGTGCCAAATAGAAGATGATCCAATTATTAAACTGGTTATGCATGAGGATAAGAGCATGCCTTTTGCGGAAGAACGCCGTCTATTCTATGTTGCAATGACACGAACAAAGAACCGAGTTTATATCGCAACGCCAAAAAATCGGCCATCTCGTTTTCTTGTTGAGCTTATTAAAGATTACAAGCTTCCACATGACGAAGGCATCAATATGCACGTGGTTGATTTGTTTAATCTAAGATGTCCTAAGTGTGGATTTCCTTTGAAATACGAGTTTAACAAGAATTACGGTTTACAGCTTTGGATTTGCACAAATGATTCTGAAGTGTGCGATTTTATGACTAATGATAAGGTTCACAAGCATGATATTTACAAGTGCCCAAAATGCAAAGATGGTTATATGATCGTTAAAATGAACCCAAAAAACGGAAACGTGTTTTATGGATGTACGAACTACTTTAACGGCGAGAATAAGTGTACAAACATGAAAACGCTTCCCAGCGACCCAACGTAAAGGAGTACATGATGGGTACAATCGTATATAACAAGCTCGTTCGTGATCGAATTCCAGAAATCATTGAGGCATCTGGAAAAACGTGCAAGACCGAAATCCTTTCAGATGATGAATACCTCAAAATGATCGACGCAAAGCTGGATGAAGAGCTTGTTGAGTATCACAAAGATCAGAACATTGAGGAATTGGCAGACCTAATTGAAGTTATTCACGCTGCGGCGAAAGCACGTGGATATACCCTGGATGAATTGGAGCGAGTGCGTACAGAAAAAGCCGTCAAACGCGGCGGCTTTGAAAAGAAGCTATTACTAAAAAGCGTTTTTGAAGGAGATTGATCACTATGTTTTTATTAAGCAAAGTTGTAGATCAATCTGTTTTGCGAGAAGGCTTCTCTGTGCCGTTAGATTTTCAGCAGAAACTCTTCGAAAAATGCGGTTTTAAGCTTGAGCGAGGCCAGAAAAAACCGATAAAGATTGATATTGACGGAAAGATTTTTGATGCTGTACTGACTAATATTTTGTTTGATGCAGAAAAGTATCCATCACACGGTGACCTGCTTCAAGTAAGGTATCCGGCAAATGGGGAGCTATCCAAGCAGCTTCAATCGGTATTTTCTCATACATATAGCAAAATAAAATAGAAGGACTCTCGGCTCGGGTTTCTTCATGGGATAATAGCGAAAAAGAATACATTTCCGTTTATGCTACGCCCATCCAAGATCAGCTATATTTCGAGTGCATTACAAATGGAGAGCTGATAGAAGAATCTTTTGAGTTGAAGAAACTCGACGAGATTGTTGCTGAGCAGATATTTGAAACAGAAGACCTAAGTGCTACCGTGAAAACGGTCACAAAGAACTGTAAAGTTCGAAAGATGAACCGTGCTATCGGAGACGGATTAAAACAGTTATATGGTTATCGGTGCCAGATTTGCGGAGCCTTTATCGGAGAAAAATATGGATCGTCATTGATTCACGCTCATCATATTGAGTATTTTACGAAAAGCATGAACAACGATGCCAGCAATGTTTTGATTGTTTGTCCGAACCATCATGGAATCATCCATGATAGAAATCCGGTTTTTGATTTCCAAAAGAAGATTTATCGTTATCCGAACGGTTATCAGGAAGGACTTAAACTTAATTTGCACATTTAAGACGAGGTGATCCCATGGCACAGTACCATTCTGCATCCGGCAGTGTGGCGGAAGATCTGTTTATCGACCTTTTTACAGATACCTTTGGCGCAGAAAAAGCAGGATACCTATATTCACAATATCATTTTTATGACATTTACCAGAACAGCCGCTATGCTGACTTCGTGCTGGAAAACGGTGCTCGTCGGGTTGCCATTGAGATCGATGACGAGACCTCTCACAATAAAAGTCTCGTTGCCTCCAACAAGTTCTACGATGATCTTTTGAAACAGAACAGCATGGTCTATCTCGGCTGGGACGTGTATCGCTGGGCCGTGCGCCAGATGCAGATTCAGCCGGAGGCTGTGAAGGATGAGCTGCGCGTATTTCTTGGCAGCCATCCGCAGTTTCGAGAGATTGAAGATTATCTTCCTCCCCAGCGCGGCAAAGCACTGGACGGCGCAAATTTGGAGCTAAAAGATCACCAGATAGAGGCGCTGAAGGCACTGGAAAAAATGCGTGCCAACAGAGAGACTATTGCGCTGCTATATCATGCAACGGGAACAGGAAAAACTGTCACTGCTGTTATGGATGCAAAGCGCTGTGGCGGTCGTGTGCTGTTTCTGGCGCACACGCAGGAGTTGGTCAATCAGGCGGCGGATACTTTCCGCAGACTTTGGCCTGAAGTCACAGTTGGTCGCTATATGGAGGCAATCAAAGAGTCTGATGCTCACGTGGTATGCGGCAGCATACAGAGCGTAGCGCTACACCTTGATGCCTTTAAGGATAACGATTTCGATTATCTCATTATTGACGAGGCTCATCACGCATCTGCTGATACATATCAAAAAGCGCTTGCGTATTTCAAGCCAGCGTTTACGCTGGGGCTAACGGCAACGCCGGAGCGTACGGATGATAATCAGGTAATTCTGGATATCTTTAAGAATACAGCGCACAAGTTGGATATTCAGACCGCCGTGGAGATTGGCGAACTGGTCCCAATTCGCTGCATCCGTATTCACACGAATATTGATTTGACTAAGGTTCGTTTCAACAGTGTGCAGTATAATATCCGCGATCTGGAAAGCAAAATATATGTCCCGGAGCGGAATAAGCTGATCGTGGACACATGGCTGCAGTATGTGCGAGACAAACGCACAGTCGTGTTCTGCGCATCGGTCAAGCATGCCGAACAGATTGCAGAGATGTTCAGAGAAGCAGGTGTTAAAGCAGCTTCCGTATCCGGTGGGATGAAGCAGTCAGAACGAAAGGAATTTCAGGACAAGTTTGTAAATCGTGAAATTCAGGTGCTTTGTGCATGCGACCTACTCAACGAGGGTTGGGACTGCCCGGAAACCGAAGTGCTGTTCATGGCTCGTCCTACCATGTCAAAGGTCCTTTATACACAGCAACTTGGACGAGGGATGCGTCTATTTGAAGGCAAAGAGAGTTTGATGGTGTTTGACTTCGTGGATAACGCCAGCCAGTATAACATGCCGCAATCTTTGCACCGCTTGTTCAAGCTCAAAGAATATAAGCCGGGCCAGCTGGCGGTGGCTCCCAATGCGCAAAAGGCGGCTGAGGCAGATCTTTACGCAAAAGGTGAAAAGCCCGAAGCGCTGATCGATTGGCCGGTGGATGCCACGGACTACGAGCTGGTGGATATCTTCAACTGGCAGGAAGAAGCGGAAGGCATGATTTCGCAGATGGAGTTTGTACGTCGAGTGGATGTACAGACAGAAACCATCGAAAAATATGTACGAGATGGTAAAATCGTTCCCGATCTCGTCGTGCCCATGAGTGAGCATCGGACATTCAAGTATTTCAAGGAAGAAACCCTGCAAAAATATGCGGAGCAGTACGGCTGGACACTGATCGATGACAGCAACCGCAAGGATATGTTTATGGACATGATCCGACAGATGGATATGAGCTATTCCTATAAGCCGGTGTTGATCAAGGCAGTCATGACGTATGCTGACGATAAAGGACGCATCAAGCTGGAGGATATTGTTAACTATTTCCGCACTTATTATGAGGGGCGTCGCGCTGCCGGGGTGAAGGTGGAGAAAGCGAACAGTATCTTCGCTAAGGGCGGTTATACCGATAAAGAAGCCGAGCGGAACATTCTTTCCAATCCCTTCAAACGCTTCGAAGATATGCAGATGCTCCGCCATACAAAGACACTTGGCATTGTGCAGGTGGATGAATCCGTGTGGAAAAATTTGAGCAAAGAAGAAAAAACGGAAATTGAAAAAATCTGTGATGCTAAATTGACAGAATACTATAATCGGTAGGAGGCAACCTATGCTACATAATGGACTTTACGAACAAATCATAAATAAAGGCCTGGATTCAGAGCTTTCTGTTACGGACAAGCTCTCTCAAACTGCGCCTATTGATAGTGCGGAAGCGTCAAAAGTGTTAGCAAAATACGTTGCTGAGATCGTTGAAAAAGGTCTCGATAACGTGAAGGACAACGGCGGCGATCTGAATTCTCAGGTTGAGCTTGTCAACCGCATTGTGTCTACCATTATGACCGAAACAAAAGAAGCTGACTTCGATACGCTCTCAGTCGCAGAGCGTGCGGAGCAGCTTCTTGCTCTTTTTGACAAGAAAAACAATGTGCTGGTTCTGGATGAAAAGGCTGAGATCATCCGTCCTGAAACTTCGATTGCACAAAGCTCGCTCTTTACCGGCGCGATCCACGAGCCGCAGATGTTTACAGAACTCAAAAAGGAAATCGTGTCCTGCAATCGTATTGATATGCTGGTCTCGTTCATCAAGTGGAGCGGTTTACGTTTAATTATAGACGAGCTGACTACCTTCACACAGAACGGCGGTCAACTGCGCATTATTACTACGTCCTATATGGGTGCTACCGATGTAAAAGCCATCGAGGAACTGCGCAAACTGCCCAACACGCTTATCAAAGTCAGCTACGACACCAAGCGTACTCGTCTGCACGCAAAAACCTACGTGTTCTACCGTGATACTGGCTTTACCACGGCCTATGTCGGCTCCTCTAACCTCTCCAATGCTGCAATCTCCAGCGGCCTCGAGTGGAATGTGAAGGTCACGAGAAAGGATCTGCCGGAGACCATTGACAAGATTGCTGCCACTTTTGAAAGCTATTGGAACTCTAATGAGTTTGAATACTATAGCGAGGATCAGAAGGAGCGCCTTGCTCGCGCATTGAAAGCGGAAAAGTATTTCGACACCAACAATGCCGAGATCTATACCATGGATATCCAGCCCTACTCTTATCAGCAGGAGATTTTGGACAAGCTCGATGCCGAGCGCAACGTGCGTGGATATTATCATAACCTTGTCGTTGCCGCTACCGGTACCGGTAAGACGGTCATTTCTGCGCTGGATTATAAGCGTTTTCGCAAGCAAAACGCCGGCCGCCCCTGCCGCCTGCTGTTTGTGGCGCACCGAGAGGAAATCCTTAAGCAGAGCCTATATACCTTCCGTGCGGTACTCAAAGATGCCAACTTTGGCGAAATGTTTGTCGGTAGCTACAAGCCGGATAGTATCGACAATCTGTTCATGTCGATTCAGACCTTCAATTCGCAGGATTTCACCTCGAAAACCACACCGGATTTCTATGACTATATCATCGTGGACGAGTTCCACCATGCGGCGGCTCCCACTTATCAGAAGCTACTTTCATACTATCAGCCGA
>UMLQ01060206.1_pt1 | contig 19297 bp, 20 predicted proteins | sample 1966631 | NCBI WGS metagenome assembly UMLQ01 (sample SAMEA4836206, study PRJEB28245) | human gut metagenome | biome: gut microbiome; material: fecal sample | place: Denmark | collected 2008 | reverse complement strand
CGGGTGTGCTGGCGGGTCTTTCCATCATGAGTAAAGGGCCGGTGTCTGTTTATGCTCTCTTGCTGCCGTTTGTTATAGCGTTTGCTTTTGTGATGCGACCTTGTATCAAGGGGTGTCGGGTTGCGATTGGCGTAATGTGTGTGATTGCATTGGTGGTGGGAGGATGATGGTTTGCATATATTCATTTATCTTATCCGAATGAACTGGCTGCGGTTGTGGAAAAGGAATCGGAGGCGTGGATTAGTTATAATGTACGTCCCTGGTATTATTATTGGAAGTTTTTTTTAGAATCGGGGGTGTGGGCAGGTCTGCTGATTACGGCAACTGTCCTGCCTGTATGGAATAGGCAATTGAGACATAATAAATTGTATTTATTGCCATTGTTGTGGATGTTGGTGGCACTTGTTTTGCTGTCCTTATTGCCGGAAAAGAAGATGAGGTACATATTCCCATTGCTCATACCTGCCAGTATGTTAATGGGGGAACTGGTAGATTGGTGGAAAAAAAGTTTTGTCTGTGGTGCTGTAAAAAGAACGGATAGTCTGATATTCCGCAGTAATGTTTGGCTCGTTGCAATTGCTGTGGCACTTTTGCCCGTTGCGGGATGGATATTTATGTTTAGTTGCGGGAAGATGACTTTGTTGTTGTGGTTTGTTGTGACTTGTATCTGTTTGGGGGTGGTTCTTGTATTGGTATGGAGCGGTCTGCGTATGCGGGTGTCGTATATGGAAAACAAAGGGACGGGGATATTGTTCTATTTTTTGGAACAATACCCCCGTCCCTTTGTTTTCCTTTGTTTTGACGATCTTTAATCCAATAAAGTATGTTCGATCAGTATTTTAACACCGATTACAATTAAGATAAGGCCTCCGAGTAGTTCTACTTTGAGGCCTTTGATTTTTCCGAACCGGAAGCCACAGATCACTCCGCTGAAAGAAAGGAAGAAAGTAGTGAAAGCGATAACTGAAGCCGGAAACCAGATGCCCGTTTTCAGAAAAGCCATACTCACGCCGACAGCCAGGGCATCGATACTGGTCGCTACGCCGAGGGTGAAAAGCATCCGGCTAGAAAAGGTAATCAGGTGGCTATCCTCTTCTTTGAAGGATTCGTAGACCATCTTTCCACCTAAATAACTCAATAAAACAAAGGCGATCCAGTGATCGAAATCGGTGATATAATTACTGAAATGAATACCCATCGCCCATCCCAGCCAGGTCATACCCCCCTGGAATATCCCCATGGTCAAAGCCATTTTCAGAGACTTCTTGATACAGAACGGTTTCATACATATGCCGCCACTGATACTGACCGCTAAACTGTCCATAGAAAGACCGATTGCAATTAATAGGATGGTGATAAAGCTCATTGTACAAAAATTGTTCTGCAAAGATAGAAAATAAAGTAAAAAGTAAAAGGTAAAAACGAAAAGGTGACTTACCTTTGTGATGAAATTAGTGGAAAAAATGGAACTACAGACTGTTGTCAAATTGGATAAACCTTCGTTTCGGATCGATTATTCGACCCGGCTCATGATGCTGGGTTCCTGCTTTGTCGAAAATGTTGGAGCGAAGCTGGAATATTTCAGGTTCAAGACGGATATCAATCCTTGTGGTATTGTATATAATCCCCTGTCTGTGGCTGATACGCTGGAGTTGTTATTGGCCGGTAAACGATTCTCGCAGGCCGATTTATTACGAAACGGGGAACTGTGGGTGAGTCTGAGCCATCATGGACGGTTTTCCGCCAGGGAAGCCGGGGACTGTTTACAGCGTATAAATTCCAGATTGGAAAAATCGGTAGCTCATTTAAAAACGACAAATGTCCTGGTGATTACCTGGGGAACTGCCTGGGTATACCGTCATCGGCAGTTGGGACGAGTCGTTGCCAATTGTCATAAATTTCCGGCCACTGATTTCGAGCGTTTCCGATTAAGCCCCGAAGATATCGAACAGGTGTATACCGATTTATTGTCCCGCCTGCACAGTCGTTATCCGGATATGAGGGTGCTGTTCACCGTGAGCCCTATCCGGCATTGGAAAGACGGAGCACATGCCAACCAGTTGAGTAAAGCGGTATTGTTGCTGGCCATCGATAAATTGAAGCAAAGGCTGGATTATGTCTCTTATTTCCCTTCTTATGAGATCGTGATGGACGAGCTTCGGGATTATCGTTTCTATACAGAAGATATGTTACACATCTCTCCGCAAGGAATCGAATATATCTGGGAGAAGTTTCAGTCCCTGTATATGACTTCGGCAACCGAAGCGTGGATGAAGCGCATCGATAAAATAAACAAGACTTTATTACACCGACCTACAGATCCTGATTCGTCTGTTTATCAGGAATTGATGAAAAAAACAGCTCAGGAGCGTGAACGGCTTGAACGTGAACTCAGTATTTCTTTCAGTTGATTCCGGTTATTCCGCTGTTTCTGTCCCGGTCACGATATCCTGCATCGGGATTCGTTTCAGTTCATCCAGGGAAATCTCTGTTTTTACGGCATAACTGGCCGGATAAATTTTACGGATCCGGTGTAAATCAGGAATACATTCCAAACGGTTTCTGTAATTACCTACCCGGATTTTGAAATCCGGATCAAAATATTTCAAATAGGCCGGAATGTCTTGGAAGGTTTCTTCGAACTTATTCCGCATTTCCTTTAGGTTTTCGATGTTGCAGCCGAACGAACTGACCGAATGAATTTGAATCCGGTAACCTGTAAAAGTTTTCTTTTTCTCATTCAGATGGATGTGCCATTGCAGCAAATTGTCTATCGGCGTGTCACTGTCGAGGATTACCTGTCCGCCGTTATGACTTTCCGTCCTGAGTTCCTGAAGAATATCGTAATGCGGTTCTGCTTCCACGATCAGGGTATCTGCTTCTTGTGCAAACAAATGTACCGGAAAAAGGAATAATATAAAGAATAAATATTTATTCATGATTTAAAATTTTTTGCGAAGATAAGGAATTTAGAGTAAATCGTGAAATATTTTCTTGATCTTGCCGCCTGGATAAAATGTGTTTGTTCGTCAATAAAATGATTATTCAGAGATTCGGAGGGAACATTGGGGTCGACTCGCAGACGGGTTAAGGTGTGCTTTTGAGAGTGACGATATTGGTCATTGTTTGTGTTGGAAATCCCCGGGAAAAGACTACTTTGATGATGTAAATCAAGTTAAAAAAGCGTTAATACAGGAGGTCGGAGGAGTGGATATGATAAAAAGAAATAATTTTGCTTCATCAATCAAAAATAAAATTTTATGTGTCAGGCTACAGATAAACAAATCATAGAAGTACTGAAAATGGAAACGATTCCGGCATTAGGTTGTACGGAACCGGTTGCTTGTGCCTTAGCTTGTGCCCGATGTAAAGAAGAATTGGGTGGTGTTCCGGAACATATCGAAGTGTTCGTCAGTGGAAATATCTATAAGAACGGAATGGGAGTAGGTATTCCCGGTACCGGTATGACCGGACTGCCTATCGCCGCTGCTTTGGGTGCTGTTTGTGGAAAGACTGAATACAGCCTGGAAGTATTGAAGGAAGTTTCTGCTTGTAATAATTTGGCTGTTGCTAAATCTTTATTGGACAAGCAGGCTGTCGTTATCCATTTGAAAGAAGATGCTCCCGATAAATTGTATGCAGAAGCCATCTGTAAGAAAGGCAACGATACGGTAAAAACAGTGATTGTCCACGGGCATACCAATATTATTCTGGTTGAAAAGAACGGGAAAGCAGTTTATCGTAAAGATTTTACGCCGGTAGCTGCCGAAAAGAGCGATCGTGTTGAATTAAGTATAGCCCGGATCTGGGAATTTATCCACCGGATTGACGTTGCAGAGATCGAGTTTGTATTGGAAGGTGCTGAAATGAACAAAGCGATTTCGGCTGAAGGTTTGAAGAGTGAATACGGTCTGCAGATCGGTAAGACCTTAAAAGAAAATATCGACAAAGGGTTGTTGGAAAACGACTTTTTGAACAATGCCTTGATTTGTGCCACCGCAGCTTCCGATGCTCGGATGGACGGTTGTGAGAAACCGGTGATGACTAATTCCGGTAGTGGAAATCAGGGAATTACGGTTTATCTTCCTGTCGTCGTGGCTGCCGAACAATTCGGTTGTTCCCGGGAGCAATTGATCCGGGCCTTGGCTTTGAGTAATCTGGTAGCTGCCCATATCCATTATTATATGGGACACCTTTCTGCTTTGTGTGGAATTCTGATTGCCGGTACGGGAGCTGCTTCGGCGATTACTTATCTGATGGGGGGAACCTACGAACAGGTAGTCAACACTATTAAGACTATGTGTTCCAACCTGACCGGAATGATGTGTGACGGAGCGAAACAAGGTTGTGCCCTGAAAGTATATTCCGGCGTTTCTGCTGCCGTACAGGCCGCTCTGTTATCCATGAAAGGAATCAAAACTCACAATGACGGTATTATTGAAGAAGATATTGAAAAAACGATCCGCAATGTCGGAATCATCGGTACCACCGGTATGGAACAGACCGATAAGACGATTCTGAACATTATGTGTCGGAAACAATAATAATTTTTCTCTACATACTATTCCCCGGAATTTTGGTGTTTTACAGACCACGATTCCGGGATTTTTTTATTTGATTTTCCCGGATTAATTCCAGATTCAATTTGTACACAACAAATTTAATATGTATCTTTGTTCCCTGTTCTTACAAAGAGATAATCAAGTAGTTCGAATGTTAAAAAAACGAACGATTAAAACAGTTATGTTTCGAATCTCTTTTCTTTTTCTGACTATTTTATAATCTTCACCTAATCAATCTTTTCAAAATTTATTCATTAACCTCCCCAGCTATTTTTTATTACAAATTTAATCGTTCGTTTTTTTTGTAAACATATTGCCGACAAATTTGTACGATCAATTCAAATTTTCAATATGTTCTGTGTTTTATAATCTTATCTATCATTCCAAACGATAGTTTTCTTTTCAGTTTATTTCTTCTCCCGGCTGACCGAGCTCCTTTTCATTCTTGGACGTAAAAGAGTCTCCCGGTGGCGTCGCCGTGGGTTGCTACACGCGTAGGGTAACAGACCGGGCGTGAACCGGTATCCAATCCGGTGGGGAAACCCCCGAAGGCAACGCCGCTACGATGGTTCGGGAGCGGGAGTTCGATTCTCCCGGTAGCGACAAAGATAGATGATAAATAATAGATGATAGATGGAAGGAGATTTTGTAGGGGATTTGTGATGGAGAAATCTGGTGATAAGGTAAATTTTTACGAATTGTAAATCTTTAATATAGGTGTTTATGCTTAGACATTTGGCTCCATTTTTGATCGGTGCTGTCGTTGGCTGGATGATTTTTATTTTTACTTTGTCTGAAAATACGAACGTTTCATTCCGACGACATTGATGGGAACCCTGGCTGTCATTGTGGGTAGTGATGCTATCGCTTTTCTGCTGACCAGGTACGACCGCTTCGGTGTCGCAGATTTCCATCTGTGGTATTTCATCGGCATAGGGGTGAGCTTTTTCTTCTATGCGATTCATATCCGGTAATCAATATTCTTTTTAATCATGGAAAGATAAAGGATGAAAAAACGTATGGAAGGTTTACCTCTATCGAGGGAACGGATATACAGAATTTGAAATGTATAGAGGCCTCGGTGGATGAGTTCGGATATCTGTGAGGTACTGCTGGTTTTGGTCGATAAGTATGGCCGGAACATCCCGGCTATGCCTTACCGTCAGGAAACCGGAGCGATCAAGAATCTGATGCAGGACTGAAGCTCGAAGCCAATGCCGCCCATATCCAAACGTTGTTTGCCGGGTATTGGGTGAGTACCCTTCGTTCGGCTAACGAACAGTTCGAACAGATTATGCTCATCCGTTCGGATGCCATCTCCGAAGCCGCAATGGGCGCTGCCAAAGTAGCCCGCGAGGCAGCACAGATGACTTTCGGAAAGCTGTGCGAAATGGTTAACGCCCTTGCTATTGTGAACGGTGATGCAGCCTACAAGTACATCATTGACCGTATCAACCAGCTGGTGGCCGAATTACACAACGTGGTTGTCTGTCGCCGTTCCTGTAAGAAATCCGATGAGACCGCCGACTCTGATTCTTCTACCGACACCCCGGCTCCATCGCCTGTGGAGGAATAACTTTAGGCACCTTTTTTTAATACCATTCATGTTAATCCTTACATCATAATTTATTTTATATACATCATTGTTAGAAAATTGACGGTATTCTGGAACAGTTTTATCCTTTTCCGGGATACTGTTTTTAGTGACTTATAATTCCAATTTGAAATGTTAAATGGTAAATCAGTGTTAATTACCGGAGGAACGGGTTCTTTCGGTAAAAAGTTTGTGGAAACCATTCTGAAGCGTTATCCGGAGGTGAAGCGAATTGTTATTTATTCCCGAGACGAATTGAAACAGTTTGAGCTAAAGCAGAAATATCCGGAATCGAAGTATCCTCAATTGCGTTTTTTTATCGGAGATGTCCGGGATGGGGAACGGTTGAAGCGGGCTTGTGAAGGGGTCGATGTGATTATCCATGCAGCGGCTATCAAGCAGGTTGATACGGCCGAATACAATCCGGAAGAGTGTATCAAGACCAATATTCACGGAGCTCAGAATGTGATTAACGCAGCTTTGCAAACCGGAGTGAAACACGTGGTGGCTTTATCGACCGATAAGGCCTGTGCGCCGATCAATTTATACGGAGCAACGAAATTGACTTCCGATAAACTATTTACAGCTGCTAACAATATCAGTGGCTCGAAAGACATTAAATTTTCTGTGGTTCGTTACGGAAATGTCATGGGTTCCCGGGGATCGGTTATTCCATTTTTTATCCATAAGCGTGATAATGGCGTTAAAGAACTGCCGATTACGGATATGCGGATGACCCGTTTCAATATTTCTTTACAGGCAGGCGTGGATTTGGTGATGTATGCTATCGGACATCATTTGGGTGGAGAAATTTTTATACCGAAGATTCCTTCCTATCATATTGTAGATGTGGCTAAAGCGATTGCTCCGAACATCCCTTTGGTGGAAGTGGGAATTCGTCCGGGTGAAAAACTGCATGAAGAAATGATCACAGTTACAGATGCCTTGAATACTATTGATTTAGGACAGTATTATGCCATTCTTCCTTCAGTATCTTTCAAACATCAAAGGGAAGAGTATTTGCAACATCATCAGGCCGTTCCTGTACCCCAGGGATTCCATTATAGTTCCGACCAGAATGAGGAGTGGGAAACGGTAGAAACATTGCGTGCTAAAATAAAAGAGTTTGTTGATCCAAATTTTGAAGTAAAATGATTCGGAAATTTATTCCATACGGTCATCAGCATATTACGGACGAGGATATACAGGTTGTCGTAGAGACTCTGAAGTCGGATTATCTGACGCAGGGGCCGAAAATTGCGGAATTTGAACAGGCGTTTGCCCGCTATGTCAATGCCCGTTATGCTGTTGCCGTGAACAATGCTACGGCCGGATTGCATTTGGCAGCGAGCAGTTTGGGACTTAAACCGGGGGATAAAGTGATCGTGACGCCGATGACTTTTGCAGCCAGTGCCAACTGTATCCGCTATTGCGGAGGTGAAGTGGTGTTTTGTGATATTGACCGGGATACCTATCTGATGGATATCCGGAAATTACGGGAATTGCTTGCAGCTCATCCGAAGGGCACTTTCAAGGGTATCGTTCCGGTGGATTTTGCGGGGTATCCGCATCAGATGGAAGAATTCAGAAAGCTGGCCGACGAATATGGATTGTGGATACTGGAGGATGCCTGTCATGCTCCGGGCGGATATTTCACTGACAGTAAGGGCGAAAAGCAATTGTGTGGAAATGGCCGTTATGCCGATGTAGCCGTATTTTCTTTTCATCCTGTAAAACATATTGCAACGGGAGAAGGCGGAATGGTGACAACGAACAATAAAACACTGTACGATCGTTTGTGTTTGTTGCGGACCCATGGCATTACCAAAGATCCGGCGTATCTGTGTGAAAATCACGGTGGTTGGTATTACGAAATGCGGGAGTTGGGTTTTAATTACCGGCTGACGGATTTCCAGGCCGCTTTGGGAATTTCACAACTAAAACGTGCTGATGAGGGGCTGAAACGCCGGCAGGAAATTGCAGTCCGATACACGGAAGCTTTCCGTAACATCGGGGAGATAAAAACGCCTTTTATAGCTTCCGGGGTTTACCATGCCTACCATTTATATGTCGTTCAGGTACCCGATCGTTTGGGATTGTACAATTATCTGCACGAAAACGGGATCTATGCCCAGGTACATTATGCTCCTGTCCATCTGATGCCTTATTATCGGGAACGGGGTAATAAGCCGGGTGATTTGCCGGTGGTGGAAGAATATTACCGCCATTGCCTGAGTCTGCCGATGTTCCCGACTTTGACGGACGAGGAACAGGAGTATGTGATCAGTAAGGTAAAAGAATTTGTGAATCGATGAAAAACATAGCAATCATACCGGCCCGGGGAGGCAGTAAACGGATTCCCCGGAAGAATATTAAACCGTTTATGGGTAAACCGATTATTGCTTATTCGATAGAAGCCGCTTTGGAATCCGGTTTGTTCGATGAAGTAATGGTGTCGACAGACGACGAAGAAATAGCAATGGTTGCCCGGCAATATGGAGCAAAGGTCCCTTTTATGCGTTCTGCTGTGACAGCGAATGATTATGCTACGATGGAGAATGTGATTGAGGAGGTATTGAAATGTTATCAAGAGAAACAAATATATTTTGATTGTTTTTGTTGTATTCTTTCGACGGCGCCTTTTCTTACTGCTAATACATTATGTCGGAGTAATAAGATGTTTCTTGATGGTTCATTTGACTCCCTGATACCTGTTCTTGCATATTCTTATCCGATACAGCGAGCTTTGAGATGGCAAGATACAGGATTATTGATGAGGGAACCGGAGCATATTCATACCCGTTCACAGGATTTGGAAGTTATGTATCATGATGCGGGATTGTATTATTGGATGAAAGTTGATAAATTTCTGCAAACGAAAGAAATTTTTTGTGACAGTACCGGTATGATCGTTTTATCCGAAGCAGAAGTTCAGGATATCGATACGGAAGAAGATTGGAAAATGGCAGAGTTGAAATATCGTCTTATTTCTCATGCATAGAAAAAAAATACATATTGTAACGGATGGCAGTAAAGAGATCGGGTTCGGTCATATAGCACGTTGTATTTCTTTTTATGATAAATTCAGTGAATTAGGATATAAGGTGGAATTGCTGATTGATGGAGAGGGCATTTCCCGGAATTTGCTGGAAAATCGGAAGTATCGTTTGATTGAGTGGCATAGGGAGATTACCTTACTTGATTTTTGCAAAGAGTCAGTATTATTTCTGGATTCTTTGATTGCTACTCAGAAACAAACGGATTATATGCAACAGTTAGCTTACTGTTTTATCGTGATAGATGATTTTAGAAGAAGAAGCTACAAGCGTGCATTTATTATTGATTGGACCCCGAATGTGGAACATACGGGAAAGCACTCGCATAACCGGCATAATAACAATTGTTTACTGTTAGGGTTGGAATATAGTGTGTTACGACAGCCGTTTACGGAGCCATCCTTTTACAGTATCCGTGAAATGTCAGCATTGACCGTAATTATGGGAGGGACTGACGTACACGGGTTGACATATCCTTTGGTAAAACAGATTTCCATTTCTTTCCCTGAAATCCGTATTTATGCAGTACTTGGTCCGGGAACACCTGATTTACCTGAGTGTCCGAAGGGTGTAAAGGTTTACAGGGAGTTGGATGCCGGACAGTTGAAGGAAGTGTTCTTGCAATCGGATTTAGTCGTTTCGGCTGGTGGGCAAACTCTTTTCGAATTGGCTGCTTTACGTGTTCCAACGATAGCAATAAAGGTAGCAGATAATCAGGAGGAAGACTTGACAGGTTTGATGACATTGGGTTTTTTGGATAAAATTTTCTGTTGGAATGCTTCTTCTCTATCAGAAGAGATAATGGAAAAAATCAGATTTCTGCGGTCTGCTGACAGTCGGAAAAAATATTTGTCGGATTTTCGTTTTCCCGGGATCGGAAAAGGATTGGACAAAATCATGGAACGTATACAACATTATTGTCATGAGAGTATTTGAAAACCGGGGAGCTGCTGTTTTATATTATTTTCTGAAAGGTAATAATTCAGGTCGGCCTTTCCTGTTACCTGCTAATGTATGTCCTATTGTTCCATTGACTTTTTTTAAAGCGGGAGTTCCTTTTGAATTTGTCGACATTGACGAAACGCATGCCATGTGCCGTAGTCAATGTATTGATAGGATTAGTCATAAAAAATACGGGGGCATTCTTTTTGTTCATGCTTATGGGCGTATTTTTGATAACGGGGCATTTTACAGACAATTGAAAACTTTCGACCCTTCCCTGCTTATTATCGATGATAAATGTTTATGCAGGCCTCGTTTAACGGATGAAGTTCCGGCGGACACAGACCTTGAATTGTACAGTACAGGCTATGCAAAGTATATTGAGTTTGCCTATGGAGGTTGGGGAATAGTAAATGACTGTTTGAATTATATCCGGGAACCTTTAGTGTTCCGGGAAGAAGTATATAAGGAACTCATGGAGTATCTTCGTTTATGTCTGAACAAGGGTTGTTGTTGGGATATGACGTGGGAAGAATGGTTGGATGGCAGTGTTTTTAGAGAGTCAGTACCTGCTTACTTGCAGAAAATAGCTTTTCGCCTGGCAGAGATGGACCAACATAAGGAATGTTTGAATGGGATATATGAAAAGAATTTGCCGAAAGAGATACAATGGGGCAAGGATTATAATTCTTGGCGTTTTATGATAAACATTATAAACCGGGAAAAAGTGCTGGCGAAAATTTTTGAGGCAGGATTGTTTGCAGGTACTAATTTCCCGTCTGTTTCTTATTTGTTTGGAGGTATTTCTTTACCTCATGCAGAAGAAGAACAAAAACGTGTGATGAATTTATTCAATGATTTTAGGGTAGACGAGGAGTTTGCTTATAAGGTATGCGACATTATTAACAGGTATGCGACATTTTAAGTGAATCATGAAAAAAATATTGATTTTGGGGGCGGGGGAGATGCAGGTTCCTGTGATTCAGAAAGTAAAACAGACGGGGATGTATGCCATTGTTGCTGATTATGCTGATACGGCTCCGGGTTTTATTGATGCAGATAAAAAATATTTGGTAAGTACTGTGGATTTTGAGGCATTATTAAAAATTGCCCAGGAAGAAAAAATCGATGGTATTTTGACTACTTCTGACTATCCGGTGAATATAGTGGCCCGGATATCCCGTATGCTGGGTCTTTCAGCCATGAGTCCGGGAGTTGCTGAAATTTGTACGAATAAATATCTGCAAAGGACTCTTTTTAGTAAAAACGGAATTCGTACCCCTTTTTTCAGACTTTGTGAAAACACAGCTCATTTATCCGGTTTGACAGATTTTCCCTATGTCGTTAAACCGGTAGACTCTTCTGCGAGCCGTGGAGTTGTGAGGGTAAACAACGCGAAGGAACTGAGTGATGCATTTCATTTGGCTTTGACTTATTCCAGAAGTAAAAAAGTTTTGGTAGAAAGTTTTATTGAAGGACGGGAGTTCAGTGTTGAGACCTACACGCAGAAGGGAAAAACAGATATAATAGCGATAACGGAAAAACTAATCATTGGGGAAGATTACGGTGCTTTTGTTGAAGATACCCATATTGAGCCTGCACGTTTAACAAAAGAGGAAGATGCTTTGATCCGTATGGAGGTGATAAGAGCCATACAAGTGAGTGGATTGGATAACAGTCCTTCCCATACAGAGGTTAAATTGAGCTCAGGTGAGCCGTATATCATAGAAATAGCTTGCCGATTGGGAGGAGATTATATTACGTCAGATTTGGTTCCTTTGTCGACAGGGGTGGATATGCTGGAAAATCTGATTAAAGTTTCTATTGGGGAGAAAATAGAGATCAAACCGAAATGGAAAAAAGTTTCTTGTGTACAATTTTTAAATCCCTGGAATTATTATCGTTGTGCGGATTTTATCCGTCGCGGATCATCGGCAATAGTACGTTATGAACAAAAGCCTTTTTCAGAGCGGATTATTAAGAATTCGCTGGATCGACTGGGGTACATTTTATTACAAACTGATACTTTGGAAGAATTAGAATGTATTTTGAAAGAGATAAAGTAGATGGAAAATATGGATCACACTTTTGTTGTTGCGGAATTATCGGCTAACCATAACGGTAGCCTATCCCTGGCAAAGAAGACAATAGCTGCGGCAAAAGAAGCGGGAGCGGATGCTGTGAAATTGCAGACTTATACGGCTGATACGATTACAATAGATTCGGATAAAGATTGTTTCATCGAAAAGGGTGGTTTATGGGACGGATATTCATTGTATCAGTTATATAAAGAAGCTTATACACCTTGGGAATGGCATGTGGAGTTGTTTGAATATGCATATGCTCTGGGGTTGGAATGTTTTTCCACTCCTTTTGATTTTACTGCCATAGATTTTTTGGAAAGCATTCATAATCCAATTTATAAAATAGCCAGTTTTGAAATTACGGACATCAATCTGATCCGTTATGCAGCAAGCAAAGGTAAACCGATGATTATTTCTACCGGTGTGGCTACCTTGGAAGATATTGAATTGGCATTAAAAGTATGCCGGGAGGTGAACAATCAGGATATTACTCTCTTGAAATGTACTTCGGCTTATCCGGCACCTTTGGAAAAGGCGAATTTGCTTACTATTCCCGATATGAAGCAACGGTTTGGAGTAAAGGTGGGGGTTTCGGATCATTCCATGACTAATACCATTGCAGTTACAGCGGTTGCATTGGGTGCAACAGTGGTGGAAAAACATTTGATACTGGATCGTAAAATGGGAGGTCCGGATAGCGGATTTTCAATGGAACCGGCTGAATTTGCCGATATGGTAAAAACCATACGTGAAGTTGAAATGGTAAGGGGAAAAGTTTTATATCCTACGGATGTGAATGCAATCAGTGGGCGCGATTGTTGCCGTTCGTTGTTTATTTGCGAGGATATGAGGAAAGGAGATAGGCTGACAACCTCCAATCTTCGTTCTATCCGTCCGGGATGTGGATTGCATCCGAAGTATCTGAATGAATGTCTGGGCAGGAAGGTGAGCCAAGATTTGGAGAAAGGTACTCCGTTTGAATTGAGGTTTGTTGGAAGTGAATAAAAAATATAATTATTTAAGGATAATTTGTTGAAATCGTTTTATATCTTATTGAAAATCCATTATGTCAGCTCCTTTAATTAGTGTTATTATCCCAGTATTTAATACAGAGAAGTATTTGAAAGAATGTTTAAATTCTCTTATTAATCAGACTTTGATTAATATTGAAATTATCTGTATTAATGATGCTTCTACAGATAATAGTTTGAATATTCTTTGTGAATATGCGGAAAAGGACAAAAGAATTAAAGTAATTGATCTGAAAATCAACAAAAGACAGGGAGGAGCCCGGAATGAAGGATTGAAGGTTGCTGGGGGGGAATATATCGGTTTTGTAGACAGTGATGATTGGATAGATATAAAAATGTACCAACGTCTCTATAAAAAAATCATAGAAGAAAAAGCAGACATTTGTAGTTGTGATTACTATGAAATAAATTCGGAAACAGGATATATTAATCGGGTGGAATCTTTAAGAACTGCTATTTTTCATTTAAATGAATTAGAAAAAAGAAAAAGAATTTTAATAGAGGGAGGGCGTTTAGTGTGTTGTTTGATCAAGAAGAATCTGATTTGGGATAATAATTTGTTCTTTCCGGAAGGGGTGTTATATGAAGATAATGCCATTGGCTCTGCTATTTTTTTAGCAGCTAATTCCATAACTAAAGTAAGTGAGCCTTTCTACTATTATCGTCAAGAAAACTCATCAACAACCCGTTCTGTTGATAATTATAATTATTTCGACCGATTGAAAACTTCTGTTATGTTTTTGGATAATTTGAAACGAATGGGAGTTTATCAAACTTATAAGGAAGAAATTGATTACCGATTTTATAGTTTATACTATATAAACAGTGTGTTCGGATGTATTAATTTATTTTCTCCACCAGCCATAAAGGAAATTCTTTTTATAAAAAGATCCGTAAAAAAATATGTTAATATAAAGTCTAATAAATACTATAAGCAATTACCTCTTATTTTAAGAATCTTTTTTTTTATTTTAAAAATGAATACATATCTGGGAGTAAATTTATTTTTATTTTTTAAGAAGTGTAAGAGTTGTAAGAGATGAAATTGATAAAGAAGATATACGGAATTTGTAACTCTCCTTCTGGAACTACCTTAGCAAGTATGATTGCAAGGAGTGGAAACACTCTTTTTTTATTACCATTTATTTCTAAAATATTTCCGATAGAATATTTTAATATTTGGATGCTTTTGGCAGTTGTTTATAGTTTGAAAGATTTATTGGATTTAGGATTAGTAACTAATTTTGCACGTCTGTTTTCATATGCTCATGGAGGGATAACGAATTTGAAATGTTTAGATGGCGAAAAGATGGAATATCCAAATGAGGAATTGATAAGTAAAATATATTATGTTGCCCGGAAAGTCTACTTTTATATTGCAATTTTTGCGTTTATTATAATTTTATTTCTGGGGAGTTTCGCTCTATGGCGTCCTCTTATCAGCATTCATAATTCCATCGTATGGTATTCCTGGGGAATTGTTGTTATCGCAATACCACTCGCTATATATGGGAATATATACTCCTCATTGTTATTAGGTATCGGTAAAATTGCTTTCGTGAAAAAATGGGATACCATTTTTAATATTCTCTCTTTATTGTCTTCATTTTTGATATTATTTTATACTCATTCTTTTCTATTACTTGTACTTTCTTTTTATGTTTTTAATATATTAATTGTAGTAAGGAATTATGTTTTCATTTTCCGTTTGAAATTAATTGCACCTGTTGAGACATTATTTGATCACGAAATTTGGTCGATAACAAAAAATCTGGCTGGGAAAAACTTTATTGCCGGCCTTTCAAGTTTTGGAATACAAAGAGGAGTTGAGATTTTGATTGGGAATTTTGCCAATGTAAATCTTTCTTCATCTTACTTATTTTCTTCGCGGTTATTAGAACAATTGAAATCTGTTTCCGCTATATTTTTTTTCCCTAAAATTCAAATATTTGCTTCGAAATACATTCAGGAATCCAAAAATAAACTATTGAATTGTATCCGGAAAGATATGCTTTTATCTTCTACCATGTTATTATGTGGAATAATCTTTTTGTTTCTAGGCGGATGGAAAATTTTAAAATTATTCGGTTTAAATGTAAATTTTATTAGTAACGATATTTGGATATGGATGGGATTAGCAGCTTTATTGGAGCGGAATGTTTCCATGTTCGCCGAAACATTTGCCATTTTAACAAATCAGATTATTTCACATATTGGGTTGATTATTAGTGGTATAATATTTTTGTTGCTAACCTATTTTCTCCTACCTCAACTTGGAATCAAAGCTATCCCTATTGCGTTTTTTATCTCCTATATTTCTTTTTATATGGAGTTTGCAATATATAAGTTAAAGTCAGTACAAATAAAAAATTCATTTCTCCTGTTTCCGACTTACCCTATAATAGCACTGGGATTATTTTATTGTATTTATACTTTGTAGTAATGAAAAGTCTCTTTCTGAAAAGCATTTTATTTATTGTACTTTTAGGAAGTTGTATTTACGCCATCTGTTATTATTGTAATTTATTAAAATACGCACAAGCAATCAATTTTTTGCTATATGCTAGTGCTGCAATTATCGGAGGATTTTCTCTGCTCGTAAACAGGTGGATCATATTCAATTTCTCTTTTGCATTAGTCGGAAGTACTTTTTTGTGGATGTTCCTTTCCGGTATATTTCAAAATTCTATTAGTCAAGTGCTGCCATCTGCTTGCCGTTATTTTGCTTATTTAATTTTTGCTAATTTGTCATACCTTTATGTATTACAAAATGGTGTCGATGCTTTTATTCGGATAAATAAAAAATTTCTGGTTTATTTCGTCATTTTATCCTTGTTTTGGGGGATAGTAGAAATAATATCCGGAGATATAGATTATCTGAACGGGGCTTATCGTTTTGCAGGCTCGTTTAAAAAGCACCAACTAGCTACAGCTTTATTTATCTATGTATTGCTGGTACTATACAGGGAATTTTTTCTCAAACACAAAAAAAAGATTTTTTCTTTTTGTATCTATTTTATTCTTTTAGGATTTCTAGTTGCGACTCAATCGCGGGCTGTATTGGGAATCTTTTTTATTGTACATTTTTTATATTATCTGTTTCGGGTCAGATCTATAAGAAAACTAATCTCCTTAGCAGCAGGAGCCATATTGGTTATAGGTATTATTTACTATGCAATCGTCTACACAGACTTTATGCCCCGATATAAAACGATGCTAATCGGAGATAAAGGAATCTATGATGCCTCCACCTTAGAAAGACTGGACATTATGTACAATAGTATAGATAATTTGAAAGGAGAACATAAAATATGGGGAATCGGATTAGGAGGTTTTGAAGCTTTTTATCATAGTATTACAGGACGGGAAGATGTTGCTGCACATAATAATTACTTGCTTTTTTACACTGAAGGAGGTTATATTGCTTTAGGACTTTACTTGTTGTTTCAACTTGTTTTAGGATTGAATCTGATCAGAAATATCAGAAAAAGACCAGGGGAATTGGCTCGGCCTACTTTTATGCTGTTTTTTGGAATTACTGTAATGTCATTTTTACTTAATAATTATTATTTCTATTGTTCAGAACTATTAGTTTGGTCTTTTATTGGTGGGTATCTTGCCGAACGTAAATATGAAAAAAATATTGTTTTTTCCGCAAAATGATTCTCATATTGCTAATATGGAATCAATTAGTGAATGGTTGAAGGAACATGGGTATGGAGTCACTTATGTCGATACTTCGAATATCTATTATCAGAAAATTTCTTTAGGTCATGAATATCATATTGTTAAAATTAACTTACCACTTCATACTTCTTTCTATCGTTTATCTGTTTTAGAGAGAATGAAATATGTCTATCGTTTTAATAAAGAAATACCAGATTCACTGATTTCTGAACATGATATTTTAATCATAGGAAATGACGGAGCCTTGCAACGTATTTTAATAAATCGCTTTCGCAAGAAAAAGAAAAAAACGGTAATGTTACTGGATGGTCTGATTAGCGATTATTCTTTTCCTTTACGAGAAATATTAGTTTATTCTTCCTACCCTTTTCGGGATTGTTTGAAACAATTAAAAAAATGTATAAGAGAATACATAGTAAAAAAATGTGCATCTTCACGATGGTCTCCTTTCCTACCGGGACTTATCGGAATATCTCCTGTGTCAGATATTTTTGTCATAGGGACTCATTCTAAAGAAGTTATTCAACGCATTAATTCTAAATCAACTATTCACGATCTGGGATTACCCCGCTTCTGGAAAACTTTTAATCATTGTAATTTTTCATGTCAAGATCCTTCTAAAATCTGTTATTTCCCAAGTGCCTATAAATGGCATGGAGAATTTCATGAAGATAAGGCACAACATCAAGATATCAAAATGTGCTGCGAATTAATTCAACAAATTAACCAAAAATCCACACAATCCTTACAATTAATAATAAAAATGCATCCCAGAGAATCTGCTGAGAATTATTTTCCTTATACCAGTTGTTATGATTTCGTCCGAATTGAATCAAATTTATCTGTCATGGAGTGTTTTAATACTTGTTCTCTATTTCTCTCAAATTTATCTACTGTTATAATTGAAGGTTTAACAATAGGAATTCCTGTTTATTCTTTAATGATTCATTTCGATTATTGGAAATACAAAAAATCATTCTTAGGAAAAAGCTGTGTCAGGAAAATTTATGACAAACAATCTCTATATGCCCTATTAACAGAGAAAAACACGCTCAAAGTTGATCATAAGTTGATTCAGGAAAGTCGGTATTTCTGTAATATACAAACTTCTGTTGAACCTATTTGCCAGGAAATCATTAAATAATTTTCTTTTTCAATGAATCCATTATTTTCTGTATTTGTCAGTAAATTACCGACAAATATAATGAGTTTATTACCCACTGGTAACAAGTTTATTACATTTTTAAACCCTTATTCTTTATTTGCAGCTCGTGAATATGCTCTGAAATATAAAGAATTTGACTACATTGCTTCAGACGGCATATTACCCGTATGGATGAATTCTTTATTTCATGTAAGTAAAACCATACGTTGCTCTTTTGATATGTCGGGTATTGCAGGATTGATCTTTAAATATGCAATTTCAGAGAAAAAAAGAATATATTTTTGGGGAACAACTTCTGAGAATTTAACCAAATTTCTGAAAGTCATCAGGCAAAATTATCCCTCCCTATTAATTGCTGGTTGGCATCATGGATATGTAGAATCATTAGAAGAAAGGATATGGAAAGATATTCAAAATTCAAATGCTGATATTGTAATTATTGGGATGGGAACTCCAAAACAGGATCTAATGGCTTTAAAACTAAAAGAAAAAGGGTATATGGGTTCTGTTTACACATGTGGGGGATTTATGCATCAAACTATAGAAAAAATTAATTATTATCCTTTCTGGATTAATAAGTTGAATCTCAGAAGTATGTATCGTTTGTATAAAGAACCGGAAACCCTTAAGCGTTTTTTTAAAACTTATCCGAGATTTCTTTTTTCATATTCTTATTTTCTGATTAAAACAAAGTATTTTTCTTCGGGTTGGGAAGCAAATAAATAAGGTTGCTATGGCGAAACTAGATCAGATAATGCGATGGAAATAAACTGGACGCCACAGGCTATTGATCGTTTAATTGAAACGGTTCGTTTCGTTGACTGTCATTTCAGAAAGCGTGTAGCTCAAAATATTCGTTTCAGAACAGAAAAGAGTGTAAACATGCTTATGGAAAATCCTTTGGCTGGAAAAATTGCTGAAAAATTTTCATCAGACCGGCAGTAAATTCGTTTTTATAGTAATTAATAGAAGAAGTAAAGTATTGATAAAGGATCGGGATAAGCGAATCAATGTTGTTCCTGCATTTGTTTTTTTGAAATAGAACATGTTTATTTATATAATGACTCCCTTGGCGGTTTCCGGTAAGGGAGTTTTCATTTAAAATGATATTGATTAATAACATGCAACAGTTAACACAAGAAATTTTGCGGCTTTGCCGGGAGTACGGAGAATGCC
>UMLQ01003750.1_pt1 | contig 19541 bp, 15 predicted proteins | sample 1966631 | NCBI WGS metagenome assembly UMLQ01 (sample SAMEA4836206, study PRJEB28245) | human gut metagenome | biome: gut microbiome; material: fecal sample | place: Denmark | collected 2008 | reverse complement strand
TCTTGGAAATCCAAAAACCTTCTTTCAAGAAGGTTTTTGGCAGGCCCGGGCAGCGCCCGGATAAACCTTCGTATCTCAACCCCAATCGCCCGCGGGAGTATACGGTCATGAAATATGTGCTTATATGGCTGATAACCCTGTATCGGAAATTCATATCTCCGCTCAAAAAGCCCTGCTGCCGGTTCACGCCGACCTGCTCGCAGTACGCATTAGAGGCTGTGAAGGAGTGGGGAGCGATACGCGGGCTGGCTCTTGCTGTGTGGAGAGTACTGCGCTGCAATCCGTTCGGTCGCGGCGGCATCGACCCTGTTCCGAAGAGGAGCTCCCGTAAATGACGGCGGGAAAGCCGATATCGGGTGCCGCAATGAAAGCTGAATAAGAGAGCTTTCGGAAAACGGGAATCCCCGTTATTCAAGAAGAAAGGCTCCCCGCCCGGGGAGAAACCGTTCAATGATAGAAATCCCTTTTATAACCGAGGCATTCGGTTATATCCTCAACCTGTGCTATAAGCTCGTTCCGAACTACGCAATAGCACTGCTGTTTTTCGCCCTGATCATAAAGATACTGCTCTTCCCTCTCGGGATCAAGCAGCAGAAGAACATGGTCAAGCAGGCATCCCTCCGTCCGAAGGAGCAGGCGATAAGAAACCGCTATGCCGGCAGAACCGATAAGGTCACCCAGCAGAAGATGCAGCAGGAGATAATGAACCTCTATCAGGAGGAAAAGTTCAACCCGATGGGAGGCTGCCTCCCGATGATAATCCAGCTGGTTATCGTCTTCTCCATCTATGCCGCTGCTGTCAACCCCCTCCGCTACGTCTGCCATATCCCGGCGGATAATATAAATAATATCTCCGTGAAGATTGTCGAGCTCTACCATAACGGCGAGCTTGATATCGAGGACGCGGTTTCCGAGTCCACCGCCAACAATATCAAAAAAATGGCTGAAAAAATAGACGAGGACGGAAGCACAACAAACGTCAAAAGCCCCTTCGTCAATAAGCACAGCATCGAGATAGTCAATATCCTGAAGAAAAACGGCGTCGAAAAGTTCCGCGGCGACGGAATGCTCGGCGCATCCTTCAGGGATAAGGACCTGCCCGACTTCACGATCTTCGGCGGCTCGTTCGACCTTTCAAGGACCCCGTCGATCCAGCATTTCGACTGGCTGATGATGATCCCGCTTCTCACCTTCCTCTTCACGTTCGCAAGCATGAAGCTGACGAAGAAATTCACCTACCAGCCCGCCGAGACCGCCGGCGACGCGGCGATATCCATGAAGCTGATGGACTATACCATGCCGCTTATCAGTACCGTGTTCACCTTCTCGGTACCGGCTGTCGTTGCGGTCTACTGGATATACCAGAACATTTTCTCAACGCTCCAGCAGTTCGTCCTCAAGCTCATGTTCCCCTACCCCACCTTCACCGAGGAGGAGTATAAGGCGGCGGAGCGCGAGATGAACAAGGGCATAAAGCAGCCGAAAAGCATAAAGAAGAGCGGCGGCAGGTCGGCTCACAGGATCGACCTTGACGACGGCGCGCCCGCTGACAGCGGTGAAAATACCGCTCCCGCAAAGGGCAGGGCATCAGGTCTCGTTCCTCCCGCAGCACTCAAGGACGAGTCGGACAGAAAGCCCGACGATTCCGAATGACAATTCAAATCAAGGAAGGATTATTATGAAACAGGAAGTTACAGCGACCGGAAAAACCGTTGAAGCGGCAGTCGCGGCGGGCGCGGAACAGCTCGGCGTCCCGGCGGCTTCGGTCACATATGAAATAATCGAGGCTCCGAAAAAGGGCTTCCTCGGCTTCGGAGAGGCCCCCGCAAAGGTGAGGGTCACGTTCGTTCCCACTCCCGAGACCGTCGGACTTGCATTCGTGAAAACCGTGCTTTCCGACATGGGAATCGACGCTGCCGCAGAGCTTTCCGGACTTCCCGGAGGCAGACGCGAGTACTTCATTTCAATAGAGGGCGACGGAGCAAGCGTTCTTATCGGTCACCACGGCGAAACGCTTGACGCGCTCCAGTACCTCACCAATCTCGCCGCAAACCGCAGAGAGGACGACGAGAGCGGAAGCTACACCCGCATCACCGTCGATATCGGCAACTACCGCGCAAAGCGCGAGGAGACCCTCCGCAGACTTGCAAGAAGAACCGCCGAGAAGGTTCTGAAGTACAAAAGAAACATCACCCTTGAGCCGATGAGCGCCTATGAAAGACGCATAATCCACTCCGAGGTGCAGAATATCGCGGGCGTAACGACAAACTCCGTCGGCTCGGACAATAACCGCCGTGTTGTCGTCTCACTTGACGGACAGGGAAGACCCGCCCGCAAAAAGCCCGCGGAGCAGACTGCTCCCGCCGCTCCCAAGGCTCCCCGTCCGCTTCCGAAGAACAAGATCCAAAAGCGCGCAAGATTCGACGAAACCCTCCCCGAGTACCACGCAGGCGACTGCTACTCCGGGGACGCGGAGATCGACAAAGCCGAGGCTGAGTCGGATACCGACGAGATCTGAATATTCATATCATCCGGCAGAAGGTCAGAGCCTTCTGCCGGTTTTTTGTCCCCGCTGAGGGATAGCCTCTCTTTCACCCCCACGCACCCGAAGAGGCGCTTTCCCCCGTTTTCGCAAACCCGACTGTCGCCTCAACCCCGGAAAGGTCGCTGCCGTACAGAAGCGCGTAGCGTATGCTGTTCTTCCCGAAGCGCCGGTTTATCCCGTCCATCGTCCGGTCAAGTATTTCCGAGCGGTAAACCGACTGCGAATCGGTGAAAAACGACGTCTGCTGAGGAACGGTGTCGCGGCAGAGCTCCGTCGCTCCGACCGTCACCGACCGAAGAGGGAGAGAAAAGCTGTGCTTCCTCATGAACAGCTCAAATGCCGCCTTCGCTATGACCGAGTAGCTGTCGGTCGGCTCGGGAAGACGCGCCCGGTACTGAAAATGCGAGAGTCTGTTATCCCTTGCGTAAACCGCCACCCCGCAAGCCTTTTGCCGGCAGAGGAGCAGCTTATGCCCGATATCCTCGCAGAGGGCGAACATGACAGCCCTCACGTCGTCCGGTGTCTCCATGTCGCGCCGCGTCGTTGTCCCCCGGCTGACGCTTTTCGCCTCGATCACCGCGTCTCCGGGCAGAACCGGTGTCTCGTCGCGCCCCGCCGCCGCGGCTATCAGCCTCAGCCCGTTCACCCCGAGACGGTATTTTATCATCGGCGGGTAGGCATTCGCCAGCTGTCCGATAGTCACGATCCCGCACCCGCGCAGCTTTTCCGCCGTCGCGCGTCCCACGCCGAACAGGTCGGATGCAGGAAGGCTCCAGATCATCTGCCGGAAGCTCTCCCGCGGGATGCAGGTCACCGCATCGGGCTTTTTCATGTCAGAGCCGAGCTTGGCAAAGACCTTGTTGAAGGAAACCCCGACCGATACCGTCACCCCCAGCTCTCTTTTTATCCTCTCCCTCAGCGTTTCGGCAATCGTCAGCCCGTCACCGAAAAGCCGCCGGCTCCCGGTCACGTCAAGCCAGCATTCGTCTATGCCGAGAGGCTCCACAAGGTCGGTGTAGCCGTCATATATCTTTCTCGCCGCGCGGGAGAATTTGATATATTCATCGTAATCCGCCTCGACGGTCACAAGGCGCGGGCATTTTCTCATCGCCTGAACCACCGGCTCTCCCGTCTCGATGCCGTATGGCTTTGCAAGCTGATTTTTCGCAAGAATTATACCGTGCCGCTCCTCAATGCTCCCGCATACCGCCATTGGGACGCGCGCAAGCTCCGGTCTCCGCGCGATTTCCACGCTTGCGAAAAAGCTGTTCATGTCGCAGTGAAGTATCGTTCTGTCCATAACGTATAAATGCCCTTCCCCCGTGTACCGGACCTGCTCCGGTTGTTGCGAACTTATGTTCTTTTATATTATATCACGAACTTTTGTTCGTGTCAAGGGGCAGAAAAAGCCCCGTCAAAAGGACGCACGGCAATAGATACTATATATTTTCGTTAATTCCCGTTAAAAATCTTGACAAATTTCATTCTTTGTGTTATCATCAACTGTAACGGAATATAATCCGAATGTGCAAAAACGCACGAAAAACTGAAAGGAAACGGCACGACATGAAGAACAAACGTATTCTGACCGTCATAGCGCTCTGCATGGCGGCGCTGACTCTTGCATTCGCCTTCTCCTCCTGCGCAAAGAAAAAAACTCCCACGAAGTTTGTATTTGACGCAGTAGAAGCGACCGCAAACGGAGCTGCGGCATCCGACCTCGAAAAGCTTTTTGACTCCGCGGCAAAGGGCGGCGAGCTTGAAGTGATTTTCAAGGGAAACGACACAACCGCGGCGCTCGTTGAGATCAGCGGACTCAGCCTCAAGACACAGTTCGGCGGAAACACCTCGCTTGCAACGGTTGCGCTTACAAAGGGCGACAAGAGCGCAGATCTCAAGCTCTGGCAGACAGCCGGCAAGATGATGGCTCTCTCCTCCTCCCTCACCGGCGACACGGTCTACAGCGTCGACCTCGAAAAGGGCAAGGACAGCTACCTTGCTTCGATATTCGGAAAGGCTGACAGCAACTTCTCTCTCATCGGCATTTTCGGCGAAAACGGCGAAATGTTCGATAATATCAAAAAGAACGCAGAGCTCGGCAAGACTCTTAAAGCCCTTGCCGAAAAGTACGAAAAGCTGATCATCAGGACAGTCGATGCAAACGCAAAGACCAGCCTTGAGAACGGCACCGCTACCATCGAGCTGAACAGCGAGAGCATCAAGAAGATCGCAAAAGAGCTTTACAGCGCGGCAAAGAACGACAAGGAGCTCCGCGACACTCTCAACACTCTCCTTTCCGCTCCCTCGATAGGCAAGCCCGGCACCTCCGCCGAAGAAGACCTTGACGACTGGGATTTCGACGACGATGACTCCGAGGGCGTAATATCCATCCCCGAAAAGAGCGACTGGGTCAAAAACTTCTTCGATTCCGAGGACACCCTCAACGAGGCCCTCAAGGCTCTTGACGAGGCTGACGTTACCGTTGTTCTGACCGTCACCGCCGGCAAGAAGAATATCATCACAAAGGCAACGCTTGACGTCACCGTTGAGGTCAAGGAGACAAAGAAAAAGACCGTTGCGAAAGCAGTCCTCGACCTCACCGACGCGGCAAAGAAGACTCTTACCCTGACCAGTGAAGAGAGCGAAGGCGAAGGCGAGCCCAAAAAGGAAGAGATCGTTGTCACCTACAACATAAGCGAAAACAGCAAGGAAAAGTATTCGGCATCGCTTTCCGTGAAGAACGGAGATGTCACCGTTGATAACCTTCTCAAGATCGACTACAACAGAACCTCCGGCGAGTACACCGTTTCTTTCTCTGCGGCAGGCATGGGGCTTCCGGTTGACAGACTTTCCGTATCCGGCGTTCTTAAGTATGACAGCAAGTCAATGACGCTCACCGTTACCTCGATCAATTTCGGTGCCCCGATAACCATTGACCTCACCGTTAAGCTCACTGCGGGAACGACAGCTCCCGTGTTCCCCAAGACGACCACCGACCTGTTCTCGATCGACGAGGCAGGCGCCGAGGATCTTATGAATAAGATCATGACCGGACTTTCCGACCTCGGCCTTTTCGGCGGAAACGATTCCGACAGCGACTTCGATTTCTGAGCCTGACCGGAACATAACAGAATAAAGCCATCGCTCCCGCGCGCCGGACAGTATCCGGTTGCGGGAGCGGTTTTTTTGTAACACCGGGAAAGCGGCGGCATATGATAATATCAGGAAGGCAAAAAAGCCGCCCGCCGTCCGGTGAAGCGGCACCCTGCCGACCAAGAAAGAGAAAGGACGGAAACTTAAATGAGCTGCCTCTGCAATCTTTTCGACGACTGCAATGTATGGGTAATCCTGCTTATCCTCGTTATCCTTTACTGCTACTGCAACGGTAATTCCTGCGGCTGCAACGGCTGAGGAAATTTCATAAAATCACCCCTCCGCGGATGTTACGGCACCCGCGGAGGGGTGACTCTTTAAAAAAAGGTGTCAAAAAACTCAAAAAAGAGTCTTTTGACACCTAATAATTCTTTTTCAGTCCTTCTTTCTCCCTTCTTTCTTTTCAAGAAAGAAGGCGGGGTATGGGGCGGCGCCCCATATAAAAGTTATACTCAATTATATGCCGGCGGCTGATTTGTTTTCGAGACCGATACGATCGACGTGTCGTCGGAAACTATCTGCGGCAGACGGCTGCATCCGAGGCGGTCGGCTCCGGCTTTTATCATTATCAGTGCGGTCGCGCGGTCATTGATGCCGCCGGAAGCCTTAACTCCCATCCGGCTGCCGACGGTGCTGCGCATAAGCATGACGTCGCGCACCGTTGCACCTCCGGTGCCCATTCCGGTCGAGGTCTTTACGAAATCCGCGCCGGCTTCTTCCGACAGGCGGCAGGCACGGATCTTTTCCTCATCGCTCAGATAGCAGGTCTCGATTATCACCTTCACTGCAGCTCTGCCTTTTACCGCGTCAACAACTCCCTTGATATCCGACAGGACAAGCGCGTCATTTTTCTCCCTCAGCGCGCCGATATTTATGACCATATCGACCTCCTCCGCTCCGTCCTCTGCTGCAAGCCGCGCCTCGAATGCCTTTGTTTCCGGGCGGTTTGCCCCGAGAGGGAAGCCTATGACTGCGGCGGTTTTTATGCCGGTGCCCTCAAGATTCTTTTTTACCAGCGCAACGTGTATCGGATTGACGCAGACCGATGCCGCACCGTATTTTTTCGCCTCCTGGCAGAATCCGATCACCTTATCGGAGGTGGTGTACGCGCGCAGCACAGTGTGGTCGCAGTATTTTCCGTAATTTGCGTCATAACCCTTTTCGGAAAGTTCTTCATTCATGTTTTTTTGCCGTTGCCCCGTGTCGGAGGCATCCTTTCATATTTTTAATTGTCGGTTCAGGCGATCACGCCGAATCCGTCTCTTGCGTAAAGTGCGGCACCTATGAATACCGCGTCATCAAGTGTCTCGCAGGGAACAATGTCATATCTGCCGGAGGATGACAGGAATTCAAGCCGCGAGGTGTGCTTCCGTATCAGCGGGAGCAGAAGATCGGCATCGTTTGCCGCTCCGCCTCCGATCGATATCCTTTCCGGCGACAGAAGAGCAAGGATATCAGCCACTGCATACGAATAGCTTTTTGCCCACCGGTCAAGCTCGGTGCAGGCGAAGCTGTCGCCTTCCCGCACGGCGTCGCAAAGCATCCTGAAGTCGGCGTCCTGTCTTTTGCCGTAAAGCACGGAGGATCCGGGAATATATCCGGGCTTTCTCAGCCGCTTTGCAACCGCAGTGCCGCTGCACACGTTTTCCATCCGCGCCGACTTTCCGGTAACAAAGTCAGGCACGTATATCTGTCCGAAATATGCCCCTCCGACACCGGTTCCGTTATATGTCCTTCCGTTCACAAACAGAGAACCGCCGCACCCGGTGCCTATATTTGTGTAGGCGAAGATCTTTTTGCCTCTTCCGCTTCCGACATTCAGTTCGGCATATCCGCCGCAGACGGTATCGTTGACGACGGTACATGGAAGCAACAGCATTTCCGAAAACCTGTCGCGTATCGGGAAGTCCTTCCATCCCGGAACCTGTACCGAGCACACCGACGTGCCTTTTCCGCTGTCAAGCACTCCGCCGAAACCGATCCCGGCTCCGCTTATTTCATATCCGTCGGTCAGATGCGGTATTTCCGATTCCATCCAGTCAAGGATATCCTGCGCTCCGCGGACAAGTGCCGGCTTTCCCGACTGCTTTTTTATCACCGAACCGTCGTCCCCGACGATTCCGATCTGCTGTTTTGTCCCGCCGATCTCTATTCCGAGCCAGTATTTCATGACAGGTCACCGTTCCCATGCCTTCCCGGAAGCTCTTCCGCGACAGTGAACGACGCAAAACATTCCGAAGAGCCGCACTCTTTGTCTGAGATTATATCCGCCTCCCGCACCGGAACGGCGACATGGCTGAAATTCAGCCCCATTTTGCCGGAGTCCATCAGGAACAGGCTTTTTTCGCTGTTTGCCCTTACGATTCTGATTTTGGCAGCCTCTTCGGCATGAGGGGTGCTGATCCCAGTATCGGCGGAAAAGCCGTTTGAACTCATGAAGGCAATGCTGAAATGCCTCTGCCGCAGCTCCTCCTCGGTGACGCTTCCGACGACCGAACCGACACTGTTCCGTATTTCTCCACCAACGGTTTCGCACCGGAACCCGAGGGATACCGCAAGAACCGCCGTGTATATCCCGGTCGTCACGACAGTGACATCTTTTGCTGTCAAAAAGCGCAGCAGCGGATAGACGCTTGATGATGAGTCGAGGTATATCACATCCCCGTCGCGTACCATACGCGCCGCAGCGTAAGACATTCTTTTTTTTGCTTCCGTGTTGATCATCAGCTTTGACTTTATCGGAAGGTCGTGCACCTCTTTTATGTCCGGGAGCTTCACACCGCCGCGGAGAAGTATCACTTTCCCCTCCGACGCCAGCGACTGCAGATCCCGCCTTATCGTTGACTGTGAAATGTCGGGAAAAGCGGCGAACACCTCAGAGAGCGAGGTATATCTGCTGCCTGACAGAAATCCCGTAAGGGCTTCTTTTCTTTCTTCGTTTATCATGGCTTCCCTGCTTTCGGAGCTTGTTTTTGCCCCGGCCGTGCCGGGACAATGATATCATATCATATTTTTCAAATCATGTCAATATATTTTTCAAAATATTTCACAGAGATATCAGCTTTCACCGCGTAAAAAAACAAAAGGTGTCAAAAACCCAAAAAAAGAGTCTTTTGACACCCAATATTTCTTTTCAGCCCTTCTTTCCCCTCTTTCTTCTCAAGAAAGAGGCGGGGTACGGGGCGGCGCCCCGTGAAAAATCACTCCACCGTAACGCTCTTTGCGAGGTTTCTCGGTTTGTCTACGTCGCAGCCGCGGTAGACGGCGGTGTAGTAGGCATAGGTCTGAACCGGAACTATCGCGACGATGGGCATGAGAAGTCCGTCGGTCTCGGGGAGCTCTATCGCATAGTCATAGAAATCCTGACCCTTTGCAAGCCCCTCGGTGCAGAGGAACACGACCTGACCGCCGCGCGCCTTGACCTCCTTGATGTTGCTTACAGTCTTTTCCACAAGCGAACGGTCGGTGGCTATCGCAAGACAGGGAACGCCCTCGGTGATGAGCGAAATCGTCCCGTGCTTCAGCTCGCCCGCCGCATAGGATTCGCAGTGCAGATATGAGACTTCCTTTATCTTCATCGCGCCCTCACAGCCGGCGGCATAGTCCTGACCGCGCCCGATTATGAAGAAGTCGTGCTTGCTCCGGTTGAGGGAGGCAAGGTGCTGATAGAGTGCTATCCTGTCGTCCGTCAGCGTCTTTGCAACAACGTCGGGGAGGGATTTCATCGCCTCTGCAAGGCTGTTTGCGCGCTCGTCGGAGATCGTCTTTCTGTCGATCGCCAGACGGAGAGCAAGCGTGTAAAGCACCGCGACCTGAGAGGTAAATGCCTTTGTCGTTGCAACTGCGATCTCGGGTCCCGCCCAGATGTAGATGGTGTTGTCGGCTTCGCGCGCTATCGACGAGCCGACGACGTTTACTATCGCATATACCGGCACGCCGCGGCTCTTTGCCAGACGGAGCGCCGCAAGCGAATCGGCAGTTTCGCCCGACTGGGAGATTACGACGACAACGTCGCCCTCACCGAGTATCGGGTCGGCGTATCTGAATTCCGACGCGATGCAGACATCGACCGGAACGCGCGCCAGCTTTTCGATCGCATATTTTCCGAGAAGCCCTGCGTTCATTGCGCTTCCGCAGGCAACGATCACAAGCCGCTTTATCCCGGAGGTGTCGGGGATCTCTTCCTTCAGTATCCCCTCAAGCCCGCAGGCAAAATGCGGGAGAATAGCCCGCTTCAGCGTATCGGGCTGTTCGTGTATCTCCTTGAGCATGAAGTGGGCATAACCGCCCTTTTCGGCTGCCTCGACGTCCCAGTCGGCGGTCATAAGCGTCTTTTCCGACGTTATGTCATTGCCGCCGAAATCAAAGATCCTGACGCCCGCGCCGGAAACCACCGCAAGCTCCTGCTGGTCGATCAGATAGTATTTCCTTGTATGCGCAAGTATCGCGGGAACATCTGACGCGATGAAATTACCGTCGCTTCCGACTCCGACGATGAGCGGACTGTCTTTTCTCACCGCAAACAGCCTGTCGGGAATGTCGGAGAACAGCACTCCGAGCGCATATGAGCCCTCAAGCCGACCGACAGCACGTACTATTGCATCCATCGGGTCGCCGCTGTAATAGTAATCTATAAGGTGCGCTATGACCTCCGTGTCGGTCTCGGAGGTGAAAACGTTGCCCATCGCCTCAAGCGAGTGCTTCAGTGAAAGATAGTTTTCGATGATCCCGTTGTGGACAAGCGTTACCCTTCCGTGCGTATGGGGATGGGAGTTTATGTCGGAGGGCTCGCCGTGAGTTGCCCACCGGGTATGTCCGATTCCGACGTTTCCGACCGGAACCCCGTCGCGGCGGAGCTTTTCCTCAAGATTGGAGAGACGCCCCTTTGCCTTTTCCACGCAGATGTGACCGTTTTCAAAAACGGCGATCCCCGCAGAGTCGTAGCCGCGGTATTCGAGCTTTTCAAGCCCGTCAACAAGAATGCCGGCAGCCTGTCTGTCGCCGGCGTAGCCTACAATGCCACACATATTTTCTGTACCTCTTCATTTTGTTTGTGGGATCGGACGACGGAGGAAGTGAACAGCGAAAAACGGTCGTTCGCCGGAAAACAGATAATAACCCCATTCCGTAAACACCCATAATTTTCTTTTCAGCTCTTCTTTCCCCTCTTTCTTCTCAAGAAAGAGGCGGGGTTTGGGGCAGCGCCCCAAAAATATAATCCAACATCAATCCGATGATACGGCAGAACAGCGGCTTTGTTGCGCAGTTGCCCGCGTTTTTTGACCGTTGCCTTACGGCTTGCCGTATGCCGGGGGGTATCCGCCGAAAATTTCGATTACCCCCGCCTCGTCAACCGCTGAAGAGATTGCGGTCCCGGCGCTATGCCTTGCACGTGAGAGCCTCACGCAGACATTTTTTCGAGTGAAGGCGCGCATAATCTCCTTCCCTGTTTCGTGACCGGCGGGGAAGCCTCACATTTCAGACATCCCGGAGCGGCACAGCGCAGCCTCATTCCTATTATATCACAAAATTGCTTTTTTGTCTACCCCATGATTTCCCGACGGCGGTCATCCGGGTTGACACCGGCGCAAAATACGGGTATAATATAGTAATAAATACGGGAAAACGGGGTAAAAACGGTGGAAAATAAGGAACTTGCCGATATGCTTCTTTCGCGGCAGGGAGAGTATGTCTCCGGCGAGGAGATTGCCGCGGCATACGGAATAAGCCGCGCGGCGGTCGGGAAACGGATAGATAAGCTGAGAGAGAGCGGAATACCGGTTGCGGGACGCAGAAGCAGCGGGTACATGATCCCCGGATGGGCGGATGTCCTCTCCGGCTCCCGGATATCCGGAATGACCGGCGGGAAATACGACGTCAGGGTGTTTTCCGTGCTTGAATCGACAAATACCGCGCTCCGGAGGGCGGCAAAGGACGGCGCTGCCGAGGGGCTTGTGTACATAGCCGACCGGCAGACGCACGGCAGGGGCAGAATGGGGCGCAGCTTCAGCTCCCCGGCCGGGACGGGGCTTTACATGAGCGTCCTTCTGCGTCCGCATATCGCCGCGGAATCGGCACTGCTGATAACCACCGCCGCAGCCGCGGCAATGGCAGAGGCGATCGAGGACGTTTCCGGCAGAAGGTCCGGGATAAAGTGGGTGAACGATATACTTATCGGAGGCAGAAAGGTCTGCGGAATACTGACAGAGGCTGCATTCTCCGTCGAGACCGGAAGCATCGATTACGCCGTCCTCGGTCTTGGCGTGAACATCCGCGAGCCGGAGGGCGGGTTCCCGGAGGAGCTGCGGAGCATCGCCGGTGCGGTCTGCGAAAAGCCCGTAAAGGATATGAGAAACCGCATCGCGGCGGAATTTCTGACGCGCTTCGGGGAATACTATTCCGACCTTGAGGGACGGCGGTTCTATTCCCCATACCTGTCCCGCCTTGTCCTTATCGGAAAGAAGATAAACGTCATAAAGCCCTCTGGCACCGAAACCGCAAAAGCTGTCGGGCTTGACCGGGATTTCCGGCTTGAGGTGGAATATCCCGACGGACGCACGGAGCTTCTGTCGGGCGGAGAGGTCAGCACAAGGCAGACAGAATGAATATCGCGGTCACAGGGGCATCGGGACAAGGTGCCTGTTTCCCTTCCCTCTTTTGTTCACTTTCCGGGTCCCCTGTTCCGGACTTAATGACGCCACGCGCCCCCGGAGCAAACACCGTTCCGATCTGCACTGCGGAATTTACTCCGGGAATTTTCTTTTTCAAAAAAAATCCGAAAAAAATCAAAAAAGGTGTTGACAAACGCGCCCGGATATGATATAATATCACTCGTCGCAAGGGAAGCCACTCCCGCGGACGACCGTTCGGGAGCATAGCTCAGCTGGGAGAGCATCTGCCTTACAAGCAGAGGGTCATAGGTTCGAGCCCTATTGTTCCCACCATTTACGGCCCGGTAGTTCAGTTGGTTAGAACGCTAGCCTGTCACGCTAGAGGTCAGGGGTTCGAGTCCCCTTCGGGTCGCCATTCTTTTTATCGGCATTGTTCCCTTACCGCGGTTGCAGGAATATGCCTCTGTAGCTCAGTCGGTAGAGCAGGGGACTGAAAATCCCCGTGTCGTTGGTTCAATTCCGACCGGAGGCACCAAAATTGCATGCAATAGCGTGTGATGAGTGTGTATCGCCGCGCCAGCCCGATACATACGTTATGCGGATTTAGCTCATTTGGTAGAGCGCCACCTTGCCAAGGTGGAGGTGGCGGGTTCGAGCCCCGTAATCCGCTCCAGTACGCTCCCATTCCACGGGAGCGTTTGTTTTAAGGCGACATAGCCAAGTGGTAAGGCCACGGTCTGCAAAACCGTTATTCTCCGGTCCGAATCCGGATGTCGCCTCCAAGTGTTCCGGTCTTAAAAGATGCCGGTCGAAAAACCCGAGATTTTCTCGGGTTTTCTTCGTTTTTCGCCGTTTTTCTCACTTTTTCAAAATTCGATTTTAAGCAAAAACAAAAAGATGCCAAACGCCGATTTCGGCCTTGTGCGCGGAATCGGACTGGTGGAACGCTATTTCAGGGCGGTTTTCAGAGAGTTTTTCTCTTAAGAAAACCGCCCTTTTTTCGTTTTTTCTCAAAAAAACTTTGTTAAATTTCTGTGTCTGAGAAAGGAGGTGCTTCGGATCGTCTACATATATAAAAAAGAAGATTGCGACTGCAACTATTAATGGATGAATCCACATATACAAACGCAGTATTTGATTACAGGCTTACCGGCTGAGATATGTCACTGAGAAATCGGACAGGTGATGTATAAATGACAGTTATTACGTGATCTTCTTTATTTTATTTACGAGTTTTGTCCGCAGATTTTTTTAACATTTTCCGCCATTTGCTCAACCGACTCGTAGAATCCGCGTTTGATCCATTCATCAAGTAAGCCGAATAAAGCGTATGAATAAAATCTGCTTTCGTAACACTCAAAAGCATTCGTGCCGTACTGAGGCATCATCACTTCATAAAAGGCGTCGTAAACAGTGGACTGCAGACTGCGTCGGTAAATCAGCTCCAGCAGATCCCTTATGCTGTAATTGAAATTGAAAAAGTCAACAGCGTTGTCCAAGGTGAATTTTTTGCGTTCATCTAAATCATGTTCCTCTGCCCATCGTTCCCAAAGCCGCACGATCTTAAAGGTCAACACTTCATTTTTTGTTGTAAAGTTTCTGAAAAAAGTGGTTCTGCCAACGCTTGCCAATTCCACAATTTCGGGAACGCTTATTTTTTCTATCGGCTTCGTTTTCAAAATCTTAATCAGTGCATCTGCCATACACTCTTTCAGAAATTCTGTTGTTTTTGCATTTCCGCCCATACGTTTATTTCTCCTTCTGAAAGGTACTTTTTTCGACAATCGTACCGATTCCTTTTTCATATATTGATTTTTAATTCGGATTATGATACAATATAGGTACGATAGTTCCAATTTAATTTTAACATACCATGTTTGGAATGTCAATAGATAATTTGTGTTGAAGTTATGATGACGACGTTATTAATTATCATTTTTATTACTTTTATTGGGGTTGGATTACCCGATTCGGTGCTTGGAACGGCGTGGCCGGCAATTTACCGCGAGTTTAATTTGCCTGTTTCGCTTGCAGGATACATTTCTGCAACCGTCAGCGTCTGTACGATTATTTCCAGCCTTATCAGCTCAAAGGTGATCAATAGATTCGGAACAGGCGTTGTTTCTGCCGTAAGCACGCTGATGACAGCCGCCGCATTACTTGGATTTGCTTTTGCAAACAATGCCGTTCCTTTCTTTTTGCTGGCAATTCCACTTGGGCTTGGGGCGGGTTCCATCGACACGGCGCTCAACAACTTTGTCGCATTGCATTACAGCGCATCGAAAATGAACTTTCTGCATTGCTTTTACGGTCTTGGAGTCGCAGCGAGTCCCTATGTTATGTCGCTTGCGTTAGGCGCTGATGATAACTGGAGAAAAGGATATATCATCATCGGTTTGATACAATTCTGTATCGCGTTGATTGCCGCTTTATCGCTTCCTTTATGGAAAAGGGCGGAAAAGAAGGACAGGGATGAAAATACGTCTCTCCCAAAGACGCTGACTTTATCACAGCTTTTCAAAATGCCTGCCGTCCGATTGAGTTGTCTTGTGTTTTTCGGTTCCTGCGCTCTGGAGCTATGCGCGGGCTCATGGAGCAGCACCTATTTTGTCAATATCAAGGGGCTTCCATCCGATAAGGCGGCACAAATCGCGATGCTGTTTTATGTTGGCCTGGCAAGTGGAAGGTTTTTGTCTGGTATCGTTGCTCACAAAACAGGTCGTTGGAGAATCATCCGTATTGCGGCGTTGATTCTCTTTGGCGCAATCATTCTGTTTATTTTGCCGCTGCCTTTGCCGGCTTCCGCTGCGGCATTGTTCTTTATCGGGCTTGGATGCGGTCCTGTATTCCCGAATCTGACGCACCTGACACCCCAAAACTTCGGTGCGGATATTTCGCAATCGGTTATCGGGGTGCAGCAGGCTTCCTCTTACGCTGGCATTATGTTGATGCCATGGTTATTTGGCATATTGGCGCAGGCAATTTCTACGGCTATATTTCCATATTACCTGTTGCTTTTATTCGTAATATTCGCATTAACGTTATTTATGTTGAAAAAAGCGGTATCGGGAAAAAACAAGGCTCTGTCGCCGATTGATTATTATTTGAGCGACTAATATACCCGAAAGAGAGTGAAAACATTATGAAATCCGATATCTCATCGTTTGAAACAAATCGTATGAAAGCGATTTTGTTTGATTTGGACGGAACGTTGCTGCCTATGCAGCAGGACGAATTTACAGCGGCGTATTTTGACAGGCTTTCAAAGACGCTTGCCCCCTGCGGTTACGAGCCGAAACGGTTGATTGAAGGCGTGTGGCAGGGCGCAAAGACTATGGTTAAGAATAACGGAAAGCAAACGAACGAACAAGTATTCTGGAAAGAATTTGCCGGGCTTTTCGGTGATAAGGTCTATTCGGACATAGACAAATTCAATGAATTTTATGAAACTGATTTTGATAAACTGAAAAACCATTGCGGTTATAACGAGCAAGCGAATCAGACAATTCAGACGCTGAAAGAAAAAGGCTTTGTTCTCGTACTTGCGACGAATCCCGTCTTTCCGATGACGGCGCAAAAGAAAAGAATGTTATGGGCAGGCATAAATCCCGACGATTTTACATGGATAACATCTTACGAGAACTCCCATTCTTGCAAGCCGAATCCGCAATACTACAAAGAGATCGCCGAAAAGATAGGCGTAAAGCCCGGCGATTGCCTGATGGTCGGCAACGATACGACCGAGGATGCCGCGGCAATGCTTACGGGCGCAGATTTCTTTTTGCTGACCGACTGCCTGATGAATCAGGAAAGGAAAGATATTTCAAAATATTCACGAGGCAGTTTTACGCAGTTATTTAATTACATAGAAAATCAAAAATAAAAGGAGACATATAAAGTACACGCAAAAAGGCAATTACGAAGTTTCATACTATGAGCAAGATGCAAACAACGAGCAATGGAAAAAGTATGAGGTCTGGTATCCTACCGAAATGGAAACAACAAATAATACATATCCGCTTGTGGTCATGGTAAACGGAACGGGCGTAGCCGCATCAAAATATAAGCCCATATTCGACCACCTTGCCAGCTGGGGCTTTATCGTAGTAGGTAACGAAGACGAAAGCGCGGGAAACGGCGCGTCGGCATCCGCAAGTCTTGATTATATTCTAACGCTTAATTCCGACAGCAACAGTAAGTTTTACGGTAAGATCGATTTTGACAATATCGGTATCGGCGGACATTCGCAGGGCGGTTTGGGAACGATCAATGCTGTTACGGCACAGGATAACGGCAACCTTTACAAAGTGATGTATGTGGCAAGTGCACCGACATTACAAATCAGCGTTGATCTGCTGAAAGCACCGTTTGATATCAGCGGTGTCAATATTCCGTGCTTTATGGTTGCCGGAACAAAGCAAATCGATGCCGGCGACGGGGAAAATTCGGGGATATGTCCGCTCGTTGAGCTGCAGGAAAAGTACAACAATATTTCCGACAGTGTTTCAAAGATCATCGCGCGAAGAGCAAATACCGACCACGGGGAGATGCTGCCTTATGCCGACGGATATATGACGGCGTGGTTTATGTATCATTTGCAGGGCGATGAAGAGGCAGGTACGGTTTTCTTCGGTGACGATGCGGAAATTCTGAGTAACGCCAATTGGCAGGATGTAAAAAAGAATCATTAAGCATTCGTTGTCAAAAGCATATCGATTGCTTTGCAAGATAAGAAGGAGAACAGTATGTTTTATAAAGAAATATATAACCCCCGTCCCAGCGATTACAACAGAAACGGAAAACTATCCTATGAAGCAATTCTTCAGCTCCTTGAGAATACCGCAGGTAATCATTCCGCAAATTCGGGCGACAGCATAGCCGATGCGAACAAAAACGGTATTGCGTGGATCTTAACCGAATGGAGGGTTCAGATCCTTCACCGTCCCGAAAACGGCGAGTCTCTGAACATCACAACCTGGGTTCGCGGCAAAGCGCCCGCAAGCGCTGTGTATCGTGACTTTCTTCTGACCGATGAAAACGGCACCGAGGTGATCAGAGCTGAAGCAAAGTTCGCTTTGTTTGACCTTGCCACATCAAGACTTACACGCATCAGCGAAGAATTGTTTGGCTCCTATCAGCCCGAAGACAAAACGGTTTTTGGGGACGCGCAAAGGCTTTGCGCACCATCAGAGTACACCTCGGAAACAGAACTGAAGCTGCGCCGCAGCGATATTGATTTTAACGGTCATGTTCATAACACCCGTTATGTCGATCTGGCTATGGAGGCTTTACCGAACGAAATTATTGCAAGCGATGATTTCACGGACATTCATATTCTGTACGCAAAGCCCGTTATGGAAAGAGCCGTTGTGAAAGCTAATTATGTTTTCAAGGACTCTGCGTATCTTGTGGCGGTATATGCAGACGACATTTATTGTGCTTTGGTTGAGTTCAAATGATCATTCTGAGTTACCGTTGCACTTCTTGTGCTTATGCTTACAGCTGCTTATAATTACAACTTCCAGTTTGCAAAGATTACAAAGCGGCATCTTTTAAGACCATAACAGCCAGAAAAAGAGCATCTCAGGAGATGCTCTTTTGTTTTTTACAGAGCATAAAAGGCCCCTTTTTGTGTTTCGGAAAGGGGCTGTGATATACCTGCCAAAAGCGCAGGGATATCACAGCCCCAGTCAGATGAGACCTCAACGCTCACCGATTTCTTTGTAGCCTCTCCTCGGATGCACCGCCATATATGCCGGGCGGATTATCTTGCCCCTGCCGACAAGCTCCTCCAGACGGTGTGCGCTCCATCCGGCGATCCTTGCGACGGCAAAGATCGGTGTGAAAAGCTCCACCGGAAGTCCGAGCATATTGTACACGAACCCGCTGTAAAAATCGACGTTTGCGCTGACGCCCTTATAGATCTTTCTTTCGGAAGCTATGACGCCGGGAGCGAGTCTTTCCACCGCCGAGTAGAGGGCAAACTCCTTTTCAAGGTGCTTTTCCTCCGCCAGTTTTTCCACAAAGCCGCGGAATATCTCGGCGCGGGGATCGGAGACGGAATAAACCGCGTGACCGATGCCGTAAATAAGCCCTGCGCGGTCGAACGCGTCCTTGTGCAGGAGCTTTTTAAGGTAGTCCTCTATCTGCCCGTCGTCGCTCCAGTCGGCAACCTTTTCCTTCATGTCAGCCATCATTTCGCAGACCTTGATATTGGCTCCGCCGTGGCGGGGACCCTTGAGCGACCCGAGAGCGGCGGCAACTGCGGAATATGTATCGGTTCCGGACGACGAAACGACGTGAGTGGTAAAGGTGGAATTGTTTCCTCCGCCGTGTTCGGCGTGAAGCACAAGCGCGACGTCGAGTATCCGCGCTTCAAGCTCTGTATAGCTGCTGTCAAGGCGAAGCATATAAAGAAGATTTTCTGCGGTGGAGAGAGACGGCGACGGCTCGTGGATGAAGAAGCTGGTATTCCCCCTCAGGTAATAGTCATAGGCAAGATATCCGTAGACCGACATCATCGGGAACATTGCGATAAGCTGAATACACTGGCGAAGGACATTCGGAATATCGGTGCTGTCGGGGTTAAGGTCATAGGAATACATCGTCAGCACCGAGCGCGCGAGGGAGTTCATCATATTTGTGCTCGGCGCCTTCATTATCAGGTCGCGGACGAAGGAATTCGGCAGCGAGCGGTATCCGGCGATAAGCTCTCCGAAGTCAGCCAGCTCCGCCGCGGTGGGAAGCTCTCCGAAAAGCAGCAGATACGCAGTCTCCTCGAAGCCGAACCGCCCCTCTGCCGTGAACCCGCGGACAAGCTCCTTCACGTCGTAGCCGCGGTAATAAAGCTCTCCGGGACAGGGGTTTCCGGCATCGTCCTTTGCTCTTACCTCAGATATCTCGGTAAGACCGGTCAGAACTCCCTTTCCGTTCAGGTCGCGCAGTCCTCTGTACACGTTATACTCGGAATACATCGACGGTTCGATATAGTCGCTCTTCTCGCAGAGCCTTGTCAGGGCTTCTATCTCCGGAGTTATCTCGGAATAGTTTCTTTTTCCCATTTTTCGTCCTCCTTTTCTTAATAAAAGAACGCGGGGAGCAAATACTGCTTCCTGCATCCGTGTGATATTTCAATTATATGCGATAATTATGAATCCGGCATTAACAGAATGAAGTTTTAACAACGTTTTAACAATTACCGTGTTAAAACGGTAAAGCGCAGCTGCAAAAAA
>UMLQ01016822.1_pt1 | contig 19554 bp, 28 predicted proteins | sample 1966631 | NCBI WGS metagenome assembly UMLQ01 (sample SAMEA4836206, study PRJEB28245) | human gut metagenome | biome: gut microbiome; material: fecal sample | place: Denmark | collected 2008 | reverse complement strand
GAAAGGTAGGTATTAGAAATGCCAGGAACAACATTACAGGATGTAATCGTACCGGAGTTATTTACTCCATATGTATTAAACAGAACAATGGAATTATCAGCATTATTTAACAGCGGAATTGTTTCAAATAATGCAGAATTTGATGCTTTGGCTTCTCAGGCATCACCATTAGTAACAATGCCATTCTTCGAAGATTTAACAGGAGAATCAGAGCAGGTAATTGAAGGAGAAGATTTAACAGATAACAAAATCACATCAAACAAGGATGTGGCTGCAGTTATCAGAAGAGCTAAGATGTGGAGTTCTACAGATTTAGCCGCAGCACTTGCAGGAGCAGACCCAATGAAAGCAATCGGTGATTTGGTGGCACAGTTCTGGGCAAGAGATATGCAGAAGGAACTTGTAGCAATCCTTAACGGTGTATTTGGAACAATACCGGAAGTTAAAGAACCTCAGAAAGCAGCAGAAACAAGACTTGCATCTAATCTTTTAGATATTACAGGAAGTTCAGGAGCAGCAGCTAACTGGAGTGGTTCAGCATTTATTGATGCAGAACAGAAGTTAGGAGATGCTAAAGCACAGCTTACAGGTATCTGTATGCATTCAGCTACAGAAGCATACCTTAAGAAACAGAATCTTATCGAAACAGTACAGCCATCAAACGATGTAGCATTTGGTACATATCAGGGTAAGAGAGTAATTATTGATGATGGATGTCCTTATGATTCAAAAACTAAGGCATATACAACATATCTTTTTGGTAATGGAGCAGTTGCCTTAGGTAATGGAAATCCTGTTGGATTTGTTCCAACTGAAACAGACAGAGCAAAGAGAAAAGGCTCAGGTGTTGATTACCTTATTAACAGAAGAACAACTATACTTCATCCAAGAGGAGTTGCGTTCACAAATGCAAATGTAGCAAAGACAGAAGGACCTTCAAGAGTAGAACTTGCTGATCCAACTAATTGGAATCCTGTTTATGAACCTAAACAGATTAGAATAGTTGCATTTAAGCATAAATTAGGTTAAGTGGCAGTGCTTTGATACATAATTGTGTCAAAGCACATTAAAGGTGGTGAAATCGATGGAAGACAAAATTATAGAGAATTTAAGAAGTATGGGATGTGAATATGTTGAAGAGCATTATTCTTTGCTTAAATTCTGTATAGATAAGGTTGTTACTGACCTTAATTCCAGATGTCATACAAAGGAATTGCCAAAAGGCCTTGAAGAATCGGCTATTGACAGAGTATGCGGTGAATTTCTGTATACTTTGAAGTCTACAGGCAAACTTGAAGAATTTGACTTAGAACAGGGCGTAAGTTCTGTTAAGGTAGGCGATACGTCAGTTAATTTCAGTGGTACATCTCCGGATGCAGCATTTAACAATTTAATTGGAACATTAAGAAACAGTGGAGAGGAGTTGATTAAATGCTTTCGAAAAATACAGTTTTAATGACACGAAAGGCAATAGAATCATCTTATGATTCCACGGCAGATATATTTGAAAAAACTAAGGTGCTTAATTCTTCCATAACAAAGTTTAAGGAAACTAAAGTTCATTCAGATATTAAGTGCAGACTGTCTTATAACAGTATAGGAGCAACCGCAAATGGTGAGGCAAATGCAACAGTTACACAGATTATTAAGCTTTTTATGGCACCTGAAATAGAAGTTAAACCAGGTTCTGTAATACATGTTAACAGCATGGGAATAACTAAAGCATATAGGTGTAGTGGAAAGCCGGCTGTGTACCCTACGCATCAGGAAATTGTACTTGATATATTGGAGAGTAAAGCATGAGGGATTCAAAGATAGATTACAGACAGTTAGAACAGTTAAGGGATAGCCTTGAAGCAATGACGAAAAATTCAGATGCATTCTTTGAAGCGGCAGCTAAAGAACTTGCTGCAAGACTTCTTAGAAAGGTAATTAAGAATACTCCTGTTGGGCAATATCCTAAAGGTTCAGGAAAAGTTGGTGGAACTCTTAAGAGAGGATGGACGGGAGGAAGCAATCAGGCCGCAATAGCTTATGCGGATTCTCTTACTGTTCATCATTTTGGTGATACTTACGTTATTGAGGTAATTAATCCTGTAGAATATGCATCTTATGTTGAGTTTGGTCATAGAAAGGCAAATGGAACAGAATGGAAAGAAGGAAAATTTATGCTTACTTTAGCTGAACAGGAAATCAGGCAGAGTGCATCAGGTATTCTTGAAGCAAAATTAAAGAAATGGTTGGCAGGAGCAGATGGTAAATGATAGAGAAGATAATAAATGGCATAGTTAACCAGATTAGGCAGAAATATGATGAGAGTAAATATGAGATATATAAGGAATCAGTAGAACAGGGTTTAAATGAACCTTGTTTTTCTATTTTATGCCTGTCTCCACACATAGAGCATATAGTTGGAAGCAGGTATAAAAGAACATTACCATTTATCATACGATATTGGTCTGATAGTGAAGAAACATATGCAGATGAATTAAGCGTATCTGAAAATCTGGAATATTTGCTTAAGGACATAACAGTTGATGGATTTGTAATGCATGGAAAAGACATTTTAGGACAGATTGTAGACGGAGTATTACAGTTTCAGGTAACTTATGAGTTCTTTGTTGTGGATAAGACAGAGGATGAAGAGAAAATTGAAAGCTGTGACATAAGTACAAATGTAAGGAGGTAGCAATGGCAGACACTAAGAGTAAAGATGTGCCGGTAGTAAAGCACAGCAAGGAGCAGTTGATTAAATCAAATAAGTATAGACAGTATATTGATTTCCTCAATGCTGTATTGGACGATTCAGAAAGTTATACACAGCAGGAAGTTGATGAAAAAATTGAAGATTATTATGGAAGGAGACAGTAAAAATGGCATTAGGTGGTGGAATCTTTTTAACGCAGAACAAAGTAATTCCGGGAACTTATATTAATTTTATTTCTACACGTTCAGGTATTGTGGTTAATGCAGAACGTGGAGTTGTAGGAATGGGTCTTGAATTAAATTGGGGACCTGAAAATAAGATTTTTGCTATTACAGCAGAAGAATTTGCAAAGAATACATTAGAGATTCTTGGTTACTCTTACGATGCAGAAGAATTAAAAGGTTTTAGGGATGTATTTAAAAACGCAACAAAGCTTTATGTTTACCGTTTAAACAGTAACGGAGCAAAGGCATCAAATACATATGCAGAGGCATTATATTGTGGTACAAGAGGAAACGATATAAAAATTGTCATTAAGGCAAATGTAGATGATGCGTCAAGATTTGATGTATCTACATACGTAAAAACAGTATTAGTTGATATGCAGACTGTCAAAACGGCAAAAGAATTAGTTGCAAACAAATTTGTTAAATTTAAAGAAAGTGCAAGTTTAGCTGCAACAGCCGGTTCAAATTTAACAGGTGGTACGAATGGAACAGCAGGAAATGAGAGCCATCAGACATTTTTAAATAAAATGGAATCATATCCTGATGTGAACGTTATTGCATATATCGACCATCCGGTCAGCTCACAGGTAAACAGTGAAGTGACAAAAGGCTTATATCTTTCTTATGCAAAGCGTATGAGAGATGAAGTTGGAAATAAGTTACAGGTTGTTATGTACAACTACAAAGGGGATTCAGAAGCGTGTATCAATGTAAAGAACAGTTCTGATTTAGTTTACTGGGTAGCCGGACTTGAAGCGGCAGCAGGAATAAACAGGTCAGTTACAAATATTTTATATGATGGTGAATATGACATTCCTACGGAATATACACAGCTTGAGCTTGAAGATGCAATCAATAATGGAGAATTTGCACTTCATAAAGTTGGAGAAAATGTGAGAGTATTAGTTGATATTAATTCTCTTGTTACCTTCACAGAGCAGAAAGGTGATGTATTTAAAGATAACCAGACAATCCGTGTTATTGATTATATTGCTGATAATATTTCATCAATATTTAATGAAAAATACGTTGGTAAAGTTCCAAATGATGATGCAGGAAGAATTTCACTTAAAAATGATATAAGAGAAATTTTTAAATATCTTGAATCTGTAAGAGCCATAGAAGAATTTGGAGACGATGATATTTCAGTAGCAAAGGGTGAAGAAAGAAAATCAGTTGTTATTTCTACAAATGTAACAGTCATAGGTGCAATGGAAAAATTGTATATGACAACAATTATCAATTAACAACAGAAAGGAAAGGTAAGATAAATGAACTTTATGAATCAGAACGATGCACCTTCAAGTAAATTAGCTACATTATACTGTACAGTTGGTGGTAGAAGATATGCAATGCTTAATGCAAAGGACTTTGAAGCAAAAGCAAATGTCAGTCTTGCAGATGTACCTATTCTTGGTAAAACAATAAAAGGTAAAAAGCCAAATGGTTTGGAAATCAAACTTAAAATGACGGTATACAAGTGTAGTGAAATGTTTGATAAACTTGTAAAGGAGTATAAAGATACAGGTATGCTTCCGACCTTTACAGCAGAAGTAAAATCAGAAGACCCGGCAACATCAATGGGAGCAAGTGCAAAAACATATAATGACTGTGTTATTGATGGAGATGTTCTTCTTTCATCATTTGATGCAGATGGTGATTTTATTGAGCAGGAAATTGAATGTTACGCAATGGATTATACAACGGATGCGGAATATAAAGAACCAAGTTATATGTAATTATTAGTGGATAAGGAGCTTAAAAACTTCTTATCCATTTTATTTTAGGAGGAAAGAGCAATGGCAAGTAATTTAAGTGCATTTTTAAAGAAGAATAAGAAATATAAGGATAATGTAAAGTATAGGGCAACAAAGTCTTTATGCGATGAAAACGGAGAAGCATTAGAGTGGGAAATTAAGGCTTTGACAACGGATGAGTATGAAAAAATAAGAGAAGCATGTACAAGAGAGGTTCAGGTGACAGGAAAGCCGGGAATATACAGACAGAAATTTGATTCATCAGGATTTTTGTCTAAATTAATTTGTGCGTCTGTAGTTGAACCGGATTTACATAGTATAGAGCTTTTAGATTCATATGGTGTAATGAGCCCTGAAGATTTAATTAAGCAGATGGTTGATAATCCCGGAGAGTATAACGAATTTGCTGAATTTGTTCAGAATTTCAATGGATTCGATGAAACCCTTCAGGATAAGGTAGATGAAGCAAAAAACTAATAGATGGAGGTGATCCTGATTCTATTTATGCACATTACTGTTTGCATAAGTTCCATTGGACACCTTCATTTTTTATGAGTTTAGATAGACAGGAAAGAGCTTTCGTTATTGCTTCCATCAATGCAAGAACAGAAAAGGAAGAGGAAGAAAGCAAAAAAATAAACAGAAAAGGCAGGTAAAGAGATGGCATCGATTATGACGGCATTCCAGTTAACAGATAGAATGACAGCACCGCTTATGAATATAACAAATGCTGTCTCAACTGTTATTACGGAATTTGAAAGAGCTCAGGCAGTATCGGGAAATGCATTTGATTCTTCAAGTATTGCCAAAGCAAAGGCACAGCTTGGATTAGCAGATTCAGAATTAAAGAAGATAGCAAGCGATACGACACAGGCAATAGGAGAACAGGAAAAATATAATTCCAAAGTAAGGGAAGGAAAAGGTGCAGCAGGTGGTTTGTTATCTACTGTAAAAGGCTTAGTTGCTTCTCTTGGTGGAATATATATAGTAAGGCAGGGTACACAGCTTCTTGGTGATTGCGCTGAAAAAGCATCTCAGCTACATCAGGCAGAAACAAAGCTTAAGGAAGTAATGGGAGCCATGCAGGGAGCGGGTTCTGCACAGGTTAATACAATGAAGAATCTTACGTCAGAAATAAGTGGTTATGGTGTTGTTGGCAAGACGGCGTTAATTAATGGAGCACAGCAGGCATCAACGTATTTTCATCAGACAGATGCTGTTAAAACTTTGTTGCCTAAGATGGCTGACTTGGCAGTTCAAATGCACGGAGTTAATGTTACGAGTGAAGATATGGTCAATATTGGCAATATGACCGGTAAAGTTATGACAGGTCAGGTTGGAGCGTTAAGGCGTGCAGGTATTTCATTTACTGAGTATCAGGAAAAGGTAATGAAAAACGGAACTGAGATGGAAAAGGCTAATATGCTTGCTCAGGTAATCGAACAGAATGTAGGAAAGATGAATGAGGCAATGGCAAACACTCCTGAAGGTGTAATGGCCAGAAATCAAAATGATTTTAATGCTGTTAAAAGAACAATCGGAGAACAGGTACAACCGGCAATAGTTAGTATGTTTAATGCAATTCATAATAATCTGCCGACAATACAGCTGATAGCGACAGGCTTTGCAAATGCATCTGTACTGGTTATGGGTGCTATAACAAATATAATTAATATTGCAACAAGAATGGTTAATATAATTAAAGCCAATTGGCCATTAATTGAACCGATTGTATGGGGAATAGTGACGGCATTGATTGTGTATAACGCAACAATGGGAATAGGATGGTTAACCACATTAAAAGATATTGGAACTAAAGGTTTACATGCAATTGCAAGTGCCGGTCAAACAGCCGCTTTGATTAAAACAACAATAGCACAAAAAGGACTAAATGGCGCAATTAAAATGTGTCCTTTATCATGGATTATTATTGCTATAATTGCGGTGATAGCAGCTATTTATCTGATAGTGGCAGCAATTAACAAAGTGCAGAACAAAACCATTTCCGCAACAGGAGTAATATTTGGAAGTATATCAGCTTTCGGTGCAGCGTTAATTAATACGGTTATAGGATGGATTAATGCTATATTACAGTACTGTTGGACATTTGTTACACCATTTATCAGCATAGTTGAATGGGTATTAAATGTTGCTAATGGTGGATTTGATTCATTTGGTGGAGCCGTTGCCAATTTGATAGGTCAGATAATATCCTGGTTCTTAAGTCTTGGCAAAGTTGTAACGAAAATAATTGATGCAATATTTGGAACAGACTGGACCAGCGGGTTAACTGCTTTACAGGATAATGTAGTCGCATGGGGCAAAAATGATAATGCAATTACATTAAACAAAGAAGCTCCTTCAATTGACTATAGAATTAAGTATAGTGATGCCTATGGTAAAGGTTACAACATAGGTAAAGGTGTTGAGGACAAAGTAAAGGATAAGGTTGGAGGATTGTTTAAAAAAGGAGAAATGGATGATCCTTCAAAATATGGATATGGAAATGAAGATGCAATAGCTAATAATACAGCCGATACTGCGGCAAATACTGCTAAATCAGCTGATTCATTAGACATTACAAGCCAGCAGTTAAAGTACATTAAAGATTATGCCGAACAGAAGGCAATTAACAGATTTACTACAGCTGAAATTAAAGTTGATATGCGAAACACAATTAACGGAACATCTGACACAGACATGGAAGGTATTGTTTCTCATTTGAGAACAAGACTAGAAGAGGAAATGGCAGCAACAGCGGAAGGAGTGCATGGTTAATGTATAGAATTATAATTGATGGTCAATATGTTCCAATTCCCCCGGAAAAGATAACAATCAAGGTTGATGGCGATAATAAAACCATGACCTTGATTAATTTAGGGGAAATAAACGTAATCAGAAAGAAAAAACTTACAGATATATCATTTGAACTGCTACTACCAAATCAGCGATATCCGTTTGCATATTATCCACAGGGATATATGACAGCAGACAGTTATATAAAAAAATACAGAGGACTGCAAAGGAAAAGAAGTCCGTTTAAGTTGGAAATATACAGATATACACCTAATGGTAAAAATATGTTTAATACCATCTTAAATGTGACTTTAGAAAAGCTGACAATAACTGATTCGGTAAGCGATGGATTTGACAATAAAGTAAGTCTTGAATTTAAAGAATACAAAAAATATGGGGCGACAACGATAAGAAAGACGTCAGCCACATACACAGTTAAGTCAAATAAGGAAACATTGACACTGATAGCAAAAAAATGGCTTAAGGACAGTTCAAAGGCTCAGGATATTTACAAGAAAAATAAAAAAGTAATTGAAAAAGCCGCAAAGGAGCATAAGAGGAAAAGCAGTTCAAAGGGAAAATATCTGTACAAGGGAACAGTTTTGAAAAAGCCATAAGGAGATGACTATATGAGTGACATTATTGATATTGCATCAAAAGAAGTTGGTTATAAAGCATATGGTGGCAACAAAACCAAGTATAGTGCCTGGTATGGAATGAATGGAGCTGCATGGTGTCATATGTTTGCGTCATGGTGCGCAAATCAGGCAGACATATCAACGGATGTTGTTCCAAAGACGGCGTCAACTTCTACCGGAATGCAATGGTTTAAAGATAGAGGAAGATTCAAGTACAAGGGGTCATATACACCAAAAAGAAATGATTTTGTTTATTTTAAATCTGATGGGGCATCTCACGTTGGAATAGTTGAATATGTGTCAGGTAGTACTGTGCATACCATTGAGGGTAACACTTCTGACGCTGTTATGAGAAGATCATATCCGTTAAGTTACCATACAATAACAGGATATGGTGTAGTAAGCGATTATATCACATCTTCAGGTGACAATTCTAAAGGTAAAAATGCAAAAAACAATAAAGGTAAGGAAGAATTAAGGTACTTAAAAAAGATTTTGGATAAAAATGAAGATAAAAAGAAAAAATCTAAACGCAAAGTTAAGTATAAGGTTTCAAAAATAAGACCCGGAATAAATCTTTCGGTAAAGGTCATAGTAGCTCATGGAACTGCTAAGTATAAATATCAGGTTCAGGAGGGAATGAAATTTTCTGATGAAAGAAAGGGTGCACCAGGCAAACTTACATTTACTACATTTGCTGATAATAAGAGAAAGATAACAAATGGTGATGCAGTTGCAGTTATTGTTAACAAGAGGAAATTCTTTTATGGCTTTATATTTTCATTTTCGCCTAAGACGGATGGAACATTGGAAGTGACTGCATATGATCAGCTCAGATACTTCAAGAATAAGGATACATATATATCTGTTAATAAGACATCAACCGCACTTTTGAAGAAAATCGCAAAAGATTTTAATTTGAAATGCGGGAAATTGGCAAATACTAAATATCCTGTATCGAGAATAGATGATAACGCAACATTGTTTGATATAGTTCAAAATAGTCTTGATGAAACATTAATTGCCAGAGGAAAGATTTATACTTTATATGACGATTATGGAAATCTAAGATTGAGAGAGCCGTGGAAGGTTAATGTATTAATAAGCGGACAGACAGCAGAATCTTATGATTATAAGGAATCCATAGAGCACCAGGTATATAATCAGATTAAGTTAGCCTATGACAATAGCAAGAAAGGCACACAGGAAGTATTTGTTGTGAAAAACAGCAAGTCAATTAATCAGTGGGGCGTTTTGCAGTATTATGACAAGGTTGATTCTAAAAAAGATATAAAGCTTAAATTGAAATCATTACTGGATATATACTGTAAATCAGGCAAAACATTGAAATTTAATAACTGCTTTGGTGATGCCAGAGTCAGGGCAGGTTGTTTAGTTCCTGTAACAATAAAGATATACTACCAAAAAGTATCGGGATATCTGTTAGTTGATAAAGTAACCCATACATTTAATAACAGTCAGCATTTAATGGATTTAGAGTTATCCGGAGGTGATTTCGATAGCAGTTACTAATTTAACACAGCTAATTAAAAAAATAGCGGAAGATGCAAGGAAGGCAGCAAAGCCATGTAATATTGTAATTGGTACAGTATTAAAGGTAAAACCGCTTAAAATAAAGGTTAATCAAAAGCTCATCTTAACAGGTGAGTTTTTGTATTTAACGGAAACAGTATCAGATAAAAAATTAAGTAAAGACGACAAGGTAGTTATGATTAGGGCAGATGGTGGCCAGAAGTATCTTGTTGTAGATAGGATGGTGTAAATGTTACCTGAAACAGAAGATTTACAGTCAGATGAACTTGTAGAAGAGACAGTATATCCGAATGATACTTATATTTTGGATTTTGAAAACAAAATAATACGAAGAATATCAGATGATGATGAACAGACTTTGCAGCAGGCAATTATGAAAATCCTTTTAACAGAATCAGATGAATATAGCATCTATGATGACTATGGAAGAGAATTTGGTGATTTGTTAGGAGAAAATACTGCGCAGGTTATGGAAACGATTGGAAGCAGAATTGAAGATGCAATACTAAAGGATGACAGATTTAATGCTGTTGAAATTACTGACATAAAGGCAAATAGAGGAAATGTTATTGTGTCAATTACAGTTACTACATCAGATGATGAAGAAATTCAAATGGAAGGAGTTGAGTTGGATGTTTGAAGAAATGACATTTGAAAATCTGCTAACCCAAATGCTTGATAACGTGCAGGGTGATGTGGATAAAAGGGAAGGCTCAATCATTTATGATGCCCTGGCACCTGTTGCAATGGAAAACGCCCAGATGTATGCAGATATGGACATTTTACTACAGGAATGTTTTGCAGATAGTGCATCTTACTATTATCTGATTAAACGTGCAGCAGAACGTGGGATATTTGTCAAAGAAGGTATTCCGGCTGTTATAAAGATTAAATGTATTCCGACAGATTTAAGTATTGATATGGGAACGGAATTTAGCATAGGCGACATGAATTACTCTGTAACAGATAATCTTGGAGATGGCTATTACAGTATGACATGTACAGAATCAGGTGAGAGTGGAAATAACATAAATGACGATGTTATTCCGGTTGAATATGTTGAAGATATGGAAAGCGTTGAAGCTGTTGAAGTGATGGTATACGGAACAGAAGATGAAGACGAGGAAGCACTAAGAGAAAGGTACTTTGCTTCATTTAGTGAAGCTGCATTTGGTGGAAATAAGTCAGACTACAGGGAAAAGGCTAAGAGTTTTGGAACTGTTGGGGCATGTAAAGTATATCCGGTATGGAATGGTGGTGGAACTGTTAAGTTAACAATTCTAAACAGTCAGTTTGAAGTCGCATCACAAGAGATTGTCGCAAATATTCAAAATGAATTTGACCCTACTAAAGACGGAACAGGTGTTGGAATTGCACCTATTGGTCATATAGTTACTGTTGATTCTCCAATAACTAAAAATGTAAATATTGAAGCAGAAATTGCATACAAAAGCGGTTATTCGTGGTCTGATATTTCGGAAACGGTTAAGCAAAATGTAGAAGAATATTTCAAAACAGTTATAAAAAATGAATGGGAGAATAAGGAATCCGTAACTATAAGAATAGGTCAGATTGAATCCATAATTTTGGATATGGAGGGAGTAGAAAATGTAACTCAAATTAAATTAAATGGAAAATCAGGCAATTGCATAATTGAAACCTCATACATTCCAAAGGTGGGTGATATTATTGGATAGAAAAATGATTGAATATCTCCCTGAATGGCTGCGGGAATTTCAGGAAATAAAAGAGATAACAAAACAACAGCAAATACAGGCACAGCAGTTATGGACTGTTTTAGAAGATGTCATATGGAAAAATAACTTTATAGAATCTTTAGACGAAAACGGATGTTCAAGATGGGAGAGAATGTTGGGCATTCAAAATAAAGATACATATACAGTTGAAGAACGCAGATTGAAGATTCTCGGAATGCTTGCAGAACAAAGACCTTTTACAATGAGAATGTTAGAAAGAACATTAGCTGTGTTATGTGGCGAAAATATCGATGAAAACAATCCTAATTATAAAGTTGATTTAGATGCAGATAATTATAAATTAACTGTAAGACTTGCAATGTCGTCCGAAAATGTATTTAGCGATGTGATAAAGCTTTTAGACAGAATTGTTCCATGTAATTTAGTGGTTGATGTCGAACTCCTATATAACCAGCATAAAGAACTGGCTCAATATACGCATGAACAATTATCAGAATTTACACATGAGGAATTAAAAAAGAATTATGCACTTAACAGGAGGTAAAATATGGCTAATGAAACAACAGAAACTATCGGTTTAGAATTACCGTCAATAACTGATTTTTACGATGTTGGTGTCGTAAATAAAAACAATAAATCAATAGATAAGTTTTTTACGAATTTAAAGAAAGCAGTGGAAGCTCATGCTAATTCAAGTCATGTAACAGGAATAAAAGGAGCAAATGAAACAGCATACAGAAATGGAAACGTAAATATTACGGCAGAAAATATAGGGCTAGGAAATGTAGACAATACATCTGATTCTGAAAAGAAAGTTCTTAGTGCGGGAAAATTGACAAGCACACGTTTAATAGATGGCATTGGTTTCGATGGTTCAAAAGATGTTTATCGTTATGGAATTTGTTCTACTTCAGGAGCAACTGCGGCAAAGACAGTTAAATTAGTGAATGATACTTTTATTGTACTTAATCAAGGCATCACAGTTACAGTTAGATTTTCGAATACAAACACGGCTGAAAAAGTAACTTTAAATGTAAATGGAACAGGAGCTATTCCTGTTTATTTTGGAAATGCACAGGCAGGACCTTATACTTTGGTTGCAGGTGAAGAGTATAAATTAACTTATAATTCAGGAAGATATACAGTAGAAGGTGTTACCAGAACAGCAAGTTCTACAACACCGGGATTGATGAGTTCTACAGATAAAGCAAAATTAGATGAAATAAAAATAACAGGAACTGAAGGTGATTTATTTGGAAAGTTATTTTATTCATGTTCTGCAGTAGTCACATCAAGTCCTGCTAAAATAGCAGCTCCGGAAGGCTATATTCCAATTGCAGCTACTAATGCGGACTGGAACGCATATCCTGAAATTACATTCGATATTGTTAAACAGGGTGGCTACAATTTATTGCTTACAAGAAGCCTGAAAACGGGAGCGTCAGATTCGGGACAGTACATCACCGGTGATGGTGGAGGAAGAAGAGCAAACATTCTTTTTGTTAACAGAAAGTTTATATCCGGATATGACGTATAGAAAGGAGGCAGACATGGACAATAACATACATGAGGTAGAATTTGGAAACTCAACCCTGACGCAGATTGAACAGCTGTATCAATATGACAAGGGGCAGATTCTTAAGATAGCAGACACAATAGAAGATGGAACAGAGGTACAGTTTTCAAACAATAATAGCGAATTAACAATAAATAAAGCAATAAACGATAGTCAGGTAGAAATACCTGATATTTTATTGCAGGAAAATAAGAAAATCTTGGCATATTTGAAAATAATTAACTCAGATAGTGAAACAACAATCAAGACTGTTATTATTCCTGTTAAGGCACGTACAAAGCCGGCAGATTACATTGAACCTGAACAGGAAAAGCCGTTTAGAAAATATGTTGAAGAAAAGCTTGAAAACGCAGAAAAACTTGTAGCCGAAGCAAATGACAAAGTCAAAGTTAATGAAGAATGTCTAAAGCAGATAGATACCAGGACAGAACAGGCAACAACACAAATAACAGAGGTGACGAATGCAAAGCTTACGGATTTGGCAAATACTACTAATGCAAAACTTACAGATATTAATAACACGGCAGTATCACAGATTGATGCTTTAAATACAGTAGCAAAGCAGAATACAAAATCAGGTACAGAAGCAGTTGTTGCAGCAGCACGCTCACAGATAAGCGGAATTGAAATAGTTGCAGATGCACAGAAAAGAGGAATTACTGAAACGGCACAAGGAAAGATTGCAGACATTAATAAGACAGCTACAAGTCAGATTGAGGCAATTAATAAGACTGCGCAAGCGCAGGCTCAGGCAATTGAAAAGCAAGGCAATGAAATATTGGAAGAAATCACAGGAACAGGAAGCAAGAATGCCATTTTTACTGTAGAAGATGGAGCATTATGTATAATACAGCGTGATGAGAGTGAGGTGTAATATATGGATAGAATAACAAAATTTCCTTTATTAGATGAAACAGGTCAGGAAATTGTTAGTAGTTTAGAAGAAATAAATAATTCTATGGGAGACTATATAGCAAGCAATAATCCTTATTATGCGTATTTAGAAGATAGAAAAATAGGGACATTATTATCAACTGAAATAACTAAAGTTAGAGATTATGGGTTATATAAGAGAGAATCTCTTATGAAAATAGATTTGCCAAAATGTATAAATGTTGGTACTTATGCATTTTATAATTGTAGCTCATTAGAAAATGTAAATTTGCCAGAATGTATAAATGTTGGTAAATCTGCGTTTTCGTATTGTAAAAAATTGCAAAATGTTAATATTCCTAAATGTACGATAATTAAAGATGGTGCATTTCAATATTGTAATTTCAGAAAAATAGACTTAAATTTTGTTGAAAAAATAGAATCTTCTGCATTTTGGAAATGTACAGCATTGGAATGTGTAAAAATATCAAATACAGAAACAATGTGTGTGTTAGCGGATAAAGATGCATTTCAGGGAACTCTAATAGCATCAGGAAATGGATATATATATGTTCCTGACGAATTAATAGAGCAGTACAAAACAGCAACTAATTGGTCTGTATATGCTAATCAAATCAAACCTTTAAGTGAGTATGTGGAAAGTGAGGAGTAAAAAATGATTTTAAAAAAAATGTTACTAGATAATACAGGAAAGGACATTTCAGCAAAGTTAAAAAAAATTAACTACAATCTTATCACATACTTAAAAAATGATAATAATAAAAGTATTTCTGAATTAATTTCCGGAAATATACAGGAGTTTGAAGATGAAAATATTATAAATACTAAAGAATATTTATTGGCTAATTGTTTTGAACTTGTAAAAGTGAATTTGCCAAAATGTATAAATGTTGGTAATCGGGCATTTTATAATTGTACAGCATTAGAGAATGTAAATTTGCCAGAATGTATAAATGTTGGTGAATATGCGTTTTATAATTGTGAAAAATTAAAGCAGTTTAATGCACTAAAAGTTACCAAGATTGAAAGTAGTGTGTTTACAGGATGCAAATCTTTGTTAAATGTGGAAGTGCCAGAATGTACAAATGTTGGAATACTTGCATTTGAAGATTGCATAGCTTTAAGTAATGTGAATATACCTAAATGTACAAATGTTGGAATGTTTGCATTTGACTCGTGTAAATCATTAGAGAGCATAGAGTTGACAGAATGTATAAATGTTGGTATCGGAGCATTCATAGATTGCACAGCTTTAAAGAAAATTGAACTGCCTAAATGTGTTACATTGGAAGGCACAGTATTTAAAAGTTGTAAATCATTGTCAGTAATAACATTGCCAGAATGTGTTGAAATAAACTCATACACATTTCAATATTGTTCTGCTTTAGAAACAATAGATGCACCTAAATGTATAGAAGTAAAAAATAATGCATTTGAAAGATGTAATAATTTAAAAAATGTAAATTTACCAGAATGTGTAGAAGTTAATAGTCAGTCTTTTTTACTTTGTACATCATTAAGCAAAATAATTTTTCAAAAAATCGAAATCTTGGATATGCTTGCATTCCAAGATTGTTCAAATCTTGAAACTTTAATAATTAAAAATGATACAAAGGTGTGTAGAATGTATTATTCAGATACTAGTGATTCATTATCTGGTACAAAAATAGCATCAGGAAATGGATATATATATGTTCCAGATAAATTAGTTCAACAATATAAAAGTGTAGATAGTTGGGGTAAATATGCCAACCAAATAAAACCGCTTAGTGATTATGTAGAAAGTGAGGCGTGAATATGTTAATTAAAGAAGTATTAACTATTAATGAAACAGAATTTAATCATACTTATTCTGATGCAGGATTTTACATTGAACGTGATGGAGTAGAGTATTCTGACGCTATAGACCCAATAGACATAGAAAGAGAATACATTGAAACAGATAGAAAAATAGAAACCGAAAATCATTTAGAAGAATTGGACTAATCACATGAAACAAATCAGAGCAGGACCGCAAGGTCTTTTTTTATTATCAAAAAACATAGAGAAGGAGAAAAAACATGAAACACATTAAAGAAATTATCACAGCAGCAGGAAGCACATTGTCCTCGTTCTTAGGAGTGCTTTACATTCCAACGTTATTAATGGTAATTTGCAACATTATTGATTATGCAACAGGACTGATGGCTGCAAAGTACAGAGCAGACGGAACAATAAGCTCATATAAGAGTTTTAGAGGAATAGCAAAGAAAGTATCAATGTGGCTGTTGGTAGTAGTCGGTGCAATAATTGACCAGCTTATTCTATATGCATCTCAGACGGCAGGAATCACATTACCATTTACATTCCTGATAAGCTGCATAGTTGCAATTTGGATAACATGCAATGAGCTTATAAGCATTTTAGAAAACATAGTAGATATAGGAGTCACAATACCAACATTCTTACTGCCTTTAGTGAAAAATATTAAAAGTCAGACAGAAGAAAAAATACATTTTGATAATGAAAATGATGAAGAAAGTGAGGAACAGATATGAAGATGTACAAGAAAATGGCTAAGTCAATCAGCTATTCACCAATCAAAAGAAACAGAAAAGATGTAAAATACATAGTTATTCATTACACTGGAAATAGCAACGATACGGCAAAAAACAATGCTGATTATTACGCTACAGGAAACACAAGACTTGCCGGAGCACATTTCTTCGTAGATAAGTTAGGAAACACAGCCAGAAGTATTCCAATGAACAGAACAGCATGGGCAGTAGGCGGGGCTAAATACGCCGACTGCAAAGCTACAGGCGGTGGAAAGTATTACAGCAAATGTACAAATTACAATTCAGTCTCAATTGAATTATGTGGATGTACAGAAGCAGAACCTTATTCGAAAGAGCAGGCAGCAGCAGTCAAACGATTAATCAAATACATTCGCAAATACTGCCCTAATGCAAATACAGTTATACGTCATTTTGACGTTAACGGAAAACATTGCCCGGCTCCGATGATGAACGAAAAAGTATGGAAGAAATTTAAAAAGACAATTGGCGAATAAGTGAACAGGAACTGACTAATGGGGAGTACTTCGGTACTCCCTTTATTTTTCCAAGAACTTTATAAGCAGGTGAGAATCATTACTCGTATATCAAAAAATATAAGCCTACATATATTGTCTAAAAAAATTTTGTGTGTTATCATATTTGTAAATAAATATAGTAAAAATGAATATATTGATACTAAATAGGCGGACTACAGTTGTGGTCTTTTATTTATATAAGGAAGGGGTAACACATATGTATGGAGCATTAGATATAGCCAAATATGTTATTACTAAATGCACTAAAGATAAACATCCTATCTCAAATTTACAATTACAGAAAATCCTTTATTATATTCAGAGGGAATTATTACAACAGGGGTTAGCGGGATTCTCGGATGACATGGAAGCATGGCAATTTGGACCGGTTGCTCCAGCGGTTTATAGACAGTATTGCGGTTTTGGTGCTATGCCTATTAGAATGCAATATAATGTAAAAATAGAGCAGGATTATGTAAAATTAATTGTTCCCATTATTGAAAGAAAGCGTCAATTAAATCCGTGGGATATGGTTAGTGATACGCATAGTGTAGGAAAAGCATGGGATATAATATATAGGAATGGCTTGGGAGACCATCAAGTTATTCCAAAAGAGTTAATAAAAAATAAAGGATAGGTGAATGAGGGTATTAGATGAACAGGAGAGGAGAGATTCTCTAAATGATGTTTTGAAAGAGTTATCTAAATCGCAAGACATATTAAAAGATGCAAAAAGTAGGAAAGATTTTTTCCTAAAATTAGAGGATATATATTATAAATGCGATGATGAAAATTTTCGACATTATTATTCGGATATTTTTTCAACGTTAACTTTAATTGATGGAGATTCTGAAATTGGAAGTTTGGAAATTTTAGCACAAAATATGCAAACAATAAAAGATGGATACACAATTGAAAATGTTGATAATAATGGAAATAAGATTGATATCAGAAAAGAGATTATAAAATTATATGATCATACAAATCTGGATATTGCAAGAATTAATTACACAAAGACTATGTCGAATGAGACAATGTCAGAGTTAGTTAAAACAAAATTGTTTTCGAAAGAGTTAGAAAAGAAGGTTAAAGCATCAGAAGAATGGGTAAGAAAGTCGCAGAAAAAAACAATTAATCATATAAGAATCATGTCCAATGATATAAAAAAGAATCAAAAGGATATGCAAAAAGAGTATATATCTATTCTGGGAATCTTTGCTTCGATAGTTTTAGCGTTTACAGGAGGAATGACATTTTCGAGTTCTGTAATAGAAAATATACATAAAGCATCTATCTATAGAGTAACAATTATAGCTTTAATAGTTGGATTCGTTTTTATAAATATAATATGGTTGTTAATGGATTTTATAAAAACAATTACAGGAAGAACAGCAAGAAGATGGTCATGGCTTATATCGGTTAATGTAGTGATACTTGTATTATTTATATTAAGTATAATAGCTTGTCAATTTGATTTCTTTAAGAATGAAAATATGATAACCTTTGAGCATTATAGTGAAGAAACTACGAATGCTGTTACGAATAGTAGTAAGTAAAAGGAGCATCATTAAGGTGCTCCCGAATTTTTTTATAAATCATTTAAAATCTAAGATTATTTCCCTAAATTTCTATAAAAAATCATCACTTTCTTCTATATATAAATCATCATACGTTATTGCAATACCCTCCACCATACTGAGATATTATTACCTGTGCAATTTTGGGGTTTCTACATTTTATATTTACCGGGTACTGAAGTCTTTTTTCATAACTATACATTAGCAATTACCTCCTTCCCATGGTAAAGGGGAATCGTTCCAATTCCAATAGTCTTTAACATCAACGTCGTAGGCTGTAATGGGACCAAATTCCCTTGTATATTCATCTACAGCATCCATTCTTATTTTTTTAACTTTCTTATAATATTCAATCGCTTCAGAGCAACTGGGATGAGTATCTAAAAATAATTTTACGTCATCCATTGCAAAACTTGCCTGATTAATTATTTTCATAAGTTTTAAACGATTTGCATTATTCTTCATTTCTGCCCCTCCATGGTTTATTTAAATCTTTAAATATGGTTCCGCATTCAAATGCATCACACATATCGAAAAGTTCACCCCATTTTTGCCATGGAACAAATGCCATAGCCGGATTCATTTTATCAACATGATCAGTTCCTATGTCACAACCATCTTTATGACAAGGGCATGAATTCATTTCTTTATCATGTTTATCATCTTTTTTATTAGAACCGGCATTCCTGCATGAAGAACAAGGCTGATTCATATTTCCACTCATTTGATTGCGACCACGGTACATATTGTTCATTCGTGCCTGATTGCCACATCTGCAGGGAGGTATTTGGTTAGAATGCATATTACAGTTTGTGCAGTTCATTTATACACCATCTTTCTAATGTTTACATTAGTATTTTATGCAAATAAAAATAAAAAGTTCTGAATATAGATATAGTTTTTTGTCACAAATTCGTTTATACTAGAAATAGTTTGACTTTTTAGGAGGAAATTATGAGAAATTGTTTAGTTGCCCAGTCGGGCGGACCAACAGTAGCAATAAATGCAAGTCTTGCAGGAGTTATACAGGGAGCTAT
>UMLQ01040823.1_pt1 | contig 19619 bp, 9 predicted proteins | sample 1966631 | NCBI WGS metagenome assembly UMLQ01 (sample SAMEA4836206, study PRJEB28245) | human gut metagenome | biome: gut microbiome; material: fecal sample | place: Denmark | collected 2008 | reverse complement strand
AAAGGCATCTCACATCGACCTCCACACCGTAATTCTTAAGAATTGATACTGCCGGCTCAACCTTTGGCAGATCACTTGTTGATCCCATGATAATTGCTACTCTCATTTTTCATTTCCTCTTTTCTTGTTTATTTATATTGCAGCGCAGGCTTATTTTGCCTGCGCACTTTATATAATGTTAGATACTGTTGAGATACTGGTCTATCATCTCACTGGAGGTCTGGTAATCTCCGGTTCCCACATACTCCTTAAGTGCAGTGAAGAACTCTGTGTCTATATCTCCGTAGGAGTACCTGTCAATATCACGTATAAGGTCCTCCACAGGTTCGCGGTCCCCCGCTCTCAAGAATGCCCTGAGCTCCTTGAGCTTGCTCTTGTTTATTCCATCCCGGACTTCCTTCTCAGCAGGCTCCTCCACATGATTTATCTTTGACATGTACTTGTCTATCTGCTTGAAGAAGTCGTTCATCATAGCTATAAAATCGCGGGTATTATCGCGGGCATACTGCTGGTTTCCGATATTTATCGCAGACTCCAGGTTGGCAGCCTTGCGCTCGATTCCGTAAGCCCCGATATTTGCACTGCTGCTCTTGATGTCATGGATTATATTTTTGTACTTTCTCACATCGTCGTCTATATATTTTCTGAGCTGCTGTACCTCTTCCCGGTACTCATCCCTGTAATTTCTGACAAATGTGTTAAAGGTTCTGAAGCTTCCCCCCATGGCTTTGACGGAATCTTCCACGGACACAAATCTTCCAAGCAGGACTGCATCCTCCATATAGTTGATGTCATCATCGGACTGGGAAAGCTCTGTGTCTCTCTCCTTTATCTTGTCCTCAGATATATAAGTCCTCAGCATGGATTCTGCCTGATCGAGCTCTATCGGCTTAACTATGACATCGTTGAAGCCCGATGTGAGTATCTCCTCTCTGGATGTCTCGACCGTATTGGCGGACAGCGCAATGATAGGCATCTTCTTGTACTCCTCACCGTCAAGATTTCTCATCTCCCTGACGGTATCCAGTCCATCCATGACAGGCATAACAGTGTCGATAAATACCATATCGTAATTCTCCACCATGACCTTATCAAGTGCATCAAATCCCGATGTGGCTGTGTCGCACGCCAGACCATATGTATCAAATATGGTCTTCTCCACCTGTAATGCAAGCTCTGAGTCGTCCACTATAAGTATGCGGGCATCCGGCAGCCACAGATGTGAATTGGCATTTCTTCTCGCCATCTCCTTGCGCTTTCTCTCATTGTAGTTGACATAACTATAATCAAACACTGACTGCTTGATGCTGAAGCGTATGGTCGTTCCTGCGCCATATATGCTCTCTGCGCTGATGCTTCCATCCAGCATACGCACAAGCTCCTTGGCTATGGCAAGGCCAAGACTGACTCTGAACATTCCTATATCTGATCTCTCATAGGAGTCATCCAGCTCAAACAATGTTCCAAGTCGCTCTTCCTTAACTCCAAGTCCTGTATCCGATATCTTGAAGTCCAGATATATCTCATCGTGATCCCTGTCAAATATTCGGGATATCTCAGTCTCCGGTTCCTCTATGAGCTCCGAGAATTCACTGACTGTGTAATCCTCGGCCTCCGCCTCATCTACATCCTCGTCAGCTCTTCTGGCTATACGCCAGTCAATGTCTATGCTTATATAGCCCTCTTTTGTAGTATTTGCGGACCATGCAAATATGTTCTCAAGAATCTCTCTCACCGCCGTCATATCTCCTATGAGTCCGTTCGGTATCTTGTCCTCAATGCTGACCTTGAGATCGATGAGATCACTGTTCACCATGGACTTGAATTCGTCGGAGAGCTCATCTATGAGATCCGAGGCAAAATACTGCTTGTACTCCGGCTCTATGATGTCGTCCTTGAGGTTTGAAAGCTTCGATATTCCATCGGACATATCGAGTATCTCTCTTCCCGCAGCATACATGGCACCGTACTGTGCATACTCATCACTCTGGGTATCCTGACAGTTTCTCATGGCAAGCTCTGAGATGGCGATTATGTTATTGAGTGGAGTCCTTATCTCATGATTAAGATAGTTTACATAATCATTCTTTGCCTGATTGGACTTCTCCGCCTCCTCACTCTTCTTGCTGAGCTCTTCCACCTGCTCGTTCTGTCTTCTGAGAAGCTTGAAGATACTTCTCGCAACAGCTATTCCCACTAAGATAAGAAGAACTATAAATATCACAAGGAGCATCTTTGCCAGATTCGTCTCAAAAAAACCAAGTTCCTTGTCTATGACAAATGTAAGCGGCTGTTCACACTCCACGCCGTCCGCATTTTTTGCAGTTAACATAAAACGGTAAGTACCTCCCTCAAGATTGGTGTACTCGACCTCCATCTTGTCAGTTCCCGTGAGCGTTCTCTTCTCGCTCTCAAAGCCCTCAAGGTAATACTCCACTGATATGTCAGCACGGTTTACATAACTAAGGACTGAGAACTTGATAGTTATTCTGTTGGTGTTCTTCGGCACATCTATCTGTCCGTCCAGATCTGAGAACTGATGCTCAGTTCCATCCACCTCTATGGAGGCAATACGAACCCTAGGAGCTACCTCGTTCACATACTCTGAATTGAGATTTATCCTGCACAGCCCTTCATCGCAGCACACATACACAACGCCTGTCTTTGACACATAGTTGGTTGATTTCTCTGTTATGTTGGATATTATTCCGTCGTTCTTCGTAAAGCTTATATATTCAGGTGAGGCATTGCTCAGTATATCCTTCTCATAATATCTGTATAAACCTCTGGAACCAAACATCCACAGGTATCCCTGATCGTCCATTATGAGATCGTATATACCGTTGGTGTTATCCACGGTGGTGACCTGTCTGACGGTTCCCTCCTGATAATACAGACCATTGTCCGTTCCTATCCACAAACCGCTGCTTCCGCGGACCATACTTGACACAACGCTCATCTTCTGGGTATCATCCAGCTTCATCTTGCCGACAGTATAATCCGTGTCAACTATAAACACGCCAGCGCCGTTGGAACCGGCATACAGCTCGCCGGTCTCGTCTGCGTACAGGCTGATTATGTCAGGGTTATCAAGTCCATCCAGTCTCGATATGCTCTTTACGACATCATCGCCCTCTATCACAGATATACCGTTCTCTGTTCCAACCGCCACCGTTCCCGGCTTTATCTCAGTTATACAGTTCACGGCATTGCTTATGAGTGATGACTCTCCACGGCTGTAGCTCTTGTACTGCCAGTTTCGGCTCACCTTTATTACACCATATATCTTATATGTAGCTATCCACAGATGATCGTCCGAATCCACATACAGATCTCGTATACTTATACCGCTGAGCTTTGATACAAGCTCATTGTCCGCACTCATCACAAGCTTGCCATTTGAATCTACGATATACAGACCTTCATCAGTTCCTATAAACGTGTTGCCATTGTAGCTCGTCACACAGTTCACGATGGAGCTGTCTATGCCGTACTTCATGGTGACATTCTGGAACTTGCTCCTCTCCAACTGAAGAATACCTTTTCTGTATGACGTAAACCAGTAATTGCCCTCAAAGTCTATGATCATATCGCTCATCGACTCGTTAAAGCTCAGTCCCCCGATGGCTGTCACATTACCCTTTGATGTGATATATCCAACACCGTCATCGGCAAGCGCCCAGATGTTGTCGCCATCCGAATATATCTTGTTGATTCCGTGAAGGTTGCCCGTGTTGATGATCTCATTCTTGCCGTCTGTTCCTATCTTAAGGATGCTGTATCCGGCGGATCCATAATATCTGTTGCCATTCTCGTCAACATACAGTGAGTTTATATCGTCGACCCTGTACTCTGACTTGTTGGTTATGGAGACATGTCTTTCAGGATCAACGGTTATCAAAATATCATTATTGGCTATTGCATACACATAGTCCCCATGTCCTGATATATTTCCCACGCTGAGTCCTGACACGACATCATCAGCCAGAGCTTCCGCACCGTCAGATGACAGACGAAATATTCCCGACGAGGCCGCTATCCACAGATTCTTGTTATCGTCCTCGTACATGGCGTTGATGGTCGACACACCCAGATTGTACATCTCGGAAACTCTCTGAAAGGTTCCGTTATCATACATGTAGAGTCCATAGTTGTCCGTTCCAACATACAGCTTCTCATCACTTGTGAGATAAATGCAGTTGATCGAATATTTCGTGGCATCCTCGTCACCGTCCAGTGAGAACAGTGTAAATTCACTTCCGTCATACCTGTAAAGTCCGTTGTCCGTACCTATCCATATGTATCCACTCACAGACTGGCACACACAATTTGCCTCTCCACTGTCAAACCCATCGGTATCGGAGAATGTCCTCTGGTTATAATTTGATGTAAAATCCTCATCTGCAAACACACTAAGCCGTGGCCACATCACTGTCGCCACGGCAAGTATTATCACGTATATGATAAGTTTCTTTTGATGATCTCTCATTTTTTCCTCCGAAGATATGTCCGCTCCTACGCCTCTTTGAGGAATGCAACATATCCTTTCTTGGTCTCATATATATCTGCCTTGGATGTCACTTCCCATGGTGCATGCATGTTGAGTACAGCCACGCCACAGTCTATTACCTCCATACCATACAGTGAAAGTATATATGCGATGGTTCCGCCGCCACCGACATCTACCTTGCCGAGCTCGGCTGTCTGGTATGTGATCTCCGCATCATCCATGATCTTTCTTATAGCCGCCATGTATTCTGCATTTGCGTCATTTGATCCTGACTTTCCTCTTGATCCTGTGAACTTGTTAAATACCATTCCCTCACCGAAGATAGCCGCATTCTTCTTGTCAAATGCTGACTCAAATGTAGGATCAAAGCCCGCAGATACATCCGATGACAGCATCCTTGACGATGCAAGACATCTTCTGAGTGAGATCTCTGAGAAGCCACCCATGGCGTTCATGATCTCAGCTACAGTATTCTCAAAGAAGTGTGACTGCATTCCTGTTGCTCCAACACTTCCTATCTCCTCCTTGTCAGTGAGCAGACAGCAGGTCGTCTTCTCCGGATCGTCAGCCTCAAGCATGGCGACAAGGGATGTGTATGCACACACTCTGTCGTCCTGGCCATATGCCATGATCATACTCTCGTCTATACCGCAGTTCCTTGCCTTTCCTGCAGGAACGATCTCGAGCTCTGCTGATAGGAAATCCTCCTCCTTCATATCGTACTTCTTCTCAAGGAGCGCAAGTACAGCTTCCTTTACAGCCTCCTTCTCCTTGCCCTCAAGCGGTCTGCTTGCAAACAGTATGTCAAGCTGCTCTCCCTCTATCACTGAATCCGCTCTCTTCTTGAGCTGCTCCTGAGAGAGATGTATGAGAAGATCTGTAACACAGAATACCGGATCATTCTTGTCCTCTCCTATGTTCACTGTCATAACGTCACCATTTGTCTTTGCAACAACACCGTGTATGGCAAGTGGGAGTGTTACCCACTGATACTTCTTGATTCCGCCGTAATAGTGAGTGTCGAGATATGCAAATCCGCCCTTCTCATAAAGCGGATTCTGCTTCACATCCATTCGAGGGGAATCAATGTGTGCACCGAGTATGTTCATGCCCTTCTCAAGCTTCTTCTTTCCTATATTGAACATGGCGACCGTCTTGTTCATCCACACGGCATACACTTTATCTCCAGCTGCAAGGCTCTCCTTGTTCTTAATGATCTTCTTCAGATCTCTGTAGCCGTGATCCTCTGCCTGTCTGACGATCTCTTTAACGCATTCTCTCTCTGTCTTGCCATTGTCAAGGAATTCCCTGTAGTCCTTACACAGGCTCTCCAGCTCCTTTATCTCATCCTTCTTGTATTTGTTCCACGCATTTTTCTGTGCCATTTTCATTGCCTCCTGTTAATAACTGTACACATCAGTGTCTATATTCCACGCACTCCTGCGCATAGTAATACTGCGCAGGATAACGAGTATAGCTCCCATTATTATAAAGAAAATAATATATACTGCATATGACGGGATCATTGTAAACTTGAAAACAAGATATCCTGCCACACACAAAACAATTGCTATAACAATTGCAATAGCCATATTAAAGAATGCATTCAGATTGCCTCTGAGCGCACCGTATTCATCCTCCCAGTCAAGCTTCGGATGTGTTGAATCGAGAAGCACACCTGTGTATGTGCAAATGCCCGAGCCGAGGATTCCCAGCACAACATAATACACACTGTCTATAACACTACACTCCATATATATACAGAGGATAACCGTGGTAACCGCGATCGTCACTCCGCTGAACAGCATGCTAACCCAGACCTTTGCGCGGATCTGGAGATCATATGTCATCGGGATGTGCTTTATAAATGATATATGGCTTCCCTCTCTGGTGAACGCCGTGGATGCGATACTGTTCATCGCTGTTGCAAAGAATGCCAGGGCGATGACCGCAACCAGCATGACCATGTCAGCCAGGAAAAGCCCTCTTCCAAATGTGTCTCTGAATGCCCTGATCGAATCCGCAGTTGCAGGTATATTGAACAATGCCACAACGAGTATCGGCCATATCAGGTTGACCACAACGCAATACTTCCTGTATGCCGGAGTCCTCACCAGTGTCTTTATCTCCTTTGCCATATATGATCTGAACGGTGTCTTTATGGCAAAGTCCTGCAGCCCGACAACTTCCTTCTGGCGGCGTCCTGACCTTCCGGTGGATGACACAAGGTATACGCCCCTGAGGTACAGCAGATTTCCAAGGAAAAACAGAAGTGCCACACAGCCAGCGTTCACAAGCACAAAGAGCAACATATACACGATGTTGTTACTGCCCAATGCCTTCAGGAACAGCGGAACCGTGAAAAATATATTGTTCATTACCTTTATGAATATATTGTCACCATTTTTAAGGCTGTCTATGTAATTATTTATATTCACAGAGTCCATCTGTGCAAATGACCATATGAAAAGGCCTGCAAACACTACAACCGCAAGTCCCACCATGAAGTCCACATTTCTGAGCAGTTTGAGTTTGCTGAAAAACGCCATGACTATCAGTGCAAATATACCACAGTACACCAGCGGCAGAACCGGAAGTAAAAATACTCCAAGTAATGAGGTTATCACGGATACCGGCTTTATCTCTGCGGCTACAAAGTAACCGATAAATCCACAGAAGAGAACCATAAACTCCATGACGCTCTCGGCAAAATATGCGTGTGTAAACTTGGCGGCCACAAGCTCTGCCGGTTTCACAGGCAGCGGCAGTAAATGATCAAGATCAGATGAAAAATAAAGCAGATTGAATAAGACCATTATACTGAATATAACGCCGAACACCGACATGAGCTGGATAACGAGGTTGAGTCCCTCTGTACAGCCTCCCGCCTCCATGAGTGCGGCAGTCATTATGTAAACTATAAATCCCACAACGATACAGCACGGGATCATGATACAGCACATGGCGATGATTCCCATGACCTTATATGCCTTTGCCTTGTCCCCGTGCTCCGGCATCTCCATATCATTATTCCTGCTTATCATACTGAGCAATATCCTAAAATTCTTCATGCGTCATCTCCACAAATATCTCTTCAAGAGATTTGTTCCTGTGCTGTGTCTCAAGCTCATCCAGAGTTCCCTGGTATATATCCTTTCCCTTTCTTATCATGATTATCTTGTCGCAGAGCTTCTCTGCAACCTCGAGAACATGTGTTGAAAAGAATACACAGTTTCCTGCGTCGGCATGTTCACGCATCATCTTCTTGAGCTCATATGCCGCATTCGGATCAAGTCCCGTCATAGGCTCGTCGAGTATCCATACAGGTGGATTGTGCACAAGCGCAGCTATGACCATCATCTTCTGGCGCATACCGTGGGAATAGCTGACCATCTGTCTGTTCAGGCTGTCCTCCATACCAAAGCGCTCAGCCATCTGCTCTATCCTCTGCTTTCTCTCGGTGGTCGATACTCCATATATATCAGCGATGAAATTGACATACTCAAGTCCCGTAAGTCTGAGAAATATATCAGGATTGTCGGCTATATAACCCATGGACTGCTTGGCCTCCATCGGCTTTTCTCTCATATCGAAACCATTTATCTTTACTCTGCCCTCCGTCGGCATAAGTATACCTGTCAGCATCTTGATGGTAGTTGTCTTACCCGCACCATTCTGTCCAACAAATCCTACTATCTCACCCTTGTGTATATGGAAACTGAGATCATCAACTGATACAATGTCTCCGCCATACACCTTCTTAAGATTCTCCGCTATTATCATGCGCATGTCCTTTCATCACTATATCGTTTTTGCATACCCGGTCTTATTATATCAATTCAGCGTACGGTTTACAAGTTTACCGTTGTATCAAGACAGAATGAATATATGACCTTCTCCTTAACCTTCATGCCGGTGAGCTGTTCAAGCACATCGGCGTATTTGTCGAGCTGGATATGGTATCTCTTAACCAGCTCCGACGCATCCTTCACGCTGTCTGTCTTGTAATCCAGAAGAACTATGCCTCCATCCTCCTCGAAGTAGGCATCTATGATTCCCTGTACAACTATCGTCTCGTCTCCGCAGTCCTTAAGTGAGCTCATTATTTCTCCGGGCTCCATCATCATGTAGAACTGTCTCTCACGGTACAGTCTGTCCGACTTGCCCGCAGCCGCCATGCGCTGTCCTATCTCACTGTGTATCATCTTATATATCTTCTTTGGTCTTATCCGCTCTCTGTACAGCTCATCAAATAACCCAAGCTCAAACACTCTGTCGACATCCTTCTCCGCATCCGCAACAGTTTTCCCTGAGAAGTCTGCAAGCTCCATGATCTTGTGATAAATGTTTCCTATCTCATTTCCATGGACTATCCTCTCCTCACTCATGAATGCTGGGATTGGGACCTCACTTCTGGCACTGTACTCCCTGCTGGTTAGGATATCCGGTGTAATGGCATCCTCACCGTGCGCCTGAAGTCTTTTTATCTCGGTTATGGACATCTTGCTCTTAAGCCCCGAATGTCTGTAGCCATACCTGAATTCCAGTCCGTTCTTCACATGGTCATACAGTTCTTTGTCGAGCTTCGCTTCAGAGGCTTCCACTGTCATATTTTCTGCTTCATCCTGATCAGTCTCAGGAGACATAAAGCTGTCGGCCTCCACCTCGATGCTCTTCACATGATCGCACTCTCCCACATATCTGAGCGCGGTATATATCCAGGCGGCATAGCCATTTGCTTTCATGATAGATGCATAATTCATCCTGTCTCCGATTATATACATATCACAGGCTGCCTTGAATTTATCTGCATCCTTCACGCACCCGGTCATGTACAACTTTTCCTTTGCCCTGGTTAACGCCACATACAGGACTCTCATCTCCTCGGCATAGGTCTCCGCAACGATATTCTTACTCATTATCCGCTTGAAAAATGTCATTCTTCTGGCTCTTGTTCTGAGGTCGACCTGGTCGCACGCCAGATAATGATCCTGGTGGACAAGCACATTTGATCTGGTGTCCATCAGATTAAACTCCTTGCCGAGCCCAGACACAAATACAACAGGGAACTCCAGTCCCTTGCTCTTGTGCATGGTCATGACTCGGACGACGTCCTCATTCTCACTGACCACATCAGCCTCTGCAAAATCCAGATCATTTGTCTTGAGCTCATCAACATATCGGATGAAGTTGAACACGCCCTTGCTGTTCTCCTCGAAATCATCCGCCTTCTTGATGAGCATGTCGATATTCGCCTGGCGTCTTCTTCCCATCGGTCTGGCACCGACAAACCAGTAAAATCCGGTGGTGTCCAGCACGTATCTTATTATGTCGCTTATGGACATATAATTTTTATTCTTCTTGAGATAGTCAAGCATGCGGAGGAATTCCCACAGTCTGTCCACAGCGTGTTTTTTCTCGCCCACATGGGTGTCCATATAATCTATGACCTTGTCATAAAGCCTGGCGTTCCAGTCCGTGCCGTTCTTCTCGTATCTGCTGCGGTATTCACCCACTATAACCGCAAGCTCCTCCTCATCAAGGCCCACCAGTGGCGACCTTAAGACAGCAGCCAGGTCGTAATCCACGTAGCTGTTATCAACTATGGAGAGCATGCTGACCAGTGTCCGTATCTCAGCAGCATCAAAGTAGCCACTCTCACTCTCAATATACAGAGGTATGCCCTTCTCCTGAAATACCCTGTCAAATACGGTGGATGCTGTGGACACACTTCTAAGCAGTATGACGATATCCTTATATCTGACAGGTCTCCTGTCAGCACCACTTCCAACATACAGAGGTTCACTTCCGTCAACAATATCACGTATCTTACCGGCGATATAATTCGCCTCAACCTCAGGATTGCCATACTCCTCAGATACATCCGCTTCTCTCATATTGTTGTCTATGAGTATGAACTCTGATACAGGGCCATGATCCACGTCATCCGGCTCCGTCATCCCTTCTCCGTCACTTATGGCAAATCTGGAATTGAGCTTTGCGCCCTCATCGTACTCTATGTCTCCTATCTCTCGCCTCATGAGCTGGGCAAATATTGAGTTCACCGTCTTTAACACATTTATCTCACTTCGGAAGTTTCTGGTCAGCAGTATGCTGTTGCCATCTATGTCCGGGTCCGCTATGTCAGCATCACCCAGCCTGCGGTAGCTGTCATACTTCTCTATGAACAGATCCGGTCTCGCCATTCTGAATCTGTATATGCTCTGCTTAACATCGCCGACCATGAATGTGTTGTGGATATCCTCACCATGTCCCGACACACTTGCCAGAATGTATTCCTGCAGAAAGTTACTGTCCTGATACTCATCTATAAGTATCTCCCTGTACCGCCTTGAGACTTCCTTTCCAATCTCTGAAGGGACAGCCCTGTCATCCTCTATTCCATCGCAAAGTATCCTGAATGCGAACTCCTCTATGTCGTGGAACTCGAACATATTCTTGTCCATCTTGACCTTCATCAGCTCATCCATATAAAGCTCAGTGAGCTTCAAAAGTGATGATATCACTGGCTCAGTCATGGCTGCCTGCCTCAGAATGTCATCCACATCCAGGACGACCGAAACTATGTCGTCTATGATCGACTTATACACATCCCGCCTTGATTTGACAAATTCCTTCTTCTCCGGGTCAGCTCCACCGCCCGGGTTCACAAATCTGTCAAATGCATAGCATATACTCCGGCCCTGGGCATCCTTCTCCATCTTGAGTCCCTCCGGTCTCAATGACGATCTGTATATATCTCTGAGTTCAAACAGGTCAACATGCAGGTCGTCTTCCCCGCCACAGCTTCTGAGCATGTGTGTTATCAGCTCAACATCCTTATCCACACGGAGTCCGTACGCCTCAAGGCCATACGCCTCCGTTGCATATTTCTGGCACTCCCTGACCATATCATCCGCAGTTCTGAGCATCATGTACACCCTGTCCGCAAATGTTCTGACCATCGGAAGCCCCATGACTTCTCTTCTCTTCTCCTCCTCAGTGGATGATGTATCCACGGCAAATTTCATGGCATCCGCCGCCTGCGCAAGCCATTTCTTCGGCTCCGGATAGCTGGATATAACCTTTATTATCCTCTCAACGATATCCGGCACGGCACTGTCACTCTCATTTCTCGCAAACGTCATTATCAGCCTGTCGAAACCGGGCACGACCGATTCATCCTCGTAGCACATCTCCATGACCTGATCCATCACGTCGTGCTTTATGATCTTCATCTCCGTGTCGTCCGCTATGCCAAATGCACAGTCGAGCTCCACCCTCGCAAAGTATTCCTTCACTATCCTAAGGCAAAAGCTGTCTATGGTGCAGATGTCAGCATGGTTGATCAATGTCATCTGCTTTATAAGATGCTCGTCATATTCGCCCTTCGCCATCATCTCATCTATCTTTTTCTGCAGTGCCTGTCCTATCTTCTCCTTCATCTGGGCCGCTGCCGCATTTGTAAATGTAACGACAAGAAGCTCATCCACAGATACCGGCTCGCTTCCCTCTATTCTGTCACCACGCGAATTTCTTCCGGCCACCATCTCTATGATACGCTCCACGAGCACCGCCGTCTTACCTGACCCCGCCGCTGCAGATACAAGAAGATTGCCATGCCTTGTGTCGATGACATGCGCCTGCTGGTCTGTCCACTTTATTCCATTGTCAGTCTTCATATCTTTTCCCATGTCATCATTCCTCACTCATCTCTATATCGAACTCAGCAGCTCTCTTCACTATCTGTTCAGACAGTTCCCTCAGCTCCTCAAGATGCGCCCTCTCCTCCGCAAGCTTCCTGCCGGTGCTCTCGAGAGTATCCCTCATCTTCTGTGTTGCCTTATCGCCGCGGTCATCTACCTTCTTCTTTGCATCCTCATACTTTTTCCGGGCGCTGTCACATGACTTAACGGCCTTCTCCATATCGCCCCTGACCTTCTTGTATTCAGTCTTGATATTCTTTATATCCTCAGCTTTGCGGCTGTAATTTTCCGCCTCGCCCCTATAGATCCTGGAGTATGAATTGCCTGAATACTTGCTGTCAAATGCACATATACCCTTAAAATCACAGTATTTGCACGCATTTGCCTTGCCCTCATTGACCGGATTTATCTCGATGCTTCCCTCGGCTATACTGCCGGCAAGCCTCTCTATGTTCCTGCGGTTCGCCTCCATGAGATCTGTTATAAGAGTCTCCTCAAGGCTCTGTCCGTTCTTGAGTGTCGCTGAGCTGTTGTCCATAACCTTCAGCGCCCTGTTATCTCCATTGTACAGGCCTGAATATCTGGACTCCTCAAGTATCTTCTTCTCGAAGGTGTCCACAAGCACTCCCCCGAACACCTCGTCATCGGCCGCAAATCCCATGCCGTCATCGGTGTATCTGATCTTATCTCCCATTGCCGTCACGTCACATGCCGGATTGTCAAAGGTATAATACAGAAGTCCGCCCACATGTATACCACCAGGTCTTCCAAGCTGTGCCATCCTGCGCTTTTCAAGCTCGCAGGCTATGGCGCCGTATGTCACGAGCTGCATCTGGAGTCCTCCGAGCACCTTGTCTATATCCAGCTTCTTATCAGATGACTTGTAATCTATAATCTTGAAATAAGCATCCCTGTCATCCGTAAATTCATCTATTCTGTCTATAACTCCCTTGAGGCTCATCGTGAGTCCATTTGGAAGGTTGAATATATATCTGTCTATGTTGTCTGCATTTTCCGATGTGTTGAACCGCCGCTCAAAATTCTCCGGGTCCATCTCCCCACATCTGATAAATGTGCGGAGCGTCCTGGCTGTCCTCGACGCAACATCCGCCAGAAGCTTTTTCATGTATGCCGCTCTTGAAGAATCCTCAAAGTACAGCCCGGCTTCATCCTCCGCAGATTCATTTGCAAATTCCACCGCCTTCTGTTCCAGCTCCGCCTCGTCCAGATGTACCCAGTCGTTGTCCCTGAACATCCTGACAAATGAGAATATCTTCTCCATGGTGCTGTGAAGTATATTACCAACATTTGCAGCGCCTATCCTGTATGTCTCCCTCTCTCTGAGCGAAAGTCCGTATGTCAGGAAATACTTGAACTGGCACTCAGCATACCGCTCAAGCTTGGACACACTCTCCACCAGATTCTCTCCATATATAAGGCGTACAGTATCTGGAGACAGATTTTTTGACGAGTTAACATAATTCTGCCCGAAGTTAATCGATCTGAGCTGTCTGCCATATCCCATCTTCGAAAGCAGTTTTCTGACAGCGTCCAGCGTCTCCCCGGCCTCAGCGTCATCAGAATGTCTGATGATGTATCTGAGCGCTCCCGCCGCAGTCTCCGGCATCTGACCGTCCACATCATACTCCTCCGTCCGTATATCCGGGAATATATTCTTTATCCTGTCTATCAGATATGACGGCTTCATGGACTTGAGATCCTCTCCGATCTTTCGGCACAGCACATAGATCATATCCGACGCCTTGGTGAGCGTGGTGTATATATAGAACTGTTCTATATACGCATTTGTCTTATCTGATGGAGCCAGCTCTATACCGTAGTCCTCAAGACTCTGGCGGTCTGCACCGGAGAGTATCCTGCCCGTCTTGGCCGGTTTCGGAATTATGCCTTCGTTCACTCCCGCCATGAACAGCACCTTTATATGGTTGAGCCTTGATCTCGTCATATCGCCGACCACCACGCGGTCTATAGTCGGAGGCACTATACCGATCTCCATATCCGCTATGCCTGCATCCAGGATTCCCGCATATTCTTTTACGGTAAGCTTCTCATCGCCGATTATAGCCTCCATCTTCTCAAACAGGGCAACAACCTTGTCAAATATCCTTCCGTATGCATCTCCCTCATCCCATCTCTCCTGCTCATACAGCACTTTCTTATGAGCCTCAAGCTTACCGCACACATCAAGCTGCGCAAGGAAGCTGTAAAGAGATTCCGTATATGTTCTCACTGTGTTCTTGGAGCCAGGGCTTGCCGGCTTCCACACATCGATACATTTGTCCGGGAAAAGCTCCATGATCTGGGCTCTTATAGACTCCATGTCTGCCGCATAGTCAGGATTCCTGTCATCGGTTATCTCCTTCGTCCAGCTCCTGTAACCCCTGAGATTCCTGAGAAGCACATAGTTCTCCATCCTCTCAATGTCGTCCTGATCCACACCGGTCATTCCTGACTTTAACAGTCTGAACACGCTGTCAAATGAGAAGTTGTCCGTCATCACACCGAGGAAAGCCCTTATGGTGTCTGAGCACGGATCTCCCTTAAGAGATATATTTGCATCTATGAACACAGGGATATCGTATTCCTCCATCGCCTGACGGTAATACCTTGCCACATCCTGCAGATCACCCGCAACCACGGCTATATCCTTATAACGGTATCCCTTGTCCCTGACAAGCTCTCGTATTCTTCCCGCTATATACTCAGCCTCGTCTGCCGCCCTGTCCACAGCGACCACATGTATGTCTCCGTCATCGCCTGTGACTCTGCCATGGGGATATCTGAACAGATTGGCCTCAAGTCCTGCAAGCTCCTTGCTTTTCTCGAATCTGTACGGTCTGCGATCCTGACACATAACGACATTATCCAGTATGTCCACCTGCTCATCACCCGCCATTCTCACAAGCGCCTGCACAGTCTCCTTGGTGAGTCTGAACAGCTCGTACTCCTTCGGCTTTGTGAAGCCTATCTGCGACGCATCTATCGTAAATACAAATATCATGCTCTCAACGCGTGTCATGAGCTTCCTGATAAGATCCATCTGTACCGGTGTAAATCCTGTGAATCCGTCAAGATACAGATGGCTGTGTGCCAGCATATCCGACCTGTCCACGCATTCAGCCAGCAATTCAATGAGCTGCTCCGCAACTATATAGCTGCCATCCCTGTTGTACTCCTCAAATCTCTTATATATAAGCCTGATGTCATGCATTTTTCTGTATACCAGACTGTCCTTATCCAGCTTGTCCATGACTGCGTCGATCGAATCCCTGTCAACCGCATACTGGAACAACTCAGACATCATGGATTTCATCTCATCTATAAAACCCATCTTGTTGATATAGCTTCCATAAACAAGAAGCTCGTCCTGTGACTCCATAAGTATCTTCTTGATGAGCATGCTCTTTCCAAAGTCCTCCAGAACCCTTCCCGGATTCACTGACAGCTCATCGAATACCCGGTACGCAAGCCTGTTGAAGCCTATGGCATCTATGTTCATTGTTCCATGCCTCGGATGCATGGTCACTATATCTCTCTGCGCCTCCATGGAGAACTGCTCTGGAACCACGTACAAATAATTCAGGTCTCCGTGAGCCATCGACTCCTCTATCAGCTTCTTTATCACATATTCTGTTTTTCCTGAACCGGCGGGTCCCAGTACAAACTGTATTGCCATCTGTATTCTCCTTACACCTCAATATACTGTTATCTATGCTGTTTTTTCATCTGCTAATAATTTTCTCATAAAATCGCTCTCTTGTGAATAAAATATATAAAAAACAGGGAGAGCAAATAATGTCATCAACTAAACTTATCGTATTAAAATCAAAAGAACTCATATACACCGCCATACTGCTGGCACTTGTGATCGTATTTGTCATTATACTTATCACCATGTTCCGCGGCAAAGATTCAGATGACACCAGTGGTTCAGCCAGGAGCATCGCAACCTCAGCCCAGACTGATCCGTCTCCTAAGCTCGACGAGATACATTACACACCGGGGACATACTCATCTTCCCTTGTTCTGGGAGAAAACACTCTGTCCGTCATGGTCACTGTGGATGAGGACTACATCACAGATGTGTCATTCAAACAGGTGGATGAGACTGTGACCACCATGTACCCACTTCTTGAAACGGCACTCGAGGATATCAATACTCAGCTTCACTACATATCTTCCGTGGACGATATAACACCTTCCGGAGACAGCACATACACTACCAGACTTATCATAGATTCCATACGAAATGCCCTGAAGGATGCCGTGATCAACTAGCTGTCACGGTGCTTTCTGCCAAAACAAAAGGACATATGACCGTATATATCTTGTATTATATACGGTCATATGTCCTTTATTTATCCCACCGTTTATACGGTCGTTACTGCTTTGCAACTATGTTATCCTTATCCTTGAAAATACTGCCTCCCGGCACATATCCCCTGACTCTTGATACAGGATAGATGTTGCTGAATCTTCCTATTACGGTTCCAGGATTGAGGACGCTGTTGCAGCCAACCTCAACATTATCTCCGAGCATTGCACCAAACTTCTTAAGTCCTGTTGCAATGTCAAAGCTCTGTCCGTCCACATTTCCCTTAACGTGAACCAGAGTCTTGTCAGACTTCACATTGGACGTGATGCTTCCGGCACCCATATGTGACTTGAAGCCGAGGACTGAATCTCCCACATAGTTGTAATGAGGAACCTGAACGTTATTGAATATGATGACATTCTTGAGCTCTGTTGAATTACCTATCACACAGTTCTCTCCGACCAGTACGCTTCCTCTGATGAACGCACCCGGGCGAACCTCTGTGCCTGCACCTATGATTGTCGGTCCAAGGATGGTTGCTGTTCCATACACCTTACAGCTCTTGTGGATCCACACATGCTCATCCACCTCATTGTACTCATCCTTGTCCAGACTCTTTCCAAGCTCAAGCACGAAATCCTTGATAAGTGGAAGCGCCTCCCATGGATAGGTAAGCTTCTCAAGAAGAGGCTTTGCCATGGTCTGATCCAGGCTGTAGAGCTCCTTTATTGTTACAACTGACTGTATATCTTCCATAATAATAGTCTCCTTTTCTATCACATATAACTGATACATACTATGTTATACACCTTTGAATCAGTATGTGCAATCACTGTGTATCCGCATTCTTCTCCGCCTTTGCGCCTGTTCTGGCTGTGGCTCTTGTCTCCTTCTTCTGAGCACCTCCGCCCTTGGCGTAGAACACCTTCGTTTTGTCGAATACCCCTGTTATTCCATTCTGGTTCTGTATCTGCTTCACAAGGTTTGTGTATTTGGTGACAAATGTAGTCATCTTATCCGTGTATTCCTGCTTGGATATCTGACCTTCAGCGACACCCTCAAGCCCCTTTTCCCAGCTCGCCGTCAGGTCCGCTCTCAGCAGACCGTTGATGGAATAATATACTATATCGTATATTATCTCCCCAAGGAATGTCGGGGTCACTATCTGTGTCTTCTTGTTCAGCGATATATATTTGTTCTTCTCCAGCTTGGTGATGATCCCGTCTCTTGTGGCACTTGTTCCGATTCCGGCACCCTTGATCTGCTCTCTGAGTGCCTCATCCTCTATGAACTGTCCTGCATTCTCCATGGTCAGGATCAAAGATCCGGAGTTGTATCTCTTAGGTGGGGATGTCTCACCCTCCTTTATGTCGATTCCCTGGACGCTCAGCTTGTCACCCTTCTTTATCTTTGCAAGTCTTGCTATAAATTCGGGACTGTACTTCACATCGTCCTTCTTCTTGGAAAAGCTGTTGGCCGCCACCTTAAGATAGCCATCGTTTATCAGATATTTGAAGTTGGCAAACAGCTTTTCTTCGTTCTTGGAGAGTGTCATTGCAACCTTCTGGTATTCCGCAGCAGGGTAAAATATGCTGAGGAATCTCCTGCATATGATCTCATATACCTTGAGAGCTGTAGGTGCCAGACTTCTAAGTGCTCCAAAGCCCTGTCCGGTAGGTATGATGGCATAATGGTCGGTGATCTGCTTATCGTTCACGTATTTCGTCTTTGCAATTCCCTTATATGTGCCGCTCTCCATGGCCCCCTGTGCAAATTCTGCCACAGGCTGGAAATTCTTAAGTCCCGATATGTTCCGTCCTATCTCCTTTGCCACGGCCGTTGACAGCACTCTGGCATCTGTTCTCGGATAGGTTACCAGCTTCTTCTCGTAGAGCTCCTGGACTATCTTGAGGGTATCGGACGGACTGATCTTGAAAAGTGATGAACAGTCATTCTGAAGCTCCGCCAGATTATACAGCATCGGAGGCTGTTTCTTCTCTTTCTTGCGCTCCACAGCCTGAGCCACAGCCTCGGGCTCCCCTGCCTTCAGCTCCGCCAGAAGCTGCTCCGCTGCGGGTCTCTCTTTAAATCCATTCTCCTTATACAGAAGAGGCGACTCGAAATACTTTGTGCCCTTCACTGCCTTCCATTCTGCATCAAATGTCTGTCCTTCCTCGCCCACACTTGCAACGAGTCTGTAGAACGGAGTCTTTACAAACTCCCTGATCTCACGCTCTCTCTTCACTATTATACCGAGGACACAGGTCATGACACGGCCCACGGCTATGACACATCTGTCCATGCCGAGATACCTCTGGACTACATTTGAAAACTTCAGCGACAGCGCCCTTGAAAAGTTGATACCCATAAGGTAGTCCTCCTGGGCCCTAAGGTACGCTGCGTCGCTGAGACTGTCGTACTCTGAGAGCGGCTTCGCCTCACGGATTCCCCTGAGGATCTCCTCCTCGGTCTGTGAATCGATCCACACACGGCGTTTCTCCTTGCCGGTTACGTGAGCCATTGAATCCACAAGCCTGTATATGTATTCTCCCTCTCGTCCTGAATCCGTTGCCACATAGATACAGCCTATGTCATCGCGGGTAAGCAATCCCGCAACGATATTGAACTGTTTCTTTGTGTCAGGAAGAACTTCATATTTGTATTCAGTTGGAATAAATGGAATAGTTGAAAGGCTCCACTTCTTAAGATTCGGATCGTAGACCTCCGGGTAGCTCATGGTGACCAGATGTCCGACACACCATGTGACAACCGCTGTATCCGACTCCAGGTAACCATTTCCCGCATTGCCCTTCACTCCCAGCACGTCGGCAAACTGCCTCGCCACGCTTGGCTTCTCTGCTATATATAAATTCTTCAAATTATGCTCCTATTCTTTCAGCATCCGCCACACACATGATCCTGTTTATGCCGTGGCCGGTGCAAAAATACATCACAACACATCTGTATATAATAGCAGAATTTGTGGAGGGGGGCAAGTGGAGACGGAGGTGCCTGCTCCTCCGCTTCGCACTTGCCCCCCTCCACACGCATTGCGCGTTATTCCAGA
>UMLQ01048233.1_pt1 | contig 19680 bp, 22 predicted proteins | sample 1966631 | NCBI WGS metagenome assembly UMLQ01 (sample SAMEA4836206, study PRJEB28245) | human gut metagenome | biome: gut microbiome; material: fecal sample | place: Denmark | collected 2008 | reverse complement strand
ATAGTGTGCTACAGGGAGCGCATTGTCAGGGAGTAGATGACCTAAGACAAAGACGGGAATATGCTGTCCAAAACGGAGTGTTACTACTCTCTTGCAGTTGCTACTCCGATTGGGACTACGAGCTTTACATACGAAAGCGGAAGAAGCGATGTTCTCAGCAAAATAACGCTTCCTGACGGGCAGACCTTCACTCCCACGCACGACATTGTGGGAAATCCGTCTCACGTAATGACAGGAAACGGAACCCGGTATGCCGCAACATGGTCATACGGACGGCGGCTGACCGGGCTTTCCTCAGGGTCGGAAGCGTTCAGCTACAGCTACAACGCCGACGGAATAAGAACGACCAAGACGGTAAACGGCGTAAAGCATACCTATGCCCTTTCGGGAACCACGATTCTGAACGAAGAGTGGACTGAAAACGGCTCGCAGATCATAAAAGAGACGGTGTACAGCGGCAGTACGGAGCTTTACACGCTTGTTTATCTGTATGACGAAAACGGCGCGCCGATCGGGTATCGGTACAGAACGCCTTCCTACGCAAGCGGTGTGTTTGACGGATACTTCTTCGAGAAGAACCTGCAGGGAGACATTGTTGCGGTATACAACCAAAACGGCATAAAGGTCGCGGGCTATGCATATGACGCTTGGGGAAGCTGCACAACCACGTACTATAACGGCGGGGCAAATACTGCGGCGAAATATAATCCGTTCAGATATAGGGGTTATTACTACGATTCCGAAACGGGACTATACTATCTGCAGAGCAGGTATTATGATTCTGCGATGGGGAGGTTTATAAGTGCAGATGCATACGTGAGCACCGGGCAGGGATTGCTTGGGTTCAATATGTTCGCATATTGCGGGAACAATCAGGTAAACAGAATTGATTCCGAGGGGCAGTTTTGGCTGAGCGCAATTCTTGTAACGGTTGCATTTATTTCAATACCCATGTTATTGTCATCGTGTGTCACAGGCAATTCTAACGCAAATACCGGTCTTTATGTTAACGAATATACAAGCGATAAAGGATATCTCTCCGGAAGCGATTGTGATGAACTGGCAAGAGCAATTGCACCAGAAATCATCTCAAAATCCGAAGCCATTAATTTTGATCAAGAATATGGCAGTGTTATTTATCGGTTTAACGAGGGAAATAGATATGGGGAGGACACATCAGTATACTGGATTTCTCCGCCACATAAAGGGAGCAATGGTCGGGACTATTTCGAAGTAAAGGCGTGGGATCCAACAGATGCACGCTTACCGTGCGACATAACAATTGTTGGAGATATTCACATTCACTTTCCAAATGCATCTTGCGATGCAAATGGTGGCTTTTCATCCGCAGACATTGTTGCAATGAATGCTTTTCCGGGAATATACTATGTGATAACACAACCCATAGGATATGAAACAAAATATGCGATATCAAAGTATGATAATAAAAAAGGAATAGGAGTGTATCTGAAATGAACAACAAAAGAAACCTTATTCATTTGCTGTTTGTATTAATAGCTGCTTTGCTGTTTTCCTGCACCCGTAACTCTCAGACAAGCGAAAGTGATGACAAGATCATTTTGTTCGGTGCAGAAGGAGTACTGAATATTGGTATACTGTCCAAGGATACATCTTGCATAAATGACACCTCATCCCTTGTCGGCGGAACAAGCGTGGAATTTGATCCGATGAAGTTAGCAGGATTTTTCGAAGAAGCAGAGGAAGCCGCTTTTGACGGAAAAATGGGCGAGTATGAGGTTGCAATTGCTGTCACAGCGGATGAATATCACAATTATATCAAGCAGTTAAACAACGATATTGCGTATGATGCCAAAGCGAAGTATGCATTTGCGTATTCATATTTAACTGGTGAGCTGTTTGGATTTACCGACGGCAAAACATACAGAATAAAAAACAAAGGCGAGGTGAAAGATGTAATATCTGTTTGTTTCCCGACAGGATATACAGTTTCATGGTATTCATCCGCAACGGAATGGGTATCGATAGGCGAAAAGCAGAAATATAGTGCCAATTTTGAATTTCGGTATGAGCGTTTTTTCACAGACAAAAAATATCAGGGCGATTTTATCATGCCAAAATCCTATCATGCCGATGAGTTTAAGGAAATGATAATCAACGCTGCGAAAGCGGCAGGTATTGACAGCTTCAATGCAATTATTGCCGTTGACAGAATTTCAGGGGCATATCGGGTTGAATACTACCCGTATGCAGATCCGGAAAAGTTTGTCCATGCACATGAATATGCCTGCTTCTTCTTCGACTCCAATTTCAATTATTTATCCGGAGAGCTATGGAAAAATAGTTAGTGTTTATCTTGATTGAGCCGCAAAAATATGCTATTATTGTTTCGTTGTGAATTTAACTATAGTTAGGTGGCTCCCGAAAAACGTTTCCAATTTAATCATTTAGTGGTGAACCATGAGGAGAATAACAATGAATATTCGAGGAGTTGCACTCGTCTTGTGTTTGTATCTGACAATACTCGCTTCATATTCCTGTGGAAAATCCGGTGCTGATTCGGGAAAGGAACCGGAAATTGTAACGCTTGAGGACGGAACTGAACTTGTCAGATATTCAAAAACAGATGATTACGCTGTGAGAAGCCTGAAAAACTGCACTTCTGCCGTTTACGTTCTTCCTGACATTTCCGTGAATGGACAAAGAATCACCGAAATGTGGGAAACGGCTGTTGTCGGAAATGATTCAATTAAAACCATGATCATTCAGGACAATATTGATTCATTTTCATTCGATTTGTATTACGAATTTGGTTCACTCGAGTCAATATTTATCGGTGCCGGAGTGCGTAAGATTTGGGCAGGAACATTCGCACAATGCCCAAATCTGAAACAGGTGACGATTGACGTCAGAAATGCGGATTATTACTCAGATAACAATGCCGTCATTGAAAAAAGCACCGGAAGGATGATTGCTGCCAGCGGCGCAACAAGCAAAATACCCGACTCTGTTGTTGTAATCGGTTCAAACGCCTTTGATAACAACTGTTGCACGGATATGCTTATCCCGGAAGGCATTAACGGTATTGAGTCGTATGCATTTCAGGGATGCGAGAAGCTTAGAGCTGTTTTTATACCATCGACGGTCGCGGCTATCGAAAGTGCAGCGTTCAAATCCACCACGGCGCGGCATATGCAGGTAACAGTTTTCTGCGAATCCGTGGAAAAACCGGAAGGCTGGGACGAAAACTGGTGCGGAGACGGTGTGAAAGATTTCGTTTGGGGAGCAACGGTTGAGGATTATCTTTCGTTTCTGAACATCAATGCGCGGTCATGAATTTATGCATTGATATTGAAGACGCGATGTAATCTCTATGCATATTGTTCGAACAATCCGGTGATGTATACGGACCTAAGCGGGCAGGGAATACGTACTTGGATAAAGAACCGATGGGATGACATTAAGCGAACAACAAAAAAGGCTTATGAGTATGTAACTAATAATAGCGAAACGGTTGTTTTGAATGCAAAACATTTGGCATTTTATGAAGGTAGACTTGTTGTAAAATTGCCAATGGGAAGAAATGCAGCCTCATTTGGAATAATGTTTATTGGAGACGGTATAATCAGTAACGATGATGTAAAACATGAGTATGGTCACACTAAGTAATTATCTGGTATGGGGATTATGGGATATGTTGTTTGCGTTGCCATTCCTTCCGTTTCGTGTAATTTGTTGGACAGAATGAATTTGTTACCATACGATTACTATAGTTCTCCTTGGGAGTATGAGGCGGATAAGTACGGAGGTGTAAACCGTGGCAATTATACCTCATGGGCTAACAGTGTCGAAAATATATACAAGATACTGACAAAAATAATTAAATTTGCAATTAGATAAAGCAGGGGGCTATATGAAGAGAACAATATTGTATATAATGATATTAACACTAATATTGTCTGGATGTATGCGATACTCAAGCTACAAATATAAGGATTCAATTGATAATGTTGTTCTGATTCAGATAGTACAGGCTGACGAAAATGACAGGGTTCTGTATGAAACTGAGGACAGGATGATGCTGCAAGAGTTTCAGAGTTTGAAGTGTTGGCAGAGATGGTCTGATCCGGTAAACGCAATCAAGGGTGTTTCAATCAAAATATACTACAAAGACGGAAATTATGAAATCGTCTGTATGAACTGTAGCGTATATTTTAATGGTAAAAAGCTTAGATACTACCGAGATTATTTTGACGTGGATGAATATAATGATTTCATTTCAAGGCGTATTTCATAGTAGTACCAATATGCTAGATGTTAAGAAACCTAAGTTCAGCACCTGTTTGTCTATCTGTACGACGGAACGGGAGCACCGATAGGGTATCGCTATCGTGCCCCTTCCTATGCCAACGGTGTGTTTGACGGATACTTTTTCGAGAAGAACCTGCAAGGGGACATTGTTGCGGTATACAACCAAAACGGCATAAAGGTTGCTGGCTATGCATATGACGCTTGGGGAAGCTGCCCAACCACATACTATAGCGGCGGGGCGAATACTGTGGCACAGTATAATCCGTTCAGATATAGGGGTTATTACTACGATTCCGAAACGGCACTATACTATCTGCAGAGCAGGTACTATGATCCGGCGATGGGGAGGTTTATTAATGCAGATAATCAGCTTTCCGGCGGAGATCTGCTTGGGTACAACCTGTATGCTTATTGCGGAAATAATCCGGTAAACAGGATAGATCCGACCGGGGAAGCATTGTGGCATTGGGCGCTGGCGGTCGTAGCTGTTGCTGTGACAGCTGTGACACTTGGTGCAGCAGCACCTGCAGCTATGAATTTGCCGTAACACACGGAGGGATATGCTAAACGGTCTATGAACTTGTTTTTGACGGTGAACTTCCGGTTAAAAACATCGAAGATACCTTTCGTATTTTCAATACCGCATTGCCGGACGGATATAGAGGGCGTTCTATGAGCGTTTCGGATATTGTCTGGTCGGAAGAATTCGGTTATCGGTTCTGTGACAGTATCGGCTTCAAAAAAATCATGTTCGCCGGAGAAAAATGCTGCCGGAGAAAGTTTGATGGATAAAACATCGGAAAAATCCGCGTCATTATGACACAACTAAGAGGCGTCGTTTTTGCGGCGCCTTGATCTAATTTGGAGGTAACATAAATGGATAACAGACTAAAAGAAATCGTAGATAATTTAGACAGCCTGAAAATCGGCTTAGATGAACCGTTTCGCTTTCACTGTACCATGTGCGGAAAGTGTTGCATTAACCGTGAGGATATCCTGCTGACGCCGCGAGACATCTACCGCATGGCAAAGGAATTACAGACTACGCCGAAAGAATTCTTTGAACAATACTGTGAAACCTATATCGGCTCTGACTCACGAATACCGATCGTTCGTCTGAAGCCGCGCGGCTCTATCAAACGCTGCCCGTTGCTGAAGGACCACAAGTGTTCGGTGCATGAAGCAAAGCCAACCGTTTGCGCAATGTTTCCGATCGTTCGATGCATTGCAGTGAAGCCCGGTGCGGAAATAAAAATTACGCCTTCACAAACGCAATACATCTTTACAAATCCCGGCTGCGGTGATGATTCCGAAATTCATACGGTGCGAGAATGGCTGGCCGATTTTGATATTCCTGCGGAGGATGAATTCTTTGCCAAGTGGCATACGATCATCGCCGTTCTCGGGTCAACATTCAGAAGCGCCGAAAAGGTCTGTGGGCCCAAAACCATGGATGTGGCATGGTCTGCCGCTCTTGTCCTTCTGTATCTCAACTATAATACGGAAAAGGCTTTTATGGAGCGGTTCGATGCAAATGCCGAATAAATACGCGCATTGGCAACATTGCTGCAGGCTATGAAAGGCGGTGCCGATCATGCGTGAAGACCGGAATCAGTTTCAAATCGTTCGCAAAGATGCCCGAAGTTGTTTCGTCGAAAGCCTGAGTGATAGCTTTGCTATCGGTCGGATTCATCTTGCTTTTTCCGCTTACGATCAATCAAAGCCTTCCGGTTAGCGCCAGACGAACAATGTCCACATCTATATCGCAGCAGATGAGTTTCTGGAATTGTGCCGGAAGCTGGATTGCGGAGAACTGCGGTATATGCTGCAAAGCAAAAAGAAAAGCGGCGATAACACGCCGCTGTATCAATGCCTTGGTGGGACATCCCCGAAGAATTGAAAGCCGGTGGACGGGCAAGGGCTGATGGCAAAAGCCTTTCCCGCGTGGCGCAGCTGATACCGGCAAACAAGGCTGATTTTTTGTTTGTTGCCGACAGCGGTCCCGGTGAGACCAACGAAAAAGGTCTGATCGTTCCGAAATTCGGCAGCAAGCCGGAAAATCATGTGGCAGTCATGATGAGCTTTGAGGCACTGAGTGAGATGTTTCTGATCACAAGGATGCATTATCAGTGCTGGATCACATCGTGGTATCAGCAAAATTCAACTCAGCCTGCACAAAAGCAGGGACAGTATAAAGAAAACCGTCAGGAATCGGACAGTTCTGCCGTTCCGATGTTCTGATACGGTTTGGGCGGCAGGGAGTAAAATCCCTGCCGCTTTTTTTGCATAAATATGGCAAATCAAAATGATCATTTGTTTCAAACGCATTGCGCCCTTTTGCCGCCTATAGAATGGCGAAAAAATGGCACAGAAAAGCCGATGACACGAAAATGAAAAGATGTTATAATAATACCGTCAATCAGTGGGCCTGTAACGAGGACCCACTTTTATTATGTCTAAAAGGAGCAAACAACATGAAATATTGTCCCTACTGCGGTGCCGATGTTCCGGACGGCACCGTTTTGTTTTGCGTGGAATGCGGCAAAGAATTGCCGGCAAAGCGGGTTAAGGTTACGCAGCCAACAACGAAGCAGAAATCACCCGCGGTCAAAAAGAGGAAAGCAAAGGTATCTCCGGCAACCGCGGCCGAGCTTTTGAAATCTTATAATGACGGCTATGACGGATACTATGAAGACCTTTTGCCGGACGATTACGGCAAGGAGCGATTTGAAACTGATTCTACCCCGGTTAAAAAGATCATCATCCTGTTAATCGGCGTGCTCGTTATGATCGGGATTTGCGTACTGATGCTGTATTTGGTTTGATGGTTGTAAATCAGCCGGATCATCCGTGTAATGTAAGTAAAAATACGCGAGGTGGCAGAGATGATCTATTTATCCAAAGGGATTGTACAGGAAGGTTCTACGGAGCAGCTTCTTTTCGTTTTGTACGGCGGTCAGAGATACGAACTTGCGGGGAAATCCGCAACGGCGTGGCTGAATGGCCGATTTAATTTTGCGAAAACTGCCGAATGCGATGACAGTGTGGTCATATACCTTCAGAGGCTGGGGCTTGCGGAAACAGAGCCGGACGATCACGACCTCTCACGCTATCGGATCGCATCCAGATGCATCTTCTGCCCGACCGATGCCAAATGCCCGGCCATCCTCGATCGTCAGGACAAAATGATTCTGCAATGGTTAAAGAATGCCGGTATTCGCTTGTCCGTGGCAGAGCTTGTATACCTTGTTGAGAACGATGTCCGTCCCACACAGGAACTACTTTATACGGATAACCGGCAGCGCCTGATAGAAAGGATCTATACCGCAGACACGATCGCAGATAATCTTCTTGAGCATCAAATGGAAACGGCAAAATGCCGCGATGCTGTTGTGCGGAGTCTGCTTCGTCTGCTGAAAAAGAAATTGGTACTGGTATTGTGAGGTGAAAAGAATGCGGGAGAAGTTCAGGCAACTGCCAAAGGTTTTGCAGCTGCAGATCCTCCGGCGCTTCGCCGTTGCTGTCGTATTTGTTATCGCATTCTTTATTACATTATTCGGATTTTGGGATATATACCTATTCCTCCCCTGCTTGCTCTTTGCCGGATTCTTTATTGTAAATGCTGTTCTCCTGCTCTATACTTGTATTCGTGGGGACTATATTGCGGTAAGCGGTACCTACGTCCAAGTCGACACAACAGCCATTCGCAAGCGCATAAAAAGCATGACGCTTGAGTATGAGGAGGAAGCGCCGAGGCTTTTGACCGTTTCCATACACGAAAGGATAAAGCGCCTCAGTGTGGGAGATACTGTGACTATATACTTATCGGAGAAGACACCGGTGTACAGCCGTGACGGAGCATATCTGATCTACGGTTACTATGCTGTTGAAATAAGAAAAGGGGCCTGACTATGACAGACAGAGACAGAATACTCGGCTTACTGGAGGAAATACACAGCCTGGTCGAGGAAAACGGGAATGCAGACGGAACACTTCGTTTCGATGCGCTGAGGGCAATGGTTGCCTTGGACTTTGCCAAAACGGAGATCGAAAAGATGGTTTCGGGGCAATTTTCCCAAACGGATTGACTATTTCGATGGATTATGCTATACTTACATTGTAAGTTTCAAGATTTCCTACGAGAAATCCGAGTAATCCGAGTTTTCAAAGTGTCAATTAGCACGCAATGTGCTGGTTGGCACTTTTTTTGTTTCTGTCGGTTTCTACCCGTGATAAGCGGGATGAAATAAATATTTTTGTTGCAGGCGATCCCTGCAGAAAGGAGTACCACATGTTAAAAGTATTTGCAACCCAGGTCGTCGTATCAAGAGGATATGACGGCGCAGCAGCCATCAAATTTTCGGAAAAAGGAGATGCGGTGAGATTCCGGATCGGCAAGAAGGTCTATGACCCTAACGCTGAGAATAACGCTCGGTGGATCAATCTGGCAGTTAAGGGCTTCGGCCCGATTTGCGAGCGCATCAAGAAGATGCAGCTCAAGGATGGATCCTTTGTCAATCTTATCGGCCGTCTGGATGAGGATGTTTGGGAAGACCAGCAAACTCATGAGAAGAAAAGCGCAATTGTCATCATTCTGGATGATATTGAGTACGCTTCCGGCGGAGGTAAATCTAAGGATAACCAGAACACCGATGAAGCGCAAGGACATCCGGCAACATCGACAGCACCGGCAGCGGCCGCACCCGCAAATAACGGCGGCGGCTTTACCGGCTACGAGTCATTTGGCGGAGGCAATTCCTTCTTCGACGAAAACTGAGAGGCAACAATTGAATCGGGCGTATAAAAGGCGCACATGAGTGACCGTATGGTTTCTTGTGTGCGCCTTTTTGCGTTCAGAAAGGACATCTCTATGAACAACAAAGACAGAAAGCGGCAAGTTGCCTATGAAGTGCTGATGATTTTGGGATCGCTGGCTCTGCTGACATTCATCTGCAGACTCTGGCCGATCCTGCTGCTCATCATCCTCGGCATTTTTGTCGCAGCGATCCGACTGCTGTTTCTATCCGGCAATCGTGTTGACCCGGTAGAACCGCAGCCGCTGCTTCCTGCCCCCAAACCGGCGCCGACGAAAAGCGATCTGCGGAAGCTGGCGCATTCTCTCATTACCAACCGAGTCACAACGTTCGTGCTGAATGAGCATCCGAATGCCAGATGGATTTGGGAAGCACCGAATGCGTGTGAACTGATTGAACTCGGCGAGGAGGTCTATATCCTGCTCAACCGAGCCGGCGGTTATCGCAAGGCAAAGGTCATTATTCAGAACCTTCAGGTTATCGGCCTTCAGTATCAGGAGATACCGAAAAAGCCGGATGAGTCTGAGGAAGGGACGGAAGCTCCTGCCACAGAGCAACCGAAAGAAAACTATGAGCTCATCGCCTTTGAATGGGCGGAGTCTCACATCTTTGAGCTGAATGCACGGTGCAATGATGCCATCGGTCAGGGATTGACCGAAATCATCCTGACGGCTGACGACCTTCCTGCCCGTGAGAGTTGGGAGAATGTCTGCCTGGAATTGCAGCGAGCCGGGCTTGAAGATGCCGTATGTATTGCAGAGGGAATCAAAATCAATCTATCGCACTGAGTGCAGAAAGGGAGTAAAGTATGGCAACATACATCAACAACATTTTTAATTTCGGCAGAAGTCTGCCGTCGCCGTTTGACACCATTGCAAATAAGAAAATCAAGGTGTCCTCCAAATACGGCGACGGGACAACTTCTACCCTTTGCGGGACGGTGATCAAGGCAGTCCATGCGGTCTGTCATTGCATGAACGGGTCCGGTGAGGGCGCTGTCGGCATCATAGATCATCGCACGGCGGCAGAGTATAAATCCTCTGCCGGTGCGGATGCCTATCATCTTGTGGTGTACGATAGCAACACCGGCAGCCTGATGGCGAGCGTCTATGACAGTAACATGGAGACCTTTGAAAACTACACTCTCAACAGCAGCGGTCGTGACGGAGCCGCCGTAATGATGGCGCTGTTCCCGATGCTGATGCAGGATGATGAATTCAAAGAAAACTTCGAGGCTTACCAGGACGAGCTGAACGCCGGCTATCCCCATATGGATAAGGCTACGGAATACATGGCGCTTATGTGCGACAATGCCTATCGTCGCATCAAGGATGACAGCTGCGCTGCCCATGTCAAGGTCAATGTAGATAAGGCAGGCAATCTGATGCGTGTATCTCAGACGCACCTGGATTCCGGCAGTTTTACACCGACTACGGTACTGGCGGGTGAATTCAAGATTTTTGCCCAGACCGGACCGGCGCAGATTTATTCTGCAACGGAAACCATCGACCATGCCGACTTTGAGGGACAGTATGTGTTGAACAAACGCACCTTCACGCCGCAGGAAACAATGCTGATTCCAAAGCTTCCGGAGTGGTACATCATCCCGAAGGAAGTTGTAGACATCTGCAAGCACGCCAAGGCGACAACCGGCAAATCCATGCAGATGCGAAATTTCCTGCTGCGCGGACCGGCAGGTACGGGCAAGACGATGGGCGCAAAAGCTATCGCTGCAGGACTCGGTCTGCCGTATATGAAATACACCTGCTCAGCCAACACGGAGATATTTGACTTTGTCGGTATGATCTTTCCGGATTCCGAGAACTCTACGGGCAGTGCCCAACTGGACGCTGAACGGGAGACGCTGATGCAGATGGGCGGCATCAACTATGCCAATGTTTCAAAGCTGATGAAGCTGCCTGACCTTGACGATATGGACTACGATCCGGCAGGCGTTTATATGGCGCTGACCGGCGTCGAAAACGCGGCTGCTACCTCACAGGATTGCATGAGCATCGTCCTTGACCGTGTAACGGAAAAGGTACGGGAGCTTTCCAAGACTGTAAAAGATAAAAACAGCAGCGGACAGACCTATCGTTATGTGGAGACTGACTTTGTGAAGGCCCTCAAGCATGGCTATGTGATCGAGATACAGGAACCATCCACGATCGTCCAACCGGGCGTGCTGGTGGGTCTGAACTCTCTTTTGGAACAATCCGGCTCTATCACATTGCCGACCGGCGAGGTCATCCAGCGTCACCCCGACGCCGTCGTAGTTGTAACAACCAATACGAGCTATGAAGGCTGCCGCGGCATGAACCAGTCCGTGCTCGACCGAATGAGTCTGGTGCGGGATGTAGAGCTACCGAGCCCCGAAGTAATGGCGCAGCGTGCCATGTCGGTTACAGGTGCGACGGATGAGTATGAGGTGTCCAAGATGGTGCAGGTGGTCAATGACCTTGCGGAATATTGCCGCAAAAACAGTATCACGGACGGCTCTTACGGTATGCGCAGTCTGATCGACTGGATCATCAGCAGCGAGATCACCGGAGATGTCTACGAATCGGCGCTGTATACCATCATCAGCAAGGCAACTGCCGACGAGCTTGACCGCGAAGCACTGATCAGCACAGTTTTGGAGCCGATTTTTGCACCGAAACGGCATAAGGCGTCGGCATAATAATTTCAGAGAAAGGAGGCTACCCTAAATGGCAAGGGTGAATCATAAATTAGTCAAACAGCGTCTCAATGAGAAACGCAGCAAAATCACGGATAAGCAATTCTTTTCCTCCCGTATGTTGGCGGGGCATTTTGAGGATCTGGCAGCAGCACAGACCAGACGGTATCATTACAACCGTCGAGTCCGTGTGAACCTGTACTGGAAACCAAAGGATGCCTTCACGGCGGCAACGGACAATATGCAGATCCGTATCAACACGGGGCATCCGTTGGTGACCAAGGTCAAAGGACGCGAGAATCGGTATCAGCTCGTGTGCGGTATGTTTGCACATGAGCTGGGGCATGTGCTCTTTACCGATTTTCTTTCTGCCCAGACTTATCACAACTATCTGGACAGCTTCAAATGGTATCCTCGCCCGCCGGCTTTCCGGCTGGCGGCGGATGCCCGGAACGAAAAAGCGTTCTGGGAATATGTCAAGGAGGATCCGAAGAATCTGCAGATGGTCCACCAGATCGCAGCGAACATTGCCAATATCATTGAAGACGGGTACATCGAAAACCGGATGCTGAACAGCTTCCCCGGTACACTCGGCTACGGTTTGGAAACTCTGCGTGAGCGTCATTTTGACGAGATCGATACGGTGACGGAGTTGATCGCCAAGGAGACGGACGACGGCAGGCATATTCTTGAAAGTATCCTGCAGATCATGCTGTCTTACGCCAAATTCGGGCGGATCAAATACGGTGACGAGCCGAAAACAGACGAGCGCGTAAAGACGGTATTCGGCCTGATCGATGACATTGACGAGGCCCTGATGAACCGTTCCGGTAAGGAGCGCTGGAATGCCGTCAACACCGTAATGATCCGTTGCTGGGAGTACATTCAGGATTTCTGCGAGGTTTGCAAAGAGCGTCAGGAAGAAGTGGAAGCCGCAGGCGGCACAATCACTGTGGTCGAAACGCTCTCTGAGATTCTAAGCTCCATTGCGGGCACATCCGAAGTCGGCAACGGAACCAGTGTCCCTGTTCCGGAGGCATCCGGCAGCACCGGCAAATCAGCGACTGCTGAAGCAAGGGCGGAAACACGGTCCGATGCTTCTGAAAGTGGGTCTGACGGTGAAAACGCTTCTCCCCAGACTGAGTCAGAAAACAACAAATACGCATCTGGGTCTGGAGGAGCCTCGAATCAATCAGATGATTCTGAAAATGCTCAACCCGGTGGCGGAGGTTCCGGCTCCGGAAAGCAGGAAACCTCGGAATCCGAAAAAGGAAGAATTCCGCACCAACAGACAGACGGTGTCAGCGCCCCTGTCGGCGGTTCCGTTACGAAAAATTCCGAGTATCAGCGCGAGCAATATGATCGTGCGGCCTCGGATATCGAACGGATTCTGGACAATATGGCGGAAAAGGCTGCCTGCGAGGAGTTGGAGAGCGAACGCATACGGGAACTGAATGAAGCTGCACAGAGTATTTCCTATGGAGATATCCACAGCGGCGTCAATATCCGTGTGAACCGCATTGCATCCGTTGATCCGGAGCTTGTGGAACAATACGATGCGATCTGCAATCCTCTCATCAGCATTTCCCGGCAACTTCAGAAAAGTCTCCTGCGACAACTCAAGGAGAACCGGCGCGGCGGCAAACAGACCGGCCTTATTATGGGGCGGCGTCTGGATGCACATGCTTTATGCCGGAATGACGGCAAGGTGTTCTATAAGAACAACCTGCCCAATGAAATTCCAGAGCTTGCTGTGGGACTTCTTTTGGATGAGTCCGGTTCCATGTGTTCTTGCGACCGCTGCACTTATGCCAGAGCGGCAGCCATCATCCTGTACGACTTTTGTGAAAGCCTTGAGATCCCAATTATGATATACGGTCATTCGACCGATTACTATGATGGGAAAAATTCGGTCGAGCTTTACTCCTATGCCGAGTTCAATGGTTTTGACAATGACGATAAGTACAGGCTGATGGATATCAGCGCCCGCGGCAGCAACCGCGACGGAGCGGCACTACGCTATGTGGCGGAGGCGCTTTCCAAGCGATCCGAGGCTGTAAAGCTTCTTATCCTGGTATCAGACGGGCAACCTGCCGATACCGGTTACTGCGGCACGGCCGCTGAGGAGGATCTGCGCGGAATCAAGCAGGAATATCAGCGCAAAGGCATACTCTTTGTTGCCGCCGCAATCGGCAACGATAAGCAGAATATTGAGCGGATTTACGGAGATTCCTTCCTCGATATTACTGACTTAAATCAATTGCCCACGAAGCTGACCGGTGTAGTCAAGCGACATATTCGGGTATAAACACATCAAGATATAACAAAACGATGGGCAGCAGGTGATCATACACGGTTGCTCATCTGTTTTTCAGAAAGGAACATCATTATGCTTATAAACAAACCCGGTGCCGAATTCCTGTATAACGGCATCACATACCGTGTCGGTGATGTGATCATCGGCAGCGATCAAAGCGAATATGCCGGCCTTATCGGATCTATTCTTGAAATCCGTGACGGCGACGATAAAGAAACCGAAAACGATACCCCGGACATCTACTGTTCTTTTGAACCTCCGATATTACCGGCAGATATAGCAAAGGTGGAAGCGGTGTTTTCGGACCTGTATGGCGAAAAGAAGGAACTGGGTGACATTTGCTTCGATATGGTCATTATGGCTCCGGAAATGATTATCGTTTCCGGTCAGTCAAATAAGTCCATCAAGCTCTACATACTGAGCGAGGATTGGGCGGCTTACGGTGATACCGGACATTCGTCCAGCATTTACTCGGATCCATTGGAAGCAAGGGCGAGGTTCAATGAGGCGCTTGGAAGCGAGATCGACTCCGGCTGCCTTTCGGACTGGATCAATACACCGGAATACCGGATAGAGGCAACGGAAAACTCCTATGAAGGCTGGCTGGACGGATTCTATTGTGAAAGTCATTATGCCATTGCGCTGGAAGAACGCGATGTGGTTCTGACACCTTCGGTCATCGGTGATGTTGGGCGAGCCTACTTAGACGTATCCCGGTATGAGGATTTCGCCTCTCGGGTTAAGCAGTGGGAAGAAGTCGGCGAGTTATCGGAAGAAGAATATCAGCAGTATCTCGCAGATAAGCGTATCCTCAACATGATCGACAAAGGACTGAGCGATATCTATTGGGAATGCTACTGGGAAGCTGTTTCAGGTGCTGCGCACACGCTGTTGCGTGAGTATTTGGCTCGAAATACGCATTCCGGCACGGAATCAGCAGAAATTGAACCCGAGGTGAGTCGAAGTGAGTATTGAAACCTGGCACCCTACGGATATGACATTTACATATCCGGACATGGCTCAAGAAAGGGAGTATTATTATGCCTTACCATAGCAAATCAATAAAACCGCTTACCAGCATCGTTTCCTATCCGGAACGTGGCGATGGCGGTGACAACCGATACCGCGGAAACTGTTCTCCAAAGCTGATCGAAGACCTTATCGGTTTTTTTAAGCCCAAAGAGATCTGCGATTATATGTGCGGAAGCGGAACAACCAAAGCAGCGGCTGATAAAGCCGGTATCCGCAGTCGTCTTTACGATCTGCACAGCGGGTTCGATATTATGAACTGCGATATTCCGGAGCGTCCGGAATTCGTATTCTGTCATCCTCCGTATTGGGATATTATTCAGTATTCCGATGTCATGTACAAAGCGTCCGATGTGATGCAGAAGTACGGATATGACCCGAAACGCCTGGACCTGTCCCGTATTGAAAGCTGGGACGACTTCGTTAAAGCAATGAATTATGCGATGATGAAGCAGTTTTCGGCGCTGGAAAACGGCGGTCGGATGGCTGTCCTGATGGGCGACATCAAAAAGAAAGGCAGACTTTACAGTATGCTTGCCGAGATCGTAAAGCCCGGCACCTTGGAGAATATTATCATCAAGGCGCAGCACAACTGCTTTTCGGACCGGACGCAGTATAGCGGTAAGTTTATCCCTATCCTGCATGAGTATGTTATGATCGTTCGCAAGGACTCTCCTGTACTCATTCCGATTCTGAAGACACAGAGTTCGACAGTAGATATCCGTGATATGCCGGGAGCAACCTGGCGTGATGTGGTTGCGGCAGTTTTGGAGCAATGCAAGGAGCCGGTGGCTCTTTCCTTTCTCTATGAACAGATCGAACCGCATAAAAAGGCACAGGCAAACAAATGGTGGAAAGAAAAAATCCGCCAAACGCTGCAGATCAATCCCATGCACTTCACTCACGACAGGCGAGGCTTGTGGTCATTGAACAGGAACGCAGCATAATAACCGTTATGGGAGGGATGTCACTTCGGTGGCATCCCTTTTTGCATAGAAGTTTGCAATTTGGACACACTAGTATTCGAAAAAGGCATTTACATTTTTACTGATGTTTAATATAATATTAAGTAAGAATGTAAATGCCTTTGCAGGAAGGTGTGTACCATGGATCAGATTTGGACACGAATAAATGAATTAGTTGAGGCAAACAACGGATTTGTTCGGACAGCGCAGGTTGAGGCGCTTGGCATCAGCAGACCTATGCTGCGCAAATATACCGATGCCGGGAAGTTGGAGCAGGTACGCAAAGGACTATATGTGCTTGCAGATGGCATGCCGGACGAATATGCATTGCTTCAGGGGCAGTGCCGTGATGCTGTTTTCTCTTACGGTACGGCTCTGTACCTATGGAGGCTTTCAGATCGAACGCCACACATATATGATATTACCGTTCCCAGGGATAAAAACATCTCTATATTGAAACGAGATAATCCGAATTTGCGATGCCACTATTTGCCGAGAGATGTCTATGAGATTGGTATCACACAGACGCACTCACCACAGGGTGCAGAAATAAAATTATATGATAAAGAGCGATGCCTTTGTGATTTGATCCGTAATAAGGAGCAGATAGATATGCAGCTATATACGCAGGCCATCAGGGATTATTTCAAGGCTAAGCATAACAATCGGAAACTGTTGAAATACGGGAAGCTATTTGGAATAGAAGATAAAATCAGAACCTATATAGAAGTGCTATGATACTTTCTATTTATCTGTTTTATCAAAACAGAGGAGGCAATATATGAACCCGAATCAATTTGCAGCAATCATGCCATACATTAGCGCTGACCTTGTAGAGATGATTGCGGAAAAGGAAAACATATCTGAAAATGCTGCAATCACGAAGTTGTTTAATTCAGAGTTGTATGCCATCCTTGAGCAGGAGGATACGAAAGTTTGGCACTACAGTACGCATATGCTGTATTCGCTTTTGGAACAGGAAGAAAAGACGGGGAAAATCGAATTCCCCGATGTGTAAGGATAGATTGAGATTTCAATTTACCGCAGCCACCTTACCCCTTACTCGCTCTGCCACTTCAAAAAGTTGCACTTTGTCGCAAAAAGTCGCTTGAAAAAGTTGATGGTTTGCTGCAAAAGTCCCTTGAAAAAGTTTTAGACTTGTGGTATACTATGTGCGAAGTCAGAAAATAATCCGGAGGAAAATGCAATGCTGAAGCGAAAAATAGAAAAGCGGTTAGCTGAATGGAAAAACACGCCGGGGCGCAAGCCGCTGATCGTCAAAGGGTGCAGACAGTGCGGCAAAACTTTTTCCGTGCTGGAGTTTGCCAAGAATAATTACAAGCATGTGGTCTATCTGAATTTCTTTGAGAATCCGGACTATGCTTCCGTTTTTGCCGGGTCACTGGATATTGATAATATCGTAATGCTCCTTTCTGCACTTCTTGGGAAAGAAGCAGTATTTGAGGCCGGAGAGACCGTTCTGGTGCTGGACGAGATACAGGATTGCCCCGAGGCGCGAACCGCGTTGAAGTTCTTTCGGATCGACGGTCGGTACGATGTAATCGGCACCGGCTCTCTGCTCGGTGTGAAAGGCTATGGCAAGGAGCCGAAATCGGTTCCCGTAGGTTCGGAAACCGTGATCGATATGTACCCACTGGATTTTGAGGAATTTCTGTGGGCAAACGGTATATCCGAGCCGGTCATTGATATGCTGCAAAAAGCATTGGATACGGAGACGGCGGTACCGGATGCGTTGCACAGCCGCATGAAACAGCTTCTGCTGCAATATGCCGTCGTCGGCGGAATGCCTGAAGCGGTACAGACATTTGTTGACAGCAAGCATATGGATGAGGTACTGCGCATCCAGCGTGATATAGTGCGTTCTTATGAGGACGACATGGTGAAATATGCGGGAAAGAAGGATAAGTCCCACATCAAAGAGTGCTTCCAATCTATCCCACGTCAGTTGGCTAAGGAAAATAAAAAATTCCAGTATTCTGTTGTACGAAAAGGTTCCACCGCTGCAAAATATGCCGGAAGCCTGCAATGGATTGAGGATGCGGGGATCATCTCCCGCTGCTATAATCTCTCCATTACCGAGTTGCCGCTGGATGGCAACGCCGAGGAGGACACCTTCAAGGTGTATATGCGCGATATGGGGCTGTTTGTGAGTATGCTGGAGGACGGCACACAGTATGACATCCTGCAGGGAAATCTCCACGGCTACAAAGGCGCTATCTTTGAAAACCTGATTGCTGATGTTTTCGCAAAGATGGGACGGAAGCTCTATTATTTCCACAAGGATTCCGGTTTGGAGGTGGATTTTGTGATTCGCTACAAGGGTGAGTGTACGCTCGTGGAGGTAAAGGCGGCAACCGGCAACGTCAAGAGCACAAAGACGATTCTGAACCATCCGGAAAAATACCACGTAAACAGTGCTATCAAGCTGGGCGATTACAATGTCGGCCGCGCCGGACAGGTGCTGACGCTTCCGTTGTATATGGCATTTTTACTGAGAACGCTGTAAAATGCATTTTTTGCGTATACTCACTTGAATGAGTTTTTTCGTAAATCGGGCAATGAAATATTTCATTCCGGAAGAAAGGAACAAGCGGCAATTCAAGGAGATCAGATATAAAAGTCAGCGGGATGAATATAAAATATTTTGCATTGAACATGTTCTTTTTCGGCGAATGGATTGACTATTGCGAAGTTTTCTGTTATACTATCTATGTAAGTATCAAGTTTGGTTCTGATCCAAGCATAGTTTAACAGAGTTATCACAGTGTCATTTGCGTTATTGCAAATGGCACTTTTTGTTTCCGGCCAATTCATTCGGGCATAAAGCCAGCAGTCCTTCGGGGGTGCTGGCTTTTGTCATATATCAAGGCGGCACTGCCGTCAAAATCAAAGAAAGGAGCATTTCATTATGCAAAACCCATGCCAGGACAGCTATTATACGCTGTTCAGTTCCTACCCGATGCTGCTGAATTATCATGAGGAGCAGGCAAAAAACAGCCGCTGGATCCGCTGCAAGGTCGCAGACCTGCAGGTGGAACCTCTCGGCGAGTCCTCGCCTCTCATCGGTAATTTGCCGGCGTTTGCCGCAGGAACATCACAGGAAGCCGTAAAGGATACGGCAGAAAATCTCGGGCTTGCTATGCGCGTAAACGGAGAACTCTATCCGGTCCGTATGACAGCCTACAAAAGCCTGCTCGACAGAGCAAAGATCGGAGGCACTGCGCTCCCCAAACTCAGCCGCGAGGTATTGGCCGAAGTGCTCAACGAATGCCTGAAGCTGTATTCGGCGGATGCGCTCTTGCTGATCCGGGACGAAAAAATCTCCGCCGTTCACTCCGGTGATGAGGTGGATTATTCCGTCCTTCCGATCGACGAACTGCTGAAAGTTCTGCAGGCAAAGCTCGATGCACGGTTCTCCGGGAACGAGTTTGAGTCCGGATACTGTGACCATTCCCTGGTCAGTGCCTCATGGCGAATGCCTGACCAGAAGGAAGACCTGCTCGGTACCTATGCAAAGGTGCTGGCTGCCCAAGGGAAAGCGACAATGGCGTCTAAACTGATGCCGGG
>UMLQ01010557.1_pt1 | contig 20610 bp, 21 predicted proteins | sample 1966631 | NCBI WGS metagenome assembly UMLQ01 (sample SAMEA4836206, study PRJEB28245) | human gut metagenome | biome: gut microbiome; material: fecal sample | place: Denmark | collected 2008 | reverse complement strand
TCAGTATCAGGAAAGCCAACACCGGAACGAGCTTTACCTACTTCTCCGAGCTTACGCTGTTCCCAAGAAAAAACCGTGTGTTTTTGTTTGAGATTGTTTTTTCGGCGATTTCGGTGTGCTTCGATGATAGTTTTCAAAGAATAAATCGACTTAATTGACGTTAAAATTGACCTATAACTCATCGAAAAACTGCAGATGAATTTTTATTCATGACCATCTATCATATTTGACAACTCAAAAAGTCAGACAAACATCTTTTCAAGCATGGATTTCTTGATATTTTGCAGTTTTTCGAGCTTACGCTGATGAAGGGTGATAAGGTTGTCAAGGTTATGGAAATAAGCACCGAGTTTTTCTTGCTCATCTACATCTTGTGGTACTGCAATTTCAGCGTTTGAAATCACATCAGAGTTTATTGATTCAAACGTTGAACCGGCAGCAAGTTTTTTCCAATAACCGTCCTCGTCCATTTTCACAAGTGTTTGATAGATAAATTCATTCCCCTTAATTCCTGCCACGCCACGTCCTAAGACCACATTATAGTTGGTTTTGCCCATTGCTCCGGCAGGAGCACGAACGCTCATTATCAAATCTCCTGCTTCTGCTGTTTTGGTTTTCTGTGTTGTCCAAACACGAGGAAAAACCCAGCCGTTTTTCAAGTCGGCATTTCCCTGAACAAGAATATAATCCGACGGTACATCACTATATGTAGCACCATCAGGAGACTGCCCCATAGTTATCTGACACACATCACCCAACTTACGCTGTTCCCAAGCGTCCGTAAATCCTGAAAAACGGACTTCCGGATAGGCACTTCCGTCTTTCGGGAACATCTTTTCGAGCATGGAAGCCTTAATATTCACTAATTTTGAATACTCACGCTGATGAAGGGTGATAAGGTTGTCGAGATTGCGGAAACAATCTGCAATTAGTTGCTGCTCAGCATTACTTTTCGGATAGCACACCATAGTTTTCTGAACATTAGTCCTGCTTAATGATAAAACTTTAATACCTTGCATAAGAGGTAAAAGTTGATGATGATAAGCGTTTGAATTTAAGTAATAACCGAGATAACCCAATGCCATTTTATTGTGTGGACGACATACCATAGTGTGGAGTCCCGACACGACATCTAACCCTTGTGAATTGCCTATTTCACAGGCTTTTCCGGTTGTTTCATCTTCTGCTGTATCAGCAATTATAATATCGCCATCTTGTAATAATGCACCCTTGAAATCGTCTCTGCTTTTTCCTGTCGCAAAAGGTATTTCATCGTTTTGAACATCTACAACAGAACCGTATTTTATGAGAATATCACCATAGTGAATATTCCTCACAGACCCATTCTCATAATTCAGTTCTGCACGGGATAAGGTATTGTTAGGTATAGTACAATCAAACACTTCATCGAACTTACGCTGTTCCCAAGCATCCGTGAATCCGGCGAATCGGATGGCTGGTTTATTCATTGTTTCAGCCATTTTATTCACCTCCGAGCAGTTTTTTGAGTTCCTGAAGGCCCTGCATATCAAATTCGCCGCCTGTAAGCTGATCTATCATGGAGATCAAGGTAGCCTCTGTATCGGCGATTTCTTTCTCCACATCTTCGAATGTGGTTTGATATTTTTTTGCAAGTGCTTCCAGTTTTGCCGTCAGAGTACCCACAATACGGAGTGGCAATGCGGATATTTCGGTCACCACGGGATCAATCCACTTCATCGATAGCAGGGAAAGTGCATCTTCATCGCTCAAAGACTCTATGGCTTTCGCTACTGTTTTACGCCCGGTTACAGTATCGACAATACGTTTGATGTCAGACGCTCGGAGTCTATTGTTCTTGCCGACCTTTTCAAAACCTTTGGAAGCGTCTATGATCAGAACATCCGTGTTTATGCGCTTTTGCTTCAGCACCATTATAATCGTGGGAATGCCTGTGCCGAAGAATATATTTGCGGGAAGACCGATGATGGCATCAATTTTGTTGTTTTCAATCAGGTGCTTACGGATTTCTCCTTCTTCACCACCGCGGAAAAGGACACCATGGGGAAGAACGATTGTCATAATGCCATCCGGTTTAATATGGTACAGGTCATGCAGAAGAAACGCATAGTCCGCTTTTCCTTTCGGAGCAAGCCCGTAGGATTTATAACGGGGATCGTTTTCCTTGTCCTGCGGATTCCAGTTCTGCGAGTATGGCGGGTTGGATACAACGGCATCTACATAAAGAGGATCGTATGTACCAACCGGGTCATTATCATCAAAATAAGGCCAGTCATCTTCCAAGGTATCTCCATTTCTTGTTACGATATTCGATGGAAGAATGCCCCTCATGACGAGATTCATTCGTGTAAGGTTATAGGTGTTTTCTTTGAGTTCCTGTGCGTAATACTTGATCCGATCACTGCTTCCCATATGCTTTGCAACGCTCTTGCCTATATTGATGAGCAAAGAACCGGAGCCGCTGGTCGGGTCATATATTTTGATTTCCGTACGGTCTTTCAAGTGATCGGCAACGATATCAGACATGAGAAGCGACACTTCGTGCGGGGTATAGAATTCGCCCGCCTTCTTACCCGCGTTTGCCGCAAAGTTAGAGATCAGATATTCATAAATAAAGCCGAGAACATCATAGTCCTGCTTGCCGTCCATCGGAATATCCTTGATGAGATGAATCAGATCGCTGATTGCTTTTGTCTGATTTCCGGCACCGTCGCCGAGTTTGGAAAGACCGGTTTGCAGGGTATCGAAAATCTTCTCAAATACCTTCTTATGCGTCGGATTGATCAAACGGTTGAAAGCAGAAAGCGCATCCCGCACATTGCCGACATTGAAATCCGATCCCTTTGAAAGCCAAGTAGAGAACAGATTTTCATAGGCAATGAAGTAACCGATTTTATTCTGCACATCTGTTACGATTTCCAATTGTTCTTCCGTGACAGAGGGAAGATCGGCATCGGTAAAGCCCAGTTCTTTCAAGTATTTTTCTTCCTTGTAGGAAAGAAATTTATAAAAGATGAATCCGAGAATATAATCCTTATATTCATTTGCTTCAATTTTAGATCGCATTTTATTGGCCGATTCCCATATTTTTGCCGCCAGTTGTTGCTTATTCATCGGTAAAACCTTCTTTCATTCGTTTTATATATTCCTTCATTCATTTCGTATCGGATTGTTTGGTGTTATCCGTAATGCTCGTATTGATCAAGGCCTGTTGCAGGGCATCAATTGAGATGCTGTTTTTTTCGCAGAATTGCTTGATCTTTCGCATGGCAACCATATTGGGTACAGTTTTACCGGTTTCCCATCTGTTAACGGTTGAAAAAGATACGGAAAGTGCGTCCGCAAATTCAACCTGTGATAACAGGGCCTTCTGGCGAATGATCTTTATTTCGTTCGAAACACTCATGTTCTTACTCCTCGCAATAATATAGCACAATTATAGCACAAGTGACGCACTTTTTCAATAGGTTTGACGGAAAAAATCCTCTTTCTTGGGAACAGCGTAAGGTTGGTGACTTGCTCACAGAACGCAATCAGCAAGCACCAATGAGCAACGACTATCCTCTCATGGCATTCATAGCGAATGAGGGAGTGGCTCCAAAAGGTGAGCGTTATGACCGAAGTGCTTTGGTAAACGATACAGTGAATAAGCTATATAAGAAAACCGAAATTGGAGATTTCATATATAGCTCTAACAACCTTGAAACTGGATCAATAGGGCTAAACAAGTATGGAAAAGCCTGTATTTCACCTGTATATAGCATTTTTGAACCCACTGGCATTGCCGATTCAGATTTTTTGGGAAGAAGATTAGTTAGAAAAGACTTCATAAATGCAATGGTCAAATGGCGTCAAGGCGTTATCTATGGGCAATGGAAAATACACGAGTCGGATTTTCTGAAAATCGAAATAGCTGTTCCTACGGTTGAAGAGCAACGGAAAATAGGTGCCTATTTGGACCAGCTCGACAATCTTATCACCCTTCATCAGCGTAAGTATTTGAGGTATCATCAAGCTTCGTCGGAATCATTTACTGATTGAGACTTACGATTAGGGCGGTCGAAAAAAGACCTACAATTCAATCAAGAACTGTAAGTCTTTTTCAAGTCTAATCTTCAACCACACCAAGCACTCTTCCGCAGCAATAAATGCTGTCGGACGAATGCAATGAGATCGGTTTATATGCTTTATTGTGCGAAATAAGGCAATGATCGCCCAACTCTTTGATAAACACATCCCCATTTACAACAAAGATACCGATATCGCCTTTTTCAATGCTGTCCATTTTTTCGACAAATACTTTGTCTCCATCGTGAAATGAAGGTTCCATACTATCACCGCTGATCGGTATCACATAATCCGCATCTTCAGCTTCTTCTGTCTCTTTAACCCAAATCTCTTCAGGCGACTCGGTCTCAAGGAAGTTACCGGTACCGGCGGAAGCGGGAAAGTCATAGTAATCAATCCTCATCTTACGTATTCTCGGCTTTTTGGGCTGACTTGCAAGTGTTCGATCATATTCTGCGATAATCACTGCATTGACAGCTTTTTTTCCGTATTCATCTATGAATCTATATTGATTTAACATTGCCCATTCAGTTAGTGATGGCATTTCTTTTTCCGTTTTTATACCGAGCAACTGGTCGGCAGATACGTCAAGCACTTCGCAAATGCGTAAAAGTGTGACACAATCCGGCTTCGCTTTTCCGATTTCCCAAGTTGACACAGCAGAAGGTGATTTTGCTCCGATACGTGCAGCAAGTTCATCTTGTTTCATATTTTTAGCAAGTCTTGCTTCTTTAATCCGCAAGCCAATAGACTTCATGACACAACCCTCCAATCTATCATGATGCCATTATAACACAATAAAAATCAAATGTCAATAGAAAACTTGAATTAAATTCAAGAAAACCTATTGACAAATGAACCACATTCGTGTATAATGTAATCACTCCATTGTGATTCGAGCAAAAAGCAGAGAAAGGAACAGATGCGTCATGTCAGAGCGAGCTATACTACATATTGATATGAATAATTTTTACGCATCCGTCGAGTGTATGCTCAATCCGGATTTGAAAAAATATCCGATTGCCGTTTGTGGCAGTCAAGAAGAACGGCATGGGATCGTTCTGGCAAAAAACTATAAGGCGAAAGCATTTGGAGTTTCTACAGGCGAAGCAATATGGCAAGCAAAACAGAAGTGCCCAAACCTTGTGACAGTTCCGCCTCATTATGAACAGTATATGCGCTTTTCAAAGCTCGCAAGAGAGATATACGGAAGATACACTGATCTTGTCGAACCATTCGGAATGGATGAGGTGTGGGCAGATGTGACAGGTTGCCAACACTTTATCGGCAGTCCGCTTCATATAGCAGAAGAAATAAAGGAAACCGTTAAGTATGAACTCGGATTGACCGTATCCATAGGTGTTTCTTTCAATAAGATATTTGCCAAACTCGGTTCGGACATGAAAAAGCCCGATGCCATAACGGTTATTCCAAAGGAATCTTTCAAGGAAAAGATATGGGATCTTCCGGCGACGGATATGTTAGGGGTAGGGCGTGCGACCGAAAAGAAGCTCTCTTCGGTCGGTATACGCACCATCGGACAGCTCGCACAGTTTCCCGTCGACTTCTTTCAAAGAAAACTCGGTAAGTGTGGAGTTGACCTCTGGCGATTCGCCAATGGTATGGACGATTCCCAAGTTACTGTCAGAGATATAGAAGCTCCCGACAAAACGGTTGGTCATGGTATGACAGCTCTGCAGGATTTGGAGAATGACGCAGAAGTATGGAAGTTCATTCTCGAACTCTGCCAAGACATAGGGCACAGACTCTATGTCTTCAATAAAAAAGCAACAGGTATCGCAATAGCGGTTAGAGATAATCAGTTATTTACAAAGCAATGGCAGTGTGGGCTCCCCGTTCCCACGCAAAGTCCTTCCTGCATAGCGAAAGAGGCCTTCTCCCTGTTTACACGCAGCTATGATTGGAGAAACCCAATTCGTTCTCTGACAGTCCGTGCAATCAATCTCACGTCTTTGGACACGCCTTGTCAGTTGGATATGTTTTCTGATCCGATCAGAGTAGCGAAAGCAGAATCTCTGGACAAGGCAATTGAAGAACTGCGCTATCGCTTTGGAAAAAAGATCATCCGCAATGCTTGCCTGTTGGATAACCCAAAGATGTCACCGCATGATAATCCCGATATTATCATGCCGACAGGTGTACCAATGTAGGAGGTTTACAATGCAAACAATCAAATATGTAAAACAGCCTGTGGCAGTTGTTGTTACTGTCAGTAGAGACGGGCAGGTACGCCCGAAAAAATTTCAGTGGAAAGACGGTCACACATATACCATCGACCGTGTGACCAAGGTTGAACGTGCAGCTTCCACCAAGGTGGGAGGCTGCGGCATCCGATATACCGTAATGGTGGAAGGCTTGCCTCGTTTCCTTTACGATGAAGAAGGAAAATGGTTTATGGAAGACGAGGTGCTCATCGAGGTGACCGAATGATTATAGGCACAAAGACCGAGTTTGAAAACCTTGCCGACTACATTTTGAGGGATTACCTCGGAAGCGAATACGACAGTTACTCGCCACTCAATGTAGATGCATTTGCAAAAGATTATCTCAAACTGGATATATCCTATTGTCAGTTCGATCCCAACGAACATATCGAAGGAATGCGAACAGGTCAACAGATCATTCTTGACGAACGGTTAAGTGAACCCGCACGATTGGGAGAACGGAACTTTACCATTGCTCATGAATGCGGACATGACCTGATCAATTGGCAGGACCCCGATTATATTCCTCATCAGATTATCAATTACAGAATAAGGAGTCATCACAAAAAGCTGAAAACAGAAAATGATTTCAAAGAGTGGCAAGCAAATGTCGTTGCATCCTGTCTGTTGCTTCGTCCGAATTTAGTCGGTTGGACATTGTACACTTTTGCAAAGAAAGAAAAGATAACCGTATATGACACAAATATTCTTTTTCGTGCGGATCGAACGATTCTCAGAATGATGGCACAATATCTGGGTGTATCTCAGGAGTGCCTGTTCTACAGACTTGACAGACTTGATATGCTTGAACACAAACCGTTGTCAGAATATGATCCTGTCATGGATGGACTCTTGTTTTGGAGGTGATCGAAGTGCCGAAAAGAATTGTTCTTGATCAGGCCTACCTTGAAAGAATAAAAAAGGAAGATGAAGCAGTCGTTGCTTCTCTGACAGCGATGGCTCAGAAGAAGATTCCGTGTAAATACTGCAATTGCCTGACCATAACGAAGTACGAGGATCTGAAAGGTCATTTTATTGCTTTCTGTCCTCGATGCGGACAGGTTGCAACCTATCAGGCAGCCGATTACAGACATTACTCTTATTTACCTATCCCCGATATAACAGTAACGGTAAGACTATAAACAAAACTGAATAAAAACCATGTATGAGCCGTGGAGTCGATGAAAGTCGCAACATCCCTTGTGCCGCATGAAAGTATCATCCGATAGCAATATTGGATACGGTAATCGCTGGATTAATGAGTGCAAATGTGATATACTTCATAGTGCCGACAGCGCTATGAAGTCATTTGCCAACCACAACAAAAAGAAAGGAAGATATACATGAAAAGAATAACCGGTCGGCTGACCGAAAAGAACGGCAAATGGTACGCTGTAATCAACTTATATACTGTCGAAGGAAAACGCAAAGAGAAATGGCAAGGTCTTGACCTGGAAGCCAAAAAAGGAAGCAAGACGGAAGCCGGACACCGCTTGAATGAACTGCTCTCCAAATATAACTCCGGTGATCTGTACCTGAAGGAATCGCTTACCCATGCAGAACAGGAGCGAATGAGACTGGCGGATCAGAAGGTGGACGAATACATTGTGGAATGGCTTGAAAGCCACAAATGCAATATCTCCGTCCTTACGTATAACAGCTACAAAAGAATGACGGACGGAAGGATCGTACCATACTTCAAGAAGTTGGGCATTCCCCTCAAAGAACTGACCGGCGATGAGATCAACGCATTCTACCTCTCACTCCGAAATGACGGACTTACCGGCGCAACTGCCCAAAGGTATCATTCGATGATGCATCTTGCATTCAAGCAAGCCGTAAAACGCCGGGTGATTCCAACCAACCCTTGCGACCAAGCAGACAGGCCCAAGGCAGTGCAATACATAGGAACGTACTACAACTCTGCGGAGATCAAACAGCTCCTTGAGTGCTTGGATGGCGATCCTATGAAGATAGCAGTCATATTGACCGCTTATTACGGACTTCGGAGAAGCGAAGTGCTGGGACTGAAATGGGATGCGATAGACCCCGTTGAGGACAAGATCTATATCAGGCACAAGATCATCGAAAACAAGCTGAACGGCAACGAGATCGAAGGTCTTGATGTCATGAAAACAAAATCGTCCTACCGGTCTCTCCCGCTGATGCCATTCATTAAAAAGGCTTTAGAGGAAGAAAGAGCGCGGCAAGAGGAAATGCAACGAGTCCTGCGTAAATCGTACAACAGAAAATACCTGGATTATGTGTGCGTAGATGCGATGGGGGATATTCTGAAACCACAGTATGTCACAGAACACTTCAAGGTGATTCTCGAACGAAACGGGCTGAAAAAGATCCGCTTCCACGATCTGCGTCACTCCTGTGCCTCACTGATGCTGGCAAACGATATTTCCATGAAAGAGATTCAGGAATGGCTTGGGCACTCGAACATCAGTACCACGGCAAATATTTATGCGCATGTGGACAGCGAGAGCAAGCGGGAAAGCGCAAGGATCATCGATAAGGTTCTGTCAAAAGAAGAAGCCGTATAAGCAAAAAAATGGGGTCAAGACTGCCATCCTGACCCCTATGTGGCGGAGGGTGTGAGATTCGAACTCACGCGCCGTTGCCGGCAAATGGTTTTCAAGACCACCTCGTTATGACCGCTTCGATAACCCTCCGTGTATCAAACTGACCGAAAGGTCAGCAAATACCGAAATATGAAATTAAGAAAATTGCGAGAAAACTGCGAGATGCCCATCTCGCAAAGTGCAAGAAAAAGTGCGAAAAACCCAATAAAATCAAGGGTTTTGGGGAGTTTGCTGTGATCAGAACGATAGTTTTTCAAGACCGCCTCGTTATGACCGCTTCGATACCTCTCCGTATATGAACCTGTCTTTCGACAGAAATCATCAGATATTTAATTGTTTTAGAAATTCTTTTAGAAATGCGCTTTTGTGCTGTTTTCGGAGTGCCGAAAAAGTCAAGTGCTGCAAGGCTTTTCAAGGTTTTTGCGACCGATATGCTCGCAAATTTTCAAGACCGCCTCGTTATGACCGCTTCGATAACTCTCCGTAGATTACCGGCACATATCCGTAGCCGTCCCGGTAACAAGGACTATTATACAACAAAACCGGGCGGTTGTCAAGTAAAATTTCCGAAAAACGGTCAGCAGAGTATGATCAGCACTAAAACGGCGACAAGGGACGCGCAGAAAAACAGACCGACTGCGAGCCCTACAAGAATTTTTATAAGCGTTTCGGGCATTGTTTCACCTCCGTTCGGTTTCAGAAAGATGCGGCTATGTGCTTATTGTCTGCGGTTTATAGTATTTTATGCTTAATTTTCCGGCAGATATTGATTTTCTCCGAAGGGTATGGTATAATTAATTCCGAACGTCAGGGAATTTGTTTCCCTTGGGACGTCGGCTGCAATTATAATCCGGAACGGAGAAACTGCACTATGGACAGAAAGATTAAAGTTACTGTATGGAACGAATTCAGACATGAAAAGACCCTTGACGGTGCGCGTGATATCTACCCCGACGGCATCCATGCCTGCATAAAGAGCTTTCTTGACGAAGCGGGCTGCGAGGTGCGGCTGGCGGCGCTTGACGATCCCGATCAGGGCCTGCCGGACAGCGTCCTCAACGATACCGATGTCCTCATCTGGTGGGGACATATGGCTCATGAAGAGGTTGACGACGGGCTTGTCGAAAGGATAAAGAACCGCGTGTTCAATTACGGCATGGGCTTCATAGGGCTTCACTCCTCGCATATGTCAAAGCCCTTCCGCGCGATAGTCGGCACCTCCGGAAACCTTCTCTGGGGCGACGAGCAGAAGGAGATCGTGTGGAACATAATGCCCTCCCACCCCATTGCAAAGGGAATCCCGGAGCATTTCGTGCTTGAAAGCGAGGAAATGTACGGAGAGCCGTTCATGATCCCCCAGCCCGATGCCGTGGTGTTCACCGCATGGTTCGAGCACGGAAACGTCTTCAGAAACGGCTGCTGCTTCCTCCGCGGACTGGGAAAGGTTTTCTACTTCCAGCCCGGACACGAGACCTGCCGCAGCTTCTACGACGAAAACGTCAGAAGAATAATAATAAACGCCGTGAAATGGGCTGCACCGGAGGACGGGTACGCCTGCCGCTACCCGTCGGAGTGCCCGCATTATAATAATCTGGTGTGAGTTTCAGCCTTCCCCCCCGAGGGGAAGGTGTCCGGCGGTTCCGCTTGCGGGACAGCCGGACGGATGAGGTGTAGGTTCCGCGCAGCGGAACCGTTTTCCTGACGAAAGGTAACATAATGCATCGCAGCCCTGCAAGCAGCTGCACACCTCATTACTGCCTGCCGCGCTGATTCCGGTTTGCAGGGGCGCGGCAGGGCACAAAACAGTATGAACCGACCTGTCCGCATTCTGCGGCATTAACATATATAAAAGGTATAAAAGGAACGAAACATGAACTTCGACAAAACACTCTATCGCTCCCTTGCCGTTCAGCATATCGGCTGTGAGGCACCGCGGGCGTATTTTATTCCTTATCAGTCCGAAAATATCTCCGACGGCGATATTACGCTGTCCGGAAGCGGCAGGGAAAGGTCTGCATATTTCAAGAGCCTCTGCGGAGAGTGGGACTTCAGATGGCTCCCGTCCGTCGACAGGATAACCGACCCTGACGCAGAATTTGCGGCAATGGATGAGAAAATCACCGTTCCCGGCTGCTGGCAGGTCGAAAACGGAATGAAATACGACGTTCCGCAGTATACGAATATCAATTACCCCATCCCCTGTGATCCGCCGCATATCCCTGACGACGTCCCCTGCGGACTTTACCGGCGCTTTTTCACGCTTACCCCGGAGCAGGCGGAAAAGCGGGTGTATATCAACTTCGAGGGCGTTGATTCGGCATTCTACCTCTGGATAAACGGCGAATTCAAGGCATACAGCCAGGTAAGCCACTGCACGACCGAGGTCGAGATAACCGACCTTGTCACCGCCGGACGCAACGAGATCCGCGTCATTGTCACCAAGTGGTGCGACGGCACGTATCTTGAGGATCAGGATATGTGGAGAATGTCCGGCATCTTCCGCGAGACATTCCTCCTCTTCCGCGACGCGGAACACATAAAAGACGTGTTTGTCCGCACGGAGGTTTCCGAGGATCTGTCCGAAGCGTCGCTGAAGCTTGAGATAGATAAACCGGAAAATCTCCCCGTTACCCTCCGCCTCACCGCCCCCGACGGAACCGTTATCTGCGAAGGCGCGGCTGATTGCAGAACGGTTATAGGGATCTCCTCCCCCATACTCTGGAATGACGAACGGCCGGAGCTTTATACCCTGTATCTCCATGCCGGAAACGAGGTTCTCCGTTTTCCCGTCGGTCTGCGCAGGATCGACGTGAAGAACAAGACCGTCCTGCTCAACGGCAGAAAATTCAAGGCAAGGGGCGTTGACCGCCACGACAGCCATCCGATCCTCGGTCACACCGTTCCCTTTGACCATATGCTCCGCGACCTTCTTATAATGAAGGCAAACAATATAAACACCGTCCGCACCTCGCATTATCCGAACGACCCGAGGTTCGCCGCACTCTGCGACCTCCTCGGAATATACGTCTGTGACGAGGCTGACATCGAGACGCACGGAATTCAGGTGTGCGGCCCGCGTGAGACGATGTACACAACAAACTGGGACTGCCTCACCGATAACCCCGACTGGACAGCCGCCTATCTCGACCGCGCAGAGCGCCTGCTTGAGCGTGACAAGAACCACCCGTCGGTAATAATGTGGTCGGTCGGAAACGAAAGCGGCATCGGCATGAACCACCGCCTTATGAGCGATTATTTCCGCCGCCGCGACCCCTCCCGCCTTGTCCATTCCGAGGACGGAACGAGAAGAGTTCAGGAGTATCTCCATTCCGACGACCCGGCAGAACAGGAAAAGGGCTGGTGCCGTTATGCCGACATCCAGAGCCTCATGTACCCGCCGGTCGACGAGATCGTGAAGTACTATGCCGAAAATCCCGTCGTCCCCCAGCCGCTCTTCCTCTGCGAGTACAGCCACGCAATGGGCAACGGCCCCGGCGACCTCAAAAAATACTGGAAGGCTTTCTATGAGCATGACGCGCTCTTCGGCGGCTGCGTGTGGGAGTTCTGCGACCATTCCGTTGCGGTGAAGCTCCCCGACGGAAGGATAAAATATACCTACGGCGGCGATTTCGGAGACACCCCGAACGACGGGAACTTCTGCGTCGACGGACTTGTTTTCCCCGACAGAAGACCGAGCAGCGGCATGAACGAGCTGAAATCCGCGCTTTTCCCTGCGGAATTTGCCGCCGACCCGGAAAAGCCCGGCAGATTCACAATGACAAGCCGCAGATTCTTTACCGACATCGCCGAGGATTTCGACGTTGTATATACGCTTGAGGTCAACGGAGAGGTCATTCGCTCCGGCAGACTGAACCTTCACTGTCAGCCGTGGGAAACGGTGTCCTTTGATACCGCGATCCTGCCGTCGGATATAACCGGCGCGGCTTACGTCACCTTTGAGCTTGCGTACAATCACCCCACCCCGTGGGCAAAGACCGGAGATACGGCAGGCTTCCGCCAGATATGCTTAAGCGACAGCCGCTTCACCCCCGGAAATATAAGGACGGTTTACCCCGTGACCGCAGAGACGGCCGGGAATATCCTCACCGTCACCGCCGGCGAAACGTCATACGGCTTTGACACCGTTTCCGGAATGCCGGTTTCGATGGTTCACGAGGGCAGAGAATACCTTGCCCGTCCCGCCGCCTTCTCCGTCTGGAGAGCGCCGACCGACAACGACAGGTATATAAGAAACAGCTGGCAGAGCGAAGGACTTGACCGCCTCACCTCCTTCTGCCACGGCACAGAGACCACAGGCGACGCCGATTCTGTGACCTTTACCGCAAAAACCGCCCTTGCCGCCGACAGCAAGACTCCGTCGGTCGAAATCACGGCGTCCTATACCGTCACCGGCGACGGCAGGCTGAAGATAAAGTCTTATGTGAAGGTTGCGGAAAGACTCCCGTTCCTCCCGCGCTTCGGACTTGACCTTGTCCTGACGGAGGGCATCGAAAACCTCCGCTGGTTCGGCTTCGGTCCGTATGACTCATACTGCGACAAGCGGCTTTCGGCAGGAAAGGGTCTTTTCACCTCAACCGTCACCGACAGCTACGAGCATCCGATAAAGCCCCAGGAATCCGGCAATCACTACGGCACGGAATATGCGGAAATAACCGCCCTGAATCATCAGGGAATCGCCGCAGAGGGAATTTTCGAATTCTCCGCGCTCCACTATTCTGTCTCTCAGCTCGGGACCGTCGGTCACGACTGCGACCTTGTCCCGTCGCCCCTTACATTCCTTTCGCTGAATCATGCCGTTTCCGGAATAGGCTCCAACTCCTGCGGACCGGAGCTTGACGGAAAATACCGCCTTTCGGCTAAGGAATTCACGTTTGAGCTTGAGCTGTACGGCATCTGACAGACAGCCTCCGGAACCGAATATCAAAATGCGCCGCCCGCGAAGATACGGGAGGCGCATTTTTGTTTTTTCGGGGCAAAACCCGGCTGTTTTTTGCTTGAAATTCACTTCTGAGTAAAGACACCCCAAACATTTCGTCAACCTGCACAAAAATCAGGGGTCGTTTTTGTACACTGTTAACATCGCATGAAACGATAAAACAATGATAAAATATACTCGGATAAGCCGGAAAGGCGGGTGCCGGAGAGTGAAACTTATATTCCTCGGAGACAGCATAACACAGGGTGTCGGGGCGTCCGATCACGCACATTCCTTTGTCGGAATCGTGGAAAAAGAGACGGGCGCACGGGTGCTGAACGCCGGTATGGGCTCGACGCGGATTGCTGCATCCGACCTTCAGTGGAACGAACCGCACTGGCACGCGCTTGACTTTGTGACAAGAGCCGCAGTGCTCCCCGATGACTGCGATTTCATCTTCGTTTTCGGCGGGACAAACGACTACGGTGACGGAGACGCACCGGTCGGAGACGAAACCGATAAAGGCGTCAATACCTTCGCCGGAGCCGTGAACCGTCTGATCGCCCTTCTCGGCGCGAAATACGGCAGGGAGAGAGTCGTGTTCATCACCCCGTGCCGGAGATATTCGGAGGAAGCGCATTTCTGCCGGGTGAACGGAGCGTATGTCGCACCGTTTCCGGAGTATGCGGGGATGCTGAAAAGCCTCCTTGAAAAGCACGGGATAAGGTACATTGATCTGTACTCCGACCCGGAAATGCCGAAGCCGGAGAGCACCTCCGAAACCGCCTGCTTCCGCGACGGGCTTCATCCGAACGACCGTGGCCACCGGCATATCGCCGACAGGGTTATATATTTTTTAGAAGCAAACGGAAACATCCGTGCCGGAGAATGACCGGCGGAAAGGCAAAAATATGGTCAGAATCAGACTGAATGACCTTAAGAAATTCTGTAAGACCGCACTTGTGAAAGCCGGAGCGTCGGAAAAGGACGCGCTGACGACAGCGGAGGTCCTCTCCGAGACCGAGGCATGGGGAACCCACAGCCACGGCGTCAAGAACCTGAACAACTACATAATCAAGTGCGAAAAGGGCGGCGCAAGCCTGACCGCTCAGCCGACGATAGTGAGAGAAAGCCTCTCTGCGGCACTTGTTGACGCACATCAGTCCCTCGGAATGATCTCGGCAAGCTACGGTATGAATCTTGCCATCGAAAAGGCTGAAAAGACCGGCATCGCAATAGTAAACGTCACAAACTCCACCCATTTCGGCGCGGCGGGCTATTATTCCAACATGGCTGCAAAGCGCGGAATGATCGGCATCGCAATGTCGAACGTCGATCCCAATATGACCCTCCCCGGCGCAAGGTGTCAGGCTACTGCACGCACTCGGTGGGGCCGCTCCTTCACATAACCGGACTGCGCCCGAAAACCGTGACGGGCTTTGAGGGGATATATAACGAGCGCATGGCAAGAATGGGCGCAAGAGCCGGTCATATGGCGCTTGAGATCGTCCGGCTTGAGAACGGCGCGCTGATAAAGAGCATTCACGGCGTCGGACCGTCGCGGAATTCGGTGTGGTACAGCATTTACGGCTCAAAGGGACGGATCGAATCGGCGCGCGAGGACGCGATGGCGGGCGACAACAACCATGTTTACGAGCATCTTGACGATACCGTCTCTGCTCCCGCAAGCTACGAACACGTGGATGAGCTGACAGAGCAGGGAAAGAAGAGCGGCCACGGCGGAAGCGACATAAAGTGCCTGTATTACGCGGTCGAGAACATCCTCGGCGATAAGAATTCCGAGATCGTTGACGTGTACGAGGCTGTCGATATGTGGATGGTCGGGCAGTTCGGATATTTCTCCGCGCTTGCCGGAGGGGTTCCTGTCGATATCCCCGACCTGCGGAGCAAAGAGGAGCGCGACCGCTTCAGAAACGACACAAGATGCACCGACCCGAAGGCGGCGGGCGATATGCTCCTGCCGTCATATTCAAAAGGCACGCCGAAGGTCGATGAAGCGGTTTATAACGGCATCCGGCGCAGATGGGAAGAAAAAGAAGCAAAAGCGGAGGAAAAAACGTGATGGAACAGCTGGTCATGCGATGGACAAACGACGGCAGTCCGGCTGTCATGCCGCAGGTTCCGGAGGGGCTTGGGCTGACCGCGCTTCCGGAGATGAAGGACGGGGTGGAGCAGTGGCTCGACGTCGTTCAGTACGGCCTTTCCGAGGGCAGACAGGGACGGGAATACTATGACACCGTGATGGTCGGCCGTGAAAATTACGATGCGCAGTACTGTTACCTCATAACCGACGGGGACAGAGCCGCCGCAACCGTTACCGTCATTTTCGACAACGCAAAAGCCGACGGGTATATCCATATGGTCGCCTGCCGGGAGGAGTACCGCGGACGCGGCATCGGCACGTATATGAACGCGCTGTCGGTCTGGCTTCTGAAAACCCACGGAATGAAAACCGCTTACCTCACAACCGACGACTGGAGGATCCCCGCGATAAAGTCATATCTGCGTGCCGGGTTCACCCCCGACCTGTCAACCGACGACTTCAGGGCGCGGTGGGAAAAGATCCTCTCCGGAATCGGAAAACGCTGAAAAAATCAAAAACAGCAGTGCGCACAGCCCTGCTGTTTTTTTGATAAGATTGACACCGCCCCCACACTGTGATATAATATCAGCGGCACAGCGAAACATCTGCTCCGATTTAAAACTCTTTTTTTGATAAAAGTTCTTGGAGTTCTCAGAACCTTCTTTCAAGAAGGTTCTGAGCGGGTCCGGGCAGCGCCCGGCTGAAATAATCATGAAAAATAATAATCCATTTCCGAATTCGGATACGAATAAAAGATATTATACATACGATTATCATATGAGAAAGACGTTCGGCGGGAAGGTCATGAAGATACCGCTTGACGGGGGCTTCACCTGCCCGAACATCGACGGGACGCGCGGGCGGGGCGGGTGTACCTACTGCACAAAGCAGACGCTTCCTTACCGCGGGAAACCGCTTGACGTCCAGTTTGAGGAGGGAAAGGCTCCGCTCCTTAAAAAATGGCGGCGCGAGGGGCGGCGGGAGATGTTCATCCCGTATTTTCAGGTTTTCACGAACACCTACGCGCCGGTTGAAAGGCTGAGAGAGCTTTATTATGCCGCGCTTTCGCTTCCGGAGACGGTTGGGTTAAGCATTGCCACCCGCGCGGACTGCATCGACGGCGAAAAAGCCGCGCTTTTACGCGAGATATCGGAAAAGACGTACCTGACGGTCGAGCTGGGGCTTCAGACGGTTCACGAAAGCACCGCGGCGCTTATAAACCGGGGGCATACCTATGAGGAATTTCTTGCCGGGTACGAAAAGCTGCGCGGGCTTAACGTCTGCGTTCACCTGATAAACGGTCTGCCGGGAGAGGATGAGGAAATGATGCTTGAATCCGCCCGCAGTGTCGCGGCTCTGCGCCCGCATTCGGTGAAGATACATATGCTCTACCTTGAGCGCGGGTGCAGGATGGCGGAGGATTATCTTGCCTCGCCGTTTCACATTCTCACCGGGGAGGAATACATTTCGGTGACGGTTTCCCAGCTTGAGCTTTTTCATCCCGACACGGTGATCGGCAGGCTGACGGGTGACGGCATGGCGCAGAATCTTATCGCTCCCCTCTGGTCGGAGAAAAAATTCTGCGTTCTGAACGGCATTGACAAGGAATTTGTCCGCCGCGGGTCGTTTCAGGGGAGGAAATTTTTTGGGGCGCTGCCCCAACCCCCGCCTCTTTCTTGAAAAGAAAGAGGGGAAAGAAGAACTAAAAAAATTTTTAATGAGTCGGCTGATGAGCAAATGTTTTTTGGTGGGATCGCGGGGGCTGCGTTTGTCCGACCTTGACACCTGTCGGGTGATATGCTATAATTTCATCATCAGAACTTCCGGGGGTACAACATGAAGATAAAAGTAAAAAAACTGAGAGACGGGGCGCGGCTCCCGCTGCTTGCGACCGACGGGGCTGCCGCGTGCGATCTTTACGCGCTGCTTGAAGAGCCGGTAACGCTTGAGCCGGGGCAGAGGTATGCGATACCGACCGGCATTGCGATCGCTCTTCCCGATGCGGACAGTGTGGCTGTCGTATGTGCGCGGAGCGGGCTTGCGTTGAAGAGAGGAGTGGCTCTTGCGAACGGCATCGGAGTTATCGACAGCGACTACCGCGGGGAGCTTTTCGTCGCGGCGATAAACAACGACAGTCAGCCGCAGGTCATCGAAAACGGCGACAGGGTCGGTCAGCTCATGATCCTGCCGGTCATCCGTGCGGAATACGAGGAGTGCGAAGAGCTTGACGGCACTCAGCGCGGCGCCGGAGGCTTCGGCTCGACGGGAGCAAAATAAAATGATCCGGCGGGACGGAAGGGTCAGGAGGGAAAGATCATGTCGGACAGGGAAAATCCGCATACCGGTCACAGGAAACGGGTAAGAAAAAGATTTACCGACGAGGGGCTTGAGAGCTTCAGCGATCACGAGATCCTTGAGCTTTTGCTGTTCTACTCCGTCCCGCGCCGGGATACGAACGAAACGGCGCACCGCCTTATTTCGCGGTTCGGCTCGCTTTCGTCGGTTTTTGACGCCGGGATCGGGGAGCTGACAGACGTTGAGGGGATCAGCCTGAACACCGCGGTGCTGATAAAACTCATCCCGGCGCTTTCAAGAGCCTATCTTCTGGACAGGGACACCCGATATCCGTCGTTCCGCGACCCGGAAAAGCTCGGGAGGTATCTTGTGAACAGCTTTATCGGCTGCACCGGAGAGCGGCTTATTGCCGTGTATTTCAACAACCGCGGCGAATGCATCGGGAAAACGGTAGTCAGCGAGGGTACGGTCAATTCGACCGACATTCCGGTAAGGAAGATTGCCGAGACCGGTTACCGGATGAAAGCCGCATATTTCGTTCTTGCCCACAACCATCCCGACGGCGACCCGATTCCCTCTGCGGAGGATATTTCGGCAACGGAGACCTGCACGGAGATATTCTGCCGTCTCGGGATCCCTCTGGCGGAGCATTATGTTATCGGCGGAAATTCCTGCCGCAGGATAATTTCTGCGGACGAATGACCGGTGAGACGGCATAACGGCGTGACAGTAAAAAAACGGAACCTCAGCCGGCAAAAAAGCCGGTTCCGGAGTTCCGTTTTTTCTTTTTCCGAAGTCAGTCCGCGTCTATTCCGTCAGCGCGGCATTTCTTCCAGTCAACCGAGATAGACTGGATTATCTTGCCGCCGCCGAAATCGACTTCCTTCTGAACGACATATCCCTTATCGATCATTGAGTGGAGCGCCATGGCGACGTCCTTTCTTCTTATTCTGTTGAAGCGCGAAACCGATTCGACGGTCGCCCAGAATGTGGGATACGACTTTTTTGCCTTGTTTTCCTCAAGGTATTTCAGATTTTTGAGTATAAGACGGTATGCGTCGAGATACGGATCAACGATCTCGGGCAGAAGCTCCACCCAGCTTGCGGTATTTTTCAGCTGGTTGCTTATTGCGCCGCGGATGGCATAGACCCCGACCTTTTTCCCGAGCTGGGAAATAAGAAAGCTGCACACGGAGTTGAAGTGGCCGTCTCCCGAGAACAGGATAAACGTTCCGATATCCTTCGATTTCATGGCTTTCTGATAAATGTGGTCAAGCATTATGAAATCGGTAAAATCCTTCTTGAAGCTCGTTGAGGTATTCTGGGTCTCGATTATGTAATTAGAGACTTCGCGGATCCTCGGTATCTCCTGCCTGAGAGCAGGATTCGAGAAATCGGCAAAGAAAATTATCTCTTCCATCTCGTACTTCTCAGAGAGAGCATCGCGCCACGCCTTTATGTCGGGGCGCATATTGCCAAACAGCTTGTCGAGCGAAATATACCAGTGCTCGTAATCGACAAACGCAATTGCCTTCGGCTTACCATCCGTCTTTTTTCTTCCGAACAGTCTGAACATTGTTTCCTCCTTTCTTCCGTTATTCCGTTTCCGCACCGGCTTATGCCGGGGACGGTATACGTTATATATATTTTATCATATATCCGGCGGACAATCAAGCGGTGAATGAAAATTTCCGCTCACCGCACGACGCCCTCGCCGTCCCATACCGGGATAAAGCTCTCCTCCGCCGTGCCGCCCTCCTGTATGAAGCCGTTTGTTATGCCTGCTCCGCGTGCATAGGCGACCACCTCCGCATACTCTCTGTCGGTCAGCCGGCGGGAAAGCTCTCCTGTCATTCCGGGCATGGGGGTGTACTGATTCATTATGCTTATGTAAATGCTGCTGCCGTATTCTCGGTGCAGGTAGTCGAGGATCCTGACGGAGTCGTCGGTGTGTCCGGGAAGGACGAGATGCCGGACTATCACGCCTTTTATCATCATGCCGTCCCCGTCAAAGACCGCCTCTCCCCTCTGGGCGACCATTCGGTCAAGCGACGCTTTTGCGATTTCGGGATAATCCGGTGCGCCAGACAGCACGGCGGCGAGAGAGGGATCCATGTACTTGAAATCCGGCAGGTAAACGCCGACATAGCCGCGGAGCGAATCGATTACCGTCGGCAGCTCATAGCCTCCGCAGTTGTATACGACGGGTATCCACAGTCCCTTTTCCCATGCAAGCTCAAGCGCCGGCGGTATGAACTCCGCCCACGGGGTAGGGGTGACAAGATTTATGTTGTGCACTCCCTTTTCCTGAAGCTCAAGGAAAATCTCCGAAAGCCTTTCGGTGCCGACCGGGAAACCAGCGTGTCCGCGGCTCAGCTCCCGGTTCTGGCA
>UMLQ01044556.1_pt1 | contig 20794 bp, 21 predicted proteins | sample 1966631 | NCBI WGS metagenome assembly UMLQ01 (sample SAMEA4836206, study PRJEB28245) | human gut metagenome | biome: gut microbiome; material: fecal sample | place: Denmark | collected 2008 | reverse complement strand
TAAACGGTTCCGCAAGCGGAACCTACACCTCATCACCGCCTACGGGCGGAGCTTCCCCTCGAGGGGAAGCCAAGGATAGTGTTCGCGGCAGGACGTTTAACAGTCCGCGTTTTGACCTGTCTGCGTTGTGCGGCCTGTACTGAATCCTTCCCGCTGATACCCCATGCGGTGGTGGTGTCGCTACTCACAGCGGGGGTCAAGGGGGCATCCCCCTTGCAGCTCTTTCTTTCCCCCGTTTTTCTTTCTCCGGAGAAAGAAAAACGGATTGGCTCTGACGCAGTCGGATAATCTCTGTCGCCAAAACACGCCCATCAACATAAACATCCCTCACACAAGGAGCCCGCCGGCATGAAAAAAACAAACCCGAAAAAAATCTTAAATGCCGTAATGGAAGCCCTCTGCCCCGATGCCTGCGTCGGGTGCGGCGAACCTCTCGGAAGAGCGGGAGACAGGGTGTTCTGCCCTGCCTGCAGGAAGAAATATTTAAACGAGATATCCGCGCCGTGCCCTTCCTGCGGGAAAAGCTACGACCTCTGCGAATGCCGCCCGAAAAATTTTCTGCCGGACGGATATGCTTATTTTCTGCCGTACGACAAGGCTGACGGAGTGACCCGCAAGGCGCTTCTGTGCTGCAAGAACCGGAGAGTGAAGCCGCTTTTCACCGAGCTTGCCGGAATGATGCTTGAGACTGCGAAAAAGCGGGGATATTACGACGGGACAGAGCTTGTGACATACGTTCCCCGCTCGGCGGCAAAGGCGGTAAAACGCGGCATCGATCAGGCAGAGGAGCTTGCACGGGAATTCTGCCGGCAGTCCGGAGCGGAGTTTGCCCAGCTTATCCGTCATGCGGCATATACGGCGGAGCAGAAGCTTTCCGGGATCTCCGACCGGTCGCTCAATGCCCAAAAAAGCTATGTCCCTGCGGTATCGCCCGACAGGATCGCGGGGAGAAGGATAATTCTTATCGACGACATAGTGACGACCGGCGCAACGGTAAACGTCTGCACGGAGCTTCTCAGGGACGCGGGTGCGGCGGAGGTCATCTGCCTGAGCGCCGCAAGAAGCATAAAGCCCTCTCTGCGCGAGGGCGCAGAATAAGATATACAAATAATTCACAATCAGGGAGGAACAAGCAATGACAAGGAAAATCGGCATCGACATCGGAAGTCTCAGCGTCCGCACCGTCCTTTACGGGGACGGGGCAGACATAACCGAAAGCCCTGCGGTTTACTCTTCGGTCGGGGGTACCGTCGCCGGCATCGGAAGCGCCGCGGTCAGAATGAATTCGGGAGTACCCGGCGCGGTGACGGTTCTGCCGTTCATTCCGGCGGGGGACGAGCTTCCCGACCCGGATGCGGCGTACACGCTTTTCTCCGGGATCCTGCACGGATACCGGATAAAAAAAGCCGACATCTGGCTCTCCCTCCCTGCCGACTGCGGCGAAGAAGCCGAAAGGCTGTTTGTCGAAACGGCACAGCAGGCGGGAGCGCGCGACGTTTTCTCCGTTTCAGCCGGATATGCCGCGGCATTGGGCTCCGGAGTGCGCGGTGCGGGGGACTCTCTGACGCTTCACATCGGGGCGCGCTGCTCCTCGCTTATCGCCTTTTCAAAGGGTCAGAAGATTGCCTCGTCAGTCACGGAATTTGCGGGAGATGCCTTTGACCGGGCGATCGGCTCGTATCTTCTCAAAAAATACCGTGTCACGGCGACCCCTGCGGAGCTGAGGCGGATAAAGCATGAGGTCGGCTCGCTCAATCCCTCGGACAACAGCATGAAGGCAAAGGTCATGCGCGCGGCATTCGGGCTTCCGAAGGAGATAAAACTGACCGAAAATGAGATATCGGCGGCAATCGAGCCGGTATTTGACGAGCTTGCCGATGCCGTAATTGCACTTATAAGAACCCTCCCCTGCGAACCTGACAGGATAATCCTGACCGGCGGCGGAGCGGAGATGACAGGGATCGCTCCGGCGATGGCGCCCCTTGTCGGAATTCCGGTCACCGTCGCGGAAAAGCCCGGGCTTGCTGTGGCAAGGGGACTTATCTCGTCAATGACATCGGAAGAATAAGAGGAGATGAAAAATGATAATATCCGATCCCGGCTATGCTCTTGCCGGAAAATTCGATCCCATGCTTCCGCTCGGGCTTACGCTTTCGACCGACGGAGTGCGCACCGTTACGACCTTTGACGAAACGCGCGATGCGGCGGAGTATCTTGACGCGCTCCCCGAAGACGAAATATTCACCGAAAAGACAAAAAAACACCTTATCAGCCTGCTTGAAGACAGGATGGCGGGCTTCGGATACGACACCGAAATTGTTTTTGCAACGGAATATGTGCTTGAAAACCGTCCTGATGTTGACCGGTCGGTGATACGTACCGATACCGAGCCGCTTCTGCCGGAGCACGGGTACGATAATCTGACGGAATGCGAACCCGATCCGCTGGGGGAGGGGCTTCTCTGCTTCGGCACGGTGATCGACGGGAAAATCGTCTCAGCCGCCGCGGAAAATCCGCATTCGCCTGACGACACCGTTATCGACATCGGGGTGGAGACGGCAGACGGTCACACCGGAAACGGCTACGGAGCGTCTAACACAGCCTCGCTTGCCTACTATCTCCTTGACCCCGGGATGAAGGTCACTTACATCGCCGAGGACGACAACATCGCGTCGGTTAAGATTGCGGAAAAGGTCGGCTTCACACCCGGAACAAGAGAGCTGCGGGTGGTTTGCAGGAAAAGGTAGCTAATTGTGCGGGGGGAAAAATCAAGGCAAAAAATGCATAATTCCGCCGCGCGGCGTCAATCAGCAATATCCGACCGGTTTTCCGCAAGATTAATTATTGATTTTTCGGCTCCGATATGTTAGAATGCTTACGGGTGTGGGGAATGTGACTGAATTTTTGCCGTCATCTCCGGAAATCCCCGCCCATATTGCTGAAACATTTAACCCTGAAAGGGTCAGAAAGGTACGGTAACAAAAATGGCAGGAACAGAATCCAGTCTCGACGCCTTCAAGGAAGTCAGAAACGACAAAAGCGTCGATACCACAAGAAAAATGAGAGTCGGCATCATCGGAACCGGCTGGATCGCGGGGGCTCACATCAAGTCCTATCTCAACCAGCCCGACGTTGAAATCGTCGCCGGCGCAGACCTCATCCCCGGCAAAGCAGAAAAATTCTTCAGCGACTGGGGGGTAAAGAACGTAAAGTGCTACCCCTCCCACAAGGAAATGCTCGACGACGGGTCGCTTAAGCTCGACGCGGTCAGCGTATGCACCTACAACCGCCAGCACGCGGCACCCGCTATCTACGCTCTTGAAAAGGGAGTGAACGTCCTTCTTGAAAAGCCCATGTGCGTCACGGTCGAAGAGGCTGCCGACATCATCCGCGCAGAGAAGAAGAGCGGAAAGGTCCTCTCCATCGGCTTCCAGCCCAGAATGGACGAGAACATGAAGGAAATAAAGAAGATCTGCCAGTCCGGCGCACTCGGAGACATCTACTACATCCAGACCGGCGGCGGACGCAGACGCGGCATCCCGACCCCCTTCGGTACCTCCTTCATCGAGGACGAGACCGCGGGAATCGGCGCTCTTGCCGATATAGGCTGCTATTCGCTTGACATGGTGCTCAACGCGATAGGCTATCCGAAGCCCCTCACCGTCAGCGGCTACAAGTCCGCTTTCTTCGGCACCGACCCGAATTACTGCGGCTATCCCGACGACAAGAAGGCAGAGTACGCAAAGAAGTTCGGCGTCGATGACTTCGCGGCGGCGTTCATCCGTCTTGAGGGCGGCATCATCCTCGACTTCCGTATCGCATGGGCTATGAACATCAATACCCCCGGCGACACGATCATCCTCGGAACCAAGGGCGGACTCAGAATCCCGTCAACCGACTGCTGGAACGGCACCGTCGGCGGCGAAATGACCCTCTATCACGAGGTCGGCGGACTTCAGACCGAGACAAAGATCCCGATCATTCACACAAACGGCGACCTGTTCGACCTCAAGATCAGAACCTTCCTCGACGCCTGCAAGAACGGCGGCAAGGCTCCGGTTCCGTCCGCACAGATCCTCTACAACCAGGCTATCATCGACGGCATAGTCAAGTCGGCAAACGCAGGCAGAGAGATCGAGATCACGATCCCCGAGGTCTGATCTCCGCACTGCACCGGAAGAAAGGAAGCATCGGCATGAAAAAGATAAACATCGGCATCCAGATGTACAGCGTCAGGGACGACCTTGCAAAGGATTTTGAAGGCACCCTCCGCAAGGTGCGCGAAATGGGCTACGACTACGTCGAATTCGCCGGCTATTACGGCGGATATACCGACGGAAAGAAGCTGAAGGCTCTTCTCGATGAGATCGGATTAAAATCCGTCTCCGTCCATCAGGGACCCGATATGTTCCTTGAGCAGGGACAGAAGGCATACGATTTCTTCAGGGACTACGGCGTGAAGTACATAGTCATCCCGTGGTACGACGGCTCAAAGCTCCCCGGCAATGCCGCGTGGGAGGAGACAAAGAAGCTCTTCACAAAAATCAGCGACGAGGCGAAGCAGAACGGCATGAGCCTGCTCTACCACAACCACGACTTTGAGTTCACAAAGGTCGGTGACGAGTATCAGTATGACATCATGTTCCGCGAGCTCAAGGGTCACCTCGATCCCGAACCCGACACCTGCTGGATGAAGCACGGCGGCGTCAATCCCGCAGAGTACATCAGAAAGTACGGCGACAGGATCAACGTAGTCCACCTCAAGGACCTCACCTACGTCGACGGCGAGGGCAAGCCGGCATACGCGCTCATCGGCGACGACGGCAGCGAGGCAAAGCAGGGCGAGGCAGAGAAAAAAACCGTCGTCCTCGTTCCCCTCGGCAGGGGCATCAACAACTTCGGCTCCATCCTTGAAGCCTGCTCCGACAACAACGTTGAGTACGCTATCGTCGAACAGGACAATTTCACCGGCATAACCCCGCTTGAGGGCATGGCGGAGAGCAGAAGATATCTCAAAGATACCTTCGGGCTCTGATAATACCTTAATACAGAGGGTGTTAAAGAAACTCGGAATGAGTTCTTTAACACCCTCTTCTGTTTCCGATCCGGGCGGCACACATTACCGCCGGTATTCATCCGTTCAACGACGGAACCGCGTCAGGCGGGGCGGAAAAAAACAGCAAAGCGCGCATTTCTGCGGCTCCGCTGTTTTTTACGGATACGTTATTTCAGTCTCCCGTCGCCTGCCATAAGCTCCGTCATCTCCTCTATCCGCTCAAGCGGGAAGGGAGGCGAGCCTATCGGCTTCATTGCAACGCTCATCAGCTTCATGGGGTTATCGTCCGCGGCTATCCTGTTGGAGCTCAGCGCTCCGCAGCGGCGGCAGCGGTGTATGACCGCCCACTCGCCGTTTTTCCGTACCCAGACGGCAATCGGCTCCATGATCCCTCCGCAGCCGCTCTCCCGGTCGCCGGGTTCGATATCGACGTGAAGGCTGCAAAGACAGTTCGGGCAGTGATTGCGGTGATCCGACCCGGCATTTTCCGGGGTGACCGTCCGACCGCATACCTTACAGGTAAAGCTGTCTCTGCACGGGTGTGTTTTATAGTATCCTTTTTCAAATGTTCTCCGCTTGTTTTCACGGTTCACGGTGTTGTCCTCCTGAATGATATATTTTACATATCAGCCGGGAGGTTCGGCTCATGCTCCGCCTGACCTCCCGGTCAGAGAACAAGATCCGATAATGATGTTCTGTATTTCAAACAGTACTCCTTGATGAAAAAATATGATATTCCGGAAAACTCCGGCAGTATCCTTTTCAGTCCCTGACATCAAACAGGGATTTTCTTTCCGGGCGGTATTTCTTCGCCGTCAGGTGCATTATAAACTCCTCCGACGAAGCGAGAAAAGCCACAACGGTGATGAAGGTGTAATACGGTACCGCAAAATGCGTGCAGACCGCATACGGTGCGGGGAAAAGCGCAAGCCCCGTTGCTTTGTTCAGCCACGTGTGAAGCGAGGCAAACCTTTTGTATCTGCAGAACGCGGAGACATAGGCCGCGGCGCGGATGGCAAGGACTACCCCTACCGACCACCACAGCCATGCGGGAAGCAGTCTTATCAGGTGAGGCAGCAGCTTCAGCAGCATGACTGCATAGAAAAGCAGATCGGCAACACTGTCGAGCTTTGCGCCGAATTCGCTTTCCAGCTTCAGCTTTCTTGCGACAGTGCCGTCAACCGCATCGGTCAGTCCGCCGAAGGTATAAACAACATAGAACCCCGTTGAAGGCAGCGCAAAAAACGGCATAAGAGCCGCGCAGACTATGCGTGCCGAGGTCAGAATGTTCGGAAGTGACAGAAACCTTTTCAAGTTTATCTCCTTTGGTCAGCAAACGGGCGCTGTACCGGAACGGCAAAAGGCGGTCATCGGAAACGCCCGCTTATTATGATATCACCGATCGCGCGATTTGTCAACCTCAGGAGAAAAAAGTCGGAAAATCACCCGAACTCTATGCTCCATCCGACAGTGCCGGAAGAGGAACAGTCGGGTTCGAGAACACAGATTCCGCCCGACACTTCAAAGCCGGTGGGAGTGTACCCTTCCGGAACGTATACATATATTCTGTATCCGTCACCGGCAACTACCTCCGAATATCCGGAAAGAGTCTTTGTTGCGTCGTCCCATCTGACATGAGAAAGCTCCGCCGCTCCCTGTGTGATGTGGCGCGAGGTCGAAAGGATCTGCGGATGTCCCGTCGCTTTTCTGACCGAAAGAACCGCCGATGCCGTTCCGGGAAGCGTGACCGTCACGGAATCCGACAGCCTGCCGAGAAAATTCCGGTTCCAGTAATCAAACACAAGATATTCTCCGTCATCAAGATGCAGATCGCGGTCGAACGCGAGCGTAAAAGATGCCTCCTCCTCAAGCAGATTCAGCAGATCAACGACATTCCAGTCCTCATATTCCGCACTGACCGCAAGATTGACAAGGAAGCGCCTGCCATCGTGGATACTCTCCCTTATATCCTTCGGATGTATGTTCAGTGTCGGGAGAGTACGGCGGATAAGCTCTACCCTCTCCTCCGGGAGCACGGTAAGATCATCTCCGAGCGTAATCGGCAAACCGAGAACAGAAACTGCGGAAACCCGCGATTTCGCCTGATCGATATTGTTGAACTCCGGTCGGATGACAACGTTGTCGGGATCACAGTAGAGGACAACGTTATGATACGGATAAAAGCGCATTATCCTCTCGACGAAATCGGAGATAAATTCCTTCCACGTAAAAATATCATTTCCGATGCGTGCACCGTCGAAGATGTCTGAAGCCATAAGCACTTCACGGTCGTTGACACCGGCGCAGGAGAGCATGTAGAAATCCTCGCCGAGGATATCGCGTGCCTTTTCGCATATTGCACGAAGAGCCTCGACTGAAGTAATATCCGGATGCTTCAGACACTCATGGTACTGGTCGGCATAGGCAAGCGTTATCGGCAGACAGTCCCATTTGAGAGCATCGTAGCCCCACTCAGTTACCTTGTTAATCGCGTCAGGAATAAGTTCATCCCTTATTCTCTCGTCGGTTATGTCAAAGAAGTACTTGCCACACCATGACAGACGTTCCGCGTACACCGATCCGATGTATTTTTCAAATGTTGCCGTTTTCGCCGGTTCGCAGGTCGGACCTATCCAAAGCGCGGGAATAAAGCCAAGCTCTCTTATCCTGTCGGAAACATACTTCATTCCGTTCGGATATCTTACCGGGTCGGGAGAAAAGTAGCCGATATTGTCCGACGCATCCGGGTTGTGAAATGCGGAATGGTACCATTCCCAGTCGACCCATACGGTATCAGCGCCGTAATCGGCAAGATATTTCTTCTGCCACTCTGCGTTTGCAATGACCTTCTCCTCGCACGCGCCGAACATGACCGCGTACCACGTCATCCAGCCCGCCGGAGGCTTCGGGAATGTGTTATGCTTGTTTATCGGCTTATAACGGGTTCTGAATTTTCCCTCATACACCCGGTCGGTGAAGGTCAGGGACAGCTTTCCCTTTACCGTAAAACCGTAGCATCCGTCAGCCCATGAATAGCAGAGCCTGCGGGAAACGTTTCCGGAAACAGTCACCGCAGAGTCTGTCCTTCTGTCGAAAATGCTGTCGTCGATCTTTGATACCGCCGGACCGTATGCCGAACGGAAATCGTCCTGTGCCTTGTCGCGGTCGAGGCAGACCGCCATGCTGTCGTCCCCGTCTCCGTAGTGAAGCGATCCGCAGAATACCGGAACGATCCCATCCGGAAGTCCGATGACATCGCAGTAAATACCCTCTCTTGTAACGGTATAAACAACGTCAAGTACGGCGGGAAGCCCGTCGCCGCCCTCTGTCAGGCGTTCGGTTATCTTCGTCTGCGGAATGTGCGGCGGCTGTTCCCAGAAGAACTCTGCCTTACCGAATGAAAGCGCATCAAACAGCTTCTCTCCGGTCTCCGACTCAAACGAAAGCGAAATGTTTTCCGCTATCACTCCCCTGCCCTCCCTGAAGCAGCGAAAGGAGCGGGTATCCCTATCGATCCCGACTGCAAGGTCAAAATAGTTGGCGTATGTGTTGTTGAATTCGGTTTTCATTACATTATCTCCGTTTATTCCTGTGTATATGCGGACTGCGTCATTTTGTAAGGCTCTTTTATGGCATTTTCAACCGATTCCGCAATCAGATCGAAGGTCTTTCCCTCCTCCGTCACGCCGGTTTCCAGCCTGAAAGAGCACTTCCACGGGTCGGCACCCGTCACCGAGCAGTAAAACGTCAGCGCGAGAGTATACCTCCCCACAGTAAGATCGGCATGGAAGCCGTCCCTTGTCAGATGGTCGCCGATAAAGCAGGTTCTGATGTTCTGAAACGTTGTGGCAAGGGGCACGACCACCGATATGTCGGGGTTAGTCGCGGCATATTTCTCCGTCATCTTTACCCCCATAGTGTGCATCTTCATCTGATCCCTGTCGTATAGCGGGAACGACGGATGCGTCGAATCGTTCTGATATGCCCAGGAAAACAGCCAGACGAGCTTTGCATCCGGGTTTGCCGAGTTTTCCTTCACATAGCTTATAAGCTCCGGCAAAAGCGGGTACTGATTGTCAAGCCCGACGACTCCGCTTGTGCCAATCATGGCAATAACGTCCCATTTCCGCGCGCCGAGGCACTCCTTCAGCGTGTGACCGGAAGTCGATTCCGTCCTGCCGTTGAAGAGATGTACTTCGCAAGATCACCGCGCAGACACTCTATGTGGTTGACAAGCCCCGCGCCGCCGATCGCCGCATTGGCAAGATAGATATTCTCCGCACCGTAGCTTTCTGCAATTCCGTACAGGTACTCAAACGTGTCTATCGTAAAGCTGTTCCCTATCGCAAGAACGTTGAAGCTCTCCGGAGCATCGTCCTCCGGTGCCTCTGTTGCGGCTGTCTGAGATGATGTCCCGCTGCTTTCTTCGGTCTTCATGCTTTCTCCTTTATCCCCCCTGTCACCCGCGCACGACACAAGCGCAGCCGCAGACAGGACGGCAGGGATCATGGAAATTATTCGTTTCACTTTCCGCCCGCTTCTTTTCCGATAAGCGATATCACTTTGTCGGCTATATACTTCATTCCGGAATCTCCGGGATGTCCGGAAACTCCCGCGTGATCTACCGTATGCGCCTGCCCGTCGTCACCGTAAACGACCGCGCCCATGTTGCTCTGATACTCCTTCTTTCCGCGTATTTCCGAAAGATCGGCAAACGCAACCTTCTTCTCTGCACAAATACCGCGCTTGATGTCGGATTTCTGCGCATTCCAGAATTCGTCGATAACGATTATCTCCGCTTCCGGACACTTTTCCGCAAGCCAGTCGAGCATATAGGCAAAATCCCCGGAAAAGTCGGTCATATCGGTGACATTCTCGCTCAGCTGAACCGTGATGAGATCCGGCTTTGCAGAAAGATAGCCCTCAAGCGTAAGAAGCGTCTGCGCGCGGTCGGCGGCGGTTATCTCCCATGCCGAGAAGTTATAGGCAGTGGCATTCACATTGTCATGCTCCGTCTCAAGATGAGCCTTTACAAGATGGAAATAGTCCTTTTCCGCCGTCGATGCCGCCATTCCGCACTCGTTCCACCAGTAGCCGCACTTCCCGTGCTTTGTGATGCTGTTTCCGAGCGCAAGATATGTAAATGTCTTTTTCTCCGGCTCGGTTTCCGACGCTTCGGGAGTTTTTTCGCTTCCCGGCGAATTTTTCAGGCTTTCTATCACCGAGAGAAGCTGTTTCTCCCTCTTCTGCGCGCTGAGCGCCGTCACGATCGTCGTTGCGGCAAGCACTGCCATCCCGGCGGCAAGCACGATGTTCAGTATTTTTCCGTCCATTATCTGTCCTTTCCCGTGACAACACGGTCCGCAGCTTCACTGCCGCTTTTCAGTCCCTCAAGCATAGCGTACCCCTCACTCTTTGTCGGGATCATGAAGCCGCCCTCGCAGACCTCGTCCCATGCGTATATAAAGCCGAGGTCGCTCTCCGCGCATCCTGGGTGATTCTTTATCCACACGGCGGCATTTTTTATATGCCCGGCAAACGTCACACCGTCCCTGTCGGTGGCATAACAGGAGCGGTAGCCGGTCGTGTTCCCCCACCACTCCGTTTCCCACGGACGGCAGTCCCATCCGGCAAGAATGCAGGGGGAATACGGCAGAACCGCGTGCTCCGCCATCTTGTCCCAGCACCGCTCATGCTGTTCCGTCAGAAGCCGGTACGGCACCTCATAGCTTCCGTCAACCGGAGAATATCTTCTGTAATTGTACCCGGTAAGGGCATCAAAACCGCATTCTCTGTCTCTTTTCAGCCTTGCAGCAAGCTCTGCGTCCGAAAATGCCTCTGTATTGTAATCAATAGCCCCGGTTCCGGGAGTTCCGAACGGGCATTCGCAGCCGTATATCACAATATCGCACCCGGTCTCCCTCTTCATCTCCCGGCGGAGATAATCAAGACATTCTTTCGCCGCTGATATTCCCCCGAGGTCATCGATAAGCGCGGTTATGTCGTATATTACGATCACCGGTCTGCCGTTTATCCTCAAAGCGCAGGGACTGCTCATATACCGCACGAAATACCGGCAGGCATCCTCCCAGTCCTTTCTGTAAATATGCGCCGAGCCGTGATTTCCGACCATGAGACAGAACTCCATGTTCTCATGCCCCTCAGCCTCAAGAAACCTGTCGACCGCCCGGTTCAGATGCAGCTTGCCGTAATACCAGTCAAAGGCAAAGAATGACAGACCGTATTTCACCGCAAGCGATATCTGATACTCCATATTCGCCGTGCTGTCCTCTGTCCAGCCCCATTCCGGCTCTCTTCCGGGGAATTCTCCGAAAAGCCTGTCGGTATAATGCCCTCCGGTATAGGAAAAACCGTACCATACGTAAGCTCCGAGTCTCACTCTGCTCCCCCGTTCTTCATCGCGTCAACCGCCGCCTTCAACCCTTCAAGCATTTTGTACCCCTCACCCTTTGTCGGGATCATAAAGCCTCCCTCGCAGACCTCATCCCATGCGTAGACAAGCGCAAGATTCCCGGCGCTCTGACCCGGATTGTTTTTCAGCCATTTTCCCGCGTTCAGAATGTGGTCGGTAAATACCTCCGCGCTTCTGTCGGGCGCATAGCAGGAGCGGTAACCGGTCTGATTACCCTCCCATTTCGTCTCCCACGGACGGCAGTCCCAGCCGGAAAGAATGCAGGGAGCATAGGGAATATCGGAATTCCGTGCGATCGCGTCCCACGATTTCTCGTGCTGCTCCGTCATTGTTTTGTAAGTCAGCTCATAGCTCCCGTTTATCGGGGAATAACGTCGGTAATTGTAACCGGTAAGCGCATCAAAGCCGCAGGCTCTGTCGCGCTCCAGTCTGGTCTTCAGCTCGTCGTCCGAAAAGCTCTCGTAATTGAAATCGATAGCCCCGGTCCCCGGAGTGCCGTACGGGCATTCACAGCCGAGAATATATGCCCCGCCGTAGTCCGAAAGCCGCGTTCTCAGCCTGTCAAGGCATTCCTTCACCTTTTCGACCCCGCCGAGGTCGGTGACCATGTTGGTTATGTCATAAAAGATGATGACCGGCTTTCCGTCAACCTTCAGCGCATTCTTTTTCGTCATCCAGCGGACAAAATTGTCGCAGGCATCGTCCCAGTTGTCGTATGTTATCCTTGCTCCGTCGTGGTTGGCTACAAGCAGACAGAACTCCATGTTCTCCTGACCCTCCGCGCGGCTGAAATTCAGCACCGCCTTGTTCAGCTGAGGATTGCCGTAATACCAGTCAAAGGCAAAGAACGACAGACCGTATTTCTTCGCCAGCTTTATCTGATATGCCATGTTAGACAGGCTGTCCTCTACCCAGCCCCACTCCGGTTCCCTGCCGGAAAATTCGCTTTTCAGCCGGTCGGTATAGTGCGCTCCGTCATAGGAAAAGCCGTACCACACATAGGCTCCGAGCTTCATTTTTTCCTCATCTCCGCCGGGCGCGGCAGTGCTTTCGCCGCCGCTCGCCGGCACCGTGCCGCTTCCCTCTCCGCCGCCGGTTTTCCCGCAGGAAAAAAGCATTGCCGCGGCAAGAAGAAGGCACATGACCTGAAACAGTTTTTTCATTCTGACCCCGTTTTCCGTTTATCCTTTCAGAAAAGACCGGCAGGCAAGCGCCGTGCCGGTCTTCTTAACTCAATCCGAATTATCTCTTTTTCTTTGCGGCAAGAACAGCAGCTGCAGATACGGCAGCGATTACGACCGCAGCAGCAACGCAGTCGGCAGTGTCTGGGGCAGGAGGAGTTATCTCACCGCCGCCGTTGCCGTAGTATGCCTTTGCTCCCGCCTCGGTGGCGAAGAAGCCGATATCCTTCACGTAAGCGTCAGCCTCCGCGCTGAGCAGGTCAAGGCGAGTGACCTTGCTGACCCCGATATCCTTCGATACCTTATCAGCCGGGATGGCAATTATCGCCGTCGTCCAGTCTGCCGATGCTGGAAGAACAAAGTCGGGATTCATGCCGTTGGCATCAAACTCCGAACCGTCTGCCGTGTTGTAGCTGAACATCCAGTGAAGAGTGAACTTTCCTGCGGACTTGTATGTTACCGTAAAGTACTTGTATGCCTTGGTGTCGATGGAATAGCTGTCGTCCCAGTGAGCCTCGCCCTCGTTTTTCACGGTGGTTCCCTGATCGTAGTACACGGATATTACCTTGCGGTCGTCTGACTTCGGCAGCTTGAGAGTGCCGTTCTCGATCGAACCGTACTGAAGCCCCGCCTGGAACAGTCCGTCCCAGCTGAACATTTCGGCAGTCCCGGTCTTGATGACAAGATGCTTTCCCGACTCGGCAACGACCTCTGTCGGTCTTACGTCAGCCGCACATACTCCGATGGCGGCGGTGCAGATCATAACTGCACAGACTATAAACGCGATTATCTTTTTCATGATCCAGTTCTCCTTTTTATTTTAAAATTTCAGCTTTCTTTTTTGGCTTTCGGTTTCTTTGACACGATGACAGCAGCCACGACCGCAGCAACGATCACTACAGCCACTATGCCGATTATAAGTCCGACCGGGACTCCGCCGTTTTTTTCGTCGGCAGCCTTGGTGTCAGCCGGCTTTTCGGTCACCTTGTCGGTCGATGTCGGCTTTGTGTTCCCGGACTCCGGAGCATCGGAAGTATCCTTCGGCTCCGCAGAAGTCACGGGAGGCTCTGTCGGTACCTCCCCCGACGACCCCGATTCGGGAAGATCCGCACCGGTGGCATTCATGTAGTAAGCAACATCAGCCTCGGAAATAATCCGGTCAAATACCATCACCTCGTCAAGCGCACCGGTATAGGTGTGGTCGAGCTGCATTACATCGTCAGCTTCGCTGTAATTGATGTTGCTTGCTATGCAGAAGGGACGCGCGGTGTTGGAAAGTCTGATCCCACCGGATTCCGCCGGATCAACTGTCTGATCATACAGCTTTGCACCATTCACATAGAAGCAGAACTGTCCGGTAGTCGCATCCGCAGTCCAGACAACAAAGCTCCACTTGCCCTCGACATACGGATAAACCGCGTTGTTGCCGATACATGAGCCGTCATGACGCTCGGCTCTGTCCACCATGATAGCAGGATTGACAACGGTCGGAACTATGTAGTTGTCGCAGAGTGAAAGCATCGTGAATCCGCCGAACGCCTTGTTGTCGCGGTCATTCTGCACCGCGCCCCCGTCGTGGCCGTTCGAAATTATCCTTCTCCATGTTGCAAGGTCGAAATTGTCGTAATCCGAAACCTCGTTTCTGATCCAGAAAGCGATCGTCAGCTTTTTCGATCCGGAATCGGCTATCACATCGACAAAATCAGAGCCGAGACCGCCCTTTTTGTCGGTCTTTGCGTAAAGAGCACTGTTACCGTCGAAATAGACAGCCTTGCCGCTCGGTCCGTTCCCGATTTGCTCCGGCTCTCCGAAGACGATAAGATCGTTGCCGTTTCCGCTCTTGTCCTTGCCTGGATTTTCTGAATCCTCGAAGTCGTACCATGCCACCGGCTTTGCGGCCGGCTCTTCGGCAAAGGACACAAGAGACGCAGCCGACAGCATAAGCGACGCTGCCAGCAATGCAATTACTGCTTTTTTCATGAGTTTCCCTCCTTGATTCCGATCATGCCGGATTTATATACGATGAGCATTCTTCCTCTCATTCATATTTTTCGATAAGCTCCGCGAGCTTTACATCTATCTGCGCCTTGTACTTGTTGTAGAAGGTCGAAAGATTATGGGTCGGAATGGTGGCAATCAGGTTGCCCATACTTGAAAGCGGCTCAAGTGAGACATGGAAGAACCCAAGATCATAAGCACGGGAATCGCGGATTATCTTCAGCATCTCCTTTGACTCGTCATCGCGGGATTTCTGGATCTGAAGAGTCTGCTCGTAATACTCGTCAATGACTGAGGAGTATCCGCCGTAGGCAAGTGCTTCGATTATCGCACTTGTCCTGTCCGCATCGGTAACGGTATACGGCACACCGAATTCGTGTACATAGCAGGAGACATGGCAGGAATATCCGTCCTCACCCTCGTTGAAATTCGGCCACGGAACAAGTCCGAATTCATAGTCGTAATCGCCCATGACCGAAAGTTCTTTCACATATGTATCCCAGAAGAGTGACTCGCCGTTCTTTACACTGACCTTTTTGTCTCCGTCCTTGTTGAAGTACATGGTAGCGTACTGCGAATCGATGAGGGAATAGAAATCGGTATATGCCTTCTCGGTCACCTGCGTAACGCCGGGGCAGTACGGGATGTCGTCACTGTCCTTCACAAGCAGACGTGAACCGGTAGAGTACATGACCTGGAACGACGCGCCGTGTTCGTGCGTGCTGTAACCGAACCTGTCGTTTCCGACCTCAATATTTCCGTCACCGTTAAGATCCTTTGCACCCTGTTTCACCATTGTGTTGAAGACGTCAAACGTCCATGTGCCGTTCTTTACCCGCTCATATGGGTATTCCATTCCGAGGTCGTCCATAACATCCTTATTGAAGAACATCGCGAAAGTGTAGCCTATCGACATATAGCTGATATCGCCGTTCATGACGTAAAGGCGGTTATTTATCGAGAACGTCTTTCTCGCCCCGCTGTCCCACCACGGCTTGTCGAGATTGCACCATGTCAGGTCCTTTTCCCAGTCAAGCAGATATCCCTCGTCGGCATAAGTCATGATCGAACGCCCGTGCGGCATGAGCAGATCATGTGCATCCTCTCCCGCGAAGAGTACGTTCATTGCGTCCGTCTCCATATTGCTGTTGGACGAAAGAGTGTAGGTAAGCTTGCAGTCAAGAAGCGTGCTTACCCACTGAACGCGCTTGTAGACCGCGCTTCCGACCCTCGTGGAATCCTCTGAGGTGGCAAAAAGATCGGCGCTCCACACGTCATCCGCATTCGCCTGCGGGCGGCAGAAAACACGGAACTCATAGCCGTTGTATTTTTTGTCGGGAAGTTCAAGCTCCACAGAGGTACCGGGAGCGTGCGTTCCGGTGCTTCCGGATCCGGTCTCTTGCCCCGATGTCTTGCAGGCGACAAGCGTCATTGCTGTAATCATTGCGGCAACAAGGAACAGCACTGCCTTTTTTACTGTACTCAGTTTCATTTTCTGTCCTTTCTGTAAAAAGCTCCCTGAGCTGTCGGGCGCATCTGCGGAAACCTACACGTTTGCCGGGTCGCAGGTGCGTTCGTTATCGTTAATGTAATTACATTATACATCACGACAGCAAAATTGTCAATAGGCTCTTCGTCATTTCGTCCAATTGTACAAATACGCCCCCCCCCCCGATTGGGCATATTGCACATATGTCCTGTGCACTGCGACAAAATAAAAGCGAGGTGAGGCTGCAAATTTGTTGCTTGTACTAATGATACTACATCGAAAACCGGGTTGTGAAATACGACATAAGCCGCGCTCTTGTCAAGCAGCGTCAGATCCGAAACACCGGTCGGCAGGAATCCGTCGATGGTCAGCGATTCGGTCGCGTTGTCGTCCCACCACGGCATATTGAATTCCAGATAATTAATATCCCTGAGATTGTAGAACGGATTGAAGGCATATATCGCGGGGATAATCCATCCGTGGGATATAAGAACATCGGCATAATCGTCTCCCGATTGGGTGTTCTGCTGGATGATATAGGCATACTTTGAATAGTATTCCCGGGTTTCGGTTATGTTGATGTCGTATTTGTCCTCTATCCGCGTGTTTCTCTCATAGACCTTCTGACTTATGCTGTCCTGACCCGTCGGGTCGTCAACGAAAATGTCGTTGTATACCCTCCAGCCGTCAATATCCCACGAATAGAATCTGAAATTATAACCGCCGTAGGTCACATCGGGGAGCTTGGGGCGGGGCGGTTCGGTATCGCTGCCGGCAGATTCGGTTCCCCCGGTGACCTTTGTCGTGCCGCCATCCCCCTGCAACCCGGTCTGCAAAGGATCCCGGCTCGGTTATTGTGAGCAAACGTTTGTCCGTTTTCTCCGTCCTCATACCAATATAAATACAGCAAAACCACTTACGGCAGTGCAAAACGACGGTTTATTTTCCTGCCGCGGCTCCGGAGTCTGGGCTTGTGCAAAAAATTGCACAAACATTTTTTTGAAAACAGTCTTGACATCTGTGAAAATGTGTGATATTATTAAACCAGAGTCTGGACAAACGTTTGCGCAATTTTTGCACAAAAATGTCCGTACATACAGGCGATTGATTTATCAATCTCCCCGAACATGAACGACCGGGCACCGGTCGCCCCGGAAAGGAACGGAAATGTCCGAAAAAAACCGCAAAAGCACGATAGTCACGATAGCAAAGGCAGTCGGCGTATCTCCGTCAACGGTCAGCCGCGCCTTTGATCCCACGTCAAGAATAAGCGACCCTATGCGGGAAAGGATCTTCCGCTGTGCGCAGGAGCAGGATTATGTCCCGAACCGCGCGGCGTCACGCCTGCCCATGAAAACGATAAGCATCGGGCTTCTTATGAACGACTTCTACGAGCCGGCAACAGTCGAATTTCTCCGCGGCATAAACGACGGGTACCGCGAGCTGCGCGACCTGAAGATACATTTCGAAAGCTGCATAATCGGTTACAGCTCAAAAACCGTCGCCGAACTTGAAAATGCGCTCGAGCGGTTCCGCGGCTTTGACGGGCTTGTGGTCAGCGGATTCATCGACCCGGAGGAAACCGTGCTTCTCAACCGTTACTACCGGGACAATCCGAACCTTGTCCTCCTCCAGACCGACATTCCGGGGGTCGGTCGGCTGTCCGTCTCCTATCACGATCCGGGAGTTGCGAGCCGTCTTGCCGCGGAATTCATAGCCGACTGTCTGCGGAAAAGCGAATCGAAAAACGTCGTGCTTTTCACCGGCGAGCGAAAATGGCAGATCCACGGCATGGCAGCGGAGGCTTTTCACCGGGCGGCAAAGGAAAACGGGCTGAACATTGTCGGCTCGTATGACATGAAGGACTCCTCCGACGTCATGAACTGGCAGCTTTACGACATCTACGTAAAGCAGGGGATAAAGCCCGACGGAATATTCATCACAAGCGGCAAATCGCTCGATCTCTGCCGGTATATCAAAGATAAAAACCTCTCGTCCGACACGGTTCTCGTCACATACGACGTGACGAAGGAGATCGCCGACTACATAAAACAGGGCGTTGTCCTCGCAACCGTCCATCAGAACTTTTACAATCAGGCAAAAAGCGCGTTCGTCAACCTCCTCCGGCATATTCTCGGTGAAAAGACGATGGACGAAACGCTTCTTCAGCTCCCGGAGCTGGTTTTCGGGAGCAACATCGACTTCTATCTCGGATAACGGGATTGCAATAACTCCGCCGCGTGCAGAGACGGGAAAGGTACGGTCAAACTCAATGAAAAAAAGCAAAAACAGGTCACCTGCTGAAGGCAGGAATCGCGGCGCTTGCGGCTCTTCTGCTCCTCGGCGGATGTTCGGGAGGTGCCGGCGGAAGCGACACCGACGGAAGCACGGATATGCCGCCTGACAGGCCGCGGAACAACGGAACAGCCACCGAAAGCGTTTATGATCTCGGAGCCGTCGGAGACGGAAAGACCGACGACAGCGCGGCTTTTGCTGCATCGGGCGACGGCTGGCTGAGAGTCCCGGCAGGGCGGTACAGGATCGCAAAAAAGACAGCGGTCACAAGAAAAGCTGAGCTTCGAGCCCGGAGCGGTGATCGAAGCTGAGGCAGGCGTCGCGATAACCTTCAGAGAGGTCATCGAAGCCGGAGAGTCATATCAGATAATCAGAAACGGAAGGGCCGTCATGGAAAAGAAGGAAACAACAAGGGAAATGCTCGGCATGATCTTCGACAACGCAACGATGGATCTTGGCGACACGGTCTGGATGGCAAATATAAGGGGGCCCCTCTGTCAGGTCATCGAAAGCGGAAAGGGCAACTTCTCGTCAATCTCGTCAAGACTCGCCTCCATTGAAATGCTGGTAAAGAAAAACTGCATTCAGACAGTCCTCGACTACATAGAAAAGCGCGGATAAGCACACCCGCCCCTCCGGGAAAAGCACCCTTGCACGGCGGAGCGGCAGACAAACGTAACTCATGTATGCCATATGCATACATAAAAAATATTACCGAGGAGAAAACGAAAATGAAAAAGAAACTGGCACTGTGACTGCGCGACGAAATCGCACAATGCGTTTCATCCCTTAAAGCAAGCACTTTTCGACTCATTGCACTCATCTATTCGCCTCTCATATTTGTCGGGACGAAATAGCACAATCACACCATCCGTATATGTGTATCTTTCGTTATATCTGGCATTCGCTTTTTCTGAACGATGCGCTTGTATCAAAGCCTCAGCTACTTCTTTTTCAACCTCCACTTTTTGCTCTTTGCCGTTGACATCCTTGAAAATCGCATAATATTTCTGTTCAACGCGTATTTCATAATCATTTGAAATTTTCATCTCTGTAATCTCCTTAAAATTGAATTTTTGAAAATGGTTCGGGTTCAAAAGTTCGGGAGATTACGGATATACGGCTATGTAGCACTGCCACGGTTTCAAGTCGTCACCTCCGATACGGATTAGCTCAAACCTACAACCGTTTAAAAAATTGAAGGTGGTCCTCAATGACATAAAATAATCCTTTCCCGGGCAAGCCGAGAAAGGACTCCAATTATCATAAAACGCATGAGGAAAACGCGATGGAAAAATCATTATTTGAACAGATGGGCGGTACGTACACTCAGGTAGGAGATTATATGCTACCAAATCTGACAATTTCCGAAGAAGAACAGAAACCTATCGGTATTTGGGGACAGCGGCGCGCACGGTACTTAAAACAGCATCACAAAGTTCTGTATATGAACTTGATGACAAGCGGTAAGCTAAATGGCTACCTTTCCGACATTAACAATCAGGCAGAAGCTATGTTTATTCGGCAGGCAAAAGAAATGGCAGAAAAGCAAGGTGTAACCGAAGCACTTAAAGCTGAAAATCAAATGGAGTGGGCTGGGCGGACAAACAATATCTGCAATCAAGCAACAGAATTTGTAAATTCTGAACTTATATAATTAAATAGATATGACAAATCGCCTGCCAAGATATTTTGGCAGGCGATTTTACTTTTACTTTATTTCAGTTTTCCAAAGTCCGTGGAGGTTGCAGTAAGCATAAACTGCAACAGGTTTATCTTCGCCGGTGCAAAAGGTAGCTTCCGGTGTATCGCCAGGTTTAAAGGCTCTCCGCTGACCTCCGTTCTCCGTTTCAAGGTAAATCCACTGAATATAATGCTCCTCAGTCATCGGATGCGTTGTTTCGCCGATCCTTACATAAACAGAACCGTCTTCCAAATTCACAAAAGGCAAGTGCTTTTCTCCCGACGCTTCGGTGGTGTTAGGAACCAGCGCCTCCATCTTCTGTCCACAGCACATCATAGGAACCCCTGCATCGTGAATAAGACCGATCAAATTACCGCAATGGCGGCAAATATAAAACTTTTCTCTCATTTTTCATTCACCTTAATAATTTTCTTTACGAACTTCAAAATAGGCCTGCGGATGCTTACATACAGGGCAGGTTTCGGGAGCCGTAGTACCAACAACGATATGTCCGCAATTGCGGCATTCCCAAACTGTTACACCGGACTTTTCAAATACTGATCTGGTTTCAACATTTTTAAGAAGAGCACGGTATCTTTCCTCATGTGCTTTCTCAATAGCGGCAACACCACGGAATTGCTCAGCCAAATCGTGAAAA
>UMLQ01028772.1_pt1 | contig 20924 bp, 16 predicted proteins | sample 1966631 | NCBI WGS metagenome assembly UMLQ01 (sample SAMEA4836206, study PRJEB28245) | human gut metagenome | biome: gut microbiome; material: fecal sample | place: Denmark | collected 2008 | reverse complement strand
ACGCTCATCATCAAGGAGACCCGCGCCAAGGATGGCTATATCCTCGATGATACCCCGCAGACGGTCAAGATCAAATCCGGCGAGGTCGTTACGGTGGAATTTCGTAATCAGCCCAAGGGCAACCTCATTGTAGTCAAGCAGGATTCCGTGACAAAGAAACCGCTGGAGGGCGCCCAGTTCAAGATCGTCTATGCCGACGGCTCTTATGTGGACGCTGCGGGCGGCACGCTGTCCTCCGCGGGCCTGTACTGGACGGACAAGGATGGCAAGATTACCATTTCTGGTATTTCCGGCACGGTGGTGGTCACGGAGGTCGAGACGATTCCTAGCTACACCATCGACGAGAACAGCCGCACACAGACCGTTGTTGTCAACCCCAACGATACGCAGACGCTGCACTTTTACAACAATCCCGTGGGCGGTGTGGAGATCATCAAGGTCAACGCAGACAAGACCTCCCAGCGTATCCCCAACACCACCTTCGAGATCCGCAAGGCAGACGGTGCCCTGATGGATACTGTGACGACTGGCAAGAATGGGCGTGCGTTCAGTCCTCTGGAGGACGGTACGTATTATGCCGTTGAGATCAGGGCTGCGGAAGGGTATCAGCTGGACGATACGCCGATCTACTTTGAGGTCAAAAACGGTAAAACTACGACCCTGACTGCTAGGAACAAGGCTCTGTCCGGTATTCTGATCCACAAGATCGACAGCACGACCGGCGACGGGATCTACGGTGCGACCTTTCTGCTCTATGACAGCGGCAATAATCCCATTGCGCGGGAAACCAGCGATGATGAGGGCTATGTCCGCTTCGAGGGCCTGACGGTGGGACGCTACTACCTGCGTGAACTCGAAAATGAGGGCTATATCCCCGATACCCAGCGCAAGACGGTTTATGTCCGCAGCGGCGAGACCACAGAGGTCACGTGGAAGAACACGCCCATCACGGGGCAAATCCAAATCACAAAATACGCGGAAGCCTCCAGCCCAATTACCGGGCAGAACAGCGGAACGCCTCTCAAGGGAGCGACCTATGAGCTTGTGCGGGAGCGCAGCGGCAAGGTGGTGGACTATATCACCACCGACGCCAGAGGCGTTGCAGCTTCCAAGCCCCTGCCGCTGGGACGCTATCTTATCCGCGAGGTATCCGCTCCGGCCTATTATCGGCTCTCGGCTGAAACCTTTGATGTGACACTTGAGTACGCGGGACAGATCATCAAGCTCGCGGCTTATAATAAGCCGGTCGAATTGGGCGTCTCTATCACCAAACGCGGCAACGCGCAGGTCATGGCGGGTCAGTCTATGCGCTATGATCTGACGGTTGCCAACACCTCCAATGTGCCGCTGGAGTCCTTCTTCTGGCACGACAAGGTTCCCTACGACACGGCAAGGGTCACGACGCTTACCACCGGCACCTACAGCGCTCGACTGACCTATCGAATCCTCTATAAGACGAACTACGCTTCGAGCTATCAGGTGCTGGCCTCCAATCTGCTCACCAGCAACAACTACAGCTTCGCGCTCAATGCGATCCCCATGCAGGCGGGCGAAGTTATCACCGATATCTATTTTGACTTTGGAAAGGTGCCGGTCGGCTTCCAGTCTGTTGTCAGCCCCACGCTGAGCGTGATGGCCTATGCGAATGCCGTCAATGGCTACCAGATGGTCAATCGCGCCGATATGGGTGGCAAGTATCAGGGGACATGGCAGACCGCACAGGCAAGCTGGGTGACGATCATCCAGCGCTTGTGCAGCACACCTACCTTACCGAAAACCGGATATTAAAAAAGGAGGGCAGCGACAGGCTTTGTGCCTGTCGCTGCCCTGTTTCATGTAAATTGCCAAGCAATCAGAATGCGGAGGTCGCTTTTATGAGAATTGTGGTCAGGACGCGCTGACTTTCTCGATTGCAGGTTTCACAGAAGTGATTCTTAATTGCAAAATCAACTGCATTGGAAATGCGCCGGTAATCCTCTGCATCCAATGCATCGGCTGCAAGGTGCTGCCATACGCAGGAGTATGCGCTGCGTACATTTTCCGCAGTGTTCGCACCCGTGAAATAGGTGCTGAGAACGCCTTCGATCATGGCTGCTTCTTCGTTTGTAAAAACCATTTTCTCACCTCACAACGCGGCAATTATATCAAATTGCAGACTTGATTGCAAGGACAATGATAGGCAGGACTGCTTTCCGGCAGCTCTGGCCGCTTCTCATGAAAAGGAGTTTTCTCTATGGTAAAAAAATGCTACCGATTATATGTGACGACCATGGCCCTCCTATGGATTACCGCCGCAATGACCGCACCGGCTTTTGCGGTGGACGATATGTGGACCGTTGCGAACAAAATCATTGTAGATGTTTACGGCAAGATCGTCAGTATCAGCACGATGCTGGCAGGGCTGATGTCCGCCGTGGCCGTTATCGGAGCCAAGCTTTCCAACAATCAGCATAAGGTCGATCAGGCATGGGACTGGCTCAAACGCATCTGGATCGCATGGGCCATCATCAACGGCATCGGCGCCTTCATTGCATACGTTGCGCCGCTGTTCAGCGGCCTTGCAACGCTGACGCCATAACATTGTTGCTGCTCCGGCACGAGGGAGGTGTCAACATTGCTTGAACTGATTTTCCAAGGCTTTCTGGAGTGGGCCTATGGGCTTGTGCTGGAATGCTGGGAGTATTTTTCGACCGCATTGCTGGACATTATGAGCATGGACTTTGCATATCTCAAGAGCCATGTTCCGGTTATGGACGATATCATGCAGGTCCTCATGGCGGTGGGCTGGGCGCTCCTGATCGGAAACCTTGTCTTTCAGGCGCTCAAAAGCATGGCGTCCGGCCTTGGCTTTGAAGGAGAGGACCCAAAGCTGCTTTTCACCCGCACCTTTGTCTTTTCCTTTCTGCTGCTGGCGAGCCCGCAGATCTGCGGCATCGGATTGAGCCTCACGGCAAAGATCATTGACCTGCTGCAGATCCCGACTGCCGTTCATGTGACACTGGTGGATGAAAGCGTTTTCGGACACCTCGCTGCATCGTGGCTGCTGGTGATCCTCTTCGGCGTTATCGTTATGTTTAAGGTGTTCCGGCTGCTGCTGGAGATTGCCGAACGGTATGTTATCCTCGCCGTGCTGACGATGACGGCGCCGCTGGCGTTTGCCATGGGCGGCAGTAGAAGCACCTCTGACATTTTCAGCGGCTGGTGCCGTATGTTTGGCAGTATGTGCGTGCTGATGACGACCCATGTTATCTTCTTCAAGATGCTTTTGTCCGTTCTCGCTACAGTGCCGAGCGGACTTGACGTGCTGCCGTGGATCGTGCTGCTCCTGACGATCGTAAAGGTCGCAAGAAAGGCAGACGCCATTATTACGCGCATTGGGCTGAACCCAGCCATCACAGGCGACTCCCTCGGGAGGATGCTGCCCGGCGCGCTGACCTACATGATCGTGCGCTCGGCGACCTCACGCATTACCAGAACCATCGGGCGAACCACAGGCAACGGCGGCAGGGGCGGCTTCTATGGCGCATCACCGAGAGGCAGAGGCCCGCGCACAGGAGGCCCGTCCGGAGGGCAAAGCGCCGCGGGCAGCTCCAATCATCGTGCATGGCAGAGTGCACGGCAGACATCCGGTCAGCAGGACTTTTCCGCGCAGAGCCGGGATGCTCAAACGGGCAGCGTACATTCAGCCGCGCAGGAACACGGTGCATATACCGCGGCACAAAGCAGTTCAGTGATCCAGCAGACATCCTTCAATAAAGCTTCCGAACGAAAGAGATCCGCTATGCCGGAGACGCGCCGCGTACCGGAGAGTATGCCGCACGGAAGCTACACTTCACCCAACGGCATACACGATACGGCAGGAAAAGCGGCGCCGCAGGCCGAAAGCGGTCGGGATGTGGTAAGGGAAGCGGCCAAGGCTGGGGGCGATGTGCGGCATTCGATGCAGCCGAATATGTCCCGTGCGGCTGGACACGGTCATGCAGGAACGCCGGAGGCGCCGAAGTCTACTCGTATGTCCCAGGGTAAAACGCAAGAGCTGCAAGGCAGAGCGGCTGCCGGAACCGCACAGAAGCCAGAACAAAGCAAAAAGGACACCGTGCAGGGGACCGATACCGCGGCATCCGGAATGCTGCATGGAAAACCTTATGGTGATGCAAAAAATACGCCCATATCTACAACCGACGGCCAAAAGCCCCAACGAACCCCGAGCGGGGAGACTCGGTTTTCCCAGCGCCCTGTGCAGCAGCCCGCGTCCGCAACGGCGGTGCAGGAAAGAACTTCCGCGCAGCAAACGGCGATCCACACGCTTACAGAGCAGCCCGGTCCTGCAGGAATAGCACCTGCCCGATTCGGACAGGCTTCAGACACAGAGCCACGGTCCGGCAGGAACACTCTTCGAGCCGGCACCGCACCATCCGCGCAAGCGGGGCAGCATGAACCGGTCCGGCAGGAACGGCGTCCGGCTGGTGGGAGCAGCGCATCCATTCAGAGAGGGACAGATTCTATCCTGCGCCCCGGCCCCGCAGGAAACATAGGAAACAGCCATGCATCGGAAACGACTCGGCCGACAGCAAAAGCCCCTGCTCCGACGCCGAGGACAGAATTGGCATACGGCGTAACACCGCCTTCCGCAAAGAGCGGCAAGGGCGTGCCGAAAAGAGAGCAGAGTACGGTGCCGAGCCGGAAAAAGCGGGGGGAACGCACATGAATGAACAGGAAAATTCCCGCTCCGGACTGCAAAAAGCAGCTGACCTCGCCCACGCTGCGAGGGCGGCTCGACGCATCCTTCAGGCGTCTGCGGCAGCCGGTGTGCAGGGCGCCGCTGCCGTAGCTATCAAAGAGAGCGTTCCACTTCTCTTAAAAATACTGCTCGCTGTCCTTGCGGCGCTTCTTATAATTCCTATGGTGGTTTTTACTGTCCTTCCCAATATCTTTTTCGGGTATGGCTCGTCCAACACGGACGCTGTCGTTCAGATGACAGGGCAGGCCATGACCATCGGCGGAGTGTATATGAGCCTTGATGATTTTGAGGCAGCACAGATCGACTCCGTTGTGACCGGCATCGTTGCAGAGTATGAGGAAAACGGAACAGCCATTGACCGCATAGAGGTGACCAGCTCTATGACGGAAAAGGATCTCCTATGGATCATCGCTATCAACTCCGCGGCCTATCGACAGGACCTCAATGCCATGAGTGCCGACCTTGTTCGGGATTTCTGCAAATCGAGCCTGTCGTATTTCCCGTCGCTTAGCTTTGCAGAAGGTGACGGTGTTGTGACGACCTTGAGAGTAGAGGTTAAGCATCTTGACCCCGAGGACCTGATGGATGGACTGGGCTTTGACGAGGACGCCCGGCAATGGGCGGGTGCGCTCTATGAGACTCTGGAGCAGAGCGATGCCATCAATAAGTACCGGATATACTTCGAGACGCATCGCCCCGATTACAGCGGCGACGGCTCGTATTCCGGCGATGTTCAGTACGGCACTAATTACGACAACACGATCGACATATCTGGCTTCATTGATCCCAGCGCAAAGAATAATCTGGACCTTGCCGCTTATGCGATACAGGCATGGGAAAACAACTGGGGCTATGTGTGGGGTACCTACGGCAACATTCTGACGCCCTCGCTGTTTGCGTATAAAAAGCAGCAATACCCGGATGGTGTGGGCAATCACGCTGATTTTATTGAAAGCCACTGGCTCGGCCGCCGCACTGCCGACTGTATCGGACTCATCAAGGGCTATGGCTGGCTGGATACGGATAGTATGACCATCGGCTATGCGGCGAATGGAATGCCGGATTATGGTGCGGATCAGATGTATCAGGCGTGCAAGAATGCCGGCGTGCAGAATGAGGACTACGGACCGATATCCACCTTGCCCGAGCTCCCCGGCCTCATGCTTTGGAAAAGCGGTCACGCGGGCGTCTATATCGGCGGCGGCTACGCCATAGAAGCCATGGGGACGCGGAAGGGCGTCGTCAAAACCGAGGTGAGTGGCCGCGGCTGGCAGGGCTGGGGGAAGCTCCCCTACATCGACTATCGGGAGGAAAGATAATGGCAGAGACGACTTATCTGCGGGCGATACGCCTCAAATATGGCATATCGCTTCTTGAGCTGGAGCGGCACAGCAGCCTCAGCAATCAATATTTAAGCGCGCTGGAGTTGGGAAATGCCAAGCGCACAGAGAGAAATGAGCGGCTTCTCTGCTGCGCGATGGAGGAGGTCATCAGCTCTCGCGAGCGATCCCTTGACGGGCTGAGAGAAACGCTGCTGCAATATCAGGGTCGGCTATTAGAAGCCGTGGAGGCGGATTCGGATGAATTATGAGGTTTACCACATTCCTACAAACTTTACGGACGCGGGGCGCGTCATGGGCCTCTTTGAGCTTCGGAATCTGGTTGAGGCCGTGGTCCTGACGATCCCCGTTTTGTATCTTTGCATCGCCTTCCTTCCATTCGCTTTGAGCACAAAGATCATGGTGACGCTGGTGACCGTCGTACCCGTCGGGGGCTTTGGCCTTATCGGCGTCAATGATGACAGCATGACACGCTGGCTGGAGGACTGGTGGCGCTGGCGCAGAAGGCGCCGGATCATTCTTTTTCGAGGTGAGATCAGAAAATGAATCTGAAGGAACTGATTTTCGGCAAGGGGGCAAGCTCCGGAGGCGAGGGCGGTGTGTACCGCGACAGCATTCAAGCCTGGCTACCCATCAAAAACATCATCGGCGGTGTCGTTATCACGAAAGATGACCGCTTTGTGAAGATCCTCGAGCTGCTGCCGGTCAACGTCTATTTGAAGTCAGCCAATGACCGGCAGAATATTGTTTCCTCTTTTGCCGCCTATCTCAAGATCGCGCCGAACGATTTGCAGATGGTGGCACGCACGCTGCCGGCGGATACCCAGGCGTATGTGGAGCAGATGCGCCGCTTCGCGGAGCAGGAGGAAAACGAGGATTGCCGTGAGATGATCGAAGACAATATTCAAGAGATCGGGTACGGCATTGCAAGCGACGCCATGCGGCATCGCTTTTTTCTTGTGTTTCAATACGAGGCTAATATGCGGGCAAAGCACAACACCGCCAAAGCCATCCTTCAGCGGCTCAACGAGGAGGCTGACACGGCACGGAGGTATCTTGACGCCTGTGAGCTGGAGGTGCTGGAGCCACGGTACAGCGACAACTTTGTAGTGAAGCTGCTCTATGAAATCCTAAATAAGCAAACCGGTCAGCGTGTCCGTCTGCCGGACGGTGTCTTTGACATGACGACGGCAGTACACGGCATCTACGAAGATGAGTGAGCTGCAAATTGCAGCTCACTCATTTTCTCGATATTCTGGGGGCAATTGTGTCTTGAATGCTGAGACAGTAATCGCGTATCTTCAAGATCCGCTGTAAATCACGCGACAGCATAGATCTTCCTCCGTTCTTTATTGACGATCTCCCGAAACAGCTTATCGCTCATCCTACGGCACGGCTGCTCAAGGGCCACCGTTGTAATGAGGTCGATCTCCTTCTGCAAAGCTGCCTCCAAGTCGTTATAGAGTCCACCGATCGCAAAAAAGCCGGAAAGATCCGCGCCGGAAAGATCCACCAGCAGATCCACGTCGCTGTCGTCGCGCGCCTCCCCGCGGGCGTATGAGCCGAACAGGTAGACCGCTTTGAGATGATATTTCTCTGCTACGGGTCGAATTCGGCTGCTGATCTCATCAATGGTATAAATCATAAGTCTTCTCCTCCCCATAGTAAGCATAGGTATGACCTACTTTTATTATACGCATTTTCACCGCGATTTCAAGAAAAAGAAGGATGTGACATTGGCTTGAAAAATAAGCAGACGCCAAAAAGGAAAAAGGCCGCAGCCGCCATTCCCAAGAGGAAAAAGCAGAGTGAGGAGGAACGATCCAACCAGTCGCTTTTGAAGCGCGTGATCTTCGGTGAAGAGAAGCCGGATCTTACTGAATTGGAGGCAGGCTCCACCACGATCCTTGATATTCTCTCACCCACCACAGTTGATACCAAAAGCAAGGATTACATCGTTGTGGACGGCGTGTACCATACCTATCTTTATATCACAGGGTATGGCTATACCACCACCGTCGGCTCCTGCTGGCTTGCCCCGTTGGTAGAGGCCGGCGAGGGGATCAACATGAGCTTCCTTGTCAAGCGGCAATCAAAGGAGAAGATACTCTCCAAGATCTCGCAGACAACGATGATGAACCGCTCCCGTATGCGGGAGGTGGGCGATACCCGACAGGACTATGAAGAGCTTGACAGCGCCATCAGCTCCGGTCTCTACCTCAAGGATGTGATGAACCGGCAGGGCGAGGATTTCTATTATATGCACACGCTCATCGAGGTCACGGCGCCTGATCCCGAAACGCTGGAGCAGCGGGCGACGGAGGTGGAAAAGCTCTGCGTGTCCGTGGATATGATCGCCCGGCGCTGCGACTACAAAAATGAGCAGGCTTTTCTCTCATCGCTCCCGATCCTCTCTCTTGACTCGGATATTGAGCGAAAAGCGCGGCGCAATGCGCTGACCTCCGGTGTGGCTGCGGCGTTTCCCTTTGCCTCCTATGAGCTGAGCGACCACAACGGCGTCTTTTTGGGACTGAATCTCTATAACCGATCTCCGGTATTTCTCGATCCGTATGACGATTACAAGTATACCAACGGGAACTGGTGGATCGGTGGTTCCACCGGCGCGGGCAAGACGGTCACGCTCCAATGCCTCGGCGGTCGGCTCCGACAGCAGGGCAAGCGCGTTATCATCATCGCGCCGAAAAAGGGACATGAGTTCCGTCCGCTCTGCGAAAAGTTGGGCGGGCTGTACCTGCGGATGTCGCCCTCCTCCAAGGACTGTCCGAACCTGATGGCCATTCGCCGGAGATCTCTGGACTCCTACGCAAAGCTCAAGAACATCGCGGTCCGCGACGACTCTGTGCTGGCGGATAAGATCTCACAGCTTATTATCTGGTTCTCACTGAAGAAAAAGGATCTGAGCGAGGAAGATAAAAGCCGGCTTGACTCATCTCTGGTGGAGGTGTATGGGCGATACGGCATCACCTTTGAAAACAACACCATCGTGGACGAGGATGGCAGCTTTCGTACCATGCCGGTCATCGCGGACTGGTATGAGGTACTTTCTCAAAATCCGGATACCCGCCATTTAGCGGTCGTCCTCTCCCGCTACGTCACCGGCTCCGCTGCGGCAATGGCGAGCCGAAACGACATTGACCTCGATAACAAGTACATTGTCCTCGACCTCTCCGGCATGCCGGACGACATGATCGCGGACGGCACCTTCTGGGCAACGAGTATTGCCTACGACCTCATTATGAACTGTGAAAGTGACCTGTCTGCTCTGCTGGCGGACGAGCTGTGGAGCCTTGTAGGGGCTACAGCTAATCCGCAGGCGGCAGGCTTTATTTTGGAGATGGTAAAGACGATCCGCGGCCTTGGCGGTATCGCTGTCACGAGCACGCAGGGAATGCAGGACCTCTTCGGGCTGGAGGGCGGCAGTTACGGCAAGGGCATTCTGGACGCCAGCCGCATCAAGCTGGTCATGCAGATGGAGGAGCAGGAGGCCCGACTCATCCAAGATAAGCTGAACCTCTCCGAAGATGAAGTGCGGCAGATCACCCGCTTTCGCCGCGGCGAGGGGCTGCTCTGCATAGGCTATAACCATGTGCCGGTGGCGTTCTATACGACGCCCAAGGAGTATGAAGCGATCACGACCTCTCCGACCGACTTACGCAGAGAAAGGCAGGGAGACAGCGATGAATGACGCAAGGCAAGACCTGATCCACATTCAGGAGCTTGTGGGGACTGCCTTCAGCGCGACCGGCTCACTGGTGGCGCTGACCGATGGCGGGCAGATGAACCCCAACAAGCTGCAAAAAACACTGGAGCAGACCATGGATTATTTCGAGCGCTCCACGCTGGAGCTGCGGCAGCTCTGTGAGCGGTATGCGCCGGGCGTGGGAGGCTTTATGCACAAGCCGGTCCTGCCCGCCGTAGAGGTTGCGGGCAGCGTGGAGGAGTTCGGCTACGGCTGGCTTCACATTATGCTCCATACGCTCCTGCCGCATTGTCGGTATCAGACGCCAAGTTGGATGAGCGACACCATTCGCCGCCTGCTGGATGGGTACGAAGCATGTGGAAAGGGCTTGCCGTTTTATTCCCACGCGCTGCTTGTGATCGACGAGCACACCAGTATCGAAGGCCGGCATATTTACGATCAGGACAATAAGGGTTGGAAGGCTGTGAGCAACGCGATCAAGGGGCGGATCATTCCGGACGATGACCAGCATACCCTTGCCGTAACGCTTTTGTCCACGAGGGCGAAGGGTGAAGAGTGCTGCCACATTACGCTGCTCCCCTTGGAGGATGCCCACGATTTCTTTGCTGCCCATTCCAGCGATTATGCAAGCAGAGACTTCTACTCTGGACAATGGTGCGGATAGTCTAAGCGGGTTGAAAAGTTGCAAAAATACCCATAAGACAGGAACTGTTTTTTTCCGCTTTCTCGCAACGGACTCAAGGCGGACGGCCTTATGGGTGTTAAGTGGCACATAGGCATTGAAATACCTGTGTTTTTCAGCTTATGAGGAAGAGAGAAAATGCATACTTGTCTTACTACTATGTGGGGGCATAAGAATGGCCCCACATAGTGGGAGAGAAAAACGCCGAAATCGCTCTTGCGCCGTTGCCGGCGCAAGAACAATTTCGGCGTTTGCAGGAACGGGAAAAGGAGGTGCTGCCGATTGATTTTCAGCGTGCGGGATATTGATGTTTTGCGCCTGCTTTGCTGGTGTCAGAATATCCGCCCTGATGATCTAAATTTCGCCTCGACGGAAACTGAACGGGGAAACCTGGCTTTTCTGGCCCTTATCAAACGGCATGAGCGAAGTGGCACGCTGACGATCACAGCATACGGAAAGACACTTTTGCACACCATCTTAGAAGGAGCTGTCCCAGATCAGACATTTTCCTATCGACAGGATATTATCCAGCGGCGTGTCCGCCTGTCCCTGCTGCTGATGACGGCCTACCGTGCGGGGACCAATGTATTCACAACGACGGCGAACAGCTTGAGCGGGCAAGATGCGTTTTTTTTAACTGCGGTCACGAGGAACCGCGGACACAACCCATGGGGCAGCGCACGAGTCGGCGCTATCGCTCATTTAGGAGATGTTTATTACGCTGCCCACTATGTCTGCCCAGACATTGGGCGTATGGCGGTCAATGATGAGTTGGCGGCGTTTCATAATCACACCAATTTCGGAAAGGACACTCGCCGGGCATTCCTTTTTGCCGGTGAGAGCTATGAAAGCATTATCGAGGAACTGAAGGTCCGTGACGAAAAGAAAGACGGGAAACTGATCCGGTACGGCGAAGCCTATCGAGGACTCCACACTCCGATCCACCTTCTCTCCTGCGACGAAACGGGCGCGCAGCAGCTTCAGATTATGACGGTGCCGGGGTATAGGGAAAAGCTCACTCGGCTCATGCTGCGCTCGGCTTATCAGCCACCGCCGGAGAATGCGCCCGCATGGGACGGACTCTACAACGGCCGCCCCTTTGTGATCGGTGCGGATATGAACCTGCGGAGGATCGACGCCGCGATCAGAACAGCGAGACAGCGGAACTGCCTGCCGATCGCCCTCGCTGCATTGGACGGACAGGGCAGCGCGGTGCTGCTGCGGCGCTATGCTGATCCCGGCTATGCTACCGTTTACAAAGTCACGGACAGTGTGCTGACCGAGCTACTCGGCAGAACGCCATCGCTCTATGTTCCTCCGCACACACAATTCCTCACGAAGAAGGGAGATGTTATCAATGCCCCGCTTATCAAAGCTCTTGGAAAAGCTGGAGGACCGCGCGGCAAATAGATGGGGCCGCTGGTACGAACGGAACAAAGCGCGCGTGCCGCTGTACGCTGTGCTCGGTGGCCTTGGATGGTACTTTTATGGGATGTTGCTCAATTCACTGAAGCTGGGAAAGGAATCGGTATTCCACTTGACGGGCGAGGAGGTGGAGAGCATTTGGGTGCTGAACCCCTTTAAAAACCTCTTTGTTGTGCTTACGCCGTTTGGCCTTGGCGTTACTGCTGTGGTCCTTCTTCTGATATGCCTTATCACAAAGAAAGGCTACAGCTGGTTTTCCGGCTACCATTTCACCCGAGATTCCCGAGGCTTCGATATCCTTCCTGACGGCACACACGGCACCTCCGGCTTTGCAACAAAGAAGGAGCTTGCGGCACATCTGGAGCTGGGAAGCGTCAAGGAGGTAACGGGGATGCTTCTCGGCCGCATCAAGGAGCGTCCCGACGATCCCGACAAGTATTCCACCTATGTTGCCCACCGTATGGAGGCGGGAGCAAATAACAACATCCTCTGCATCGGCGCTCCCGGCTCCTATAAATCAAGAGGCTTCATTATTCCCTTCCTCATGGGCTGCGCGCAGAGGAGCGGCAGCGGCCATCCGGAGTCCGTGATCGCGACCGATCCGAAGGCCGAGCTTTTTGAAATGATGGCGCCGTACTTTCGGGAAAAGGGCTTTTATGTCAAAGCGGTCAATTTCCTCGATATGGCGCACTCGGACGGCTGGAACTGCCTTGCGGGACTGGATACCAATCCCGACCTTGTGACCACCGTGGCCAACACCATTATTCAGAATACCTCCGGTCCCAATGAGGCCGACGACTTCTGGAGCCGTGCGGAGCTGAACCTTCTCATGGCGCTGATCCACTACGTCTGTAATAAAAAGGATGAGCGCGGAAACCTGCTTCCCTTGGAGCAGCGCAGCCTTGGCGATGTTTATAAGATCCTCGCCTATAAGAGCGTCAACGAGATCAATCGCACGCTGGCGGAGCTTCCGCCGGAGCATCCGGCCAAGGGTCCCCACGGCCTCTTCCTGAAGGCGAGAGAAAACCTCTGGGGCAATATCATCATCGGACTTGGCAACCGCCTTGCGGTGTTCCAGAATCCGCTGGTCGATAAGATCACCCGCAACCATGATGTGGATCTCCTGCTGCCGGGGCAGCGGCCATGCGCCTACTTCGTGATCATCTCCGCGCAGGACAGCGCCTACCGCTTCCTGAGCTCGCTCTTTTTCTCCCTGACCTTTCCGCAGCTATCCAACTACGCGCGACTCCACGGCGGACGGCTTCCCGTACTGACGAACTTCTGCCTGGAGGAATACCTCAACATCGGCTACATGGAGGGGATCTCCGACGTTTTCAATTCCATCCGCGGCTTCAATATGTCCGTGCAGGTGGCGGTGCAGAGCCTGTCCCAATGGAAGGAAAAGTACCCCGGCATGGAGTGGGAAAACCAGCTCGGCTCCTTTGATATGACCCTCTACATGGGCTGCAACGACATGACCAGTGCGGAATACTTTGCCAAGAAGTGCGGTAAGGTTACGATCTCTGTCACCAACAATCAGTTTCCTCTGGCCCCGCTCTTTTCTCCCGTATATAGCACTACACGTCCCTACTCGCAGACGCGGAGCAATACCCAGCGCGATCTCATCCAGCCGGACGAATTCCTGCGGCTTGAGGAGAGCCGGTGCATCGTGATGTTCAATCACCATAGACCCGCGCAGCTCTACAAGATCAGGCTGGAGGAGCTGCCGGCATATCAGGAGCTGACCCGATGCAGCGTTTTTGACTATGTTCCGGCGTGGAAGCAGCAGGAGAACGAACGGCAGGCGTCCGAAAAGAATGCGCATACACGGCAGGAAGATGCCGTGCCGCCAGCATCACAGACCGCAACGCAGCCCTCGGCGCAGGGCATTGTGCCGGATGAGGGACAGCCGTCGCCCTGTAAGCCGCCTTCCTATGGAGAGCAGACACCGTATGGTGAGCGGCCGGCTGCACGCCCGCAGAAAGCAGCGCCCATGCCGCGGCAGACATCCGGAGCGTCATGCATCTATGACTTTCCGGACATGAAAGGAGAAACCGCGCCGGATGACATCGGGCTTGTAGAGATGTCTCGGTCTGAGATCGCAGGGGGCGATGCTCCGGAGCTTGAGGAGCTGGACGACGATCCCAGCCGGATACCGCCCGGTCGGGGGATCTGACGAAGGAATGAGAGACTGGGACAAGGAAAAAGGAGACCGTCCGGCCTCCTGGTGAGGCATGAGACGGGACCCATCACGGCTCCTGTCTCTCTTTGTATTCATATTCTTAGAGAAAAAAGGAGGAACCCACGATGAGGGCAGCAAAAATGACAGAGCGGCCATCCTTTCAGCTGATGGTTCAGACCGATGTGCAGAGCATCTACCACATGCAGATGCCTCGCTGGCTTTTTTCCGATCCCCGCTACTGCGAGATGAGCCTAGACGCCAAGGTGACCTACACCTTCCTCTTGAACCGCTTCCAGCTCTCGCGCAGGAACGGATGGGTCAACGAGCGCGGCGAGGTCTTCGTGATCTTTCCCCGCAAGGCTCTCGCCAAGGAGCTGCGGATCTGTGAGCAGCGCGTGACGGCGGCATTCAAAAAGCTCGTGGAGCTGGAGCTTGTGTGGGAAAAGCGCTGCGGCCGCGGCGACGCCAATCAGATTTATCTTGCCTATGTGACGCCGCAGGACGATCCCGCTTACACCAGCGCGCCTTTTGCCGCGCCGGAGGAGGACCGCGGTTCAAGAACCGCCGATCCTGCGCCTCTTGAGGGGACAGGGGATGGTATATCCGCGCAAGAACCGCAGGATCTGCGTCCCAAGAGCCGCGAAATGTGCGATTGCAGAACCGCAGAGATCGAGGCTGCAGAACCGCAGAATAGGACGCCAAGTAAGAAAGAAAAAAGAGAAATAGATCGTAGTCAGATCAAAGTCAGTCTGTCTTGTCCCGCGCACGCGCGCGACGGACTGACGGACGAGGAAAGAGAAGAAGACTTTCTGGATATTCTGGATGCCTGCGAGCTTTCCTATTTCCCACCGGAAACGGCGCTGGTATTTGAAAACGCCATTGAGCGCCTTTATTACGCGGACAGCTACCGCGTCGGGAACGCCACGCTGCCGCAGAGCCGCGTGCGGGCAAAGCTACGGCGGCTGGACGGCATGATCCTGCGGGAAGTGGAGCATAAGCTGCGTGAAAATCGAGAAGAAAACGTGAAGAACAGCACGGCCTACATCACGGCTGTGCTGTTCAACTGTATTGCCGAGGGTGAGGGCGATCTGCTGATCGACCCGTATCTCAATTCGCTTTCCTCTACGGCATGAAGGAGGAGACACCTATGCTGCTATCCGATCAACAAAAGTACATCATTTCCGTGCTCAAGCAGGTCAAGTATATACGTCTGCGGCAGCTTTACGCACTCACCGTCCGGCATTACCGGAAGGAGCGATTTGAGATCTCGCAGCACCGAATGGATGTTATGCTGCGCCAGCTTCGGACGGGGACAAACTTCGTGTACTTTCAGGAGGATGTGGTCTGCTACGGCAAGCGCGCGGTGGACGAGCGCTATCTGGAGGCCGTTGACGTCATGCTGGAGCTGACGTACTGCGAGCCGGAGTTCTTTTCCTGCGAACGGCTGGAGCCGCCCCGTCTGCTTCGCTTCACAGGGCAGACCGGGAAGCTGTCCTTTCTCCACACAGTCGCGTGGATGGATACCCCGTATCGCATTATGGCGATACAGCGCATGAAGGGGGAGAGACTTATCTGGATCTCGGACCGGTCGAACGGTTACGGCATCGAGCTTCCCCGTCACCATATTCTTGCCGTCCGTCAGGAGGATGGCACTCATCGCTTTTTTGGCTCGCAGGAGCCGGAAAAAATATAATGCCAGGAGGATACGAGTATGGCAAGAAAGAAGATCACCCCAGAAGAGGAAACCCCCAAGACCGTCGCGCTCGAAGAAAGTACAGCGGCAGACGTCGGCGACATGACGCAAAATGACCTTCCGCCCGGCGAAAGCGGGACGGCAGAGGACTGCGGGACGGAAGCTGTTCCCACGACGGAGCCGGCTGAGGACGCCGACGGTATGAGCGTGGGCGGCGACCCGCAAAAGGAGGGCAGGGGAGAAGACCTTGCGGAGACTGCTTCGGCGGAAATGCCTGTGTCAGATATTCCTGCCGAGGAGGCGATACCCGCGCCCGTGGAAGAACAACCTGCGGAGGAAGAAGCTGGGTCTGAACCGGCCGATGCGATCGCTGCCGCGGTGGAGAGCGTGTTGGACGCTCGCAACGAAGATGCGGCGGGGAACGCGGAGGAAGGAGACGTCAGCGGCGTGAATATGACGCCCGGAAAGCTTCCGGAAATATACGAAGCGCACGAAGCTGCATTGGAACCGCCAGAGTACAGCATAGATCTTTCTGAAGAGCCTGAACCTGTGCCGGCAAGGGATGCAGCCCCGCCTGACGCCGAGGAGGATGACTGGGGCTTCCGGGAGCCGCGCAGGGAGGTGCCCGAAGAGGAGGCACCTGCGCAGCCCACGTCAATCGTGCTGCCCGTACGACCTGCGCCGTCCGTGCCGTCTGTGCAGTCCGGGCGGACAAAGGCGGCTGTAAAGAGCGACAGACAGCTCTTCTTTGAGCTGAAATTCAACGAGCTTGACCGCGGCCTGACGCCGGAGGAGCGGCAGGAGTGGAACTCCATCTACGCCTCCTACCGCGGCCGCAGCGCCCTTACCGGCACGATCATCGGCGTTGATCCGCGCTCCATTTATGTCTGGAACCCAAAGACGGAGAGGAGGGAAAAGCTCACCATGTACTGCGCCATTGTGGTTCCCTACCGCGTGCGTATCATGATCCCCGAAACGGAGATGTGGGAGGAGGGGGAAGAACGACCTGATTACGTGCTGCAAAATATGGTCGGTGCAAAGATCGACTTCATTATCATCAAGGTCGAGCGTGAGGCAGGCTTCGCCGTTGGCTCCCGTCGCCTTGCGAGCCGCAGCCAGCGTTACTTCTTCGCCCACCGCGAGGATCTGCATAGCATTGGAGCGCGCGTGAAATGCCAGCTTATGGCGGTGGGCCCCCGGCGCTGCCTTGCAGAGTGCTATGGACATGATATCGACCTTACGCAGCGCGAGATAAGCTATACGGCAATTCCCGACCTGCGCAATAAGTATCACGCGGGTGTAGTGCTCGATTGCATCGTCAAGGTCTATGACCCTAAGAAAGATGAACTGATCATTTCCATCAAGGAGATAGAGACCAATCCCTTCCTTGGAGCGGAGCAGCGCCATCCGGTAGGCTGCAGACGCCTTGCGGTCATCTCCGGCAAGTACGGCGGTGGTGTTTTCTGCAATCTGCCCGACGGCGTGGTCTGTATGTGCAACTACTCCTACCAGCATGAGGACTCCGACTTCATGGTGGGCGAGAATGTGATGCTGGTCGTCCAGCGTTATGATGATGAAAAGCTCCAGATGTTCGGAAAAATCATGAGCAAGTGGTAAAGCAAAAGCCGCCGTTCAAACGAACGGCGGCTTTTGCTTATGTATGGCAGCAATGGGAGCTTATGTGATTAAAATCAGCACTCGACGAAGAAGAAAGATTTTGCTATACTGCATTTATTATTAAACGATTTAAAAAGGAGAGACGATATGCTTTGCCCAGATTTACCAATTACAAAATCTGATGATGATGTATTGAACAGAGGGTCATTTGCGGAAAGCCTTGCAAAAACAATTGTGCAGTATTCTTCCCCATCATCTCTTACAATCGGACTATATGGAAGATGGGGGAGCGGCAAAACATCTTTGCTAAATATGATATTTGAAAATGTAGAAAAAATTGACGACAGCGTGGCGATTATTAGATTTGATCCGTGGTTATGTTCTGATCCAAGACAGCTTGTTACACAGTTTTTTAAACAAATGGCAACGGCAATTAAGGTGAAGAAACCGAAAGCGGAGAAAGTTTGGGAACTGATTGATCAATATGCAGATGTATTTGATCTGACAAGCTTTCTTAACGTTAGGGGGATAGCTGTTGTTCCATTTTTTAGGATACTTGCTAAAATAGCAAAGAAGCAAGCTGAGCAACGATTAAAGGATGTGCAAAAGAGTAAAGAACAGATTGCGGCAAGTCTAAGTAAGGAAAAACTGAAAATTGTTGTTTCTATAGACGATATAGATCGGCTTTCGGAAGAGGAAATCATAGCAGTTTTTCAGCTTGTTAAATCGTTAGCTGATTTCCCAAACATGATCTATGTTTTAGCCTTTGACTATGATGTTGTGATACGTGCACTTGGTGAGGTGCAGCATGGGGATGGTAAAGAATACTTGGAGAAGATTATTCAAGTACCATTTGAGATACCGGCACCGAGCATGACAGATATTCATGAAGCGCTTTTTTCAAAGCTAAATGCTATTTTGGGAAATATGCCGGAAGAACAATGGGAAAAAGAGATATGGGCAGAATTGTTTCAATATGGAATAAAAAAATACATCAAATCAATACGAGATGTAATCCGTTACACAAATGTTTTCTCCCTAAAATATGAACTCTTAAAGGATGAAACAAACCCTGCTGATTTGCTGGGGCTGACATGCCTGCAAGTGTTTGAGCCGACGATATATTCTAAACTGCACAATTATAAAGATGTACTATGCGGAGAGAACGAAGGGTATTCATACGAGAATAAAACGGGGATAGAGAAGAACGTTGAGAAGATAGTTTCTCTAATTGTTCCAGATGATGGAAGCATTGCCAATGCAGAAGCGGCGAATAATCTGCTTGGAATTTTATTTCCGAGGATAAAGAAATATGTGGGATTATCATATAATGCGGGGAGAGCATATTCTCATAGGAGCTTCTGCATTAAAAATAACATTGCTGCACATGAATGCTTTAGTAGATATTTTGCGCTGACTCTTGAGAACGATGCGATTTCCACTACTAAAGTTCGGCACATGATTTATGAGGCGGATGCAGATGAGTTCAATATAGAACTTATGCAGATATATAACGAGGGGAAGATAGTACGCTTGCTTGAAGCAATCGAACTGTATTCAAATGATAGGAATAGACAGAACATTTCTGAAGAAAGAGCAATCATTATTATTAACATTCTTTCACGAAATTGGAATCTCTTTAAGGTTGATGACACGGGTATATTAAACATTCCGTTCGCATGGAGACTTTTGTTCTGTGTTGATCCGCTGTTGAAGGCAATAAGCATAGAAGCGAGAGCCCCTTTCATCCTCGCTCTTTTTGAGGATAAAGGTGTTGCGTTATCAACATTAGCACTGCTATTACAAGATTTTGAAAGGCAATTGGGGCGTTTCACAGAAAATACTACAGAAAAGGAAGACGCTGTTTTGCCTCTTGAGTGTGTTTTAGAATTGGAGGCAACTTTTAGAAAACGCGCAGTAGAAGAGATAGATTCTGGTGCAACGCTAAAGCAAGGCCATGGCTTGAAATTCCTGTGGATGTTTGAGCAGATAGATCCTGAGACGGCTTCTAATAAGGAAAAGAGGATTATTACAGACGATGCATCTCTTGCGAAAGTTATAGACTATTGTACTTCCCGTGGGACCGTAGAGACAAAAATAGCTGTAAAGACGAGGACAGTGGATTATGATAATCTTGGAAAATTTATTGACGTTGACAAAGCGTATCAGCGGGTAAAAATACTTGCAGATACTAATCAATTTTTATTACTTACAGAAGATGAGCAAATGAGTGTAATGGCATTTATTCTTGTTATGGAAAGAAAAAGTACGGATTCCAATTTGTGGAACTGTATAGCAGAAGACACTATTAAGAAGGCTCTTGATCGAATAAGGGATACAAAAGATTAGCATTACAAGAGAAGAAACGCTTCTACATTATCCATGTGTCAAAGTAATTTAATACTGCGTTAACTGAGGCAGATGGACTACAGGAGTGGAAAACAACTAAGGAATCAGGGTAGAAAAAGGACCATGCGATCTTCTCTCTCATTGGGAGTCGAGCGTATGGTCCTTTTTCTTATGTTAGTTTCATTACATAAATGATAAGTCTGGTTGCCGCTTATTTGTAATGCATCAGAATCCTTCGATATTTTGAAACGTCTCTACCCGTTCTTATGTAGTATTCTGTCAGAAAATCCTGAAGGTGACTGATTTGATCCGCAGTAAGCGAACCGGTCTGTTCACTCTGGATTGTATTAAATAGCTGTTCAACGCGGGCATGAAATGCTGCCTGATCAAGATACTTGCTGATGGTTGAATTGGGTATTTCATGCTTGAGTGTCTCAGCTTCCTGCAAAATGTCAAGTGGGGTACTTTCCATTACTGCATCTTCTGAGAATTTCCCGATAATCAAACTAAAGTAACGCAAATCAGTAACTGACCGCTCAGCAACTTCCACTGATTGACACACATCTGGATATTTTTCTCCCGACCTATTAGACAAATTGTCCTTGAGACACTTGACCAGGGAATCCAATTGATCAAAAACGTTGGAAGTCTTATTTACGTTCGGATAACAGGAGAGTTTTTCTATAGTGGAAAGATATCTTTCAATTATACGCTCCGCTGGCTGACCTGTGGAAAATGCCGCATCTGAGGCCTCTTTTAAACATTCGTAATCTTGCTCTTCGTCCTTAGGACTGAGGATATATTTGAGTAGCTGTGTTATTTTACGCAGACGACCGCTTACATATTTAATGGAAAAATATTGTAGCTGGTCTAGAATCGCGGGAGATGTATAGAAAAATGTATTACAGGTGTCCCAAACTTCCTTCATAATGGCAAGCTGTTCTGTAAGGTAAGAATCATTACCCGAGTTATGCTTCATAAAAGCTAAGACCTGTTCCTGTGTCCACCTGCCTTCCATCAGCCGCTGTTGTGCAATGTTCAGTAGTTTGGAGATATAGAGCATTCCAGTTTCTTGACGATTGGCATCTTCAATATTAAGAAATGAATATTCCTGAATGACTGCGGTAATACACTGTGTCCATGTGTCGGGGGAAAATTCCGTATGGCCTTCCTC
>UMLQ01047920.1_pt1 | contig 21112 bp, 16 predicted proteins | sample 1966631 | NCBI WGS metagenome assembly UMLQ01 (sample SAMEA4836206, study PRJEB28245) | human gut metagenome | biome: gut microbiome; material: fecal sample | place: Denmark | collected 2008 | reverse complement strand
TAAACGAAAGTGATATGATTTTAACCGTTGCCGGTGAGGAACTCGGATATATCGGCGCACTTGCAGTAATTGTTATTCTTGCAGTGCTGATTATAAGGGTTATGACAACAGGTCTTAAAGCAAGAGATAATGTAGGTTATTTAATGTGCAGCGGCATATCGGTTATGCTGTTTGCGCAAATGTTTGTTAATATAGGAATGGAGCTTTCAATTTTACCGAGTATCGGTATTACACTGCCGCTTTTCTCGGCAGGCGGTTCATCATCGTTGTGTATTTACCTGGCACTCGGAATTGAAATGAGTGTTTACAGATTTTCAAAAGCACAAACTAACGCATTATTTTATAAATAATTCAAACATCAAAAACAAAAACGGACTGCTAATGCAGTCCGTTTTTTCTTACTTTATTTTTTTGTAAACTTCTTTTCAAATACACCGTTAGGGTCTTTGATAAGCAATATTACAAGCCATATAACCAAGCCCACCGTTAAACCTAAAAGTGAATCGTTTAAGATTGATTCAAAACTTTGATTGAAATAATCAGCCTTAAGTTCGGCATATTCAAATATAAAATCGAAAAGCCACACAGGGTGTTAAAAAACTGCGAAGAATTAAATCTCCGCAGTTTTTTGACTTATTTAGTTTTAACGCTCTTAACCTTTGACCAAGAAGAATAAACCTTTTTACCGTTCACTGTTTTATATGTACGAATTCTTACATAATACTTTTTCTTTGCCTTAAGCTTTTTAACAGTAGTTTTTGTCGTTTTCTGCTTTTTAATTGTTACGGTTTTCTTGTTCTTCTTGAATTTCTTATTGGTTGCAAGCTGAATTTCGTATCCGCTTACACCGCTGACCTTTTTCCAAGTAACTAAAATTGCTTTCTTTGCACCTTTAACTTTCTTAATTGAAGCAGATTTTGGCTTTGAAATTACAGTCACATCTTCATCATTTGATGTATTTGTATCATTTTGATTAGGCTGTGTAGGTGTAGTTGACGGTGTCGGGCTTGGTGTAGGCTGTGTAGGTGCAACATAATTAGGATTAGCCACACCGCAACCGTTCAAGCAAACTTGTGCATTGTTTGAAAAATTGTGACCTAAAGCTTTGATTATTTCACCTATTTTCAATGTTTCTTGGCAAACTGAACATATGGTATCGCTTTGCTTACCGTCTTTTGTGCAAGTTGGTCTAACAGAATTGTTAGCAGAAACAGGTTTGTGACCGAGTGCATCAATCTTTTCTTGCTTAACAAGAACAGCATTACAAACTGAGCAATGCTTGCCCTCTGTTAAACCTGATTGAGTACAAGTCGCTGCAACCGCTTTATCAATCACTTCTGTATGACCTTTTGCATTTACATAATCATCTTTATATGTTTTATCGCAAGTTTTACACTCGTAAACAGTATAACCTTGAGTTGTGCAAGTAGGTTCTACAACGGTCAAGGTGTATGTGTGGTCAAGTTTTGCTATTTCTTTACCTTTTTCAAGTATTTTGTTACAAATTGTGCAAATCTTATCACCGGCATAACCTGTTGAAGTACAAGTTGCGGCTTTTTCTTTGATTAGCTTTTCTGTATGCCCTGTTGCAGGAATTACTTTTTGAGCTTCTAAAACTTCACCGCAAACAGAACATTTCTTACCGTTTGTAAGTCCGGTGCTTTCGCAAGTTGCAGCATAACCATCGACTGCTTCTTCAGTATGGCCTTTTGCAGGTATAACTTCCTGTTCAACAAGTACAGTGCCGCAAACAGAACATTTTGAGCCTGCTGTTAAACCGGTCCTTGTACAAGTAGCTTGCACACCTTTCACATCTTCTACCTTATGACCGAGTGCATCAATTTTTTCTTGCTTGACGAGAACAGCATTACAAACTGAGCAATGCTTACCCTCTGTTAAACCTGATTGAGTACAAGTCGGTGCTACCGCTTCATCAATTACTTCTGTATGACCTAAAGCATCTACATATCTATCCTTAGTTTCATAGTCACAATTTTCACAATTATAAAGCGTATATCCTCTTTCAGTACAAGTCGGAGCAATAACAGTAGAATCTAAATTGTGAACAGTTTTAGCAGTAAAATTATCTTTATATGTGTAACCACAAACACTGCATACATATTCCGTATAACCCACTGCTGTACAAGTTGGCATTACAACATTTGATGTGTATGTATGGCTAATTTTATCAATAGAAATACCTTTTGTTAGTTGCTCGCCGCAAACAGAACACACTTTATCACCTGTGTAGCCATTTTCAAAGCAAGTTGAAGCTTTGCTGTTAATTATTTTTTCTGTATGACCTGTTGGGTTTACATAAGAATCAATATAAGAAGCATTACACACTTCGCAAGTATAGCTTGTATATCCTTTTTCCGTGCAAGTAGGCGCTACAATAACAGCGTTGTATTTATGAGCATTCTTTCCAACAGTTGTACCCTTTTCAAGTAATGTTCCACATCTTGAACATACCTTGTCACCGGTATAGCCTTCTTCTACGCAAGTAGCCGCTTTTGCGTCTTTAATATATTCGGAATGACCAAGAGGTGTTGTTTCTGTTTGTGCTACAAGAATTTCTCCACATACCGAACATTTATAACCTTCAGTTAAGCCTGTTTGTGTACATGTTGCAAGAACAGCAGGAACAAGCTGTTTGGTATGACCTTTTGCCGGAACAGAAGTTTGAGATTGAACAACAGTTCCGCAATCGGTACAAGTAATTTCTTCTGTTAAGCCTGTTTTTGTACAAGTAGGTGCCACAGCCTGCTTTGTAACCTTGGTAGTGTGACCTTTTGCCGGAATTTCTTCCATCCCCGACAAAACTTCACCGCAGGTGGCACATACCATGCCTTTTTTGTGACCGGCTTCAGTGCAAGTAGCGTCTTGTTGTGGCACGCTTTTTTCAGTATGTCCGAGTGAATCCGTAAAATCCGTTTTGAAAGATTCGTTGCAATCATTGCAAATATGTAAAGTGTAACCCTGTTGTGTACAAGTAGGCTCAACAACTTTAATTGTTTCACCTGCTATTGCTTCAAACTTATTGCCATATGTTTCTGCATATTCTTGAGCAGTTGAACCGATATGACCGATAATTTTTACTGAAATTGGAATCGTTGTATTGTTATCAAAAATATCGCACTTATTATTATAAATCGTTATGCTGTTAATTGCTTTGCAATTATTAAAAGCGTTTTCGCCAATAGTAACAACTTTACTTTGAAGTTTAATATCACCAGCAAGAGAAGTACAATCTTCGAAGCAACCCTTTTCTATCATAGCAAGATTGTATGGGAAATTGATTGTTTTAAGATTTGTATCACTACCAAAAACATATTCACCAAGAGTTGTTATACCGCTTCCAAGTTTAACAGTTTCAAGTGAAGTACAATTCCTAAATGCTTCATCATCAATGGTTTTGCATGAGCTTGGAATTGCCATTGTAGTTAGTGCAGAATCCATAAAAAATGCACCTTGACCGATTGATTCAACACCTGAACCAAGTGTTACACTTATAAGATTTGGAAAGCCTTGAGAATATACTCTTTTATAATCAGAATAGGATTTAGTATAATATGCCGAATGATTAGAAAAAGAAAAATCACCAATATGTGTCACTTTAGAACCTACAACAATATTTTTAATACTCTTATAATAATCATCTTTATACTCATCATTATATTCATCATTTTGATCAATATAATTCCAAAATATTGCATTTGAATAATCGTAAAGTTTATTATTTGAATATTTATAATCTGCCATTTTTCCTTTTCCTGAAACAGCCAATAAACCGGTTTCAGTATCAAAGGTATAACCGACAGTATTTCCCTCCGTTCCATCACCACAAGTATCAGTAAGAGATTCTGCGTGTGCTACAATGGTGAAACTTAAAGTTGATATTATCATAATAAACGATAATAATACACTAATTACTTTTTTCATAAAATATTTTCTCCGTCAGTTTAATTTTTGTATAATTGTAAGAACTTATCATTTACAATTATCTTAAAAAGACCTTTTCCGATTACAACTACATCCTTAATGTCACTTTGCTTTAAAAGCCATTGTTTAAACATGTCCCGATTATCTCTATGATTTTCAATATAAATATCTTTTATATCAAAAGTAGCTTCGCAATCTGTTTCTGAAGTTGCTTCAGCAATTTTTGACAATACAAAAAATTTATTATTGTCTAATTCTTTTTCTGTCAATAAATGACTAAACATATCTCACTTAATCTCCTTGTCTGTTAAATTTGGATTACATTTGCTACAATAATGAATATCATTATTGCTAAATCTTTTTGCCTCGAGAACACTAAAAAAGTCTCTACGATTTATTTCACTTATTCTATTAGCTTGGCAACATTCTTTTGTGTGTAAAATTTTGGTTCTTGTATTTAGAACAAATTGCTCTTTTGCCAAAACTATCACCCCCATTCACAAGTTGCAATTACATCATACGATGTATTTTAAATTTATAATACATCATTTGTTGTATTTTGTCAACGAGATTACATATGATATGTAATAATATAGGCAAGGGGTGATGATATGGGATATTATCCAAGGCTTCGAGATTTGCGGGAAGATGCAGACTTAACGCAGGAAGAGCTTGTAAAGCTGCTAAAAATGCACAAAACTACCTATACAAATTACGAGCAAGGCAAGCGAGAGCCGCCATTTGAATTGATAATAAAATTAGCTAAATTTTACGATGTTTCAATAGACTACATTGCAGGATTGAGCGAAGATACAAGCATAAAAAAATAGACACTGAGTGATTTTGAAAAATCATTGGTGTCTATTTTATTTTTACGCAATAAATAAGCACATAAAAAATGCACCGAACAAAAGTCCGATGCATTTAATCCCTCAGTCAACTTCGTTGACAGTTCCCTTTACAAGGGAGCCTTAAAAGGTAAAAATTATTTTATTTCTTTTTTCTTGCAGCTTTACGCTTTGCAAGTTCAGCTTCAAGTTCCTTACGCTTACGCTCATTTTCAAGTTCTTTAGCCTTTTCTTCAGCTTCAGCTCTTGCTTTAGCTTCATCATATTGAGCAGCAATTTCATCAAGGTGCTGGAAGTTTTCGTATTGAGTGAGAACTTTTTTAGCATCAACATAAGGTTTAGCAGCACGGTTAAACTGAGCGTGCTTATCCATTTCAGCCTTAGAAAGATTACGAACTTCTTTACGCTCATCAGAATACTTTTTAATTTCTGCTTTAAGTCTTTTAACTTCGTCCGCATCCTTATCTTTCTTAGCTAGATGGCTAAGCTTTGCAAGTTTGGCGATTTTATCATCAAGGCTGTCTTCTTGTGCAAAGTAATCATCAATTACAGCAAAATCAAGTTCACGAAGTTCGTTAACGGAACCGAAGTGTTTGTTATATGCCTTAACAGCAGATACCTTTGAACGAGCAAGTTCGATAAAGAATTTTCTTTCTTCTTTTTCTTCAAGGTTAGATTTCGGCAAAGCCTTAGCTGATTTAAGTTCGCCCTTAGCTTCGGCAAGGGATGCATTTTTAATTCCATCAAGTCCGGCATCAAGTACATTTTGGTAAGCTTCAATTTTTTTCTTACCAAGCTCTGTATCAAACTTATTAAGTTCATCTACGACAAACTTTGAAATTTCAATTTCCTCATTAAAATCTACATCTGCTTTATAAGCTTTTTTTGCTTCTTTACGAGCATTTTTATTAGAAATGCCCTTATAACTTGATTTATCAAGTTTTTTAGGTGTTGCAACTGCCATTTCTTTAGCGTTATTAACAAGGTCAATCATTTCTACAATATCCTTGTCCTTCATAGCATTGTTGCCATAGTCTTCAAACACGGCACGAACTTTAAGAACGCGAACATATGATTTTTGCTTTCTTTCTGTCAAATCATAGAAGAAGAAAGGAATAACATTAAGTGTAGCACCGACAGCGGCAACAATAACCAAAATACGAAGAAGCGGAAGCAAAATATTATTAACATCATAAAGTGCGGATGATGGATTAACAAAGTTATTTTGACCGTTTGCAAGTTGGTCTGTAAGCATTTGGGAAAGTGTTTGCTTAGCACCCGGAAGAACCCTTGACATCAAACCGGTATCACTTGTTACTTTTTCTGCAATTTTAGCTGTCATACCGTATTTTTCTTGAAGAGCCGGCAATACACCTGCTGTAATAAGAGTGATAATACCGCCAATTGTAGCAACTGCTGCAAACATACCGTCAATACGCTCACCGGTTTTATATTGCTGATAATCACGAATATCTGCCTGAATTGAAGGGTTGAGAATATGAGCAAACGCACCTACAACAGCATTAAGATACAAACATGCCATTACTGCCCAAATTACATAATTTTTAATATTACCGTCTGCTCCGGCAGTGCCGAGGAAGAAAGGATACATACATAAAATAAATATTATATTGAAAAGATTTGTAACTATTTGAACATTTTTCTTACCCCATTTTCTGATGCAGAAAGGAGCAAGAAGCATACCCCAAAGCGAAGCGTTACCATAAACAGTAGTAATAATTACATATGTACCCTGTGAGCAAGCACCGCCATAGTTACAAAGCCAATAAAGAATGTTAGCATACGCAGTTTCAAGGAAACCAATCCAAGTTGCAAGAGAAATAATCCAAAAATACTTATTTTTTGCTACTTCGCGGAAAGCGTCACTAAACTTAATTTGCACAACATGAGTCTTTGCCTGAATAATTTTTTCTTGTGTGTTAGCATAAACGACAAATACAAGAAGTGTACCGATTACACCGATTACAGGAAAAGCAATTCTATAAACCTTAATATCCGTTTGGTTAGTTCCGATAATTGCAGCAATTGCAGGAATAATAATATTGTAAACAGTTGGACCAAATGAATAAATAATACTCTTAATTGATGCTACATCTGCTCTTTCCTGTGAGTTAGGAGAAAGAACATGAATAAGATTTTCGTAAGCATCATAGAAGAAATAATAGAAAAACTGAAGTGCAAGGTTAAACAAAAGAACTACTGCGCACTTTGCAACATATTCAGCATTTTTGCCGAAGATTTGACCGTCACCTACAAGAAGATGAAGCTTATCATACGGGAACCAAACCATTGCAACAAAAATTACTGCGCAAGGAATACCCATTCTAAGCAAGTAAGGCCTATATTTACCGGCTTTATTACGCGTATTATCAACTATGTTAGCACGAACACCCGTTAATGGAATACCTGCCAATACACCGATAACATACATAATATACATATCGGTAAGACCTATACCGATAGTTCCTGAAAGGAACACATTTGTAGCACCTAAAATACAAGGAATACTCATGCATACGATAAGATATGCACCGATTCCGCCGAAAGCATAGGCACCGATTTCTTTAAAGGACATATACCTGCCCTTTGGCGGCTCTTTCCAATAGTATTTCACATTGTCAACAAGAGTCGTCACTTTTTGTTTGAGTGAAGCATTTTCTGCCATACTTATCCCCCTTAGTTAAATCATAAGCATTATGATAACATATTTTTATTGCAATTACAACAAAAAAGATACAATTTCTTGTATCCTTTTTATCGAATATATCAAATTGTAGTATAAAAAGTGAATTTAGTCCAAATTGAATTCAAATGTATCATTGCCTTTTATTTCGGCAGTAACTTTTGAAGATTTAATTTGATAAGATGTGGAAGAAGCAAGTTTTGAATAAGTATCATCTTCAATAACATCGGCAGATGTATTATCGGTAAACATAAATCCGTTACCCATCTGTGCCCTGGCGGTATTCATTGCAAAATATTTTAATGCCTTGCCGGAATTATCTTCAATTTCAGATGTAACATCAAAGAAATATTTTTGGCCGTTAAATTCAGCCATTGAAATCATTTTAGCTATTGAATTAGTTTCAAGGTTAATAAGATGTGAAGCTTTAATATCATTTTGAAGAAGCAAATATTCAAAAAGGCCGCTTAAAGTTGAATTCATACCCTTCTTTTGCAAAACGGTATCAAATACGGTAGTAACCGAATTATCGACTGTAAAATTCTTAGTAATATATGAATAAACATTAAGTAAATATTCATTTTTGCTGACTTTGCCGAAGCCGCATTTAATCATAATTTTTGAAATTTCATTATTAAATTCTTTAAGTTTGGCAGTTTGAGTTTCCTTATCGTTTGCATAAGTGATTTTAACACCGGAATTATCATCAAGAAAATCAATTCCGTCAACAAGAATGTACTGTGGGAACGAAGTATAAAAAAGCCTGTTAACATCATCCGTTAATGAAACATTATATTTAACTTCACTTTCGTAATTAAGAACCGCATTACAAAGCTTTTCATATGCTTTTATTGATGATTCGTCTAGTGAAGCATAATGTGCATCTGTCGTAATTTTAATTTGAACATTATCGGCTTCAACAGACTCGTCTGTTTTATTAGAAGAATCTGCATTACTGCAAGCAGCAAAAATCGAACAAAACAAAGCTGCACACAAAATAAGAGATATGGTTTTTTTCATTCAAGTACACCTACTTTTTTAATTGTTTAAGTTTATCTTCACTTTGTAAAAAGAATTGCTTATATGCATCGCAATAATCACTGCTTTCACGGTTGCGCTTGCATCCGCCGCCGCGGCACAAATAAAAATATTTGCAATCCTTACATTTTTCATTGAGTTTGAATGAGCTTTTTATAAACTCAACACATTTAGGGCTTTGATACATTTCACTAAATGATGATGTATTTATATTATCAAGATACCATTCATCAGTGCAGTAAAAATCACAAGGGTAAACACTTCCGTCCCCTTCAACAACAAATTGATTGGAGCAAAAGCCGTTCATACCGCACTGCTCGGCATTATTACCGTTTGCAAGAGATATGTAATTATCAAATGTGCGAACAGAAACAAAATCTCCGCGCAGATAATCATTATAGTAAATATTAAAACCTTTAGTTAAAAAATATGCATAATCATCACTACTCATATACATATCATTATCACTTTCATCACCAAAGGGTTTAAGGCCTACTATAAACTGAATATACTTTAAATCATTTGATTTAAAAAATCTATAAGCTTTTCTGAAATTCAAAGCTGTATTTTTGGTTAAAACCGAAAGAACATTAAAAGTAACATTATGCTTTTTTAATATTTCAATGCCTTTTAAAATATCATCAAACGAATTTTTACCGTTAGGATAAATACGATATTTATTTAGCTCAAAATCACCGTCAAGCGAAACACCGATTAGAAAATTATTATTTTTAAAAAAAGCGGCATATTCATCAGTGATAAGCGTACCGTTAGTCTGCAGGCAATAATGAATATTACTGCCTTTTTTATTCACGCATTTTGCATATGAAACAAAATTTTTATAAAAATCAAGTGAACACAAAAGCGGCTCACCGCCCTGAAATGTAAAAAATACATCTGTACCTTTCGCAAAATCAAGTGCGCTGTCAATAACTCTTCGGGCTGTATTTTCACTCATAAACCCTTTTGAGAAATCATCCCTTTTGGAAGAAAGGGAATGATAAAAACAATATTCACAAGCAAGATTACAATTACTTGATGCCGGTTTAAGCATAACCGAAATCGGCATTAAATCACCTTCTAACGCTATTTAGTATATAACAAAAAAAGTGATTAGACAAGAGTTATTTACCGTTATCACGATAAAAAGCAGAATATTTACAATTTAGAAATTTATTACCTTTAACTTCAATATTTTTAAAATTAACGGCTGATATGGCGCAATCGGTTATATTTTCAAAGGTGCAATTTAAAATTTTTATATTGGTTTGATAAAGATTTTTAAAATAATTATGCGTTCCCACTCCCCTATATACATTTTTAAAAACGCAGTTTTCAATGGTTATATTATCGTTCATAGTATTATCATAAGAAGTAAAGCCGAAAAAATGAACACGGTCAAGAATATCAATTTGAACAGCTTCCGAGGAATTGACATTCAGATTTGAGAGCTGACCGTTAAAAACGCAATTGTAAAAAGTTACATTTTGGCAAGACGCAAGTTCAGCGTGGTGGGAATAATAATTATTGAGAAAAGTTACATTTTCGATTTTAACATTATTTGAATGACAAAGGCGTAAAATGCACGATTTATTACGGTTAAAATTGCCGTCAAGAGTTCCGTTTTTGATTATACACCGGGTAAGTGAAGAATATTTTGGATACTCCTTATCTTCAGGGGATTTAAAAATATTACCGCGTTCGTAATTAGCATTTTTTATAAACGATTTATTCAAATCAATTGTAGTATAGCTTGAAAGGTGTAATGTTTTTTTTACATTATAAACACCTTTTGAAATTCTTATGGTTAAAAAATTATATTTATTTGCATTATTTTCAGTATAATCAAGTGCGCGGGAAAGTGCTGTTGTTATATCAGAAGTGGAATAATAGCTTTTAAGTACATTTTTATTTTCGTTAATCACGCACACACTGCATATTGTAAAGCCGTATGAAAAGAAAATGCAGGAAGCAAAAATAATACACATTAAAAGCGAAGTTAATTTGTTTTTCAAGCTATCCCCTCCTAAATTTCCATATTATTTTTAGAGGAAATTAAAAATAAATACAAGACAGCTTTTGGTATAATTGACATTAAGATTATATAATGTTATAATTATTTATCTTTTACTTATAGGAAGTAGATATTTTGAAAAACTATTCTATATCTTTACCGAGTTATTCAATCGGCGATAATGTATATGACAAAATATGTGAAATCTGCCTGCCTTTCGGCAAAAAAGCAATATGCATCGGCGGTAAAACTGCAATAAGCAAGGTTAAAGATTTGATAATTGAAGCCTGCTGCGGCAGTGATTTGGAGATACTTGACTTTTTATGGTATGGCGGTGACGCCACATATGAAAATGTGAAAAAGTTGGAAGAAAACGAGCTTGTTAAAGAAGCAGATATTATTTTTGGCATAGGCGGCGGAAAAGCGCTTGACACTGCAAAAGCACTTGCTTTTAAAACCGGCAAAAATATTTTTACTTTTCCTACCATTGCATCAAACTGTGCCGGCACAACCGCAGTTTCAATAATGTATAATGATGACGGAAGTTTTAAAGAGCCGTTTTTCTTTACGGCTGCGCCAAGGCATTGCTTTATTTACACACCGGTTATTGCAAAATCACCTGCAAGGTTTATGTGGGCAGGTATCGGCGATACATATGCAAAGTATTTTGAAGCCGAGATGAGCAGCCGAGGTGAAGATTTGGTACATTACCACGCACTCGGTGTTACAACATCGCAAATGTGTTTGACTCCCCTGCTTAAATACGGGAAAAAAGCACTTGAAGATTTTAAATCAGGCACAGCAAGCTTTGAAGTTGAGCAAGTTGTATTAGACATAGTTGTCACAACCGGCATTGCATCAATATTATTAACAGCGGAGCATATAATCGACTATAACACAGGGCTTGCACACGCTGTATTTTATGCGCTTACATCTTATCCGCATATTGAAGAAAACCATTTGCACGGTGAAGTTGTCGGCTTCGGAATACTTATTTTACTGCTTGTTGACGAAAATGAAGAAATGTTTAAAACAATGTTTGATTTCAACCGTTCAATTTCACTTCCAACCTGCTTAAAAGATATTGAAATGAGCGAAAGTGATTTGGATAAGCTTGTACCAATGGTGTGCGCTATGAAAGATATTGACCACAACCCTTACAAAATCACCGAGGAAATGGTATTAAAAGCTTTTAAAAAGCTTGAAGAATATAACAAAAACAACTAAGTAAGAAAGAGGTAACATTATGAAAAAAACAATCAAAAAGGTTTTAGCTGTTATTTTTGCAATTGCTGTTGCAGCAGCTTGCTTTGCCGGATGTTCAAAATCGGACAACGGCAGTAAAGAAGATTCTAAAACCGCAAAATTCGGAATTGTAGTTCAAACAGGTGCAAACGGTGCATTTGTTGATATGAAAGACGGAATCATTGAAGAAATGAAGAAAAACGGATATGAAAATGCAGAATTTGATTATAAAGACGCACAGGGAGATTCAACCACCCTTACAACTATAATCAACTCTATGGATGACGGAAGTTATGATGCTATTTTCACAATCGGCACAGCTTGCACACAAACACTTGTAAACTTGGCTTCTGACACACCTTGCTTCTTCTGTGCAGTCAGCGCACCGGTTGAGGCTAAAGTAATTACCGATATGGCTGCACCTGACAAAAATGCAACAGGCACATCAAACGCTATCCCTGTTTCAGATATTATTGATATGGGATATAAAATTACACCTGATGTAAAAAAATGGGGCTTTATTTATTCAACATCACAAATCAATGCTGTAAACACAGTTGAATCAGCACAAAAGTATCTTGATGAAAAAGGTGTTAAATACGAAAGTGCAACAGTTGAAACATCGGCAGATGTAAAAGCATCAACAGAAACACTTATCAAAAAGGGCTGTGATGTAATATTTGTACCTAATGATGCAATTGTACAAGACGGTGTATCTGCACTTGCACAGGTATGCAATGAAGCTAAAATACCTACTTACTGCTCATCAGCTACAACAGTTAACAGCGGCTGCCTTGCTACCCTTGCAATTGACGATAAGGGAATATGCGCTAAAACAGCAGATAAGTGCATTGAATATATGAAAGGCACTAAAATTGAAGAAATCCCTGCCGAAGTTGTAGGAATCGACTACTGCACATTTAACTGCGGCACAGCCGATATGCTTGGTGTAAACACACCTGATAAAGACACAATTGGCTATGAAATTCAATTAGTTAACGAATAATATCATTACAAACTATTAAGGACACATTATGCAGGTTTATATTACAGCTGTCGAGGAGGGTTTTCTTTACGGTCTGCTCGCACTCGGCATATACATTTCACTCAGAATTTTAGACATACCTGACCTTACAACCGAGGGTTCATTCGGCTTTGGCTCGGCAGTTGCCGCAATTGTGGCAAGCAAAGGTTTAAGTATTACAAGTTTTATTGCGGCATTTTTTGCCGGTGTGCTTGCCGGAATTGTTACAGGCCTTTTGCAAACCAAGCTAAAAGTTCATCCTGTTTTGGCAGGTATTATAACAATGAGCGGCCTTTACTCAATAAATTTGATGGTTAGGGGTTCATCCAACCTCAACTTTAACGATAATTCGGCTTTCACCAAATTTTTCAAAGCAGTCGGCATCAGCGGTGCTGATAAAAAAATTGCAGGTCTTATTATAGGTGCGGTTGTTTGTATTCTGGTTTTAATACTTCTTATCTTATTTTTCAGAACTCATCTCGGCCTTTGCATAAGAGCTACGGGTGATAATCCCGATATGGTAAGGGCATCATCAATCAATGTTGATTTTTCGCTCATATTCGGTTTGGCACTTGCAAACGGACTTATTGCTCTTTCAGGTGCGCTGATTTCACATTATTTGGGACTCAGTGACCAAAGCTTTTCTAACGGAACGCTTATTTACGGACTTGCGGCAGTAATAATCGGTGAAGCAATTTTCGGTAAAAGAAATGTTGCTCTCGGTTTAACAAGCGCTGTTGTCGGCTCTGTAATTTACAAAATAATTGTAGCATTTGTTATAGATGTATCACTCTTTGGCAAAAACAGTGAAAATCTTATGAAGCTTACTTGTGCTATTATTGTTGCCATTACATTGGTAGTACCTGAAATTAAGCATAAGTTTGAAAATGCAAAAAGTAAAAAGGAGGCAAGAAAAAATGCTTGAAATTAAAAATGTCTCCAAAACATTTGCTAAAGATACGGTAAATGAGCATAAAGCTTTAAACAACATTAACCTCACACTTAATGACGGTGAATTTGTTACAATAGTAGGTTCAAACGGAGCAGGAAAATCCACACTGTTCAATATGATATGCGGTACTTTTGAACAGGACAGCGGAAGCATTATACTTGACGGAAAAGATATTTCATTTATGCCTGAACATAAAAGGGCAAGACTTGTAGGCAGAGTTTTTCAAGACCCGATGAAAGGCACTGCACCTAATATGACTATTGAAGAAAACCTTGCTCTTGCATATTCGCGTGCAGGTTCAAGTTTCTTTTCACAAGCTATCGGGAAAAAGAAAAGAGAATATTTTCAAGAGCATCTTGCACGATTTGATATGGGACTTGAAGACAGAATGAAAACTAAAATCGGTCTTCTTTCCGGCGGGCAAAGGCAGGTTGTTACACTTTTAATGTGTACAATTGTTACACCAAAGCTTCTTTTACTTGATGAACACACAGCGGCACTTGACCCTGTTACAGCTGACAAAGTTATGAAAATCACCAATAATATTGTGAAAGAGAACAATATTACAACTATGATGATTACTCATAACATGTCGCAAGCACTTGTTACCGGCACAAGAACAATAATGATGGATTCAGGCGAAATCATAATTGACCTTGACAGCGAAACTAGAAAAGAAATGAATGTATCAGACTTGTTAAAGCTTTATCGTGAAAGAGAAATGAAAGATTTTGATAACGACAGAATACTTTTACAAAAAGATTGACTAAAAACGCAATGTAAGTTAATGTGCTTACATTGCGTTTTTGTTAATTATTTTACTTCTATTTATTAAATATTCATTAAATAAATAAAAAAATATAGAAATCAATATATTATAGTTGTATAATAAGCAAAAAATGAAACAAAGGAGAAATGTTATGCCTCAAACTCCAAAAGCTCCATGGCTTAAATATTTTGGTGACATTCCTGAACATCTTGTTTATCCTCAAGGCTCAATGTATGAAGCCATAAAGGATAATGTAAATCAACTCAACAAAATAAATTCCGTTGCATATGAATTTCAAGGAAAGAAAACAACATATAAAACTTTTTTTGAAAAGATTGAAACACTGGGCAAGGCTTACAGAAACATCGGAATTTGCGAAGGCGACTGTGTAACAGTATGTATGCCAAACACGCCGCAGGGTATTGATACATTTTATTCACTCAACCGTATCGGTGCAATTCCTGCAATGATTCACCCGCTTTCAGCAGAAGGTGAAATAGCATTTTACATTAACACAACCAATTCAAAAGCTATTTTGGTAATTGATTTATTTTACGAAAAGGTTCTTCGTGCATTAAAAGATGTTAAACATCCTGTTAAGGTAATAGTTGCACATATTAAGGATGAGCTTCCTTTTCCGCTTAATATGCTCTACCCTCTTACAGTTAAGAAAAAGCCGGCTCCGCTTCCAAAAGATAATAAAAATATAATTGATTGGAGCGACTTTATAAAAGGTGCTAAAAAAGCACCGGCACTCACAAACAATATGCCTAAAATGGATGATACCGCAGTTATTCTTTTCAGCGGCGGCACAACCGGTACATCAAAAGGCATCGAGCTTACAAATATGAATATGAACGCTTTAGGTGCTCAAGTTGCTGCAAATGCCGGCTTTTCAATGGATGGGCTTCGAATGTTTTCCGTTATGCCTTTATTCCACGGTTTCGGCTTAGGTGTAGGAATACACACAGCACTTCAAGCAGGCGGAACCTGCATAGTAATCCCGCAGTTCACTATTAAAACTTACGCAAGGGATGTAAAAAAATACAAACCTAATGTTATTGTAGGTGTTCCTACCCTTTATGAAGCATTGCTTCGCAGTGAGGGATTTGATTTTGACCTTTCATTCCTGCGCGGAATGTTCTGCGGCGGCGACTCTCTTTCAGTTGAGCTTAAGAAGAAAGTTGATAAATTCCTTAAAGAGCATAATGCTACAATCCAAGTTCGTGAGGGATATGGTACAACAGAATGTGTAACCGCATCTTGCCTCACTCCGTTTGATACATACCGTGAGGGTAGTATAGGTATTCCGCTTTCAGATACATACTATTCAATAGTTAACCCGCAAAACGATACTGAACTTCCATATGGTGAAGAAGGTGAAATTTGCATTACAGGCCCTACCGTTATGAAAGGTTACCTTAATAACGCAGAAGAAACCGCATCAACACTTCGTACACACAAAGACGGAAATGTATGGCTTCACACCGGTGACCTCGGCACTATGGATGAAGACGGTTTTATTTATTATAAGCAGAGAATGAAAAGACTTATTATTGTATCGGGTATCAATGTTTATCCATCTCAAGTTGAAAATGCGATTGATGCACATCCCGATGTACTTCTTTCATGTGCAATCGGCATACCTGACCCGTACAAAATGCATGTTGTAAAAGCTTTTGTTGTATTGCGCCAAGGCGCTGAACCAAGTGATAAAATTAAAGAAGAAATACTTGAATACTGCAAGAAAAATATTTCGCGTTACGGTGTACCTAAAGAAATCGAATTCAGAGATTCACTTCCTAAAACCTTGGTAGGCAAAGTCGCTTACCGCAAATTAGAAGAAGAGGAAGCCGAGAAAAGAAAAAAATAAATAAGTAATTAAAATTAAAGCAAATCTGTTTTATGGCAGATTTGCTTTTTTATTTTGTTTTTATATGTTTTTATTAAAAGTTTTCATACCTCTTGAAGAAATTTTGGTAATATTGTATAATATTTATATTACTATGCAAAATACATATTTATATTAGCACATATATATGTATTGAAAAGCATAAAACAATATATAAGACTGAGGGGGAAAACTTATGGCTAACGCGGGCAAGGTAAAAAGATTAGCTAAAGACATTAAAACGCATTGGAAAAAACCGGCACCCGGTAAATATGTACCGTATCGTGAATATTTGGACATACTTATCGGCTCAGGCAGTAACTATGCAAGCAACAAAACACTTGAATACATAACATTCGCTGCCGGCTGCTACTTAATGATGTATCATTACAAGCTGCCGTACTTAACCTATTCAATTATAGCGATCATCAATATGCCGCTTAATTATATTTGGACTTTAATAGGTTGGATAATTAACGACAACTTGGGCTTTTTGCCAAAGAAAACGGAACGCAGATTTTATGGGCTTTATTTCTTTTTAATTGCCGCGGGGTTGTGGATGATATTTGGTGATTTTTCATTTATGCTTCCTGACAGCAACAAATTAGTTCACTATCTAAACGGACTTGAGGGATTATCTGCCGCATCAACAATCAAAATTTTCGGCACACATATTTTGTGGAACGGTTGGAGCGGTGCACGTAATATTTTTTACCGCAAAAAGCTTATACCTAAATTCGGCAGATACAAATACAGCTTATACTGCGATTTCATACCTAAAGTTATAATGGTATGGTTAATTGGCTGGTTACCATTTTATTCAACTATTACCGATACCGTAACAAGAGTATGGGTAGCTAATTTGCTGTTTTCAATATACAACTTATTCCCATTCGGTAACAATCTCGAAAACTGCGCACAAAACTGCTCACCAAATGTTCGCGAAAGAATATTAGTAAGAACATACCCTATTAAATTATCACACTTAATGCAATCTATTTTAGCAATACTTTTACCTGTATTTATAGGTATGTGCAAGGATAAATGGGCAGATATTGCAGTATTCAAATGGATTATTCCTATTACATTTACTGTATTTGCAGTACTTACAATGGTTTTTGCCGGCAGAATAAAAGAAAGAATACCGCAGCCGCCGCTTGAAAAGAAAGTGCAAATCAAATTTTGGGACGGTATGTTTGGTGTAATGCGAAATAAATACAGATGGATTCAAACAATAGTAGGTTTGCTTGATTCGCTTGGTAACGGAATGTTGGCATTTACAACAGTACTTTACCTTTACACATTCAGGTTAAGCGGATTAAGCTATTCACTTATAGTTGCGTTAGTATCTTTCGCAGGTACGCCGCCTGATTTCTTTACACCGTATTTTATTAAAAAATTCTCATACAAGCAAGTTATGATTTTCTATAACATATCAAGAGCAGTATGTTACAGCGTTATAGTTGCCTGCTACTTACTTTGCGGTGAACATCTTGTTTTATGCGGTACATTATCTGTAATAGTCTTGTTTATTACCGAAATGTTCCAAACAGTTCCGAAATCTATTGACCACGATATGAGTGTACGAGTGAACGACTATCAAATGTACCTTTCGGGCGAAAGACTTGAAAGTTTTGCAGGTGTGTTTGGCTGGTTTACCGGACCTATTGTATCGTTTGTAGGTTTAATTATTCCAATTTTAATTTTAAGATATGGATTTAACAGCAACTGGGATGTACTTTTCATTGATTCATCAAGAATCAAAATAATTGTAATACCAATTATATTTGATATTGTTGGTTATTTGCTTATGACAATTCCGTATTTCTTCTGGGATTATGATGATGACAAGCAAAACAAAGTTATGCAGGTTCTCAGAAAAAGAGAAAAAGTCACCCGCACAAAATACAACGAGGAACACGGCATTACCCAAAGTGATGAAACAGTTGAAGAAAAAATCGGCGAGGAGGTAATGTCATAATGAAAAAGCGTAAAAAAAACGAAGTAAATACAATTGAAAACGACGATTTCTTGGCACAAGAAGCACAGGAAAGCCAAGAAACCGCCGAAGATTATACACTTGATATTCCGGATGATGAAATTTGGACTTATCAAATTGAGGGATTGCAAAAACCGCACATTAACGAACCTTTTGAAAATGCCACCCTAAAAAAAATAATAGTAGTAATTACTCTGCTTATTGCAATAGGAACTGCTATTTTTCTTTCGGTTCGTGCGGTACATTCAGATGAATTCAAATATGAGCAGCTTTCCGACGGAACTTACGAGCTTATAAAGTATTCAAATCCGGGTAAAGTGAAAGAGGTTACAATTGACTATGTAATTGATGTAAAAACAGGTAAAAAAGATACTTCAAAGCCTATTACGAAAATACATGAATATGCCTTTAACTGCGATGAATCAGTAACAAAAATAAATATCGGCAAAACAGTGAAGAACATAGACGGAAAATCAATTTATTCCTGCTGGGGAATAGCAAATGTATTTGTTGACAAAGAAAACCCTTACTATTGTGATATTAACGGTGTACTGTATAACAAGGATGTTACAGAAATCGTATTCTACCCTACCGATCACGACCGAGAATTAAGACTGCAAAACGGTTATGCAAAGCTTGACAAAAAGGGCGAGCAACATTCCATTCTTGTTGACGACGACGGAAAAGAAATGGAAGAACTTTGGGGTACAACAAAAAAGTATAACGAAGCTTACTATCAAAAATATAACAGAAACACAAGAACATATGTTGTTCCGTCAAGCGTAAAAACAATCGGTGAGCTTGCATTTGCATATTCAAACATTACTGATTTATATATTCCTGAGGGCGTAAGTCGTATGGAAAATATGGCAATATTTAAAAATACGGTATTAGTTAATATTTTCAGTTACAAAGCAAGTAAGCCTGTTATCGAAACATCATACAAGGCAATTGATGGTATGGATGAAATCTATTCATCACTGCCTGAGGGGCTTGAATTTATCGGCTCTGACTGTATGTATTATTTAAGAGGGTTATCATATATGTATATTCCTTCTTCCGTAAAAGAAATTAAGCACCACGCATTTTGGGACGCTGTATATGACGAAGACGGTGAATTAAAAGGAATAACAGAAATCAACATTGCTTTAGACGAAAATGCATTTAACGCAAAATGCACAACCGGTGACCAATGGCGCCCGCAACACGATTATATGTTATTCAAAAAATCAGTTGATTTGAAATATTCGGCAAAAAGAGAATCACAAAAAGCAAATAATATTCACCGTGAATATTACTGGGCAGTCCAATGGATTAAAAACAACAAATCAGAAAATTTTGTGAAAAACTCCGCTTATCTTGTGAAAGATATGGACGGTGACGGTATTCCTGAACTTGTGCTTAGAGAAAACGGAAAAGATACAATACTTACAATAAAGTATAATTACCTTGATGAATACAAAGGCAATGCAAAATATACTGATAAGGAATTTTCAAAGCTTGATGATGAAAAACAGCTTGACAGTATTTTGAAAGCAGAAAAATAACGCTCAATTCAAAATACCGGAACTTACATATTGTAAGCTCCGGTATTTTGTGAATACGGTTATTATGGAGAAAAAAATGACTAAAGAAGAATACTTAAATCAAATCGAAGATGTAATTGAAAAAGGAAAATACAAAGATAATTGGCAATCGCTTACAAATCACAAAACTCCTGACTGGTATTATAAAGGCAAACTTGGAATATTTATTCACTGGGGAATATACAGTGTACCGGCTTATGGCAACGAGTGGTATTCGCGTTCAATGTACGATAAAAAATGCAAAGAATATTTATATCACAGAAAAAATTACGGGCCTCAAAATAAATTCGGTTACAAAGATTTTATACCTATGTTTAAAGGTGAAAAATTCAATGCAGATAAATGGCTGGCTCTTTTTAAAGAAAGCGGTGCAAAATTTGTAATGCCCGTTTGTGAACATCACGACGGATTTGCAATGTATGATACACAATTTAACCGCTGGAATGCCACAAAAATGGGGCCGTGCCGAGATGTTGTAGGCGAAATAAAAAATGCCTGCGAAAAACAGGGTTTAACTTTTTGTGCATCAAGCCACAGGGCTGAACATTACTTTTTTATGAATATGGGAAAAACGATTGACAGTGATGTAAATGATGAAAAATATCAAGATTTTTACGGACCTGCTGTGCATTGCCCTGAATTTGACGGTAATACACTTCATAAAACAACTGCAAACACATATTCAATCGGTGCAAGCAAAGAATGGCTTGAAGATTGGCTTGTGCGAACCTGCGAACTTATAGATAAATATCAGCCGGCTGACCTTTATTTTGATTGGTGGATACACAATCACTCATTTAAACCGTATTTAAAAAAGCTGTGCGCATATTACTACAATCGTGCAGACGAATGGGGCAAAGAAGTTACTGTTAACTACAAGCACGAAGCGTTTGCACCTACTGTTGCTACATTTGATGTTGAGCGCGGCGCTTTAACAGATATATCCCCTATTCCTTGGCAAACTGATACTGCGATAGGAAAACGCTCGTGGGGATATACGAAAAACAACGAATTCAAATCAGCAAGGCACATTATTACTGATTTAATAGATATTGTAAGCAAAAACGGAATGTTACTTTTGAATGTAGGCCCAAAAGCCG